>Ga0308166_1003866_pt1 | contig 12383 bp, 11 predicted proteins | sample PhyCR2_2_FD_202137 | JGI IMG/M metagenome (GOLD analysis project Ga0308166, IMG submission 202137) | Phyllosphere microbial communities from UC Gill Tract Community Farm, Albany, California, United States - DLSLCC.R2 | ecosystem: Host-associated > Plants > Phyllosphere > Unclassified | place... | reverse complement strand
GATTTCACTAAAATAAATTTCAGCGACGCAGCTATAAATGCCATACGCGTATCAGAGTCGTCAGTAGAGATCGACTATCTCGATTGGCAAGAACGGAAGCATACTTTGATCTTCGTTAACGTAATAAGCTGTTGTATGTTCAGTCCTTACGAAAGAGCATTGAGTCACGGTGAGCTGGAGGCCGGTACGGATTACATTCGCGATTGTTGCAATGTGGCGGACGAGAATTCTCTTGAGCATTTTTTTGCTTTTAATTTCGTCGATGCCTGGGCCGACTCAAAGATATTGCGCATTGTTGCTGAGGCCGTGATAGAAAGATTCTAGTCATATGTGCTTTGGTGTGCTCATTAGCGACGCACGCCGAGTAGGTAAAGGCTCAGATCAAGCGTGACGATGGCCTCGCGTCGTATTATGAAGGCCTTGAGGCTGGGTTCTTCAAGTCAACGATGGCTGATCCGGCTTTTTACCTTATTACCTTCACGAACATCGGTCTCCTCAACGTCTTTTGGAGATGGTGTTGAATAGAGCGGATATTTTTCTCCACAATGATTTCCGTCTGATTCAAGCCGGACGGAAATTCATGATCACGCTCGCGCAGCGTCCGGGATGGCCTTGGGCAGTAAACTGAGTTCGCATCTGGTCGCAAATTTTTCAGTCGAGGGAACATACGAGAGACGATGAGTAATTTCAGGCAGGATGCAAACCGGCGGCAGACGTTTCTGTTCTTTTTGGCTCAAGAAGTACATGATGAGGAACGTCAACTGGTGGGGAAAATGGTCGAGCAATTGTCGACGTCGCGAACATGGGTTGTCGGTGCTCCTCAGTTCATCGACACTGTGGAACATGACGGTATCCGTGCTGGCGATTTGCCGACTGATACGGTGGGCTGCGCGCATGAGATCTATTCCGCATTGATTCCGGATGGAATTCCGCACGAGATCGATGCGCTTCATCTTGATGAGATTGAATATATTGTTGATTTCGTTTGACGCGTGTCGCTTGAATATGGCCTTGAATTCGAGTTTGAACTGGACGGTGTGTATGTTGGAACTGTCGAGGACGGAGTGGTCGACGCGACGCTTGCGAAAGGATTGATCGAAGAGTGGCGGCACCGTATCACTAACGACAGATTATCGTAAAAAAACATTCTGGCGAATGGATAGCGGGTTCAAGCGAAAAATCGTGGAATACGTGGGCGATTTCGCCCATACGGTGCGCATGAGTCGTGATTATCAAATTGTACAGAATATGCTTCTGTGTTAAAGGAGGCTGGTCGAGTCACGTCCGGTACAGGGTGCTTCGCTCGAGGAAGCGTTGATAGGCCTGGACGCGCTCGTCCTGGACTGTTTGTCGCCAAGGAAAGCAGCTGAACGATGAGTACACTAACGGATGGGTGAAGGCTGGGACGCGCGGGTCCAAGCGCAAGAGCAACGCCCCATACTGAAGTGCACGTGGAGGGTAGAGCGCCTCATGCAACCAACCAAGCCATCTCGTCGATGCGAACGGCATCGGAAAAGTTTTACGACAGAATCGAAAGCGCGTTCCTCATGATGGCTCCAGTAAAAATCATCATTCCTGTGTCCGATTACGAAAAGGTCGAGCGATACTACAAGGATGTGCTTCAGTTCGAACTGCAGGAAGACTTGTTCTTTTTGCCTAATGGCGCGCGCGATGTCGCTCTGAAGCTCCTAATAGTCGATGCGGCGTCACGGGAAACGAGCCCACCACGCCGGCATTTCCCCATTTTTAGCTTTTTGCTCCACAGTAATTTTATGTCGTACTGCGACAAGCTGATGTCGCGGGGCGCTGTCTTTGAGTCTGTGATATCGCACCCTGGCGGCTACTACGCACTGCTATCGGATCCTGAAGGAAATCAGTTTGAAGTCGAATGCGAAAATTTTGATGAGGTAAATGAGGGAGCTGATCCTTTCAGTTGGCCATTTTACAAACGCTATTAGGTCCGCATGTCGATTTCGTACCCTGCAATTAGTTCTGCGTCTTCGCAGTGGGAACGTCGATCCGGCCTCAGTGCGCCGCCCCCGCAGCCTCTCGCAACCTGCCCGCATCCCTGCCCGGCGGCACCCCAAACAACCGCGCATAATCCCGGCTGAACTGCGACGGACTCTCATACCCGACGCGGTATCCCGCACTGGCCGCATCCATCCCCTCGGCCACCATCAGCCGCCTCGCCTCCTGCATGCGCAGCTGCGTGCGGAATTCGAGAGGACTCATCGCCGTCACTGCCTTGAAATGCGCGTGAAAGGTCGACCGGCTCATGCGCGCCACGTCGGCCATCTCGTCGATGCGACAGTCGCGCGCGTAGTGGGCGCGCAGCCAGACGATGGCGCGGGCGATCTGGTTCTGGCGGCTGTCGCCGCGCGCCATGCGGCGTACGATGCGGTTGCCCGCGCCCGTCAATAACCGGTACAGGATCTCGCGCGTGACGAGCGGCGCCAGCGCGTCGATGTCGGCCGGCGTGTCGAGCAACCGCGTCAGGCGCAGCGCCGCGTCGAGCAGCTCGGGCGTCGTCCGGTTCAGCGCCATGCCCATGTCTTCTCCACCATCCTCATCGGCGGGAGGATGCCGCAACGCCAGGTCACCCAGCACCACCATGTCCAGGTCGAGACTCAGGCACAGATACGGCCGCTCCGGCGACGCCTCGATCACGGCCCCCGTCACAGGCAGTTCGACGGAGGCGACGAGGTAGTACGCGGGGTCGTACACGAACGCCGTCGTGCCGAGCACCGCGCGCTTGCGGCCTTGCGCGACGAGGCACAGCGTCCGTTCGTACAGCACGGGCATGGGCATCGTCGGGCTGGACGATCGGATAAGGCGCACGCCCGGGAGAAGCGTGTCGTGAATGCCGTCCACGGGGGCGTGGCGGGCGATGGCGGCGGCAAAAAGGGCGAGCGTATCCATGCCGGCAAGGATAGCAGGGACGATGACGTGCGTGCGCGTCCCCGGACGATCGTGCAAGCATGTGCGACGTTTGCGCTACCGCCGATCGGCTGTGCGGCCCGACACTGTGCCCACTTTCAACCGCACAGGAGATCACCATGACCGCACTCGATCAATACCGCCTGCTGGGCCGCTCCGGCCTGCGCGTCTCGCCGCTGGCGCTCGGCACGATGACCTTCGGCCAGGACTGGGGCTGGGGCGCCGACGAATCCGAGGCCCGAGACATCTTCGATGCCTACGTCGACCGCGGCGGCAATTTCGTCGACACGGCCGTCAACTACACGAACGGCGCGTCCGAGCGCATCCTCGGCAGGCTGATGGAAGGGCGGCGCGACCGCATCGTCCTGTCGACCAAGTTCACGATGGCGCGCGATCCGGGCGATCCGAATTCGGGCGGCAACCACCGCATGAATCTCGTGCGCTCCGTCGAGCAGAGCCTGCGCCAGCTCGGCACCGACCGCATCGAACTGCTGCACCTGCACGCCTGGGACGACACGACGCCGCCGGACGAAGTCCTGCGCGCCCTCGACGACCTGGTGCGGGCCGGGAAGGTGCTGTACCTGGGCATCTGCAACACGCCCGCCTGGCGCGTGGCGCAGCTGCAGACGATCGCCGACCTGCGCGGCTGGTCGCCGTTCGTCGCGCTGCAGATCGAATACAGCCTCGTCGAGCGCAGCGTCGAACACGAATTGATGCCGATGGCGCGCGCGCTGGGACTCGGCGTGATGCCGTGGTCGCCGCTGGGCGGCGGTCTCCTGAGCGGCAAGTACGGGACGTCCGACCTCGCCACCAACGACGCGCCCGGCGTGGCGGACACGCGCAAGGGCGTGATCGCGTCGACCGGGTTGCTGAACGCGGCGTCGCTGCGCATCGCGGAGGAAGTGAAGGCCGTGGCGCGCGAGACCGGCGCCAGCGCGGCGCAGGTGGCGCTCGCGTGGACTCTGCTGAATCCCGCAGTGACGGCACCCGTCATCGGCGCGCGCACGCTCGCGCAGGCCCAGGACAACCTGGGCGCGCTGGACGTGAAACTGGATCCGGACCACGTGGCGCGCCTGGATGCGGCCAGCCGGCCGGCGCCCATCTTCCCGCAACGCTTTACCGAACGGCCGCTCGTGCAGCAGCTCGTGTTCGGCGGCGCGGCGGTGGAACGGCGCGGCCGGTGACGGGCGTCAGGCCTCCGGTGCGGCCGGTTGCATGGCGCCGCGCACGGCCGTGAGGATGGCGTCCGACGCGCTGCGGTCCGAGACGGCGCGCGCGAGCGTCAGTGCGCCGACCATCGCGGCGAGGGCGACGATGCCCTCGTCGCCGGCGGCGGGCGCCAGGCGGCAGTCGGCCAGCAGCGCCGTCATGCGCGCCACCATGGCGTCGGCCGTCGCGCTGGGCTGGCCGCGCAGGCCCAGTTCCGCGGCCAGCGTGGGCAGCGGGCAGCCTTCGCCCGGCTCGTCGCGGTGGTCCGCCGACAGGTAATGGTCGATGACGGCGCGCGGCGCGGCGTCCGCCGACGGCAGCCAGCGCTCCAGCGTCTGCTGGACGGCGGCTTCCAGCGACGCCTGCACGAGGGCGTCCTTCGATTCGAAATGGGCGTAGAAACCGCCGTGGGTCAGGCCGAGCGCCTTCATCAGCGGCACGAGGCCCGTGCCTTCGATGCCGTCCTTGCGGAAGCGGCGCGACGCTTCGCCGATGATGCGCTGGCGCGTTTCGGCCTTATGGTTACTCGAGTAACGCATGCTTGTGGGATTGGTCTGCAATGATCGGATGCGGTCCGTGCGGCCGAGAGCGACGGACCCGTTGAGCGACGGATGCGTCTCATGAATTTAGGCAACGCTCCGTGTCACCATTGTAAGCGTTCGCGTTGGATCCCGCAATTCCGGCCATGGAATTGTGCATCAATGTTGCGCACCGACGTCCATACGATCGGTGTCCGCGGATTTACCGATACAAGAATAATAACGTATTGGTTATTTTGCAAGCGCGGTGTCCGTCGCTGCCGGAACGTGCGGCGCGGCCCCGTGCTTGCGCAGGTACTCGGCGCAGGCGGCCGCGTCGAGCGGCTTGCTGAAGTAATCGCCCTGGATCTGGTCGCAGCCCGCGCTGCGCAGGGCGGCCAGCTGCCCGTCGTTCTCTACGCCTTCCGCGATGACTTCCAGCCGCAGCGTGTGTGCCATGGCGATGATCGCCTTCACCATCGCCAGCGATTCCGCGCTCTGGTGCACGTCGAGGACGAACGAGCGGTCGACCTTCAGCTTGTCGACGGGGAGGCGCTTGAGGTAGCTGAGGCTCGAATAGCCGGTGCCGAAATCGTCGATGCTGAGCGTGGTGCCCAGTTCGCGCAGCTGGCGCATCAGGTCCGCGGTGCGGACCGGGTCGTCCATCGAGATGCTTTCCGTGAGTTCCAGCTCCAGCAGGCGCGGGGGCAGACCCGATTCACGGAGGACGGCGCCGACGAGCGCCACGACGTCCGTGCCCAGGAACTGCTTGCCGGACAGGTTGACGGCCACGGGCACGTCGGGCACGCCCGCGTCGCTCCACGTGCGGCGCTGGGCCACGGCGGTGCGCAGGATCCATTCGCCGATCGGCACGACGAGGCCGGACTCCTCGGCGATCGGGATGAATTCGGCCGGCGAGATGCTGCCGTGCTCGGGATGCTTCCAGCGCACGAGCACTTCCAGGCCGGCGACGCCGCCGTTGTGCAGGTCCGTCTTGGGTTGATAGTTCAGATAGAGCTCGCCGCGCTCGATCGCATGGCGCAACTGGTTTTCCAGCGTGAGCTTGCGCTGCAACGCCTGGTTCAGTTCTTCCGAATAGCGCTGGATCTGGCCACCACCCAGCGCCTTGGCGCGGCGCACGGCCATCGTCGCGTTGTTCAGCAGGAGGTCGCCGTCGGTGCCGTCCTCCGGGAAGATCGCATAGCCGATGCTGCACGTGAGCGGGATCGCGCCGCCCGGCGTCTTGAACTCGCGCGTGGCGGCCTGCAGCAGCTGGCGCAGGCGGTCGCGTGCGACGCTGTCGTCGCCCAGACCCGGCAGCAGCACGACGAATTCGTCGCTCCCGGCGCGCGCCAGCATGTCGCCCGGCCGCAGCAGGTTCTGCAAACTCCACGTGATGGCGACGAGCGCCTTGTCGCCTTCGTGGTGGCCCAGCAGCTCGTTGAGGCGCTTGAACTTGTCGATGTTGATCGTCGCGACCAGCGTGTGCAGGCCGTCGCTCTTCCATTTGTCGAGGTTCTGGCCGATCGTCCGCACCAGCACCTGGCGGTTCGCGAGGCCCGTCAGCATGTCGTGCGTGAGCAGGAATTCGACCTGGCCCGCGGCCGCCGCGAGGTCGGGATTCGCATTGTCGACATAGACGTGCGAGTGCAGCGATTGCGCCGCGGTCGCCAGCTGGCGGAAGTGGATCAGCTGTTCCGTCATGCGCGCGAGGTCGCGCAGGATGTCCAGTTCTTCCTCGTTCAGCGTGCGCGGCACGCGGTCCAGTACGCACAGGGTCCCCAGCGGCATGCGGTCGATCGAGTACAGCTGCACGCCCGCATAAAAGCGCACGTGCGGCGGATTGACCACCATCGGGTTGTCGGCGAAGCGCGCATCCTGCGTCGCATCCGGGACGATCAATGGCTCGTGGTCGAGGATCGCGTGGCCGCAGAACGAGATCTCGCGGCGCGTGCCCGTCATGTCGATGCCGCAGCGCGACTTGAACCACTGGTCTTCCTCGGCGACGAGCGAGACCAGCGCGATCGGCATCTTCAGCAGCCGGCTCGCCATGCGCGTGATGCGGTCGAAGGCGTCCTCCGGGGCGCTGTGGAGGAGGCGGGTGGCGTGCAGCGCCGTCAACCGGCGCGCTTCGTCGAGCGGTATCGATGGGGTCTGCATGTCGTGTCATGAGGAGCTTCGTTGAGACACATTTTGCCACGAGCGGCAAAGCAGAGGCACGAGCTTGGCATGGCATTGCAGGCAGGAATTAATCGCGCTGGCGGAATGCGCCGAAATGCTGGCGATAATCGAGCGCGCTGACGCCCAGGTGGCGCAGGAATGCCGCGCGCATCCGCGCCGCCGTGCCGAACCCGCAGCGGTGCGCGACCGTCTTGAGTGGCTGGTCGGCGCGTTCGAGCAGGGCCCTGGCCGCGTCCACGCGCGCCCGCTCGACGAATTCCGCCGGCGTGACCCCGGCCGCGCGCGCGAACTGGCGCGCGAAGTGGCGCTCGCTCAGCGCCGCCACCCGTGCGAGGTCGGCCACGGTCAACGGTGCGTCGAGGTGGGCGAGCACGTGGTCCTGGACGGTGCGCAGCACCGAATCGTCGCCCACGTACGGCGTCAGGTAAGGGCTGAACTGCGACTGTCCGCCGCTGCGCTGGGTGAACACGACGAGGCGCTTGGCCACGTTCAGCGACACGTCGGCGCCGTGGTCTTCGTAGACCAGGTGCAGCGCGAGGTCGATGCCCGCCGTGACGCCGGCCGACGTATAGACGGGACCGTCGCGCACGAAGATGCGGTCCGGCTGGACGGCCACCCGCGGAAAGCGCGCGGCCAGCAGCGCGACGTCGTTCCAGTGCGTCGTCGCGCGGCGGTCGTCCAGCAGGCCCGCGTGCGCGAGCAGGAACGCGCCGTTGCAGACGGACGCGATACGTGCGCAGCGGGTGCTCATCGTGCGCAGCCACGCGGCCAGCGCGGTATCGGCCGGCTGGCGCGGCAGGTCCGGGCCGCCGGGGACCAGCAGCAGGTCGGGCGCATCGACTTCTTCGTCGTAGCGCGCATGCGGCTGCAGCAGCATCGCGTTCGAGCACGCGACGGGGCCGTCCACCGTGCCGAGCACGCGCATGCGGTAGTGGTCGCGCGGCGCGAGGAAGCGGTTGGCTTCCGCGAACACGTCCAGCGGTCCGGTGACGTCGAGCGACTGCACGCCGGGGAAGGCGAGGATGGCGATGGTGGACAAGCGCGGGCTCCTGCTGTGAATGCGGACGCCGTCACTATAGCCCCGCGCGCGCGGCGCCGGGAGGGCGTGGCGGGAAATGCGCGCACCGTGGCGGGAAACCGGTGCACGCGGCGGGCGCCGGCGCGCGGCCCGGCGCCAGAATGTCGTCATCCCCAACACACGAAAGGACGACCATGGACAACACCGCTGAACGCGTGGGCCCCGCATTCTCCGTCGACGGCATGCTGCGCGCACGTCTCGAGACCCGCAAGGCAATCGGCGCGATCGCGCAGCGCATCCGGCCCGGCATGGTGGAAGAAGACGCCGTCGCCATGGCGCGCGACGTCATCGCCACGCAAGGCCACACCCTCAGCTGGCACCCGGTGCGCGTGCGCTTCGGCGCCAACACGATCCTGCCGATGAAGCGCGCGTCGACTCCCGGCATCGTGCTGGGCGAGCACGATATCTTCTTCATCGACATCGCGCCGCGCGTGGAGCACTGGGAAGGCGACGGCGGCGCCACGTTCACGGTGGGCGACGCGCCCGCGTACGCGCGCTGCGCCGCCGACGCCGAGCGCCTGTTCCATGCCGTGCGCCAGGCGTGGAAGACGCAGGACTGGAGCGGCCGGAAGCTGTACGAGTTCGCGCAGCAGCGTGCGCGCGACATGGGTTGGGATCTCGATCCGGACCTGCCGGGCCACCGCGTCTCCGACTTCCCGCACGCGGCGCTGCACACGGGCGCGCTGGCCGATTACGACCATGCGCCATCGAGCATGCGCTGGATCCTCGAGATCCATCTGCTCGATCCGCAGCGCCGCTTCGGCGCGTTTTTCGAGGACATGCTGCTCGACGACGCCGACTACGTTTGACGGAAGCACTGCACGAGAAAGTCCGCGAACACGCGCACGCGGGCCGACAGCTGGCGCGCGTGCGGATACATCACGGAGACGGGGATGGTGGGCGGCGGCATGTCCGCCAGCACCTCGACCAGGTGGCTGTCCGCGAGCTGCCCGGCGATGCGGTAGCGCGGCACCTGCACGAGGCCGAGGCCCGCGAGGGCGGCCGCCGTATAGGCTTCCGTGCCGGTGACGGAGACGACGCCGGGCGGCGTCGCCAGCTTCAGGCCCGCGTCCGTCATGAATTCCAGCGGATACGGCCGGCCCGTCGCCGTCGACACGTAGTGCACGGCCTGGTGATGCACGAGGTCCGTCAACGCGGCCGGCGTGCCGAAGCGGTCGAGGTAGGCGGGGCTCGCGACCGTCACCTGCTCGATGTCGGTCGCGCGCCGCGCCACCATCGACGAATCGTGCAGCTGGCCCGCGCGCAGCACGCAGTCGACGCCTTCGCGCACGAGGTCCACGAGGCGGTCGTCCTCGCCCACGTGCAGCTGGATGCGCGGGTAGCGCGCGAGGAAGCCGGATAGCGCGGGAAAGACGAAGTAGCGGGCCAGCGTCGGCTGCAGGTTTACGCGCAGCAGGCCCGCGGGCTCGCTGCCGCGGAACGCGTCTTCCGCTTCGTCGAGGTCGGCCAGCAGGCGCACGCACCGTTCGTAGTAGGCGGCGCCATCCTGCGTGGGCGCGACGGCGCGCGTCGTCCGTTCCAGCAGGCGCGTGCCGAGGCGGTTTTCCAGCCGCTTGATCGCGTTGGTGGCGGTGGCGCGCGGGATCAGGAGATCCTCGGCGGCCTGCGTGAAGCTGCGGCGCTCCACGATGCGCACGAAAATCTGCATTTCCTGAAACCGGTCCATCTGCGTCGACATGCGCCACCTCCCTCCGCGATTATACGGTCGGCGCGGCTGGCACGAGCAGGTCGGCGATGCCGATGCGGCGGGCGAAGTCCACGCGCACGGCCTCGGAGACTTCCAGCACCTCGCGCGCGCCGTCGCCGACGAAGTCGACCACCGTGCGGAACGGCCGCCGGCCGCGCGGCAGGCCGACGATGCGCACCAGTTCATCGGCCACGGCCTGCGGATCGGCCTCCGGCGGCGTCAGCGCGTCGAGGCGTTCGCCCACCTGGTCCAGCACCCCGTCGTAGCGGGCATACGCGGCGATCCGTCCGGCGTCCGCCGGCTTGCCGGCGCTGGGGAAGTGCTCCGTGCCGCGCGTGAACGCGCCGGGGACCATGATCGCCGTCTCGATGCCGAAGCGGGAGACTTCGTACGACAGCGACACCGCGAGCGAATCCATCGCCGCCTTCGCCGCGCCGTATGGGCCGAGGAAAGGCGGGAAGCCGCCCTTCGTCGTCGTGCTGGAGATCCACAGCAGCAGGCCGGACTCCTGGGCGCGCAGCCGGGGCAGGGCGGCGCGCAGCACGCGCTGGGCGCCGAGGAAGTTCGTGTCCAGCACCTTGGCCACTTCCTCGGCCGTGAAGGCTTCGGTCGGGCCGACGACGAGGTGGCCCGCGTTCTGCACGACGACGTCCAGCCGGCCCTGTTCGGCGACGACGGCCGCGACGGCCGCGTCGCACGAGTCTTGCGACAGCACGTCCAGTTCAAGCGGCCGCAGGTCGGCGCCATGTTGCCGCGCCCAGTCGCGCGCCGCGGCGGCGCGGGCCGCATTGCGTCCGGCGATGTCGCGCATCGTCGCGTAGACCGTGTGGCCGGCGCGGGCCAGCGCCTGTGCCGAGAGTTTGCCGATGCCGCTGCCGGCGCCCGTGATGAGGATGATGGCCTTGTCCATGGTTGCGACGTCCTTAGGCCATGCCGCCGTTGGCGCGCAGGATCTGGCCGTTGACCCAGCCGCCGTCCGGACCGGCCAGGAAGGACACGACGCCGGCGATGTCGTCGGGCTGGCCCAGGCGCTCCAGCGGCGCCGATTGCGCGATCTGCTGGATCAGCTCGTCCGATTTCCCGTTCAGGAACAGCTCCGTCGCGACGGGGCCCGGCGCCACGGCGTTGCAGGTGATGCCGCGGCCGCGCAGCTCTTTCGCGAACACGCGGGTCAGCGCTTCCACCGCGCCTTTCGTGGCGACGTACACGCCATAGGTCGGCGGCGCCATGTGCAGCACGCTCGTCGAGAAGTTGACGATGCGGCCGCCGTCGTTCAGGCGCGACGCGGCCTCGCGCATCGTGTTGAAGGTGCCCGTGACGTTGATCGCCATCGTGCGTTCGAACTGCTCGTCGGTCGTCTCGGCGATCGTCACGTACGGCAGGATGCCGGCGTTGTTGACGAGGATGTCCACGCGGCCGAGCTTTTCTTCGATCGCCGCGAACATCGCTTTCACGTCCTCGACCCTGGCGACGTCGGCGCGGACAGCGATGGCACGGCCGCCGGCCGCTTCGATGGCGGCGACGGTCGCGTTGGCGGCCGCTTCGTTGCCGGCATAGTTGACCGCGACGGCGAATCCGTCGGCGGCGAGGCGCTTCGCAACGGCGGCGCCGATGCCGCGCGAGGCGCCGGTGACCAGGGCGACGCGGGCGGTGTGCTTGGCTTGGGTGTTCATGTTTGATCTCCTTCGGTGGTTGACAGTGAGATCATGATGATTGATTTCTAGGCGAAGATAATCGCCAGAAAAGCGGCTTCAGAATTCGCTTTCCAATAACAATATGGTTTGTTTATCGTGCGATATCACCGGACGACGCATAACTGCTATTCCAACAATAAATTTTTCAACGATGCTGCAGCGCAGTAAATTGGATTCGTAGCAGCGATCCTTTCGAACCCAACCTACTGGAGCTCATCATGATCGGTAAACGTCACGTTGTCGCCATCGCTTCCGTGCTCTCCCTGGCTGCCCACGCCGAGCCGGCCGCGCGCCTGAAACCCGCCACCTGCGGCATTCCCGCCTATACCGCGGACCTCAAGGACGACTACCTGCAGGGCACGGTCCGCCTCGCCGTGCTGGTGGGCGCCGACGGTTCGGTGAAGCAATCCAAGGTCGTCGAGTCCAGCGGCCATCGCGCGCTGGACAGGGCCTCCCTGCGTGCCAGTTATACGTGCAAGTTCGGCGTGGCCGCAAAAGACGGCGTCGGTGAGCCGGGCTGGTCCACCGTGCAGTACAAATGGATCAACGATTGATCCCGGCCAGGGCTGCCGGCGCCTCGTCGTCGGCAGCGCCAACGATGTTCGAAAAAATCGATAAAAGACTGGCAATTTTCTCGTTTTTTTAAACCCGAGCGGCCGAGCATAATGTCTCCATCGCAGCGAACAACGAAGCGCAAAGCTTCGAAATGTTCGATGCAATATCGAACCCCAACCCGATAACATTGGAGAACATCATGAGCAACGCCAAACTCGAAGTCCTGACCCCGCACAACTCGCAACTGATCATCATCGACCACCAGCCGCAGATGGCATTCGGCGTGCAGTCGATCGACCGCCAGACCCTGAAGAACAACGTGGTCGGCCTGGCCAAGGCGGCCAAGGCGTTCGACATCCCGACCGTGATCACCACCGTCGAAAGCGAGTCGTTCTCCGGCAAGACCTACCCGGAAATCCTGGACGTCTTCCCGGGCAAGGCCATCCTCGAACGGACGTCGATGAATTCCTGGGACGACCAGAAGGTGCGCGATGCCCTGGCCG
>Ga0308166_1003865_pt1 | contig 12386 bp, 9 predicted proteins | sample PhyCR2_2_FD_202137 | JGI IMG/M metagenome (GOLD analysis project Ga0308166, IMG submission 202137) | Phyllosphere microbial communities from UC Gill Tract Community Farm, Albany, California, United States - DLSLCC.R2 | ecosystem: Host-associated > Plants > Phyllosphere > Unclassified | place... | reverse complement strand
GTCTGGATGGGATTGCTTCACTTGACCAGATTCTGAAAACGGTCAAGGACAAAGACAACATCTATTCCTTCATCATGAAAACCTTGACACCTGCGGGTCGTAAGGAACGTGCCGCGGTTGATTACCAGCGTGCCCTTGAAGGCTATATGTCCAACGACCTGCGTGTGGCCTCTGCGAAGATGGCACAACTGGCCGGAGCAAAGTAGCACGGGAGTCTTTGTCGGCACCGACTGAGTTGTGGATGGTGCTGCCCTATCAGTGGGCAGTGCTTTCCCCAGAGCAGATTGATAACGATTTGAAAGGTGTTCGTTATGGGGTCGATGCACCGCCCCTGACTGCCTACCGTACCCGGTATGATGCCCTAAATGCCGGTGTGGCGTATGCCGCTGAAAAGAACCGCGTTATTGATTCCAACAACCCCGGTAGTACCGCCGCACCAATGCAGCTGACACGTAAGGGTGATGTGGTTAAGATAGCGAATCAGGGAACGTGGAATACGTTAACGAATGGCGATAAGTTATACCTTTATCGTATCAACCCCGAGATGTGTTCTCAGCCGTGGCAAGAGACGTACGAAGGCTCCCAAGAATATTTTACGCACGGCGTTTCCGAATATGAAGAAGTTCAATTCGACACGCTACGAAACTTGATTAGCAACGCGGGATTAACCCTCGTTAATTGAAAGGTAAAACCATGACGCATAAACTTTCTCTGAATTCCCTCGTGCTCGACTTCAAACGCGACAACGAAGGGAAAGGCGTACAGGGCTCACAAGCACTGACCGCTCTGGTGGCCTTCACACTGGCGTACTCTGTCCGTCTGCCGGATAACGGCGCATACGGCTCTACCGAAGCCGCACAGGCGTTCCTCGTGCCCATCATGAAGAACATCGTCTCGGATGTGAACGAGCTGTACTGCGTTGACCTCGGCACCGTGCTGGATTTGACTTCTGCATTGTACTGCAACCGTTACGACAACGTCTGGGGTGGTAAGCGTGCACTGGACGCGTTCTCACCGAAAGCCGTCATTGACGAAGCGTACGGCGTGGATTGCTACCCAACTGTGCAACTGTGGGCTGAGCGTTTCTTCGAAACCGTTGGCTTCTACATCAGCGAAACCACTCAGAAGGCGTAAACCATGACCAGCATGACCGAAGTAGGTGGGCTGGTCGCTACCGCCCCACAGTGGCGTCTCGGTGAAATGGGTAACCTGCTCCAAGAGCACATGAGTCACAAGATTAACAGTCTCGACCAGTTGAACTTGTACATGCAGCGTAACGACGCTGACCTGCTCTATGGTACACGTATCCTTGCGCAGATTGATGCCATTCTTGATGACGTTCGCCGTCACGGTATCTCGCGTGACTTGGCTGTCGCAGTAGAATCAACTCGTCCGGGCACCATTCCAAAGAACGTGCAGAAAATCCTGACCTCCAACTACACCGGTACCCATCAACGGGAAACAGTGGCTGCGTTAGAGTCATGGAAAGAAGCCGGTCGGATGGGCCTGATTATTCTGGTGCTGACCGCCATCCTGAAAATCATCAGTTGGATTGTGGAATCCGGTAAAGGGTATAAAGGTAACACCAACCCGAAAACCGCCGCAGACAAAGTCGAGGAATACAAAACCAAGACGGATGAGAAATGGCAAGCAGCTGCGGAGACACCCCCTGCGGCTCCGAAGTCTGTGAAACCGGATGATTGGAAGCGCGAGTATGAATCACTGGCGGACACACTGACTTGTGCGTCTGTTAAGTCGGCATACCTCGATGCGACCAAAGAACTCTCCAGTCGTAGCCTGTCCCAGTTAACCGCCGCCGCACTACGTTTCGATGCGCTGATTAAGAACGCCAATGCGGGCGATTACGTGGACACCGTAACGGCAGTCTCTGGCCGTAACCCAATCGCACCTCTACTGAAAGATGTCGCTTCGGGTGAGAAGGGGGCGGGTAGCGTGGGTGGTCTCGTCGCAGAGTTGCTGCGTATGAACGTGGCGGAAGGTGTCTTCAGTCCACAGGCAGCAGCGAAGGCGTACGGGATGTTGCCAAGCGGGATGCGCCAAGCGGGTGTGCGTATTCCAAACGAAGCGGTCTTCCGTATGATGGCCAACCGGGCACCGGAGCTGAACAGCTTCTTCCAGTCTGCGGGCAAAGCTTTTGACTCTCTGTCGAGCGTGATGTCGCAGAAGCAGGACGGGGTGAAGTGGAAAGACGATGAAATCCGTAAGCCGGGTGAAGAATTTGCTCACGCGATGCGTTTCCTGAACGACTATCTGGCCACCGTCATTCCCGTGGTGAAAGGTGGGAAGTTCACCGCAGAAACTTCACCGACCATCGCCATTGTTGGTAGCAACAACACTGACAACCTGATCGGTTACGACGAGCCCACCGAGTTTGTGGGTAACTCTATTCTGGTTTGTGCGCAGTACGGCGCGTACCTGAACAGCAGCTTCGTTTCCTCTTACACGGAACGTCGTGGTTTGAACGATGATGAGGCCGGTGGTGTACTGCAAGCGCTGGTCGTGATGGCAAATGGGTTATCCACGAATACCGGAGTGACCAACTTCAACGCATACAGTAAAATGGAAAGCGATGTGAAGACCCTGATTGAACGTATCCAATCATGGGAGAAGTCAATGTCACGTAACCGGGAAGGGGCAGCTGCTATCCAATCCATTGGTGAGGCGTTGCTGAGCGTGATGATGGAAGAACGTTCTGACAGCCTGAATCTGGGTCGTGAACTGTCTGCGGACTATAAAGACCGTGACGGTGACTTCTGGCAGGGTCTGCGTAAGAACCTCAACTACATCCGCCGTATCTGCATGGGTACGGTCGGGATGCAGAACATCATCAGTAAGAGCCAGAACAACCCGTTCATCAAAGGCAAAAATTAAAATAAAAGACCTACTCTCCTTCGGGAGAGTAGGCTTTCTTTTTTTATACCGGTGCAGTATCGTGACGATTATAGCTCGCAACAATGTCGTCTTTCAGACCGACACGTCCGTTTGCCTCAATCACCATCTTCTTACCAACCGTGACCTGTGTGGCATCTGACATGACGGTGAACAGACGCATGTCTTGGTCTGGCCCCATACCACCCACAACCACACCCAAGATGGTATCTTTCAACGCATCTTGCAGAGCTTCACCCAACGCTACCGCAGACACGGTGCTGTTGCTTATCAGGTACTGACTGATAACCTCAGAGGTCTTCTTCTGGATGGCTTTAATCAGGTCAGCGTTCTGACGGTTCACCGCAGTCAGGTAATAACTTACTGTGAACTGTTGCTCGGCCGGGATTGGCGTGATAGCACCATTCTCCGTACGGGCATCGATGTAACCCATGGTAGTAATTGGGACGAAGTACGCATCGGTACGTTCCAACAGCAGTGGGGTCAGTTGCGGCATGTTCACCGTGATTTGATTGATCATGTAATCAATCACTGACTCACGGTACGCCACCACCTCGTCACTGTCCGCAAACAGATAACGGGCATCAAAGACCGCCATCTCATTACGGAACCGGATACTGCGCGGTCGGTCAATCACAGAGTTCCCGTCAGCATCCTTCACCAACGTTCCCTTCTCGTGCAATACCTCCTGCACACCGTCGTCGTCGAGTACCGGGTCACCTTTACGGTGCAGGTATGTCAACTGCAATGGCGGTGTTTTGGATTCATCGTACGTGTATTCAGGCACACCCCGTTCATTCGTCTTCACCACATCCGCGTCGTAGAACTTCAGCACATCGGCTTCGTAATACTTGTAGTTGATGCTGTCGGTGATAGGGCGGGCTTTACGCCAGTAGGCGGTCAAGGCTTTGCCCAGTTCGATTTTGAAAATCTCATGGGTGATACCAATCGCGTCACGGGACGGAGCCACAATCAGGGTGTCCATGTTCGCCCGCTCGTAGTTCTTCGGATAGTAGCCCGTGCAGCCGTAGAAGATGTTAAAGTCTTCCGTCAGGCTGACCGGGATATTCACCGTAGATGACGAGGTAGTGCGGGTGTTGGTAACAATCATCTCATCGTTACGGTCAACGTCGAGGTTGGTCTCCAACAAGAACTCCCACACGCGCTCACTGCCCTGTTTACCGACAAGCGTACCTTGCACCCAAGCGAGGCTTTCAGAGTTACGCGGTTGGAAGGAGATTTGCGCAAACACCTGACTGTCGTCCAAGGCTTGGTACGGCGATTCTGATTTAGTGACAGTCCGTAGCACGTAACCTTGGTCGGTCATCAGAATCTGATAGTCGTCAGTGACCACGCTCAGTTCTGTCGTGATGTTGGTGCTGATAAAACGCTTCGACACCAAACTCGGACGGTCGAGTTGGTAGATACGCACATCAATAGAGTTGTTGTTGATATCCAGCACGTAATGGAACGGTGTGAAGAGGTACGAACCGCTGTTCCCCACATTCACCAGATCCTCTTTACGCATGGTCTTCATCAACTCCGTCATCGTGGTTTCCACGGACAACGAACTGCCGTCAAACTTGTACAACGTGTTCGGTAACACCGTCATGCGGTTGTCGTTAATTCGAACAGTCGACAGGCTAGACAATTCATCCCAGCTAAAGTACAGGGCAGACGTGACCGAACCAATCGGTGAGCTGACGTTCTTCAGCGTGGACACAGGCAACGGGGCTGACATCAGATACGTACGGCTGGTCACATAGTCGATGGCATTCTGGAGCGTCAGGTTAAAGTCTGCTGCTACAGCCGTTAACTGCTTCTCCGTAATCGGTGCTTGGCGTAAGCCGACGGCGTTGTTCACTACACGGTCACGCAGTTCAGTGAACGGTAACTCCGCGCGGCCACCAGAGGTAACGCCCACGCCACTCTCGGCCACAACCTGGAAGATGGAGAAGTTACGGAGTGGGTTGATGTAGGACGCATCGTATTCCCCGTTCAGGTCACGGAAGTCCCATGAGAACTGATCGGTAGCATAGCTTGACAAGTCAACATTCAACACACCCATGGTGGTGTAGACATCCATACGCACCTCACCCGCTACCAAACCGGTGGTCAGGTAAATAGAGGGAATGGTGCAGCGAATGTTTTGACCCACGACCTGTATCACGGCCGTTGCCACGTTCGGGTCGTAGACATCACGACTGTGTGTGTGGGGAATCTCTACCCAGCCGGTACCGGCGGCATCACGTTGCCAAACGCGGGCGTAGAAGAAACTGTTCGTGAAGCTGCGTGTGATTTGCAGTTCGTTCGTCCCCACGGTGGTGTCAGTGTGACTCTTAACATCGTACTGCTTCACCGGAATCTTGATACGCAGTAGCACGGAGTTGGTAGTGGGCGAAGAACCCAAGTCCCAATCCAGTGCGTTGGTTGATACCGGCGCAATCGGTGATTGTGTCTCGGTAATCCACAACACCTCAAAGGCTGGGTTGTCCGGCGTCCCGTAGGGCAGCACACGAATCTCAATCGGGTACTGAATTGAGAAGGTATAACCCGACACCTTAAAGACGGTATCGCGAGGGATAACCAGTTTGCGCACGCCAGCATAGACCAACGGCATGGCTTTGCTCAAGAGCGAGTCCACGTCGATAATCAGCTGGAGTTCGGTACCCGACGGTTGGGAGAACACATCGACGTAATCCACATCCGACATATGGCGGAAGAGGTCGTCCATGGTCTGGGCTTGTGACGGGTAAGTTTTTGGTACGGTTGCCCGACATCCTTCAATTGCCGAGTGGGCCAACATGACGCTGGCCTCGGCTAAGAAGACCACGGGGTCAGTTGGACTGCGAAGGGTAATCGCTGCGGCGTTGTCGCTGACGTTTTGGAGCTGCTTTAATAACAGCGTCTGCATCGCGGCGGGGTTATGCGCCAACAGCAACATATTCGATGCCAGCTTATCATAAGTGTCCATCAGATGAGACCTGCCCTTTTCAGAATGCGTTGGTAATCAGATTGGTATACCCACCACGTCAGTTTCCGGCGAACCGGATCGATGTGGGGATACCCGTAATAGTTGAACAGTGGGAGGAACTGTGGAATTACCTGCACCAACTGGTCACGCGCGTTCGGCACGAAGTTCCCGGTTTGCAGGCTCTCCGGTGTCGGTGACATATCCGGGTTAAAATAGGACACGGTCGCGTTGAACATCTCCATGTAGAGCGGGTCGTCGTAACGGGCACCGATACACTGCCACTGTAACGTGATGTTGGTGTCATCGTTACTCATCGGCTTGGAGTTATCAACCTGCGCTTGCTGCCCTGCGTTGTTGTTCATTGGCCAAGCTACACACGCTGTCCAGAAGCGGGTGATGTTCCCCATCGGGTCATACTTCATCCCGTAGATACGCGACTGATAGTCAATACGGCGCTGTATTGAATTACGAATCTTTGGCATGAACTGACCACGACGCACCCCTGACATGTATTCCAGCCACACACTGGCCATGCGCATAATCGCATTACCGTACGGGTTGGTTAATGTCGATGACATGGTGTAACCATAGTTCACAAGGTTCGTGGAATCAACCATTCCCCATTGTTCGCGTAACAACCCTTCATCCGACATCCAGTTGTCCACAGACTCATCCGGCATTCCCGACAGGCTAATCAGCTGCGTGGAAAGCAATGGTATGAAAGCCTGTAAATTATCGAAGGGGATATCGGGCAGGAACGGGGTTCCCAACCGGTTCTTTCTTAAACCCCTTGAGGTAAACGGTGAGTCGGAAAACCCCAATTCGAAATCAGGGTCGAGGGCTGCCAGAATCGAATAGTCGAGAGACGACTTCGGCTGCATTGCCATGTTTGACATGCGGCGTGAATTCGAAATGTTGTCGTAGCTAAGGTTGAAATCCGGTCTGGTAAAGAAGGTCATCCCCCCATATTCCCGGTTTACCGGTATGGGGTTGTTGGCCATCATATGGTTGAACCCCATCAAGGGGTTGGTCATACGCTGCGCAGCGATACCTAGACCGACTGACAAGCGGATGCGGTCTGCCCACACGGATAACTCGTCATCGAAACTCTTCTTTTGAGTGGGAGCTGTCGATGAAGAACGACCGTCTATGTAACCCGCTAACGAGGGAACGGCATCGGAATTATTCGGGTTTGGGACGGTATAGTCGATATCCGTATTAGGGTCGTAACCGGGATCTGTATTCTTCTTTTCAGTCTCGTCACTCATGAAATTTTTACTCCGGAGTAAAGTATAAAATGGCAGAAAAAACTGTTGAGACGAGTGTCATCTCGTTTCTCTCTAAATTCCCAGACCTGTTTCGGCAGCGTGCCGACTCGCTGGAAGAGTTCAACCAGATTCTGTATAACGAATACACTACGCTTGTTGAACAGTCGCTGTTAGGCGTTGATTACCTGCCAGGCATTCTGGATAAATTGCAGATACTGCTGGCCGCTAACCAATTAACTGCCATCTCCCTGCTGATTGGCGTGCCTGAGGTGGATGTTATTGGAACGCTGGACAAAATCTCCACGCGCCGTAACTCCCTCGATGCCGCCGCCCGCAGCGGTTCCCGTCTGGCCACAATGGCTATCGGCGAACGCCGGGGTCGCTTTGGTTTACCGTCATACGATAGCCTCGCCATTGCTGTAGGCGAATCGAGCCGTCGTGGTAGCCGTCCAGTGAATCAGAACAACCAGTTCAACGGTAACACTGAGGTCACTAACAATAACGACAACAGCCGTACTGAGAACTTCAACTCGACTACCAACAACTACGACAGCAAAGCGGGTAAAGTGGCCTCTACGCTGCCAACCAACTTCATGAAGCAGATGATGGAGCAGGAAGGTCTGGCGGGTGGTAAAGTCTTCAGTGCGACCTTTGAACGTAACGGGAACAAAACCGAAGTGCCGATGCGTCTGCGCCTCGATGTGAAATCTGTACCGACTGACGGTATGGAAACCCTGATTGCGTTTGCTTCCGAACAGAAAGACTTCTGGGAGCGTTACATCCGCCTGCAACATAAAGGTGATCGTAACGGGGGCTGGCTGGATAAACTGGCAGCGGCGAAAGACCTCGCCTTCTCTAACGACTTGATGGAAGAGTACCGTAAGAACCGCTACCGCGATAAGACGGGCTACTACACCAAGATGATGGAGAAGCGCAACGGTAACTGGCTGTCTGGTCTGTTGACCCTGTCGCCGTCCATCAACAACGCCTCCGGCGTGATGGTGATCTCTCAGGAAACCATCGATGGTCTGGAAGCGCAGCTCGGTGGTAGCTTCGAAGACTTCAACGTGCGTCAGCGTGTGTTCCAAGATACCCTGACTGTCTATTACGTTGTAGTGGACACCACCTGGAACCGTGTGACCATTTATACTCGTGGCCTGAACGGCTCTCAGGAACTGGATAAGTCTGACTTCTCCAAATCGAAATCTGGTGCGGCTGATGTGAACAAAATCATCGAAGCCTACCGCTCTGGCGCACAGCCGGTTCTTTAAGGGGTTTAGCAATGCCTATTCCAAACATGCTATCGGTGCTCTTACCGAGCTTCGAAGCAACGAATCTGAAAAACACGCTGAACGCGAACTGCGATGCCATCAGTGAATCACTGTTGCCACAGTTTGAAAACCTGCGTGACCTGGTCGGTAGCGAACAGGGGAAACCGTTCCTCTCTAAGCCGGTGCAAACCCTGAGCGAAGAGTTGGTGAAAATGTTGCGCAGCTCTGGCCTTGAGGTCAAAGGTCTGCGCGATCCGTCCGCACTGGAATACATCATCGCAGCCATGCGTAACACGCTGGAACTGCGTCCGTTTATTGAACAGTGCATCAGCCGCGACATCGGTAAGCAGGTTGTGACTGCTTCACTGACGTTCAACAAATCCACGCTCCTTCAATTGCTGGACCTCATTAACTTCTTTGTTCTTTACAGCGGTACGCTCGTAAACTACATCACAGCCGAAGAACTCGGTGCGGTGGAGAATTCGAACATTGCAGTTAAAGGTATCGGTCCAAACGATTTGCAGTACCTCCATGTTCGCATGGTGACGTACGGCATCGCTTGTCGTGTTCTGGCTACGCCTCAGTCGAAGCTCAAAGCAGACTATGCGGAAATCCCGGAAGCGGTATTTGATGAAGACACCTACAATGATCTGGTCAAGTCTTTCGGTTCGAAAGCTACCGATCCGCTGGGTCTCTCCGCAGTACCATTCCCGCTCACTATCATTTATCGGATTAATCTGTCGTGGAACGAATGGCAGATGGACAACTACGATGAAGTGTGTGAAGCGGCGAAAGCAGCCGAGTACCGTATCTTACTGTTCAAGAAACAGCAAGCGGAAGGTAAAGGCGACGCAGCGTTGGAAATCCTTATCGAGAAACACGAGAAGCGTCTGGATTCCCTGAAACGCAAACGCGAACGTCTGGCGAAAAAGAACGGTCTCGAATAACAACAGGAGAGACTGATGAACCAGATTAACAACCCCGACTTTAACGTGGCTGAGCGTCTCGTTAAACGTTACATGGCCAAACTGACCGAGAACCCGACAGAAGTCCATGATGATGACCTCATTCATGAGACGCTGACCGCGGCAGCCGTTATCCTGCCTTACTTCCGCCTCTTAGGCGCGGAGTCGGTGCAACAGGTATTATATGACGAATTTCCACAAATTGGTTTTACGTTTAATACGTTTTACAATGAAACAGTTGCGTTCGTTGTAGACGGGAAAAAGCGTCCAACCAATGTCGGTACCTGGTCTGTGCTGATGTCGACGTACATGAATGATGTACACGGCACCAAATACGTTCAGGAGAAAGGCAGCTTGGGCTCGCGTATGATGTCTGCCGCTTTCGGTCAGGCTGGTAAAGTTCGTAACATGGGCACGCAACACCAAACCATGCAACCGGATACTCGCCTCTTATCTTATGCAGACCACGAACTGCTTGCGCGGTGGATGACACGTACTAACGGATTGTCCGATATGATTATGTCGCTGGCAGTATTCTTGAAAATCGCACGTCCCTAAGGGGGCCCCTTTCTAGGGGCGTGTAATTCGGTTATAACCAAACAGGAACTAGAACAAATGGCAAATTTTGCACAACGCAGAGCTGCTCGTGAAAGCATCGAAAACACCGAACCGGGTGAAATCGACGGCCTGTCTAACGTAGAACCGGGTGTAGAAAACCTGGATACCCAACTGGCTGAAATGGCATCGGAAGATGCACAGCTGGAAGGTCTGGCTGGCGATCAGGATACCCTGGGCTCGGACACCGCACGTACTGAAGACGCTATCGACGATGCGCAAGACGCAATCGATAACGGTGAAGAAGCGTCGGAAGAATCTATTGCCCACACCGAAGTGGCGCAAGAGTCTATCCGTCGTCGTTGGGGTATCGACCGCACCAAACTGGCGCGCGAAAGCTTCCGTCGTGGCCGTGGCATGACTGCCGCTGCGCAGGAAGGCTGGAAAGAAACCCTGAAAGATCTGTGGAAACGTTTCCTTGAGCTGATCAAGTCAATCGTTAACAAGATCAAAGAGCTGAAACTCAAGTACATCAACGTGGGTAAAACCGCGCAGAGCCGTGCTAAGAAGTATCAGGCTGCGATCAAAAACCTGGGCAGCAAAAAGACCAAAGATGAAATCGGCGGTAGCTGGATCAGCAAACTGTCCATCGAAGGTTCTTTCAATGTTGACGGTTCTATCGGCATTGCGAAAGAAGTAACTCAGGGCAAAGCCAAAGGCGCTATCGCTGCAATGACCAAACAGGCCGATGCAGCTGCAACCTACGTCGTTAAAGCGGCTGACGGTGAAGTGTCTGCATCTAAAGCCTCTGGCGGTTCTTCTGCCTCTGGTCCGGGTGTAATGCTGGCGTCTGATGCACCGAGCTACGACAAAATCGAGCTGTTCGGTACCGCGGCAACCAAACTTCAGAATCTGGAAGAGTTCGCTGATGGCGAATACCAGAAACTGCAAGCGCTGCCGGGCAACGCCTACATTCAGGTGGGTAATAAGAAACTGGCTGGCGGCGTTGATTTCGCAGCTATCGGTTTCATGACCACTGGTGATGCAACTGAAGACAAACAGATCGCCACTCCAGAAGTGGGCAAACTGTCTGCGGCTGCGCAGGGTCTGGATGCAATCGGTAAAGGCTTCGAGAAAGTCCTGCAAGACTTCCGTACCTTCGATAGCGAAGTTGAGAAACTGCAACGCGCTGCTGAAAAAGCATCTGGTGCTGTAGATAAAGCTGACGACGCGAACCGCGAAGCGCTGCAATCTGCACGTACTGCTGCTGACCAGTCTGTGAAGAACTATCAGGTTCTGAACCGCGCTGTGGCTTACGTTGCTAACACCGTTATCGCTGGCCTGAACGGCTACATCGGTGCTGGTATCGGTGCGTACGGTAAGAAGTAATCCTTCTTAACCCGTAAACGACCCGACGTTAATCATTGAGGTGGGGCAGCGTGCCCCACCTAGAGGAAAAGTGAAAATGGCAAACTTTGCACAAAAACGCGCTGCTCGCGAATCCATTGAAGGCACCGGTACTGTTGTCCCGGATGGCCTGGAGCTGCCAGCAGAATCGGTTGAAGGTATTCTGGCCGAGCTGGCTGAGAAAGAACGTGATATCGATACCACCGACTCTGAGCACGATGTGCTGATTGAAGATGGTAACGAAACTGATGCGCAGCTGGACGCGGTTGACGCGGCTGACGACGCAGCAGCTGATCCGGCCGACGACAAAATGGAAGCGGAAGAAGACATGCCTGACGAAGCAGCGGAAGCGCTGGACGTTGCGCAGGAATCTATCCGTCGTCGTTGGGGCTTCGACCATCGCACCAGCGTAGCTCGCGAAAGCTACGGTAGCCGTAACCGCCGCAACGTGGCGCGTGAAAGCCTGTGGGAAGACATCAAAGCCTTCCTGAAGCGTGCGTGGGAATGGCTGAAAGAGCAGGGTCGTAAGATCAAAGACCGCTGGCTGAAATTCAGCAACCAGGGTAAATCTGTTCAGGGTCGTTCTAAGAAGTTCGGCGAGCAGATCAAAAACCTCGGCAAGCAGAAGTCTGGTAAAGACAAACTGTCTGGTGGCTTCATCAAAGATCTGACCATCGCTGGTAAGTTCGAAGGTACCAACCCCGCTTCTCTGGATCAGGTGTTCACCAAAAAAGGTGACTTCGCCAAAGTTCAGGACGAAGTGCTGGCCGAAATGACCAATGCTGTTGATGAGCTGGCCAATGCTTCTGAAGCTGACTTCACCAAAACTGGTAAGAAGGCGAAAGAACTGGCTGACGTTATCTCCAGCGATCTGAAAGGCGAACATCCGATGCTGGGCAACCAGGTGTTCAAAGTTGAAACTGAAGCCACTGAAGACGGCGACAGCTTCGAAGTGAGCACTACCGTTGTTGAAGCGGAACACAGCGTAGAGAGCGATATCTCTACTCCGTCTATCGCACAGCTGAGCACGGTTAAC
>Ga0308166_1003861_pt1 | contig 12395 bp, 10 predicted proteins | sample PhyCR2_2_FD_202137 | JGI IMG/M metagenome (GOLD analysis project Ga0308166, IMG submission 202137) | Phyllosphere microbial communities from UC Gill Tract Community Farm, Albany, California, United States - DLSLCC.R2 | ecosystem: Host-associated > Plants > Phyllosphere > Unclassified | place... | reverse complement strand
AAAGGCCTGTTCGACCGCCTGTTCGGGCGCGGCGAAGACGATTGATCTTTTCAAGGAGCCGTTCATGTCCCTGCGCGAACGCCTGTCCGTGACGGACGAGGAGCGCCAGCACCAGCCGGTCACGGGTGTGGCGCAACAAGCCTATCAGGAACTGAAGAAAACGATGCACCAGATGATCCTCGACCGGATCGACCTGGAGCGCCTGAAGCGCCTGACGAGCGAGCAGTTCAAGCACGAGCTGGCGCTGCTGGTCCAGCGCATCATCGAGGAAGAGCGGATCGTGCTGAACCAGCAGGAGCGCCATCACCTGGTGCTCGACATCCAGCACGAGATGCTCGGCTTCGGCCCGCTCGAGCCGCTGCTGTCCGATCCGACCATCTCGGACATCCTCGTCAACACCTTCGACAAGGTCTACGTCGAACGGCGCGGCCGGCTGGAACTGACCGGCGTCACGTTCCACGACAACGCCCATCTCATGAAGATTATCGAGAAGATCGTCTCGCGCGTCGGCCGCCGCGTGGACGAATCGAGCCCGATGGTCGACGCGCGCCTGCCGGACGGCTCGCGCGTCAACGCGATCATCCCGCCGCTCGCGGTCGACGGGCCGCTGGTGTCGATCCGCCGCTTCGGCGCGACGCCGCTCACGGTGCAGAACCTGCTCGACTACAAGAGCGTCACCCCGCCGATGATCCGGGTGCTCGAGAGCCTGGGCCTGGCCAAGGTGAACATCCTGATCTCGGGCGGCACCGGCAGCGGCAAGACGACCATGCTGAACCTGATCTCCGGTTTCATTCCGGCCAACGAGCGCATCGTGACGATCGAGGATGCGGCCGAACTGCAGCTGCGCCAGCCGCACGTCGTGCGCCTCGAGACGCGTCCGCCCAACATCGAAGGCAAGGGCGAAGTGACGCAGCGTGCGCTCGTGCGCAACTCGCTGCGCATGCGTCCGGACCGCATCATCCTGGGCGAAGTGCGCGGGCCGGAAGCGCTCGACATGCTGCAGGCAATGAACACGGGCCACGAAGGTTCACTCGCCACGATCCACGCGAACACGCCGCGCGACGCGCTGGCGCGCCTGGAAAACATGGTGGGCATGGCCGGCGTGAGCCTGACACCGCGCGCCATCCGCCAGCAGGTCACTTCCGCGATCACCGTGATCCTGCAGGCCTCGCGCCTGGCCGACGGCACGCGCAAGGTGGTCAGCATGCAGGAAATCACCGGCATGGAAGGCGAGATCATTTCGATGCAGGAGATCTTCCGCTTCGAGCAGACCGGGATCGATGCCGACGGCAAGGTGCTGGGCCACTTCTGCGCGACCGGCGTGCGGCCGCGCTTCGCCGACCGCCTGCGCATGTTCGGCGCGGCGGTGCCCGAGGACACCTTCGATCCCGACCGCGTATACAGCTGATCCGCACGCCGCGAGAGCCCGCATGGACATCCTCTTCTACGGCTTCATCGTCTTCCTGTTCGCCGCCATCATCCTGGGCATCGAAGGCGCCTATCTGTGGTGGGCGAGCACGCACGGCGCCGGCGCGCAGCGGATCGCGCGTCGGCTGCAGCTGATGTCGGGGAACCAGAGCCGCAGCGCCGAGCGCATCTCGATCCTGAAGCTGCGCCGCTTCGGCAGCCACGACGCGACCGACCGCCTGCTGCAGCGCCTCCCATTCGCGCACCGCATCGACCGGCTGCTGGTGCAGTCCGGCACGACCTGGTCGGTCGAGCGTTTCCTGCTGTGTTCCGGCGCGCTGATGCTGGGCGCCCTCTGCCTTGTCCTGCAATGGCCGCTGCCGCTGCCCGTGCAGGGGGCCGCCGTCCTGTTCTGCGCCCTCGTGCCGCTGCTGCTCGCGCGGCGCGCACGCCGGCGTCGCCTCGCGCGCATCGAGGAGCAGTTGCCCGACGCCGCCGACTTCATCGCGCGCGCGCTGCGGGCCGGTCATTCGTTTTCCAACGTGCTGCAAATCGTCGGCAACGAATTGCCGGAGCCGCTCAGCGGCGAATTCCGCATCGCGCGCGAGGAAATCAACTACGGCGTGCCGCTGAGCGAGGCGCTGCACAACATGGCGGCGCGCATTCCGTTGACCGACCTGCGCTATCTCGTCATCGCCATCCTGATCCAGCGCGAGACGGGCGGCAACCTCGCCGAGATCCTGGGCAACATCGCGCACATCATCCGCGGCCGGCTGCGGCTGGCGGCGCAGGTACGCGTCCTGTCGGCTGAAGGCCGCATGTCCGCCTGGATCCTCGGCCTGCTGCCGCTGGCCGTGTGCGGCATGCTCATGCTCGTCAATCCCAAATACGTCATGGTGCTGTGGACCGATCCGACCGGCATCAAGCTGCTCTGGACGGCGCTGGGGATGATCTGCATCGGCGTGATCTGGCTGAAGAAGATGATCCGCATCCGCGTCTGAGGAGACATCGATGAGCCACGCACAACTGCTGTTCCTGCTGATCGTCGTCGGCGTCGTCTGCTGCCTCGCGTGGCTGGCCGCGGTACTGTTCGGTCCTGCCGCGCTGCGCGCCCGGCTGGCGAGTTTCATGGGGACCAAGACCAAGGACCAGGCCGACGGCAATGGCTGGGTCGAGCGCGTGGCGCGCGCCGCCAAGCCGCTGACCAGGTTGTCGGTACCGGAAGAGGGGTGGGAAAAGTCGGCGCTGCGCACGCGCTTCATGAACGCCGGCTGGCGCAATCCGGCCGCGCCGACGTTGTATTTCGCCGCCAAGACGGCGCTGGCGCTCGGTCTGCCCGCGCTGACCGGGATCGTGCTGGCGTTCGTGTCCATCAACATCGCCGGCTATGGAACGATGTTCCTGTTGCTGCTATCGGCGACGTGCGGCTATTACCTGCCCAACACGATCCTCGAGCGCGTCGTCAAGCGACGCAAGCGCGAGATCTTCGAGAACATTCCCGATGCGCTCGACCTGTTGACGGTGTGCGTGGAAGCGGGCCTGAGCCTCGAGCGCGCACTGGTCAAGGTCGCGGCGGAGATCGGCATCAAGAGCGTGACGCTGGGCCAGGAACTGCAGCTGGTGCTCATGGAAATGCGCGCTGGCTTCAGCAAGGAAAAGGCGTTGCGCAATTTCGCGCTGCGCATCGGACTGGACGACATCGACTCGCTCGTCGCGATGCTGATCCAGTCCGAACGCTTCGGGACCAGTATCGGCGACGCCCTGCGCGTGTATTCGGAAACGCTGCGCGACAAGCGCCGCGTCGTCGCCGAGGAGGCCGCCGCCAAGATCGGCCTGAAGCTGCTGTTCCCCCTGATTTTCTGTATCTTCCCGACGCTGCTGATGGTGCTGCTGGGACCCGCCGGCATCGAGCTGGTCAAGGTCTTCAGCAAGACCCCGGGCGGTCCCAACTGATTCGATGGAGAGTGCCATGCGTTCCCGGATTCCCCTGCGCGCCGTCTCCCTGTTGTGCACGAGCGCGCTGCTGCTGGCCTGCAGCGGCACGCCCTGGCTGCGCGACGCGGCGGCGCCTGCGACCGAGACGGCGGACGCCAGCTACCTGCGCGGCCGTACCCTGTATCTCGCGCACCGCCATGGCGATGCGATCGCCGCCTACGAGGCCGCGCTGCGCCTCGACGCCAGCCACGTGAACGCACGCAACGGACTGGCGGTCGCGTATGCCGAACAGCGCGATTTTGGCCGTGCGATCGCCATCTGGCAGACGCTCATCCGTGACACTGCCGTGCCGTCGGGCGCCGCATCCGCCTTCCTGTTTGCCAACCTCGGGTATGCGCAGCTGCTCGACGGCCAGGCCGACGCCGCCCGGATCGCGCTCGAAAAAGCCTGCCTGCTCGATCCGCTCAACGGACGTGGCTGGCAATACCTGGGCGAGGCGCTGCTGCAGCTCGGCGAGGAAGCGCGTGGCCGGCAGATGCTGCGCCAGGCGGAAGCCCTGCGCACGCACGATTTCCGCGCCGATTACGCGACGGCGCACGGCGGGACGCGGCTGCCGGCCATCGAGCAGGCGGTCGGGAGCGACCAGCAGCCGGACGACGGCGAGTGGGCGGTCGTGGACGTGATCCGGGGGAACGATGGTGTGCTCGAACTGCGCCGCACGCCGGCGAAGGCGCGCGCCGCCGCCGATGTAGGCGCCGACGACGCCGTCGCCCGGCTCGTTATCAGCAACGGTGCCGGCCGCCAGGGCCTGGCCCGCTTCGTGTCGCGCCAGTTGCACGATCCCGGGCTGAAGGTCGTCCGGCTGACCAACGAAAAGGGCTTCAACGTGCGTGCCACGCGCGTCGAGTACCAGGCGGCGTTCCGCACGGCGGCCCAGCGCCTGGCCCGCCACGTCGGCTCCGGCGAGCCGGTCGAGATCGGCATGGCTGGCCCTGCCGACGTGCGTCTCGTCATCGGCCGTGATCTGACGCAGACCGGCTTGACCGAGGTACCTTGAACGCAAGTGTCGTTTTCACAACAGTAGCGAGCGACAGGCTGTCGAGAAATTCGGAATAATGAAATTCTTGATAACTCGGGAGAATCGTCATGAAGCTCACTCGTTTCCAGTCCGCAATTGCTCAGTCTGTCCTCGCAACGTCGCTGCTGGTTTCGCTGGCGGCCTGCGCCCCGACGCCGACCCGTGAAGGTACCGGCGAATACATCGATGACTCCGTGATCACCGGCAAGGTGAAAGCGGCGTTCGCCGCCGATCCGACGGTCAAGGCGACCCAGGTGCAGGTGGAAACGTTCAAAGGCACGGTGCAACTGAGCGGCTTCGTCGATTCGCGCGAGTCTGCGCAGAAAGCGGTCGACATCGCGCGTGGCGTCAATGGCGTGAAGTCGGTCAAGAACGACACCGTCATCCGCTGATTGTCCACGTTGTGTTCGATGCCGGCACGGCGGCCCTGCCGCGTGCCGGCGCAACCACCTGCCCGCGTTCGCGCGGGCACGGCGCTCCTATCGTCAGCTGACCATCGTCCGCTGACGCCCGCCAGCTGACTACTGCCAGCTGACCTTGCCAAAGCCGTTCGTCGTCGCGTGGCGCGTCGCCGGCTTGCCGTAGATCGTGGCCGATCCCATACCGCTCAGATTGACGTTGGCGGCCGTCTTCGCATACACGCTGGCGCCGCCAAGACCGTTCATGTCGAGGTCGACTGTTTCTGCACGCAATTGTTGGGCGTCAAGACCGCCCACGCCGCCCAACTGCGCACGCAGCAGCTTCGTCTGCCCGGCCACGGTAATGTGGCCGGCCCCGCCGAGGTGCAGTTCGATGCGCTCGGCCTGGCCGGGGTTCAGGGTCAGGCCGCCGACGCCGCCCAGGCGCGCGTCCACGTCGCGGTACTGTCCCGTGAAGCGCACGGCGCCGGCGCCGTCGAGCGACAGCCGCAGCTTGTCGCCGTTGAAGCCGGAGATCTCGCTCGAACCGACACCCTGCGACACGAATTCACTCAGGTTCGGCACCGTCAGGTCGGCGCGCAGCTCGTTCTTGCTGTTGCCTTCGACGCGCGTATTGTTTTCCATGTCGATCACGAGCGTGTCGCCGCGCTGCGTGGTCGTCACTTTCGACACGTAGCGGCGATCCCCCGACACCACCAGCGAGGGCGTCGTCCCCTGGCGCAGGTTCAGGCGGATCACGCCGCCCAGGCGCACCTTCGATACGCCGGCATCCACGGGGCGGTTTTCGCGGACGAGGTCGTCGGCCACGGCGGCATGGGTGCCGAGGGCCAGGGTAGCGGCCACGATGGCAGTCTTGATCATTGTGTTCATGTCGGTCTCCCAGGTGATCTGTTGGGGTCAACTATAGGCACGTGCCCGGGGCAGGGCGCGTCGATTGCGATGAATTGCAGCATGGACGGTACAGGACGCGAAATCGCCGGACTGTCCGGCAATGGCGCGGCGTCTCCGGCGGTCCAGCGTTGCGCGGTCCACGGCGTGCGGCAGTTCGACATCGCCATAGCGTGCACGGTCAACGATCCATTCATGGATACGTCATATTGCGCGGCGGTTTTGCAATCGTCTTGCGTCGATTAATGCGATACGCCGGGCGAGAATGCCCCGCGTCGATAACCGGGAATACGGCATTGAATATTATGGCCATCATCGACGGCAAATCCCGCTTTCGCTCATCGCCGGGATCGTTTCCATTACCGGTAAGAGGAAATGGGTTATTCCTATTGCCGCATTATCTTTATGAGTATTGACGAGGCCGGTTGCACGATTTTCGATATTGGTGTAGGCGAACGAAATCCGGTAATCAGGGTTTCACATATGCCGCCGGACGCTGAACTCGCACTCGCTGTGTTCAGCCGCCGTGTAGCCCTGGAGAATAAGGTTTTCCCCGATGAAAATTCCTTTTCTTCGCCCTGGATCGTCCTGGGTCGCGGCGCGCGTTCGCGTGGCCGCGCCGTGCCAGTCCGATGACTTTCACTCTATCGGCGGGATGAAAATATCACGCATCGTCACGGCGCATGCCGCATGTGAAAACACACGCAGGCTTACCGTATTCCGGATGCACGATGCAAGACGCTCCGATACCGGACGAGATGCAAGGCGAAAGCTTCGGCTAATTGCTCAATAAAGCCCGCGCAAACCTTTGCGCGCAAAATTAATATGAAAATCCTACCAACGCTGGCAGTATCAATAAGATATGCAAAGTGAAATAATAGGTTCACAAACTCGGTGAACGGATTCTCCTGGCCGGTCCGTTCGAGCCCTATATTCGATAATTAAAAGGGATAGTCACGATGGAACAGTTGCATACGCCGAGACTGACGCAGCGAGAAGTGGAAGTCCTGCTCTGGGCTGCCAGCGGAAAAACCGCCCCACAAACCGCCCATCTCCTGGACATCTCCAAGGACACCGTCAATTTCCACATGAAGAACTGCCTGCGCAAGCTTTCGGTGGAAAACAAGACCGCCGCGGCCGCCAAAGCCACCGCCCTCGGTCTGTTGCACATGAAGGACGTCCGCAACCCTGTCGAGTGACCAGGACACCGCGCACGCCGCCCTATCCACGCTATCGGTAGTTGCCTCGCTCCGCATCCCATGCGGGGTGCGGCCGGTTGCGCGCCTGCCCACTCAAATTTAGCTGCCTCCGATATACGGATCGATCCGTAGGGTGAGGTGTTTTCTAGAAATTCACTGCAAAGGAATGCAATGAGCTCGGAACTTTCACCCGTCGCCGAACTGGATGACACGACGGACACGCAGCGTGCGACATCCACGACCAGAGAGGTGCGCCATGCCGCCGGCAAGAGCGTCGACGCGCAGCGCGTCCTCGCCTCCATCCACGATTTCCTGAAAGCGAACAAGAAAGCGCCCAGCTACGAGCTGCAGCTGGGCATGGGACTGAGCGGCGGACTGGGCCTGGATTCGCTGGACAAGGTGGAGTTGCTGCTGCACGTGGAGAAGGACTTCAACGTGTCGATCGATCCTGACAAGTCCACCGACGTGGAGACCATCGAGGATCTGATGCATCTGCTGAACAGCGCGCTGCTGCCCGAGAACGCCGAAGGCGCCTATGCCGGCCCCGGCATCACGGACCTGGAGCGGCACCTGATCCATGAAGTGCCGCAGTTCTTGAACGACGTCGACGCGCAGCACGGCCGCACCCTCACGATTCAGGGCAAGACGGTGTACGACTTCGCGTCCGCCAACTACCTGGGCCTGGACCTGGACGAGCGCATCTTCGCGCGGATCGGCGAAGACCTGCGCAAATGGGGCACGCACCCGAGCTGGACGCGTGCGGTCGCCTCGCCGCTGCCTTACGTGGAACTGGAACAGACCCTCAGCGGCGTCGTGGGTGCGCCCGACGTGCTCGTGTTCCCCACGGTGACGCTGATCCACATGGGGATCATGCCCCTGCTGGCCGATCGCGGCACCCTGTTCCTGCTCGACGAGCGGGCCCACAAATCGATCCAGGAAGGCGCCGACCTCGCGAGCGCAAAGGGCGCCACGGTCAAGACGTTCCGCCACAACGACGTGGCCGAACTGAAGGCCGCGCTCGACCAGGCTGCCGACTTCAGCGCGGTGTACGTCTGCATCGACGGCGTGTACTCGATGACCGGCGCGGATGCGAAACTGCCCGAGATGATCGCGCTGTGCCGTGCCTACCCGAACGCGACCCTGTACGTGGACGACGCGCACGGCTTCGGCATCTGGGGCAGCGCGCCGAGCGAACAGCATCCGTACGGCACCGGCGGCGGCGGCCTGCTGCGCAAGTACGACATCGACGTGTGCGCCGACAAGGTCATCTACATCGCCGCGCTGTCGAAGTCGTTCTCGTCGCTGGGCGCCTTCATTACCTGCCGCGGGGCCGACGAGCGCGAGTTCTTCTCGACCGCGTCCACCTTCGTCAATTCGGGACCGTGCCCGACGGCCAGCCTGTCGAGCGCGCTGACGGGCCTGCAGATCTCGCAAAGCGGCGAAGGCGACGTGATCCGCCGCCGCATCCACGACCTGACCCGGCGCTTCGTCGACGGCGTGCGTGAAGTCGGCCTCGTCGTGCAGAACGAAGGCATGTTCCCGCTGGTCAGCGTCGAGATCGGCACGATCGCCGCGGTGACGCAGGCCGCCAAGATCCTGTGGAGCAAAGGCATCCTGATCACGCCCGCGGTGTATCCGAACGCGCCGATCAAGGGCTCCATGCTGCGCTTCACGATCACCGCCGCCAACACGCCCGAGGAAATCGACGCCGCCATCGATGCGCTCGAGATCGTGCGCGACCAGGTCCCCTCGGCCCCCTACCACTGATCGGAACGACCATGCAGACCACGACAACGATGGCGCCCGTCGGCGCCTATACCGAATGGGATCCGCTCGAGGAGATCCTGCTGGGCGATCCGCTGGGCGCGATGAAGCCGGGCGACATGACCGTGTTCGGCTCGGTGATCCCGCAAGTGTTCCAGCCGGTCGTCGACCAGCTGTTCCCGCCGGGGGCGACGACCTATCCGCCCGACCTGGTCGAGGCCGCGCGGCGCGAAGTGCGCGAACTGCGCGCGGTGCTCGAAGGCGAGGGCGTGCGCGTGCGCGTGGCCGAGCCGATCGACTTCTCGCGTCCGCTGCAAACCCCCGACTGGAGCGTGCCGCACCAGTTCTGCTCGTCGAATCCGCGCGACAGCCTGATGCTGGTGGGCGACCTGCTGATCGAGGCGCCGATGGCCGACCGCAGCCGCTATTTCGAGACCTTTGCCTACCGCAAGGTGCTGAAGGAACTCAGCGCGCGCGGCGCGCGCTGGATCGCGGCGCCGAAGCCGATGCTGACCGACGCCTCGTTCGTGCCGGACCTGCCGCGCGACGAGGACGGCCACCCGACCGCGTGGGTCACGACCGAGGAAGAGATCCTGTTCGATGCCGCCGACTTCATGAAGTTCGGCCAGGACATCCTCGTGATGCGCAGCCACGTGACCAACGAGGCCGGGATCGAGTGGGTGCGGCGCATGCTGGGACCGGCTTACACGCTGCACGTCGTCGAGACCAAGAATCCGTACGCGATGCACATCGATGACACGATCATGCCGCTCGGCCAGGGACGCCTGCTCTACAGCCCCGACTACTTCGAACCGAAGGCGCTGCCCGAGATCTTCAAATCGTGGGAAATGTTCGCGGCGCCGGCGGCCGTGATCAGCGAGACCAGCCGGCTGGGGCGGCTCTCGGGCTGGCTCAACGTGAACATGCTGAGCATCGACGACAAGCGCATCGTGGTCGAGCGCCGCCAGGAGGCGACGATCGCCCTGCTCAAGCGCCTGGGCATGCAGCCGGTGCTGTGCGACTTCGAGTCGTACTACCCGTTCGTCGGCTCGTTCCATTGCGCGTCGCTCGACATCCGCCGGCGCGGCGAGCTGCGCAACTGCTTCTGACCCGCAGACGGAGCCCGCCCGCATGCCTACCCATTTCCCCCGACGCGAGGCCGACGTCTGCGTGATCGGCGCCGGCCTGGCCGGCCTGATCGCCGCCGACGAGCTGCTGGCGGCCGGCCTGCGCGTCGACGTGTTCGAGGCCCAGGCCGGGGTCGGCGGCCGCGTGAAAGATACGCGGCGGCCGGGCGACGTGGCGGTGGAGCTGGGCGCCAACTGGTTCTCGGGCCAGCAGCCGCTGATCGCCGAGCAGATCCGCCGCTTCGGCCTCGAGACGGTCGCCACGCACGACGACGGCCTGCACCTGTTTGCGTGGAACGGCCGCACGCGCACGTTCCGCGGCGCGATCCCGCCGTTGGGGCCGCTGAAGCTGGTCGACATCTCGCAGGCCATCGCGCGCTTCGACCGCATCGCCGCCCGCCTGCACGGCCAGGCGCCGTGGGGCAGCGAGGCGCTGCAGCGGTACGACCGCCTGTCGTTCGGCCAGTGGATCGATGCGCACCTCTACACGCGCGCCGGACGGGAGTTCTTCTACCTCGTGAGCGAGATGGTGTTCGGCGTCGAACCGCATCTGGTGTCGTTCCTGTACGTGCTGTACTACGCCAGCCGCTCGGTCAGCCTGACGAGCCTGATCAGCGTGGGGCAGGGCCACCAGGAGCTGCGCTTCCGGGACGGCCCGGCGCGCCTGTGCGACCGCATCGCCGAGCGCATCGGTCCGGCGCACCTGCACCTGGAAACGCCGGTGCGCGCGGTGCGCCTGGCGGGCGACGGCGTCGAGGTCGACACGTCCCGGCTGACCGGGCGCTACCGCGCGGTGCTGTGCGCGGTACCGCCGCCCGCGGCGCGGCAGATCGCGTTCGCGCCGGCGCTGCCGCCGGCGCGCGGCCGCCTGCTGCAGGCGCTGCCGATGGGCCGCGTCGTGAAAGTGCAGGCGATCTACGAGCGGCCGTTCTGGCTGGAGCAGGGCCTGTCGGGCCAGTCGATGTGCGACGGCTACCCGCTCACCTACACGATCGACAACTCGCCCGCGGACCGGCGCTGCGGCGTGTTGGCGGCGTTCGTCTGCTCCAGCCGCGCGGAGCGGTTCCTCGACGCGCACACCGACCGCACCGCGGTGGCGGCGCAGGCGATCGACCGGCTGTTCGGCGGCCGCTTCCCCGCGCCGCGCGAAGTCCTGGTCGAGGACTGGGCCGCCAATCCGTGGATCGGCGGCAGCTACGGCGCCTATTTCCCGCCGGGTGTCATGACCACGCTGGGCCGTGCACTGCACGACCAGCAGCCGCCCCTCTACTGGTGCGGTGCCGAATACGGGCAGGTCCATCCCTGCCAGATGGAAGGCGCACTCGAGTCGGGCCTGCGGTCCGCCCGATTGATCAAAACCGCGTTCGCGCACGAATGAAAAGGAGCCAAGCGTGTCCAAGCTCGTCAGAAAAGAAGCTGCCGCCCTGATCTCGATCGCCCTGCCGATCGCGATCAGCCAGATTTCCCGCGTCGGCATGGGTGTCGTCGACACGGTGTTCGCCGGCAACGTGTCGCCGCGGGACCTGGCCGGCATCGGCCTGGGCAGCGCGGTATGGTTCGCCGTGTTCTTCTTCGTCAGCGGCGCGCTGCTGGTCGCCTCGCCGCTGGTGGGCCAGCGCAAGGCCAAGGCCACGCCGGCGCTCACGCACCGCGCGATGGAGCAGGTGGCCCTGAACAGCGTGTTCTGGGGGCTGGTGTCGGCGCTGGTGCTGGTGCTCGCCGGCAGCGTGCTGGCGCACGTGCAGATGGATCCGTACGTCGCGCAGCTGGCGCGCGAGTATGCGTACGTCATCGCGCTGGGCGCGCCGGCCTGCGCGCTGTTCCAGGGCCTGAAGTTCTCGTTCGACGCGTTGGGCGAACCCAGCCGCGGCATGCGCATCGGGCTGTTCGGCTTCGCGGCCAACATCCCGCTGAACTACCTGTTCGTGTTCGGCGCGTTCGGCATGCCGGGCATGGGCGGCATCGGCTGCGCCTGGGCCACCACGCTGGTGTACTGGCTGATGCTCGCGGCGCTGCTCGTGTCGGCCCGGCGCCGGCCCGGCGTGGCGGGCATGCGCCTGCGCATCCTGCCCCGGCCGGTGGCCGAGGACCAGCGCTACCTGTTCGTCAAGGGCATGCCCTCGGGCGTGACGATCCTGCTCGACGCCGGCTTCTTCAGCGTGATCGCCTGGATGGCCGTGCACTTCGGCGCGATCTCGGCCGCGGCCAACCAGATCGCCACCAACTTCGTCTCGCTGCTGTTCGTCGGCCAGATCGCCCTGTCGATGGCCATCTCGATCCGGGTCGCGCGTGCCAAGTCGAACGACGAGGTGTCGCGCACGGTCCTGGCCGGCAGCGGCGTGAGCTGTGCGCTGTCGCTGGCCTACATGGGGGCGCTGATGCTGTTCGGCCACCAGATCGTCGCGATCTACACGTCCGATCCCGACGTGCGCGCCGTCGCCTACGGCCTGTTGTCGGTGGCCGTGCTGTTCCAGTTCCTCGATGCGATCCAGGTGTGCCTCGGCGGCGCGCTGCGCGGCATGCACGACACGTTCGTGCCGATGATCTTCGTCGGCCTGGCGTACTGGTGCATCGCGCT
>Ga0308166_1003860_pt1 | contig 12396 bp, 9 predicted proteins | sample PhyCR2_2_FD_202137 | JGI IMG/M metagenome (GOLD analysis project Ga0308166, IMG submission 202137) | Phyllosphere microbial communities from UC Gill Tract Community Farm, Albany, California, United States - DLSLCC.R2 | ecosystem: Host-associated > Plants > Phyllosphere > Unclassified | place... | reverse complement strand
AGTGCCTGCCGCTCGCGGGCCTGCTCCAGGTGCGGCCGGGCATCCTGGACCTCGATGACCGTCCCGACGACTTCGTTACCCTGGCGGATTGGACTGGCCGTGAACGTCACCGGATAGAACGAGCCGTCCTTGTGGACGAACACTTCCTCGCCGCGTTCCTGCAGGTTTTGCGGCGCGGCGCGGTCGATGGGACACTGTTCGATCGGGTAATGGCTGCCGTCCGGGTGGGTGTGGTGGACGAAATCATGCAGCGGCGCGCCGCGCACTTCCGCCAGCGTGTACCCCGTCAGCATTTCGGCGGCACGGTTCATGTAGACGCACTGTTGCGCGTGGTCCATGACAAACAGCGCCACAGTCGCGTTGTCGCACAGGTCGTGCAGGTCCAGCAGACGGTCCGGGGCCTTACTTGACGGCATTTTAACGCCCAAAAAAGCCCACATTCTACATGTTCGTATTAGTCATGTTGCACTATGGAACATGCGGAGTTGCGCCGTCTGCCGGGCGGCGTTGCCGGCGTCAGGAGGCCTCGACCGCACCAGGCGCCGAAGCCATCTGCGGTATCTGTGCCAATTGCGCCCGCGCTGCCGGCGGCACGCGCTGCGCCACCTCGTCGGGGAGCCCTTCGCGACGCAACAGATTCCGGGCACGCTCGACGCCCAGTTGCTCCCGCACGACCAGGGCGGCCTGCACGACAGCCGAGCGCACGACGTCCTGGCGCCGCCCGCCATGGCAATAGAAACCAGGACCGGCCACTGCCGGTGCGACCAGCTGCGGCAGGTCCACCAGCACGCTGTCCGTGCGCCGGGCAACCCCGCCGGCCAGCAGGCGCTGGACCACTTCGGCCGGTACTTCTTCATTCAGCATGTACGTGCGCGCATCCTCGGCGCCCAGCATATGCAGGAAAACCAGACCGGTCTCCACCTTCTGCGCCGTCAACTCGTCCTTGCGTGTTTCTTGCATCGCTGCGCCGCCTTCCGCTTGCTGTCGTTCTGGAAACGAAACCATAACCTGCAATGGCCGGGCATGCAAATTGACGGCGAAACGTGTGACGCCGGCGATACAGCCGTGGCCGCTTGCCTGAGACATTTTGTCATCCCGGCGCGCGAACGGGACGGGGCTATAATTGTCCAATGTTCAAACCTGCCAGAGCGCGCGTGCTGCACGTCTGGATCGCGCTGCTGGCGATCCTGTTCGGCGCATTGGTGCCCGCGTTTTCGCAGGCGGTGGCGCAACCCGGGCGCTTTGCCGGGCCGATGGAGATCTGCACGATGGACGGCATCAGGACGATGTCGCCCGACGATGCAGACACCCGGACTCCGCCGCCGGACCACTTCCTGAAGCACTGCTCTTTTTGTCTGTCCCACTCGACGCCGCCGGCGCTGCCGCCGACGACGGGCTTCGTCATGGCGCACGCCGCCAGCGCCGAGCGCTACCCGCCACTGTTCTACCAGGCCACGCACGCCCTCTTCCCCTGGACCGCGGCAAACCCGCGCGCGCCGCCCGCTTTCGTCTGATCCGCACCCGGTTCGCGTCGCCCGTCGATCACGCCGCGACGCACCGCCGATCCACCCGCGCACCTATCGCGCGGGACGTGGCGCATGCCGCCATCACCAGACGAACACCCATCATGACGCCAGAAATCGTTTCACCCCTGCGCCGCTGCGCGCTCCTTGTTGCCGCCGCCCTGCCCGCCCTGATGCATGCCGAATCACATGCCGAATCGCATGCCGAATCGCATGCCGAATCGCATGCCGCAACGCCGGCCGACGCGCTGCCCGTCGTTGAAATCCGCGCCAGCGGGCAGGCAGCGCTGGACCGACCCACCGCCACCGGCAGCAACCTCGGTCTGAGCGTGCTGGAAACGCCGGCCAGCGTGGAAACCATCGACCGCGAGCAGCTGGTCGAACGAGGCGACACGCGGCTGACCGACGCCTTCGGCAAGGCCACCGGCATCCACGTGTTTCCCCATCCCGGCAACGGCGGCTCGTCGCTGGGCGCGCGCGGCTTTACCGACCAGGCCTCCGTCACCCAGCTGTACGACGGCATGAAGCAGTACGGCACGGGCGCCGTCACGTTCCCGTTCGATACGTGGTCCGTCGAGCGCATCGAAGTGCTGCGCGGCCCCGCGTCCGTGATCTACGGCGCCGGCGCCATCGGCGGCGTCGTCAACGTCGTGCCGAAGAAGCCGACGCGCGGACCGGTTCAGCATGAGCTGATGCTTGCAGCCGGCAGCGAACGCACGGCCAGGATCGGCGTCGGCAGCGGTGGCGCGCTGGGCGAGCGGCTGTCGTATCGCCTCGACGCCAGCGCCAACCGCAGCGACAACTGGGTCGACCGGGGCGACTCGAAGGACGCGACGTTTTCCGGCGCGCTGCGCTACGACATCTCGCCTGGGCTGTACCTGACGCTGTCGCATGCGCGCAGCGACCAGCGCCCGATGCGCTACTTCGGCGCGCCGCTGATCGATGGCGCGCTCGATCCGCGCACGTTCGACCGCAACTACAACGTGGACGACGCGTCGATCCGCTACCGCGACGCGCAGACGATGGCATCCCTGCACTGGACGCCGCGCGCGGGCCTGTCCGTCGCCAGCACGTTCCACTGGGGCCGCAGCAAACGCTCGTGGCACGATGTGGAGACCTACACGCATATCCCTGGCACGGCATCGATCGAGCGCAGCGACTACACGACGATCCGCCACGACCAGCGCGAGACCGGCAACACGACCGTCATCACTGTTGACGGCAGCCTGCTGGGCATGCGCAATACGCTGGCGGGCGGCGTGGAGTTCAACCGCGCCAGCTTCGGCCACACCAACAACTCGCCCTACCCGGGCAGCAGCGTCGTGGACATCGACGCGCCGGTGCCGGGCCAGTTCATCGACGTGGCGGAGACCCGGCTGAAATACCGCGTCACGGCGCGCCAGGCCGCAGCATTCGTCGAAGACCGGCTGCAGGTGAACGACGCGCTGTCGCTGGTGGCGGGCCTGCGCTACGACCGCGACGACGTCGAACGCAGCGACCGCGTGTCGCCATCGGCATCGTTCGACAAGACGTTCGACAACGTCGGCTACCGCCTTGGCGCCGTGTACACGGTGGCGCCATCGACGTCGCTGTACGCCCAGTACTCGGTGGCGCACGATCCGCTGGGCTCGCTGCTGTTTACCAATGCGTCGCGCGCCGCGTTCGACCTGGCGCGCGGCCGGCAGGTCGAAGCGGGCGCCAAGCAGGTGTTCTGGAACGGCAAGGGCGATTGGACGCTGGCGGCCTACCGCATCGTCAAGAACAAGCTCCTGACGCGCGACCCGACGGACGTCACGCGCAGCATCCAGGTCGGCCGGCAGTCCTCGCGCGGCATCGAGGCAACGGTGGCCATGAGCCCGACGCCGCAATGGAAGTTCGAGGGCAACGCGACCGTGCTGCGGGCGCGCTACGACGACTTCCAGGAAAGCGCTGGCGGCATGGCCGTCTCACGCGTCGGCAACACCCCGGCGGACGTGCCGGAGCGGATGGCCAACCTGTTCGCCACGTGGCGCTTCGCCCCCGCATGGAGCGCGCTGGCCAGCCTGCACTACGTGGGCGAACGCCACGCCGACACGGCCAACACGCTCAGGATGCCGTCGTACGCGACGACCGACCTGGCGCTCAACTGGGACGTTTCGCCGGCAACCTCGCTGACGGCACGCGGCTTCAACGCCTTCGACCGGCGCTATGCGCAGACGGCCTACTACAACGGCACGCAGTGGCTGCTGGGCGCCGACCGCCGCTTCGAACTGCAGCTGCGGCACAGGTTCCGGTGAAGCGCGTCATCTACCTCGTCCACCGCTGGACGGCCATCGCCATGTGCCTGCTGCTGGCGCTGTGGTTCGGCAGCGGCATCGTCATGTTGTTTATCGGCTATCCGAAGCTGATGCCGGCCGAGCGGCTGGCCGCACTGCCTGCGCTGCCGGCGCAGGGTTGCTGCGCGGACGTGGCGGGCGCGTTGGCGGACGTGACGCTGACGTCCATCCGGGGCCAGCCACACTTTGTGATGCGTGCGCGGGACGGCGGCTTGCAAGTCGTGAATGCCGCCAGCGGCAAGGTCGCGGGCGCCGTCGGTCCGGCCGCGGCATTGGCGGGCGCGCGTGCGTTCGGCGGCGGTGTGCCGGCGGCGTACGCAGGCCTCGTCACGGAAGACCGCTGGACGCACTCGCGCGGGCTGAATCCGCACCGCCCGCTGCACGTGGTCGAACTGCAGGACGCCGCGGCCACGCGCGTCTACGTGTCCTCAAGCACCGGCCAGGTGGTACTCGACGCAACGCGCGCCGAGCGTGCATGGAACTATGTCGGCGCCTGGCTGCACTGGCTGTACATGCTGCGCAGCCAGCCCATCGACCCCGTGTGGACGTGGACGATCATCGGATTGTCCGGCATCGGCGTGCTGTCGGCCGTGACCGGCATCGTCAATGGCCTCTGGCGCTGGCGTTTCAGGGGGCGCTACAAGAGCGGCGCCCGCACACCGTACCGCGAGACGTTCATGCGCTGGCATCATCTGCTGGGCCTGACGTTTGGCGCCATCCTGTTCACGTGGATCTTCAGCGGCCTGATGTCGATGAATCCCGTCGGCGTTTTCGATGCCGGACGGGCGCCGGACATGGTCGCCTATCGGGGCGGCAGCGTTGCGGCCGTGCGCCCGGGCGACGCCATGCGCCTGCTGCGCGCAGCCGGCTTCGCGCCCGTCGAACTGGAATGGCGGGTGCTGGACGGGCAGCCGTTCATCCTGGCGCGCGACAGCCTCGATCGCACGCGGCTGGTCGTGGGTCATCAGGTGCTGGAGCGCTGGCCTGCCGCGCGCCTGCGTCATGCCGCCGCCAGGCTGCTGTCCGCACACGTCGTTGCGGAAGAAACGCTGACGCGGCATGACGCGTTTTACTACGCGCGCGGCAGTGCGTCGATGTATGGCGGCGATGCGCGTGCCCTGCCCGTCGTGCGCTTCGCATTCGACGATCCGGGCGCCACGCTCGTCTACGTCGATCCGCGCACGGGCGAGGTGGCGCTCAGTGTCGACAAGGCGCAGCGCACCGGCCGCTGGCTGTTCAACCTGCTGCACAGCTGGGACCTGCCCGTGCTGCTGGGCGGCGGCTGGGTGCGCGAGGCGGTGCTGATCCTGCTCAGTGCCGGCGGATTGTTGTTGAGCGGGACGGGGATCGTGATTGGCATCCGGCGCGTCCGGGCACGCGCGGGCTGATACACTTCGCGGCTTCACCACGGAACGTTAGCGTCATGAAAAGCAGTTCGAGCAGCCTGGTTTATTCCACCGACGGCGGGACGATGTGTCCCGCCTGCCGCCAGCCCGTCAAGCAGTGCCAGTGCAAGGCAAACGCCGCGCCCAAAGGCGATGGCGTCGTGCGCGTTTCGCGGCAGGCGAAGGGCCGGGGCGGCAAGACCGTTACGCTGGTCAAAGGCCTGGCGCTCGATGCCGACGCGCTGGCACTGCTGGGCAAGCAGCTGCGCACCGCCTGCGGCTCCGGCGGCACCGTGAAGGACGGTGTCATTGAAGTCCAGGGCGATCACTGCGACCTGATCATGGACGCGCTGGCCAGGCAGGGCCACCAGCCGAAGCGCGTCGGCGGGTAACGCCGCTAGCGCGGCTTCGCGCTGCCGTCCGGCGCGTTCCAGCCCATGTCGCGGGCGAACTTCTGCGCAAAGCGCTGGTAGCCGGGCACCGTGAAATGAATCAGGTCGCGCGCCATCAGTGGCGGCGACTGGCGCGCCCACGCATACGACTGGCCGGGCCCACCCATCGCGTCCATCATGCTCCAGGCGCCGCAGCCCGCAGCCGCGGCCACCTCGCGCTGTGCCTGGCCAATGGCGGCGTGGATGCGCGAGTACACGTACAGGTCGATGCGCGGTGCGGAGCGCGCTTTCTTGCCCTTGGCTTTCCCTTTGGACCGGTTGGCCGATTGCGGCACCAGCACGCCACGGTCGCCCGGCGCGATCAGCACGCAGGCCGCGTTGGGGAAGACGGACCGCATATTGCGCACCGACTCCTCCAGCATGCGGCGGTAGGCCTGGATGTCGAACGGCTTCGCGGCACCTTCGTTGGTGCCGAATTCCAGCAGGACGAGCTGGTAGTCGCGCCCACCGAACCATGACGACAGGTAGTCCAGCTGCGCCGCCTTCCAGCTGGCGACGGTGGCGCCGGGATAGCCGAAGACGTCCATCACATTGCCACCGGCGCGCGCCGACTGCAGGTCGAGGCCGTGGAAGCGCATGGCGCCATCGATCAGGCGCAGGTTGACGCGGGAGATGGGCGCGTCGGCCGCGAGTTCCAGCACGGCCGGTCCTGCCGCGCCGTCGAGGGCGACTTCCGTCTCCGGCGCGCCATCGACGCTGACGCCCACCACGATCGGCGTCGCCGTCTGCTGGTACAGGATGCGCACCCGCTCGTAGCGGGCAACGCGGCGCTCGTTGCGCAGGTCCCACGCCAGCGCGGCGCCGGCGCCCTGAGCGACCATGTTGACGAGCCCCGGTCCGGGCAGGCGCGCGCCCTCGCCGCCCAGATAGCCCAGCTCATACTTCCACTGCGGCGAGACGCACGCGCGCCGGATCGGCAGGCGCACGCCGGCGCGGCCCATCGTTGCCGGCAGCAGCACGTTCGACACGTTATCCGGCGGAACCTTCAACTGGCGTGCCAGTTCGTCGGTAAAGAAGCCGGCTGCCAGGTGGCTGTCGCCCCAGATCGCGATGCGCTGTGCACCCGCGCCAGGCAGCGGACCACCGGCTTCAGGAGCGGACGGCTTCGGCGCATCGGATTCCTCCGCCATCTCGCGCACCGTCTCGTCGCTCGGCACTTCCAGCGGATCGGGGTTCGCGGCTGCCGGAGGGCGTTTCGCCGGCACCTTCGGCTCACAGGCCAGGTCGGCCACGTCGGCACGGGTTGGTACCTGCAACAGCTTCACGGACGGCGCCGCGGCCAGCGTGGTAAGCGGCAGCGCGATGGCTGCCGACAGGCCCAGCATGACGGGCAGGCGCTTGAACAACACGCGCATGAATTCTCCTTGGTTGATGTCAGCCCACGCCGCGCGCCACGGCATTCAGGCGCCCCTGCTCGGCCCGGACTTTCTCGATATACGTGGCGCTCGCCGGGCCGCCGCCGAAATAAAAGCGCAGCCCTTCCGCCTCCGAGCCGCCGCGCAGTCGCACGCAGTCGCGCAGGATCTCGGCGCCGACGCGCAGGCTGACCATGGGATCGACGAAGGCGGACTTGCCGCCAAACTTCTCGTAACGCCGCGAGTGCACCTGCGGCATCACCTGCATCAGCCCCTGCGCGCCCGCCTGGCTTTCGATATACGGGTGAAAATTCGACTCGATCGCCATCACGGCGATCAGCAGATTGCGCGAGAGATTGTACTTTCTTCCCAGGATATCGGCTTCGGCCACCAGCGGCGCGATGGCGCCCGGCGCGACACCATACCTCGCGCCGATCCAGCGCGCAACCGCGGCCTGTGCGCCGGTCACGCTGCGCGGTGCGGGAGCGGCGCTTGTCGCGGGCGCGCTGCCTGCCGGATCGTCTGCCGCCGGCTTGGGCTGCGGCTCGGGCATCGCCGTCGTGGCAGCGGTGCGAATCCATCGGCTTATGCTGTCCGGATGCTGCCAACCGTACAGCAGGCCGACCAGTGCCAGCACGCCGATGATCTGCACGAGCCTTAACAATCTGCGCATCGGTATCCTCCCTCGCAGGCGTCAGACGCCGGGCACTTCCTGCTCGCCGGCTGCATCGGGCATGGCCTCATGCGCCGCTGCCTGCGCCGGTTTCGCCCGGCCGTGGGCGGCTTGCGCCGCCTGCGTGCGGCCAGGCTTGCGTGCCAGCCGTGGCAGATCGGGCAGCGCTTCACCGCCCGTGGCCTGCTGGATCTGCGACGTCAGCGCCAGGATGCCGCGCCGCGTCAGGTGGATGCCGTCCTTGACGAAGAATTCCGGCCGGCCGGCCGACACGCTGCTCCAGTCCAGCAGGTGCGTGTTGGGGAACTCCCGCGTCATGCGGCGGATGAGTTCGTTGTTCGGACCGGTCCAGCGCCGGTCGGCATGCACGTTCACCAGGATCACCGCCTTGCAGACGGCCAGCTCCGTCAGCAGTTCATGGAACTGCCCTTCGTTGATATAGCCGTTGGTGCCCAGGTGCACCAGCACCGTCGCGGACCCGTCCAGCTTGCCCTGCCATTCGCGGATCGCCTTCAGCCCATGGCTGGCCTGGCGCCCCACGGCCGCGTCGACCTGGATGCCGGGAATGCTGTCCTTCAGGTGCTCCCTGGCGCCAAGCAGCACGGAGTCGCCCAGTGCGTACAGATGCTCGCCGCCCGCGATGCGGATGACTGGCTCGTCAGGCTCAGGGGCGGGCAGCGGCTCGGGGACTGCATCGGGCGTTGCCGGCGGCATCGGCGCCGCCGGCACGGGATGGGCTGCCGGCTCTGCCGGCGGTGGCGAGGCGGCCGCGATCATCGGCGCGGACGGGGCGAACTCCGTGCGCACGATGGCGACAGAGAAGCTGACGGCAATCATGGCATACACGGCAAGGCAGGCGCCCTTGGGCACGTCGCCCGCCTTTTTCAGGTCATAGCGGATCGCCGGCACTTCGACACACCGGTACATCGCCTCGGACGCGACAACGACAATGACCAGCGCCGCCACCAGGACCGGCCATTGCGAGAAGTCCGTGTAGCCGAGCAGTCGCATCCAGACAAACACGAGCCAGTGCACGAGGTACAGCGAATACGAGCGCAGCCCGAACCACTGGACGACGCGCGTGCGCAGCAGCGCCGACAGGAAGAAGGACCGGTCGCCCATCGTTGCGTAGGCCACCACGCAGGTAAGGAAAGGCACCATCAGGAACGCGCCCCGATACAGCCACGGGTCCGACGTATTCATCGTCATGGCCATCACGCCCAGCAGTGCCAGCGCGACCAGCGCGGAAGCGCGCCAGAACAGGCGCGCCGCCGCGCCCTTCTGCGCCGCGGCCCACGGGTTCCAGAAACAGGCCAGCGCCGCGCCCAGGAACAGCCCCATCGAATGGGTGTCGGTGCCGAGGTAGATGCGGTTCTGGTCCGCCGCATCCGCGTTCAGTTCGTACAAATGCCACATCCACGCCGTGCTGGCGATCGTGCCGATCAGCGCCAGCACGCCGGCCACCTTCGGCCCGTCGCGCTTGACGACCGGGTACAGCAGCGGCGGCAGGAGCAGGTAGAACTGCTCTTCGATCGCCAGCGACCACAAGTGGCGCAGCACGTGCGGCGTCGTATCGAAATAGTCCTGGCGCTCGACGATCTGCCACCAGTTCGAGATATAGGCAAACGCCGCGGGCGTATCGGCGATGAACTTGTCCAGCGCATCGCGCGACAGCGCCGCCGTGCCGAGGAAGGCAACGAGGATCAGCCCCAGCACCGGCGGCATCAGCCGCTTCAGGCGCCGGAAGTAGAAGTTCAGGAACCGGAAATCGCCCTCGCTGCGGTACTCCTTCAGCAGCATCGCCGTGATGATAAAGCCGGAAATCGTGAAGAACATGTCGACGCCGAAGAAGCCGGCGTTGAACAGGTCCGTGATATCGCAGTGGAACAGGATGACGGAAACGACCGCCAGGGCGCGCAGGCCATCGAGTTCAGCGAAGCGGGAATTGCCGGTATGGGCTTTGGAAGGCGACATTGACGTGTGTCGGTCAGCGTTGAGGGATTTTGAAAGGGAACGAACGGCCGAACAGGCGGCCACTGAGCTCGTAGCCGCGGGCCGTCATGTGCGTCAGGTCGGGTTGCATCAGCGGCGGCGTCGACCGCATCCAGCGCACCGCCGTGCCGGGACCGCCGGTCTCGCCCTGCCAGTCCCAGAAGCCGCAGCCGAACGCCGCGCCGACCTGCCGCTGCGCCACGGCGATCTGGCGGTGAATCACGGAGAATTTCTGCGGCGGCACGCCGGGACCGGCAGCCACGCCGCGATCCGGCGGACCGATCAGGATGCAGCGGGCGCGCGGCTGGAAATGCCGCAGCCGCGCCAGGTTCGTGCGCAGGCTCGCGGCATACGCGGCGGCGTCGAAGGACGGGCTGGCGCCCTCGTTGGTGCCGTACTGAACCAGGATCAGGTCGTACGCCGGCGCCGCCTGCGTCAGGCGCTCGTCGACGTATGACCAGCCGCGCAGCTGGGCGCCCGGGACGCTGAAGGTGTCGAGGACCACGCCTGCGGCATTATCGTAGCGCGGGCGAAAACCGTGAATCCTGATCTGCCCCGAAACGAGGCGCAGCACTACCGCCGACATCGGCGCTTCCGGCATGATGCGCAGCACGCCCCCATCCGTGCGACTGAGCGGAATCAGCTGTTCCGGACCGCCATCGACCGCTACGCCCAGCAGCAGCGAGCCGTCGGGTGCGGACTTTTCGTACTGGATGTCGAATTGGGTGACGCGGTCGCGCAGTTCCAGTTGAATGACGTCGCCGGGCGTGGACGATTCCATGCTGAGCATGCCTTCCGAAAATGCCGGCGTAGTGCCTTTTTCCTTGTAGGCGTAGGCGGTTTTCCAGCCTGCTGTTGCGCAGGCGTGTTTTAGCGGCAGGTTCAGGCCGGGCACCTTGATGCCTGCTTGGATATATGACGGCGTGGTTTTTTTGATGCCGCCCGTTTTCAGGGCTGCGTCGAGGAAGTTTCTGGCTGAGGTCAGGCTGTCGCCCCAGATGGCGATTTTGTAGGCTACTGGCGCCTGGGCCGGCTGGGATTCGGGTTGGGTGGTCCAGGTGAATGCTGCGGTGCTGGCTTTTTGCACCGGCAATACTGTGCATTCCGTTGTCGGTGCGGCCTTGGCCTGCTGAAGTGTCGCGGCAGCCAACAATGCGATTAGCGTGTTGCTCGTCTCATTTAGAAGGCGCTGGATAAGGCTGGAGCGGTGCATTGGATCGGCGACCGCTGATGATGGCGCTCACCCTAGGCTGAGGTGTTATAGACAGTAAAAAGCGCCATGGCGCACCGATTTCAAATAACCGAGATATTACAACAACATAGGATAATATCCAACGAAGTGGTCTTTGTAAAGGCTATCCGATATTGACTCCTCCCCACCCACTGTCGTTTGCGGCATATCTAGCGGAAGGATTTGACCAACTGCAGATTTACCGGACGATGATAGATTTGGAGATATTTCAGCAGGTCTTGTGGCAATCGGGGACTGAATCACTAATCAAAAAAAATGCGGCTCAACATGTGGCCGGACCGCATGGATGCGTGAAAAACACTGCAAAAGCCAAGAGCTGAGAGAACGCCCAGCACATAAGGCGACCGTAATCCGCCGGCGTGGGTAGCTAACTTGCTGGAGAAACGAGCGCTAGCGCTTGATATTGGGCAACGATACCCGCGTCATCGTCTTGTCTTCCGCTTCGAGCTCCACGTCGGCCGTCGCGACCGGCGTACTGCCGGCGCCAGCGGGCAGCGTCGTTTCGAACGTCCGCGCGCTTTAGGGAGGTCAACGCGCCCGGGGCACCACCGTCGTTACAGGCTCGTCATAGCCGTCGACATAGATCGTGACCTTCCGCCTTGGTTACTGCTCGAACGACAGGTCGCGTACGCTCTCGACGACGCCGCGTGGTTTGCCCGGCTTTCAAGGGCAATGACCGGTGCGCTGACAGCCATGGCCAAGCGCGGACCTCATCCCGCTATTTTTTTCTTTGCTTGCTCATGCGTTTAGTGATGTGGCGGGTTTCTGGCGCCGCTGCGGGCACCTGAGTTCGAACACCTTTGTTCTGTAACATGCCTCGCCGTTACGAGCTAGTACAGCCGCCCACGCTCCTGCCGACGAGCCACACGCTCAGTGAAATCAGCAATAACAACAGGCACATCCAAAATTATGAACTATGTGGCAACGGATGACACATATTTGGACTCATGCAGTTGTCTGAATTTGGTCACAGTGCGATCTATTTTCACATTGAAATGCTTTCCCCCACGCTACAATTGGTAAACGCCCTGTCGGGGCTGCTGCCAAATCGTTGGGGGGAGTATGAGGAAAGTCTGCGGGATCGAGATAAAGGGGAGCGAAGCAATCTTAGCTGTCGCCGAAAAAAATGGCGAAGAGATTCGTCACGTTAATGTCGGCACAAAGAAACTCCCGCTTATTGATGACGAGAACAGCGAACATATTAAATCATTTATAGCCCTTGTTTCGGGATTCGTGCGAGACAATGACATAAATGAAATAAAAATCAAAAAGCGCAGTAAGAAAGGAGAGTATGCTGGCGGGCCTATAACATTCAAAATCGAGGCACTAATACAGTCGATTAATGAATGTAGCGTGGAACTAATCCCAGCACAGTCGATTGGCGCCGCTAACAGGAAGCATGCGTTTAACCTCCCTTTAACGCTTAATAAATATCAGCACGAGGCATTC
>Ga0308166_1003859_pt1 | contig 12406 bp, 12 predicted proteins | sample PhyCR2_2_FD_202137 | JGI IMG/M metagenome (GOLD analysis project Ga0308166, IMG submission 202137) | Phyllosphere microbial communities from UC Gill Tract Community Farm, Albany, California, United States - DLSLCC.R2 | ecosystem: Host-associated > Plants > Phyllosphere > Unclassified | place... | reverse complement strand
GGCTGCCGCGTCGCGGCGCATCGTCATCGGCGTGGTGCCCGCGTGGCTGGCAACGCCGACGATCTCGCCGACGAATCGCACGCTGCCGTTGATCGAGGTGACGACGCCCAGCGGCAGGTCGAGGTCATTCAGCACCGGACCCTGCTCGATGTGCGTCTCGACGAAGCCCAGGTATTTCGCAGGATCGCGTTTCAACGCCGCGATGTCGTCGACGTTGAGGCCCGCGTGCGCAATCGCGTCGCGCATCGTGACGCCGTCCGCATCCTTCTGGTCGAGCCAGTTGGTGTCGAAGCCGCCGCACAGCGCGCCCGACCCGAGGAACACGGCTTTATAGCGCTGGCCTTCCTCTTCCGCGAAGCCGACGACTTCGATGCCGTACGCCAGGCGCTTGCCCTTGCGGTGCAGTTCGCGCACGCAGGCCATCGGCACGAGGATGCCCAGGCGGCCGTCGTACTTGCCGCCGTTGCGCACGGTGTCGTAGTGCGAGCCGGTCAGCAGGCGTTGCGCGGCCGGATCGGCGCCATGATAGATGCCGACCACGTTGCCGACGGCGTCGATCGTGACGTCGTCGAAGCCGCAGTCTTCGCGCATCCATGCAGCCAGCTGCGCGGCGGCCGCGCGGTGGGCGTCCGTCAGGTAGGTCACGCACAGTTCTCCGCGCTCGGCGTAACCGGGTTCGCTGTGGGCGGCCAGCTGTTCATGCCAGTCCCACACGAGGTTGCCCAGCGTCGGATGCTGGTCGAACTTGTCGTCCAGGCGGATCTCTGCGATGCGGTGGATGTTGCGCAGCGCTTCCGCGAATTCGAAGTCCGGGCCATTGGCCAGGCGGCGCGCGAACGTGGCGATGATCTCCGCCTTTTGCAGGCCCAGGCCGCGCGGACCGCGCACGGCGAGGATGAACGGGAAGCCGAACCTGGCGTTGTAGTCGGCGTTCAGTTGCTGGATGTTCGCGAATTCCTCCGGCGTGCAATTCGTCAGGCCGGCCTTGTTCTGTTCATTCGTCGATTCGGCCGTCAGGGTCTTGCTGACCATCGCCTTGCCGGCGAGCTCCGGGTGGGCGCGGATCAGGCCCAGTTGTTCTTCACGCGACGCTTCGCGCACGGCTTCGACCAGGCCGCGCTTCAGTTGCGCCAACGTGGCGAACGGGCGCTTGGCCCAGGCGCGCGCGGCGATCCAGGGCGAGTGTTCGTAGACGCCGTCCAGCAGGGCGGTGAAGCCCGCTTCGTCGGCGGCGTTGAGTGTCTCCAGGGTTAACATTGTTCTTGCTCCCACGCGAATGCGGTGTCGGGGTTGTAGGGATGCACGCTCTTCCAGTGGCGCGCGATGTCGATGCGGCGCGTGACCCACACGCGGTCGTGCTGTTCGATATAGTCGAGGAAGCGCTGCAGCGCGCGGAAGCGTCCCGGACGGCCCAGCAGGCGGCAGTGCATGCCGATGCTGAGAATCGAGGGGCGCTCGCCGCCTTCCTGGTAGTGCACGTCGAACGCGTCGCGCAGGTAGGCGAGGAACGGGTCGCCGTGCGAAAAGCCTTGCGGCAGGGCGAAGCGCATGTCGTTCGTGTCCAGCGTGTACGGCACGACCAGTTGCGGGGCCTGCGTGCCGTCGGTCTTGCGGACCTTCAGCCAGAACGGCAGGTCGTCGCCGTAGTAGTCGCTGTCGTATTCGAAGCCGCCGTAGTCGGCGACGAGGCGGCGCGTGTTGGGGCTGTCGCGGCCCGTGTACCAGCCCAGTGCCCGTTCGCCCGTCAGGCGTTCGATGGCTTCCATGCCGCGCGCCATGTCCGCGCGTTCCGTCGCTTCGTCGACGTTCTGGTAGCTGATCCAGCGGTGGCCGTGGCACGCGATCTCGTGGCCCAGTTCCTTGAACGCGGCCGTCACGTCCGGCGAGCGTTCCAGCGCCATGCCGACGCCGAAGATTGTCAGCGGCAGCCCGCGCTTCTCGAATTCGCGCAGGATGCGCCAGACGCCCACCCGCGAGCCGTATTCGTAGATGCTTTCCATCGACAGGTGGCGGGCCGGGAACGAGGCCGGGTTGAACATCTCGGACAGGAATTGCTCGCTGCCGGCGTCGCCGTGCAGCACACTGTTCTCGCCGCCTTCCTCATAGTTCAGGACGAACTGCACGGCGACACGGGCGCGGCCCGGCCAGTCGGCGTACGGTTGCTCGCGGCCGTAGCCGGCGAGGTCACGTGGATAGTGCTGGGTCATGGTGGTGTCTCTGATTCAATGGTGGAGGATGTCGGCCAGGTCCACGCGCTGCGGATCGAGGTGCAGGTTGTGCTGGACGTTGGCCAGGTGCTTGGAGACGAGGCGCACGGCCGCCTTGACGTCGCGCTTTTCGAAGGCGTCGACGATGGCCACGTGCTCGTCGAGGGATTCTTCCGCCGACTGCGACGACTGGCGCATCAGCGCGATCAGCGAGGAGCGCGTCAGGAGTTCCGAGAGCATCTGCACGAGCACCTGGTTGCCGAGCATCTGCGCCAGCACGAGGTGGAAATCGCCCAGCAGGCGCGTGCGGCCCGGGACTTCCGCATTGTTGACGGCGGCGCGTTCCAGTTCCAGGTGTTCGCGCAGCTGCTTGACCTGCGCGTCGGTGATCGTCGCGCACAGCTGCTTCGTGACCGCCGTCTCGAGGATCGCGCGCACTTCGAACACGTCGTTCGCTTCCTCGGCCGTCGGGGTGGCGACGAACGCGCCGCGGGCCGGCTCCAGCACGACGAGGCGGTCGCGCGACAACTGGTTGAACGCCTGGCGCACGACGGTGCGCGACACCTTGAAGATGTCGCCGATCTTCTGTTCGGACAGTTTGGTGCCCGGCATCAGGCGGCGTTCGGCGATCGCGGTGGTGATGGAATCCACGATGCGCTGGGTGGCGCTGCCGGACGGCGCGCTCGCGGGCGTATCATGGTCCGCAGTCAAGGGGACGATCTTCAGGGGGTGGCGGGCTCGGTTCATGGTCGCTCGGAACAATAAGTGATTGACATCGTGTTTGAAGTGTATACACTTTTCAAAAAAAAGAAAACAGAAAGTGTATGCAATTTTTTACGTCAATCAACAAGAAAGGAAATCAGATGGGACACCTCAGCACCCACGTGCTCGATACGATGAACGGCTGCCCGGCGGCCGGCATGCGCGTCACCCTCGAAGCGCTCGACCATGACGGCAGCGCGCGCACGATCAAGACGCTCACCCTCAATAACGACGGCCGCAACGACGGCGGTCCGCTGCTGAATGCGGAGACGATGGCGGTCGGCCGTTACCGCCTCACGTTCAGTGTGGCGGCGTACTTCCGCGAGAAGGGCGTGAACCTGCCCGAACCGGCCTTCCTCGACGTGGTGCCGCTCGAATTCGGCATCGCCGACGCGGCCGGCCACTACCACGTGCCGCTGCTGGTCAGCCCGTGGTCGTATTCCACGTATCGTGGCTCGTAAGCACGGCGCGTTGTTTTTCTCATAAAGTCATACCCTTTTTCAAAAAGATCGTATACAGTTGTTGTGTCGCCGCGGAGCGCATCGGCAGCAGGGCCCAGCCCCTCGCCGGTGGTTGCGATGATTTGCCCCTCACAGAGCCCGCTGTGGTGATGGGACAGCCTGGTGTGTTGCTTGCGCCACGCTTCCTTTGTATTAGAGGCTCTCATGGAAACCTATTTGCTCGACTGGGTGAATCTGCTGTTGCGCTGGACCCACGTCATTACCGCGATCGCCTGGATCGGCGCATCGTTCTACTTCGTCTTTCTCGATAACTCCCTGACCAAGCCGACGTCGCCCGACCTCGTCCAAAAAGGCGTCGACGGCGAACTGTGGGCCGTGCACGGCGGCGGTTTCTACCATCCGCAGAAATACCTCGTCGCCCCCAAATCCATGCCCGAGGGCCTGCACTGGTTCTATTGGGAGAGCTACGCCACATGGCTGTCCGGTTTCGGCCTGTTCACCGTGCTGTATCTGTTCAACGCCGGCACCTTCATGGTCGACAAGCAGGTGCACGACTGGACGGCCGGCGCCGCCGTCGGCACCGCGCTGGGCTTCCTCGTCGCGTTCTGGCTCGTGTACGACACGATCTGCCGCACGTTCGGCCGCAGGAAGAACGGCGACGCCATCGTCGGCGCGATCATCTTCGCGTTCGTCGTGTTCGCCGCCTGGCTCGCGTGTCAGCTGTACGCCGGCCGTGCCGCCTTCCTGCTGGTCGGCGCCATGCTGGCCACGTCGATGAGCGCCAACGTGTTCTTCTGGATCATCCCCGGCCAGCGCAAGGTCGTCGCGCAGCTGAAGGCCGGCCAGCCGGTCGACCCGATCTACGGCTGGCGCGCCAAGCAGCGCAGCGTCCACAACACGTATTTCACGCTGCCGGTGCTGTTCGCGATGCTGTCCAACCACTACGGCTGGCTGTACTCGGGTGAGAACAACTGGGTCGTGCTGGTCCTCATGATGCTGACCGGCGCCCTGATCCGCCAGAGCTTCGTCGCCCGCCACAAGGCGCTGGTGCACGGCAAGCGCGTGCCGTGGGAATTCGCCGGCTTCGGCGTGGCCGCCATGCTGGGTCTCGTCGTCTTCCTGACCCCGAAGCCCGAGGCGGACCTGCCGGTGATCGCGTCCGCCGCGCCCGTGAACAGTGCCGCAGCCGCCGGCGCCACCGCGCAGAACGTCAGCTTCGACCAGGTGAAAGGCGTCGTCGCCCAGCGCTGCGCGATGTGCCACTCGGCCGCCATGGCCAGCAAGGGCATCTCGTTCGATTCGCCCGATTCGATCAAGCGCCACGCCCAGCAGATGTACCAGCAGGCGGTCGTGACCAAGCAGATGCCGCTGAATAACGCCACCCAGATCACGCCGGATGAGCGCAATCTCATCAAGCGCTGGTACGAAGAGGGCGCCCCGACCAACTAACCCGTTGTACCCTGTCCGGCGGCCCTCCACAGCGGGCCGGCGGACACGCTCGCGCGCCCGGCCCAGATGGCCTGCGCGTGGCGGGCGGCATGCTTCTTTTGGTTTCGAACGCAGTCCAGCAGTTCATAAAAACATTTAGGAGACAAGCATGACCCAGCCGTCCCGCCATCCGGTGGACGAACGGCTGCCGCTCGCGCGCCTCGGTGCGCTCGGGTTGCAGCACGTCCTCGTCATGTACGCCGGCGCCATCGCCGTCCCCCTCATCGTGGGACGCGCACTCAAACTCCCTCCCGAACAGGTCAGCATGCTGATCTCGGCCGACCTGTTCTGCTGCGGGATCGTGACACTCATTCAATCCCTTGGCCTGACATCCTGGTTCGGCATCCGCCTGCCCGTGATGATGGGCGTGACCTTCGCGGCCGTCGGTCCGATGGTCGCCATCGCGAATGCGGTCCCCGGCGTCGACGGGGCGCGTGCGATCTTCGGCGCCGGCATCGGCGCCGGTGCCGTGGCGCTCCTGCTCGCGCCCCTGATGAGCCGCCTGCTGCGGTTCTTCCCGCCGGTCGTCACGGGCACCATCATCCTGATCATCGGCGTGACCCTGATGCGCGTCGGCGTGGGCTGGGCGATGGGCGGTCCGGAAAGCACGGCGCAGAGCGTCGATACCGTGAAACTGACGCCGAACCCGAACTACGGCGCGCTGGACCACCTGGGCATCGCGGCCTTCGTGCTGGCCGTCGTGCTGTGCCTCGTCCGGTTCTGCCGCGGCTTCCTGGCCAATATCTCCGTCCTGCTGGGCATCGTGGCCGGCTGCGTCGTCACGTTCGCGCTGGGCGAGATGAACTTCGACAAGGTGGGCAAGGCCGCCTGGTTCCAGCTCGTGACGCCGCTGGCGTTCGGGACGCCCAAGTTCGACCTGGTCATGATCGTCACGTTCGCCGTCGTCATGATCGTCGTGATGATCGAGTCGGCCGGCATGTTCCTCGCGCTGTCCGAACTGACGGGCAAGGATCTCGACCGGAAACAGCTCGCCGCCGGCCTGCGCACGGACGGCCTGGGCACGCTGATCGGCGGCCTGCTGAACACCTTCCCGCACACGAGCTTTTCGCAGAACGTGGGCCTCGTCGCCGTCACGGGAGTCAAGAGCCGCTGGGTGTGCGTGGCGGGCGGCGTCATCATGATCGTGCTGGGCATGTTGCCGAAAATGGCGGCGCTGGTCGAAGCGATTCCCCAGTTCGTGCTGGGCGGCGCGGGTCTCGTCATGTTCGGCATGGTGGCCGCGGCGGGCATCCGCATCCTGACGCGCGTGGACTTCCGGAGCAACCGCTACAACCTGTATATTGTCGCCCTGTCGATCGGCTTCGGCCTGATCCCATTGGTGGCACCGCGCTGGGCCCAACAGATGGCCCACAGCCTGCATCCGTTGCTGGAGTCGGGCATCCTGCTGACCGCCGTCGCCGCGGTCGCGCTGAACCTCTTCTTCAACGGTACCCGCGACATCCCGGCCGAGAACCACGGAGACGCGGGCGCCACCAACAACCACCCACCTATCGCCCAAGGGAGCAAAGCATGAAAAAAACCGTCCTGACCATGGCGCTGTGCGCATGCGCGGCAACGTCCGTCCAGGCCGCGGAATGGAGCGACACGTCGATCGGCTACCGCACCGGCGGCCGTTTCCGCGAGCCGTTCAACGCCAGTGAAATCCACAAGGACATCATCGACATCAACCATGTGAGCGGTTATGCCTACGGCACGAACTTCTTCAACCTGGATGTCCTGTTGTCGAACAAGACCGATCCGTCGGCGCCGGGCGCGAAGTCGGGCGCGCAGGAGTTCTACCTCGTGTACCGCAACACGATCTCGCTGGGCAAGGTGAGCGGCAAGGAATTCGCCTACGGCCCCGTGAGCGACGTGGGCCTGACGCTGGGCTTCGACGTCAACACGAAGGACGATGCCGGCTACAACTCGAAGAAGCGCATGCTGGTCGTCGGCCCGACGCTGGCCTTCAAGGTTCCGGGTCTGCTGAACGTGGGTATCTACGGCCTGTGGGAGAGCAACGCGCCGAACAATGAATTCACGCAGACCAGCGTCTCGCGCTACCGCTACGACACGCACCCGATGCTGAGCGCCGTGTGGGCGTTCCCGATCGGGGCGTCGGGCTGGTCGTGGGAAGGCTTCGCGAACTGGATCGCGGCTAAGGGCAAGGACGAATTCGGCAACCAGACGGCGCCGGAAACGAACATCGACATGCAGCTGCTGTACGACCTGGGCCCGCTGCTGGGCGCCAAGCCGAAGACCTTCCGCGCCGGCTTCGCCTATCAATACTGGCACAACAAGTTCGGCAACGACAGCAAGCGCGTGCCGGGTGCCTCGGCCAGCACGCCGATGGTCAAGGCGGAGTACCACTTCTGATTTCCGAGTAGGAGGGGCGGCACGGCGGTGCCGGCCCGTCGTTGCCACCGGCGCGCTTGCCTTCGGGCGGCGCGCCGTTTTTTATTGCAAATCAGAGGTTCACATGACCCAAGCCCACCAAGCTCCAGCCAGGGCCAATCCGTCACCTTTTTTTGGAGCGTTGTTAACAACTAACAACCGGAATCGCCCGATTTGTCGGGTGGGCACGCAGCAAACAATATTCAAGCGGTGACCGCTCGCTGACAGGCACCTTGGCGTCTGCCTCGACGACAACGTTATGGCAAGCGAAAGGTCGGGATCCGCCCTGAGTCGAGCATCTTGTGATAGTCCGTGACTTTTTCTATTCAGCAAGCTGATATGCTGGGCGAACGGCCGCTTTCGGCCAGGAGCAGACGCTCAGTAACACTCTGATCAGGACTTCATGAAATGACGGTTATTTCGCTTCTCATCAACGACTCCGCTTACGAGGACCATGTCGACAAGCTCATCCGGTTTGGCGGAAGACCGGCTGCGCCTAGCGGCATTCTTGAATGGCCTACATGCGCCTCGTGTCAGGGAAATATGCAATTTCTTGGGCAGCTTCCTGCGGGTGCACAAGATGGTGCAGAGCCATTGCTTCTTTTGTTCATGTGCCAAAACGATCCCGGCTCGTGCAACGAGTGGGACGCTGACGGTGGTGGCAACGTAGTAATCGCGGTCGACCGGGAATCCTTAGGATTGATCGATCCTCCGAATGACGGGGAGACACTTCGCCCGGTTTGCTACGGTGCCTCAATCGTGAATGTTGAAAGCGAAAACTATTACGATGCCCAGCAGGTTTGGGTCGGTTCAACAGGCGAGAGTGCGCGTCAGATTCTCGGGCACATCGACGGGCAACCGGACTGGCTGCAAGGCGAGGAAGTCCCTTCATGCGATCAGTGCGGTGAACCAATGTCGTTTGTCGCTCAGTTAGAGGAAGGCCCAGACTACAAAACAGCGATGAACTTTGGCGGTGGATGTGCGTACGTATACCGGTGCCGCTGCGATAGACGGCAGGCCAAAATGCTCTGGCATTGCTGACACAGCAACTCGGCTGCATAGGCGATGGCGGGGCTACTACAGGTCCGCAAGCGGCCAATAGCGGACCTTCATTTTTGATCAGAGTCCACATGAAATTCCACTTCACCTCAGGCATCTTGGCCTTGCTGATGATAATCAATGCGGTACATGCGGCTCCCGTAGTGAGCTACTTCCCCAACAAAAATATAGGGAAACTATTAGCTGACAAGTTCGATCTGGCGAGCATTCGCAGCTCATTCGGGCCACGACGGTCGCCTACGCTACGTACGCTCTCAGACTTCGGCATGAAGCCAAGCAAAACCACCGACAACGCTCTCGTGTTTGAAAGTCCCGGTGACTGGCTATATGAATTAACGATCGTTGGACGTAGAGATGTTAATGGTGATGGGATCGAAGACTTGGAGGTCTGCTTTATCGATCGCGCTTTGAACGGCGGAACCTACGACACGTCACAGGGGCTGCTGATCACTCGATACTCTGCAGAAGGTTACGCAGTTGCCTTGAGCTACAGTCTCGATGACGGCGTTTGCGAAAATTATGCTCGCTGAGTCTTGAGGACAGTCCGCTTCGGGTAGATTCCTGCCTGTCGTGACCGTTGGTGACGTTTTCGCTTCGGCAACCTGTTAAGCTGGGCCGAAAGGCCGAGATCGGCCAAAAGCGGCCACTGGAACTTTATGTGCATTATCGAACGGTCGTACTCTGTACATAACGAATCTGGATGTTTTTCGAAGTATGACAACGAAGAGTTTTTTTCAGAAGCAATCTATTGGACTCGCTGCGCTCGCCTCAACTCGTGACTGGACGATTTTCTTAGGCGTTGTGCTCGGCTTTCTAGCTTTAGCAGAAGCCGCCTTGGCATGGTCATACTTGGACAAGGACGATCTGCAAATCATATTAATCGGCACATTCTTAGGAATGCTGCCTTCGGTTTTGATGTGCTTACCGGTGTACGGAACCGTCGACGAACTGTCACGCGATGCGCTTGAATCTTTCCTGCGGTCGAGCAAGTTCGTTCGTTATTCCGAACGAAACGAAACTCTGTTCTGTACCCAAAACACGCCCACATGGATGCGGTGGGACTCAAATCGCGTGACGATTCGGCCACTATCTAACGGACAGTTAAGTGTAACAATGCCACTTTACTGTTATCGAATTCTTAAGCGACGGAAATGAGCCGTTCAGCTGCCAACGTCCGCAGTGGGTAGGTTGCGGCCGCAGCTGTAGTTCCGCAAGTGGCCAGGAGCGGTCGTTGATTAGTGGAGAACATGATGCAGTATCGCTATCAGTTCGCATCCGATGTTGTTCGCGACGGTATGGGATTGGAACTTACGGACGAGCGTTGGAACATTCTCGCCGAGGTGTTCAGATGCGATGCCAATAAGTCCCTGACTATCTCATTGTTTTCTGAAGGACTGCCGTTCACAGAAATTGAGAAGCTGGGGTCGATGGCATGGAAAGAGCTTGGGTCATTCGAAGACGGAACACCATTACCGGAACAGCGTGAGCTGAACAATGGATAGTGAACTGTCTGCTTCGGGACGGATGCTGCCAGTCGTGACAGTTCGTGAATCTTTAGGTTCAGCACCTGCTATGTTGGGCTGAACGGCCGGGTTCGGCCAAGAGCGGACGTTCGTAGATTGTCTCTCCCGGGAAGCGTTACTGTGATGGAGATACAGTGAAGTTAACCATTAAGTCAGTGTCGCGTACAGTGTCGATGCTTGGGTTCTCCGCCGTTATTGGTGTGGTTATAGCAACCTCTACCACCTGTGGCGTTGGGCTTGTCCATGGAACGGGAACCTGGTGCGCGTTACCGTTGGCGTGGTTCGTCGGCTTCCCACTCGCGATATTCGCTGCGCTCATCTTCGGTTTGCCACTTGCTTTCTTATTCTGGAAGTTGCGGCTAACGCGTTGGTGGCAGTTTGGAATAACGGGCTTTATTTGTGCCATACCTGCCTGGACTGAGCTTGCCGAGCCATTGACATCCGTCCGTTGGGCGCAATCCGGTCTTTATGATTCATTGAATTATCTTGGGTCTGGACTTGCTGGTGGACTTGCTTACTGGTGCATATGTCAGAAAGTAGGTATTCGTAGTAGCCCTGACGATGTGGTCGCGGAGTCCGATCGACCTGCGTAAACGTCCGCTTGGCCGATAGCGGACTTACACGGCCGTAGTTCGGCAGCTATGATCGCGGCCGTGTTTCCAGACGGACTGTTGCCATGGCCCAAGCACCTCTCCCCGAAGACCTTTGGTCGCACGCAGCAGATTTCCGAAGGGCGGACGGCCACGTATCAACGATCGTCCGACCCTAGCCGGGATCCTGTTTGTGCTCAAGACCGGGATACCGTGGGAATGGTTGCTACGCGAACCCGGCTGCTGCAGTGGCATGACTTGTCGGTGCCGGCTCCACGAATGGATGAAAGCTGGCGTTTGGCAGCGTGTCGAGGCAGTCCTCCGACGGCTTCGCCGGCATCCTGGGGAAGCTCCACGAGGAAAGCTACACCCATGTGCAGGACGTCCGCGCCGCTTCCCACGGCTACGGCCGGCATACCCAGGAATACCGGTCTCACCGCGGATAACGCCTGCCAGGTCACCCCGATTCGACGAACGCCTTGAGCCGCGCCAGGGCGACGTCCCACTCACGCCCGATGACTTCCAGCGTGCGCTTGGCGGCGTCCAGCTGCGCGGTGTCCAGCGTCCACCTGCGCTCACGTCCGACCTTGACGTCGTGGACGATGCCGGCCTGGGCGAGGACCCGCATGTGCTTGGTCACACCCTGCCGGCTGATGTGCGTGTTGGCGGTCAGCTGCGCGATCGAGAGGGCCCCGCCAGCGCAGAGCGCCGCAACCAGCGTCAGGCGAGTGGCGTCTCCCAGCGCCGCGAACACGTTCGCCAGCGCCGGACCGGCATCGACCAGCTCGCGGAGTGCGGCGTCAGGCCGCGACATGGCGGACGATGTTCGTCAGCTGCGCATCCCAGCCGGCACCATTCATGCGGAATGCCTCCAGCCGCCGATGCGGCGGGACGTTGTCGAATCCCGATTCCACGATCGTCAGCAGGGTGCGGTTGGTTCCGGCGTCGGCGAGCGTGAACGTCACGAGCGTCGGCTGTTCTTCGCTGTAGTCGACGGCGGGATCGACGGCGTACGGATGCCAGCGGAAGGACAGCAGTTCGAGCGGCTGTATGCGGTCGATGACCACGTCGAAATGGAGATGTTCGTAGCCCGGGTAGGTGATGTTCCCGCGTGCACGCTGGCCCGGTGCGAACGTCTGGCCCTTCAGGTCGGCGCCGAACCACCGGCCGAAGGCTTCGGCGTCGGCCAGCGCGTTCCACACTGTCGCGCGCGGCGCGTCGATGACGATGCTGCGTTCGATCCGGTCGGTATCCGATGCGTGCTCCATGATGGCTCTCCTTGTCGCGTTTAAGATGCAACCAAATGGTTGCGTATTAAGCAGTGTAGGACAGCAAGCGCGAATACGCAACTCACGGAGGACGAAGCGCGGCGTACCAGTCCGCGTACGGCGTGTTCCCGACGAGCCGCCGGTTGTAGTCGGGCGTGCCGTCCGTCCACCACGCGGGGCCGCGCTCGCCGAGGGCGTGCTTCGCCGCGTCGACGTCATCGCGCGCCCGCCGCTCCGCCTGCGCGTCTCCCGCCTTCTTCGCGGCGCCGACGGCGCGCCGCGCGCGCATCAGGCGGTCGACGAGCGCCTGCCGCGTGGCCGGATCGAGGTCCGGATTGCTCATGCGCCAGAGGCGGCCCGCGACGACGAAATAGCGGCCGTCGGGCGTGACGGGGTGTTGGGTGGGCATCGCAATATCTCGTAACACTTGTGAGGAGCGGTCTTAACGCCATTTTACAGACGAGCGCCTTATCCTTTTCGCACCATCCCGGACACGAAAGGACACCTCTATGCGCGACCATCTCCCGGTCGGCCGCCTGGCCGACGAACTGGCAACCGCCGACGTCAGGTTCACGATCACCGACGGCCAGGTCACCGGCCTCGAACACGTGATCGGCAGCCGGACGATAGCGGCCAGCCTGCCCGCCGACGCGACGT
>Ga0308166_1003857_pt1 | contig 12411 bp, 8 predicted proteins | sample PhyCR2_2_FD_202137 | JGI IMG/M metagenome (GOLD analysis project Ga0308166, IMG submission 202137) | Phyllosphere microbial communities from UC Gill Tract Community Farm, Albany, California, United States - DLSLCC.R2 | ecosystem: Host-associated > Plants > Phyllosphere > Unclassified | place... | reverse complement strand
ACTCCGCACAGGCGTACGGACCGGGACGCAGGATCACCCACAGGCCTTCCTGCTGCGCGAGCCGGCAGAACTCCGCGGCGTCGCGCTGGGCGGCCCAGTCGTAGCGACCCTCTCTCCATTCGTGGTAATTCCAGAACAGGTAGGCGCACACTGTATTGAGGCCCATCGCCTTGATGGTCTTCAGGCGGTGCGCCCAGTACTCGCGCGGCACGCGGGCGAAGTGCATTTCGCCGCAGCGGATCTGGATCGGCTTCCCGTCCAGCAGGAAGTCGTGTTCGCCGATCGCGAAGCGGTGCGAGGCGGCCGCGTGGAGGGTGCCCGTAAACGGCAAGAGCGCAGCAGATGCGGCCGCGCCCTGCAACAGGCGGCGGCGCTGGAAACTGATGGTCATGTGGTCGGTATCCAAAGAAAAAAACCGGCACAGCCGGCCGCGCAGTGCGGTCGTCCGTGCCGGTGCTTGCCGGGATCAGAACTTGTAGCGCATGCTGAGGCCGAAGCCGCGGCCGTTGATGAAGTGCTGGGAATCGCGGCCAGTCTCGTAAGTCAGGGCTTCGCCGGAGAAGCGGAGAGGCGCTTTGTTGGTAATGTTCCTCGCGTTGAACGACAGCGACATGTGGTCGTCCACGGCGTAGTTGAGCGACCCGTCCAGAATGCCGTACGCTGGCGTGTAGGTGTTGGCCATGGGAGACGCCCCGAAGCCCCACGGCGAGTTGGACGAACGCCAGGTGTAGACCAGGCGGGCCGACAGCTTGTTGTCCTCATACAGGCCCGAGATGCTGTAGCTGTTCTTCGACAGGGCGGGCTGCTGCGTGGTGATCACGTGCGGTTCCGTCACGGTGCCAATGTTGACCGGGTTGGCGGAGTCGAGGTAGGTGTACGAACCGGACACGCCAAAGTGATCCAGCCAGCCCGCGCTCGAATCGAAGAACCACTGGCCCGCCACTTCGACACCCTTGACCCAACCCTTGTCTGCGTTGACCTGCTGCGACACATTCCATTTGCCGGCGTCACAGCCATTGAGCGTGGCGCCCGTATAGGCCGGCGTGAAGGGGACCGACTGGCAGCTGTTCACGGCGTTGAAGAAGCCGTCGATGTTCTTTCTGAACAGGGCGACCGACGTATAGTTCGTGGCGTTGAAATAGCGCTCGAACGACACGTCGAAACTGTCGGCCACCTGCGGACGCAGGTTCGGATTGCCCAGTTTGAGCACACCGATGCCTGCGTTGCCCCGATCGATGTTGGGATTGATCAGGCCCGGGTCAGGGCGGGTGATCCCGCGACCATAGCCGAAACGCACCAGGAAGTCCTTCATAATGTCATAGCTGACGTTCAGGGTCGGCAGCACGTTCGTGTAGCTGTTCGATTTGGTCTGCGTCGACAGCGTCGGGGGTGCGGTGGTGGGGTCCAGGAGATTCGTGTACGCCGTGAGATCGGTGCGCACCACGCGCACGCCCACGTTACCCTTGATGCGCTCGTCCAGCGCGTTGAAGTCGGCGCTCAGCCATCCCGCAGTGGTGCTTTCCTTGTAGCCGCGGCGCTGATCGAGGGCCTCCGCCCAGCTGCCTTCCGCCGGAATGTTGGCGCTCGGGAACTGATCGCGCACCTGGTTGCCCAGCAGGAGATCCGGGTTGTAGACCACATACGGGCTCGTGAACCCGGTCTTGCCCTGCATCCAGTCGGTGGGACCCAGCACAGTGTTGCCAGCCTTGCCGCTCACCGGGATCGCATTCGAACGGTCTGCCGCGAGGGGCTTGCCATCGGTGGTGAGGGGGCGACCGAAACCGAAGTTCCTGTACTGGTCCTCCTGGGAAGCGTAACGCACTCCGAACGACAGCCGCGAGATGAACCCGTCTTCAGGGGTGAAAGCACCGCTGAGGACGGCGGCCTTCCCTTTATCGTTCCAGGACTGATTTGGGGCGTTGTTATACCAATTGAACACGAAATTCGATGGATCGGACACGCTCGGACCGCTGATGCCGAGTTGCTGCGGTTCGCCATCGGCCACGCGGTTGACGTCCCAGGCGGTGCCTGCCGCTCCAGCAAACTCGACGCGGCGGTTGTCCTGCGTGCGGGTTGCCTTCAGGTAGGAGAGGTCGACCTTGAGCGACAGGGCCGGGGTGGGTCGCCATTCGGCGCCGCCCGCGACGTTCCAGGTCTTGTAGGGAGAATGCTCGTCGCCGCCCCAATTACGCAACTGGGTGTTCAGGAAGGTACCCGACTGGAAGCGCTTGGTGCTCAGCACGTCATCGCTGCCGCCGTTAAGGTTCCGGTTGGCCAGGCCTTCGGTCAAGGCGAACGGTGCCGTCTGCAGGTTGCGCACGTTGCCGCTACCGCCGTTGACGCCCTGGTCGATCCAGATGAAACGATATTTCTGATGGTACAGGTACTCGGTCGAGTTGGCTTCGGTGTAGAAGCGCAGGGTGTTATCGACAACGTAGTCCGCCGCCAGGTTCAGCCCCTTGCGTTGGCGATGGATCGACTCCTGGAACAGGTTGGTGAACACGCCGGGCGTGGTGATGATGTTGCTCATCTCGTCCGCAGTCAAACCGGTCGGGTCTGGCATGTTCGGGCCCACATTGCCCTTCACCGGCAGGGTCGCGACCGGCGCCAGGAAGCTGACATCGGATTTACCGACATAGCTCGACAGTGGCAGGGCCGGGTTGTTGCTGGTGTTGGCCGCGGCCAACTTGGCATACTCGGCGCTGTCGGCGCGCACGATGCGGCGCAGGTCCGGCCCGCGGTTGGCAAGCATGCTGTCCGAACGCCCGGCGGTCCTTTGATACGCGACGCCCGCCAACAGGCCAAAGCTCGAACCGCCCCCGAGATTGAAGCGGTTGGCTACCAGGCCGAACAGGTCCGGGTCGTATTTCTTTTCCAGGTCGTTGTAGTTGACGCCGGCATTGAATTGCGCGGTAAATTTTTTGAAATCGCTGGATTTGCGCGTGCGGATATTGACCAGGCCGCCGATCCCACCTTCAACGTGTTCGGCCGACGGGTTCTTGTAGACGTCCACCCCGGCAATCATCCCGGGAATCGCATCTTCGATGTTGAATTCGCGGCTGCCGGCGGTGAAATAGGAGCGGCCGTTGAGCTGGGCGGAGGTCAAGCCGGACAAGCCGCGGATCGTCAGGCCAGAGCCGTTGCCGGCGGGAGAGGCGGCTTCACCACCGTAGCGGTAGCCCGTCACGCCCGGAACCCGGGTCATCGTCTCGGCGACGTTCGCATCGGGCAGCTTGCCGATGTCTTCCGCGGAGATCGAGTCCACGATCTCCATCGTGTTCTTCTTGATGGCCACGGACGATTGCGCACTGGCACGAATGCCCGTCACGACGACGGTGTTCGCGTCGGCCGGCGCCACCTGTGCCATCGCCTGCATGGCAAAGGCCTGGGACAGGGCCAGTGCGACGAGGGTCATGCGCGGGACGGTGTAGTATTTCTGGTGCATCTTCTTCTCCTCCAAGTAATCCGAATGGACTCTGTCTTGTTTGTTTCGTTTGCCTGCAACAGGCACGGGGCCGGTCGCTGTTTTAGATATCGATAACAAAGTGCGATTGGATTATAGGAGGTCGCCGAGCAATGAAAGCAACGAACCGGCGTTATGATTTTTGCCGAAAGCGTCGAAACAACGAAGCAAAACAAGGTGTTACCGCTAACTCTTCAGTGATCCTGCATGAAATCGATGTCAGGCGGCGGCTGTCGTCCGCAAGCGGCTTGGTATCGATACCTACAGGGTGTGGCTGCCTTACAACAAGACAGCCGGTCGCGGTTCCGGTTACGCGATCGCGTACGTGAAATCGCCGTTCCCGTCGGCGCCCACGTCGATGCGCTCGATCGCGGCCCCTTCCGCCATGCGCGCCAGCACGGCCTCGGCGATCTGCGGCAGCAAGGTGCCGTTGAGGATGTTGTCGACGTTGCGCGCGCCGGAATCGACTTCCGTGCAGCGGGCCAGCACCGCATCCACGAGCGACTCGTCGTACGCGAACGCCGCCTTGTGGTTGGCGGCCACGCGCCGGCCGATGCGTCCGAGCTTGAGTTCGATGATGTCCGCCAGCACGTCGTCCGGGATCGGATAGAACGGCACGACTTTCAGGCGGCCCAGGAACGCCGGCTTGAACTGCTTGACGAGCGCCGGGCGGATCAGCGCTTCCAGTTCCTCGGCCGACGGCACCTCCTGCGGATCCTTGTTCAGGCAGGCCTGCATCAGGGTGCTCGACGCGACGTTCGACGTGAGGATGATGAGCGTGTTGCGGAAATCGACTTCGCGGCCTTCCGCATCGTCCAGCACGCCCTTGTCGAACACCTGGAAGAACAGCTCCAGCACGTCCGGGTGGGCCTTTTCCACTTCGTCGAGCAGCACGACGCTGTACGGGTTGCGGCGCACGGCCTCCGTCAGCACGCCGCCCTCGCCATAGCCCACGTAGCCCGGCGGCGAGCCTTTCAGGCCCGAGACGCTGTGCGCTTCCTGGTATTCGCTCATATTGATGGTGACGAGCTTGCGTTCGCCGCCGTACAGCACGTCGGCCAGCGCCAGCGCCGTCTCCGTCTTGCCGACGCCGGACGGGCCCACGAACAGGAATACGCCCTGCGGCTTGTTCGGATCGTCGAGGTTCGCGCGCGCCGTGCGCACGCGCTGCGCGACCGCGTCGATCGCGTGCGACTGGCCCAGCACGCGCTGCTCCAGCAGGTCCTGCAGATTCAGCACTGTGCGGATCTCGTCCTTGACCATCTTGCCGAGCGGGATACCGGTCCAGCCGGCGACGATGCCGGCGACCACGTGGCCATCCACCTGCAGCGGCACGAGCGGCGTCTCGCCCTGCACGGTCTTCAGTTCGTCGCGCAGGCCGCGCGCATCGGCAGCCTCGCGGATGCGGCCCACGAGATCGCGCTCGCGTTCCCAGCGCGCGCGCAACGTGGCCAGTTCGTCTTCGGCGGCACCGCGCGCCGCGGACAGCTCGCCCAGCCGCGCGTCGTGCGCGCCCTCGCCCGCCGCCTGCTCGCGCTCCAGCGCCGCGCGTTCGGCATGGAGGCGCTCCAGCCGGCGCGTGAGGTCTTCGATGCGGGCCGGCGCCGCGTCGCGGCCCAGCGCCACTTTCGCGCACGCGGTGTCCAGCACGCCGATGGCCTTGTCCGGCAGCTGGCGGCCGCTGATGTAGCGGTGCGACAGGCGCACGGCTTCCGTGATGGCCTCGTCGTGGATGCGGACGTTGAAATGCTTCTCCATCAGCGGCGCCATCCCGCGCAGCATCGCGCAGGCCAGTTCCTCGCTCGGTTCCTCGACCTTCACGACCTGGAACCGGCGCGCCAGCGCGGGATCCTTTTCGAAATATTTCTTGTACTCGCTCCACGTGGTGGCCGCGATGGTGCGCAGCTCGCCCCGTGCCAGCGCGGGCTTCAGCAAATTCGCCGCATCGTTCTGGCCGGCCTGGCCGCCCGCGCCGATCATCGTGTGCGCCTCGTCGATGAACAGGATGATCGGGTGCGGGCTCTTTTTCACTTCGTCGATGGTGTTCTTCAGGCGGTTCTCGAACTCGCCTTTCACGCTGGCGCCGGCCTGCAGCAGGCCCAGGTCCAGCACGTGGATTTCCACGCCGCGCAACACTTCCGGCACGTCGCCCGTCGCGACGCGCAGCGCGAGGCCTTCCACCACGGCCGTCTTGCCGACGCCCGCCTCGCCCGTCAGGATCGGGTTGTTCTGGCGGCGGCGCATGAGGATGTCGACGAGCTGGCGGATTTCCGCGTCGCGGCCGATCACCGGGTCGACCTTGCCGTCGCGCGCGCGCTGCGTGAGGTTCGTCGTGAACTGGTCCAGCGCCGGCGTCTTCGACGGTCCCTGGCGCTGCAGTTCGCCCACCGGGTCCGCCCCCCCGCCCTGTACTGGCGCGGCGAAGACGGCCGGGGCCTCGTCGGAACCCGCGGTCACGTCGTCGAAATGATGCTTGATGCGGTCCAGGTCGAATTCGGCGAACTGCGGCGAAACGCGGTGCGCCAGTTGCGACAGTTCGGGAGAACTGAGCAGCGCCTGCAGCAGATGGCCGCTGCGGATGCCGGCCTGCTGCCCCGCGCGCAGGTCGAGCGACGCGATGAGCCATGCGTGCTCGAACAGTTTCGGCAGGCGCTCGGAGAACACGGGCGTGCGCGAGTTGCCGCTCCTGAAGCCGGCCACTTCGGCGTGCAGGTCCGCTTCCAGCCGTTCGATCGACACACCGCAGCGGCGCGCGATCACGGCCACGTCGCAGGCCGGCTGTTCCAGCAGCGCGAGGAACAGGTGCTCGATGTCGACCTCGTACTGTCCCAGCGACACGCACAGGGCCGCCGCCCGCGTGGCGGCCGCGCGGCAGGTGTCGTCCAGTTTGCCGATCAGGGTTTTCAGGTTGATGCTCATCGAGTGTCCTCTTTCAGTTGGCGTGAATCTCATAGCGCACGTCGGCGCGGTCTTTTGTTTGCGGGCCGTCGACGAGGAAGCCATCCCAGCCCAGGCGGCCGCCCGCGGCCCGCGTGCCGGACAGCGTGCTGCCCCGCACCTCGTCCGCGCGCAGCACGAGCTGCACTTCGTATTCGAGCGACAGCCCCGTGAACATGGTCACCATGTTGCCCAGCGCGCGCGCCGCGCGGCCACCCGGCAGGAAGGCTTCGTAGGACGGCAGGTCCAGCGGGCCAATGACGAGGCGCAGGCGCAGGTCGCGCTGCCACACGCGCGTGCCGGCCATGGCGCCGCCGCCCAGCGTGGCGTTGCCGAGGCCCAGCGCCGTCTGCTGCGTGGCCGGCACGTCGTACCAGCGGCCGATGAACTGTTCGGCACGCACGGGCTGGCCAAAGTACTCGGACAACACGCGCGCGATCTGCACGCTGGACGCGGGCCGCTGGCGCATCGCGGTGGCGAAGTAGGCGACGGTTTCATCCAGCACGCCGTCGCCATGGTCGGACAGGCGCCGCCGCAGCGCCGTGTGGCCCATGCCCGCCAGCGACAGCAGCAGCGGCAGGAAGCCGTCCTTGCGGCCGCCGTATTTCAGCTCCAGCCGGTACTTGCGCCACGCCTCGTAGAACAGGGCCAGCGTGCGGGTCGAGAACGTGTCGAGGAAGGCGCGCGGGCCGTCGTCCCGTTCGGCGATCTGCTGCGCGGCCACGCGTTCCGTGTAATGGGCGGGCAAGGCGCCGCTCGAACCCAGCAGGCCCATGAACGTGGGCGTCAGGCGCACGTACTTCAGCTCCTGCGACTGCAAAGCGGCGGCCAGCGCGGCGCTGTTCGGCGCGACCGTGCGCGGTTCCGCGTGCAGCGCCTCGATCTCGCTGGCCGGGAAGGCGAGCGAGGTCGAATTGGTAAACCGCAGGAAGTTCGCCAATGCGCCCTCTTCCGCCATGCCGCGCTTGCGCAGCCACAGCTCGATCATGCGCACGGCCTGGAAATACTGGAAGCGGTACGGCTGCGCGAACAGCCGCTCGATTACAGCAGGCTCAAATCGCCGCTTCGGGGCGTGCATCGCAGCAGCTCTCCTCCGGTCTTGTTGGAAATGATCACGAGTTGCGTGAAGCTGTTGGCGTGCACGTACAGGCCGAGGAAGCGTTCGACGATGTGGGCGAACGCGTCGACGCCGCTGCCGACGAAGGCTTCCTCGTCGATCGTCAACCGCACCTCGATGCCGCGCACCATGCAGGCGAACGGATTCCCCGGCAGCCAGGCGGTCGCGGGCCGGTGCTCGACGGCGAGGATGCCGCCGATCTGGCGCTGCGTCGACGGTGAGCGCGGCAGGTCGTACAGGGTGAGCATCTCGCGGAACGCGGCGATGCCGCCGCCCGACAGCGACAGGTGATTCAGCGACAGATGCGAGATCAGGCGCCAGTGCGCGCCGCGTCCGCGCTCGAAGCGGTACGACGGCGTGGGCTTGCGCAGGAAGCTGATCGACTGCACCGTCGATCCGCCCTCGATGAACAGGTCGCCGCCGCGCACGCCGTACGACAGCAGCGCGGGCAGGTCGCGGTTGGTGCACGTGAGCTCGATGCTCAGCGTGTCCGTCTCCACCTCGGCCGGGTCGAAATCGATGTCGACGAGGGAGATCTGGGTTTCGTAGCCGGGGCTGCGTTCGGCCAGCAGCGGGTCGCGCCGCATGATCCAGTAATGGCCGCTCTTGTCGGGCATCTGGCCGTGGCGCAGCGAGTAGAACGGCCGGAACTCCACGATGGATTCGCCCTGCGGCGTCTGGCGCACGAGGCGCACGCTGTCGATCGATTGCACCTCGAACGCGAAGGCGCGGCGCGCGTCCGCCAGCACCGGATAGCTGGCCGTCGTGTGCGTCAGGCGGATCGGTTCGCCGCGCTGGCGGAACAGGTTCACGACCGGCGTGCAGCCCAGCAGCAAATTCGTCGCGGACAGGGTGCCGAGCATGCGGGCCGCGTTCGAATCGGCGCGCAGGCCGCTCAAGGCCAGGTGCAAGGTGATGGTGCGCGTCCCCGCCGGCAGCGCGGCCGTCAATGCGGCCAGGTCGATGTCGAAGAAGTTGAACTTCTCGGGAAAGCAGAAATATTCGGTGAGCAGGCGGTACGCCGTGTGCGAGCGGGCCGGGAAATCGATCAGCGACTCGTCGTCGCCGAAGCCGGCCGGCTGCAGCGGAATCCTGGCCAGCGGGACCCAGCGCCCGTTGCCGTCGGCCTCCGCGTAGGCGCACACGCCGCGCATGAACAGCGCGTCGCGCAGTGCGGCGCAGAACGACGGTTCGCCGTCGATGAACACGCGCAGGCTCGCCAGCTTCAGGCCCGCGATCGGATTCGCGCCCGTGGCGGCCAGCGTGATCGACAGCTTCGATGTCGCCTGCGGCGGCGGGCGCACGGCGTCCGGCGCGTCGAGGATGGCGTCGAAGCGGGCGCGCGCCAGGTCCAGCGGCGCCACCGTCACGGGGTAGGCGGTGCGGAACGTGCACGGCGCGCCGCGCACGGGGCGCGTCGCGAGCTGCGTGCCGCGCGGGATCTCGCCGGCGGCGCCGGGCTGCGCGGCGGCGCCGCCGAAATCCATGCGCGCGATCGAGCAGGACGGGAACGGGCGCAGGTAGTGCGGGTACAGGACGTCGAGCAGCGCTTCGGTGAATTCGGGGTAGTCGTCGTCGAGGCGCTTGGCGATGCGGGAATTCAGCAGCGCGAACGATTCGATCATGCGTTCGATGTGCGGGTCTTCGCACACTTCGCCGCCGATGAGCAGCTTGCCGGCGATCCTGGGGTAGCGCTCGGAGAATTCGCGCGAATGGCGGCGCAGGAAACCGAGCTCCTGCTCGTAATACGGTAATAACTGGTCCAACTCAGGCTCCCGGCGCCGCCGCACGGCGGGCCTTGCTGATGGTGTAATGCTGGCTGGAGGGCTGCAGCACGGCGTCGAAGTTGACCGGCTCGTGCGCCGCGCTCACGACCATCAGCGCGGTGATCGAAAAATTCAGGCGGTTGACGGCGTCGTCGCGCAGTTCGAGCCTGGCCTGCACGTTGCGCAGGCGCGGTTCGTGGCGCGCGATCGCCGCTTCCAGGCTGCGGCAGATGAAGGCGCGGTCGTCGGTGCTCGACAGCGACAGGCCCGCGAAATCGTGCAGGCCGTACGCGACGATGGAACGCGCGCATTCGGGAAAGCGCCGGAATGCATCTTCCGGCATCACGGCGCGGGTATTCAGCAGCGCCTCCAGGTCGCGCGCCACCGAATCCTTCATTTCCTCGAGCGAGACGCGCGGCACGGTGCCCGTCTGGGCCTGGCCAGGACGGTCGATCAGGCGATCGAACAGGCCCGGCATGAATCCTTTGGCGGACATCGTGCCGGCGCGCTATCAGGCCGCGATCTTGTTGGCCGACAGGTCCCAGCCGCCCGACGTGTTTCCGCCCGTGCCGCCGTTGACCTTCTGCTGGGTGTACTTCCATTTCACCTTGGAGTACTTGATCGACACGTCTTCGGTCAGGATGTTGCCCTGCTCGACGGACGGCGACACGCTGGAGATCAGGACATTCTCCAGTTCGATCTCGAAGTACTTGACGCGCTCGCCCTGGCCGTCGGCGCGCAGGAACTCGAACTTCGCTTTCGGGATGGTCTTGCCAGACGAGCAGGTCTGCAGCAGGATCGGGGTGGCCAGGTCGGCCAGCTTCGAGACGACGATGTCCTTGTGCTCGGTGCGCTCGGCGGTGTGGCCGCCGCCGGTCGACGCGGTGGCCGATTTCGGTTGCAGGACTTCCCACTGGACGCTCTTGACTTCGATCCAGTCCTTGTGTGCAGTGTCGGCGGACTCGCCTTTGATGCCGTCGATTTGCAGGTAGACGTCGATTGCCATGTTGTGTTTTTCCTTTCAGTTCAGTTGATACGGGGGGACTACAAAGTTGATCAGGTGGCCGATGCCGGCAGTTCCGCGACGAGGCGCAGCGACACGGACAGTTCGTCGAGCTGGAAGTGCGGACGCAGGAACGAGACGGCACGGTAGACACCCGGACGGCCCGGCACTTCCTGCACCTGCACGCTCGCTTCGCGCAGCGGGAACTGCGCCTTCTGCTCCTGGCTCGCGTTGTCGTCCAGCAGGACGTACTGCGTGAGCCAGCGGTTCAGGAAGTCCTCGACGCTGGCCGCGGCGGCGAAGCTGCCGATCTTGTCGCGCATCATGGCCTTCATGTAGTGGGCGATGCGCGAGACGGCGAAGATGTATTGCAGCTGGGCCGACAGCACGGCGTTCGCGTTGGCGGCGTCGCTCGCGTACTTGCGCGCCTTCTGCGCCGACTGCGCGCCGAAGAAGGCCGCGTAGTCCGTGTTCTTGCAGTGCACGAGCGAGATGAAGCCGAGGTCCGACAGCTCTTTCTCGCGGCGGTCGGTGATGGCGATCTCGGTCGGGCATTTCAGCGCGATCTCGCCTTCGTCCGTCTTGAACGTGTGCGTCGGCAGGTTTTCCACGAGGCCGCCGCCTTCCACGCCGCGGATCGCCGCGCACCAGCCGTAGTCCTCGAACGCGCCCGTCAGCTTGGTGCCGAACGCGTAGGCCGCGTTGCACCACAGGTATTTGTGGTGGTCGGTGCCGTCCACGTCCTCGACGTAGTTGAAGCCTTCGGTGGTGGCGCCGTCGGCCGGGTTGTACGGCAGGCGGCCGAGGAAGCGCGGCAAGGTGAGACCCACGTAGCGCGCGTCTTCCGATTCGCGGAACGCCTTCCACTTCGCGTATTCGACGGTGTCGAAGATCTTCGACAGGTCGCGCGGCTTGCCGAGGTCGGAATAGCTTTCGAGGCCGAACAGCTCGGGCGACGCGGCCGAGATGAACGGCGCGTGCGCGGCAGCCGCCACGTGCGACATCTGCTCGATGAAGTACATGTCTTCCGGCTGGCGCGTGATCTCGAAGTCGCCCAGCAGCGCCCCGAACGGCGCGCCGCCGAAGGTGCCGAATTCTTCTTCGTAGACCTTGCGGAACATGGTGCTCTGGTCGAACTCGATGGCGCTCTGGAAGTCCTTCACCAGCTCGCGCTTGGTCGCGTTGAGCATCTTGACCTTCAGGTTCGGACCCGTCGCCGTGTTGTTGACGAGGTAGTTCAGGCCCGTCCAGCTGGACTCCAGCTTCTGGAATTCCGGCGCGTGCATCACGGCCGACAGCTGCGCGGAGATCAGGCGGTCCAGCTCCGCCACGCGGGCGTCGATGGTGGCTGCCAGGTTGTCGGACACGACGACCGTGCCGTCCATGACCTGGTTGACCAGTTCCGCGATCAGGTCGCGGGCGCGCGCATGCTCGGCGCTGGATTTCGCCACCTTACTCTGCTCGACGATCTGGTCGAGCAGGTCGGCCTCGGCTGCGAGGGGAGTGTCGGCCGCGAGGGCCGCGTTCTGGAGTGCGGACATGATCACTCTTTCGTCGTCGGCTGGCCCAGCTTGGCCAGGGTTTCGGTGCTGTTCAACACGTCGTTGAGCAGGTCTTCGAGCTTGTCGTTACCGGCCAGCTTGTTGCGCAGGTCGGCCAGCTTCGTGCGGGCCTCGAGCAGCTTACGCAGCGGCTCGACCTGGTTCACGACAGCCTCGGGACGGAAATCGTCCATCGAACGGAACGTCAGGTCGACGGCGAACTGGCCGCCCTCGCCCGTCAGTTCGTTGTTCACGCGGTACGTGGCGCGGGGTTCGACGCCCTTCATGACCTCGTCGAAGTTGTCGCGGTCGATGCCGACGAAGCTGCGCTCCTTCAGGCGTTTTTGCGGGACTTCGGAATTCCCGCCGAAATCGCCGACGACGCCGACGACCAGCGGCAGCTCCTTGTTCTCGATCGCGTCGCCGATCTCGACGTCGTACGTCATTTGCACGCGCGGCGGGCGGACTTTCTGCAGTTTTTTCTGCACACTGGAATTTCTGGACATGGGATTCCCCTGTGGTTGTTTCGGACGTTATTTCAGTGCGCCGAACGGATCGGCACCGGACGCGCCGGCGGCGACGGC
>Ga0308166_1003856_pt1 | contig 12411 bp, 10 predicted proteins | sample PhyCR2_2_FD_202137 | JGI IMG/M metagenome (GOLD analysis project Ga0308166, IMG submission 202137) | Phyllosphere microbial communities from UC Gill Tract Community Farm, Albany, California, United States - DLSLCC.R2 | ecosystem: Host-associated > Plants > Phyllosphere > Unclassified | place... | reverse complement strand
AGCCTGCGTTACGACAAGTACACCGGCCAGGACGGCGTGGAGAAGTACTCCACCGACATCATCGCCGATGAAATGCAGATGCTGGGCGGCCGCGGTGAAGGCGGCGGCGGTGGTGGCGGCAACTACGGCGGCGATCGTCCGCAGCGCCAGCAGGCGCCGCGCCAGGAGTATGGCGGCGGTGGCGGCGGCCAGCGTGGTGGCCAGGGCGGTGGCTATGGCAACCAGGGCGGCAACCAGGGCGGCGGCTACGGCAACCAGGGTGGCAACCAGCGTCCGCAGCCGCAGCAGGCGCCGCCGATGGACGACTTCGCTGACGACGATATTCCGTTCTGATTCCTACTTGACGGTTTTAGTGTTGATAGAGGCCCTCATCGTTGTGGATGGGGGCCTTTTTTTCGTTAGGCAGAATCCGGCCGTGATCTAACCATCTACTTGCGGCAGGGTGTTGATGGATGACTGGCGACACACCATAGCGAATCAGAATGGAGAGCGACACGGGAAAGCCGTCTGCTCGAGCCCATCGCTGGTGCATGGCTTCGGCGGGTCTTGATACGGCGTGCGAAGGACAGGCATAAGCCTAACGAGCTGGCGCGGGGCTGTCGCATACTCTGTGGACACGGTTACCGCGGGCCTATGCTCAATTGCGGTGTGCTTCTCCAAAGCTTGTTTTGGCGCACAAAATCTGTCATTAGCTTGCTCTAGGATTTGCCCATCCCCAGCAAGGTTGGGGGAGAGAAGATGTTCGTTCCGCGCATTAAGGATTGATGTCGGATGGAGTCCTTTGGCCGGACTTGCCAGCTGTATTTCACATGGAGCGTGTACCAATGGCATTTGCAATGCCCCTGCGCAGTCACAAGGCTGCCGCGATTCTCTCCTTCTGCCTGGCATTAGGCGGCACATCGACGGCAAGTGCAGCCACCTACTACGGTCCTCCCTACAAGGTCCAGTCGTTTCGCGGGGTTGGCTCGTTTGAGAGCATCGGTGCTGCGGTCAATTTCCTGGTTGGGAAGATCCAAGCCCCTTGCCAACAGGACCCCAAGTGCACCAAGCCGCCCGTTGTCACGGTGCGATACGGCACCGACGGCTGGGCTGCGACGATCTACGTCAATGGAAGTGTTAGTGACAACGTTTTTGCTTCCGAGATACTGATTGGACAGCCCCAGAAGAACTTCGGCGGGTGCCAGAAGCGTTGTTCGGCCGGGCTTGGCTCCGCTACCGATGGAACTGGTGCTCGAGGTGCTGCTGACAGTGCTTCAAAGGCTAACGCCCGTGATCCAGGAAGCCCGTTTGAGGGTGATCCGATCAATACCTCCACTGGCAACTTCTATCGGCAGGAAACGGACTTCGAGTCTCCGTCAGGCCTGATGTTCCGGCGGTTCTACAACAGTTCTGCTCGTGCCCCGGGTTCTTCTTTGGGTCGTCAGTGGCGCCATCTTTTTGATCGGCGACTCGAAGTGCTTGCACCCACCACGGGAGCGGCCGGAGACCGCACGTTCATCCGTGCCATTCGGCCGGATGGCAGTTCAGAGCTGTTCACTCGAACCCCGAGCGGCTGGATCGTCGATGCTGATGTCGCAGACGTGCTCGTCGATCGAGAGGCGGGCACTGGCTATGCATTGCAGTTAGCGGCCAACCGCCAGACCGAAATCTACGATGCAACAGGCTTGCTGAAGGAGGTCTATGACTCTGCAGGCAGGAAGCTTCTGTCCTTGCAGTATTCAGACGCAACCACGCCGGCAGACGTAGCGCCAGTCGCTGGGCTCCTGTTGACTGTTGGCGACGTCAGCGGGCGCACCTTGAACTTTAAGTATGATGCATCATCGCGTTTGACCACGATGATGTTGCCAGACGGTGCATCGCAAACGTTTGGCTACAACCCCGCAGGACAGCTTGCCTCGGTGACCTATCCGGATACCACAAGCAAGGGCTACATCTACAACGAAACAGCAAACAGTCCCACTGTCGCAGGCACGTCCTTCCTCACAGGAATTGTGGATGAGAAAGGCGTCCGTTACGAGACCATAAAGTTCGACTACAACCATCGCGCCTATCACGCAGAGTTCGCTGGCGGAGTTGATACCACAACCTTGGACTACGCCGCTTCCACCTGGAAGGGAACGCTGCCAGTAACCGTCAAGGGGCCGCTCGGAGCCACTTCCAAGTTGGGCTTCGTGGATACAGGAAAGGGGCGTTTGATGCCCGCGGGCGGTTCGGCCCCCTGTGGCGACCAGTGCAACCAACCCTACAAAGCCATGACCTATGACACGAACGGCTACCCGGCGTCGGTCACGGACTTCAAGGGAATCACCACAAGGACCACGTACACGGCAGACGGGCTACTGGCCGAACAGGTTGACGCCGCCGACACCCCACAGCAGCGCACCACGACGACCACGTGGGATAGCGCACTCCGTTTGCCCCTGAGTCGGGTGGTAAAGAACTCTGCGGGCGTGGCCGTTTCCAGCAGTTCATGGAAGTACAACGCGTTGGGCCTGGAGGTCGCGCGGTGCGAGGTGGATCCTGCCAATTCGGCTGCGGTCGGGTATGCGTGCGGAGCTGCGACCAATGCGCCCGCTGGGGTTCGCCAATGGACCACCGCCTACTGCTCGGCGGTGGATGCCACCCAATGCCCGCAAGTGGGTCTTGTCCTTGCCGAAGACGGGCCGCGGTCCGATGTTCAGGACGTTACCAGGTACACCTACTACCTGACCGCGGATGAGTCGGGTTGCGGCGTTCTCGGGGGCTCCTGCCACCGCGCTAGTGACCTTCAGTCCGAGATCAATGCTCTCGGTCAAGTGACGACACGGCTGGCCTACGACCGAAATGGACGTGTCAGCCGCCTTCGAGACGCGACCGGCACGATCCATGATTTTGGCTATTCCACTCGAGGCAAGCTCACCTCGATAACTGAGCGGAACAGCGTGGACGGAGCTGCGTCTACCAACGATCGAGTGACCTCCCTTTCCTATGATGCGACAGGTAATGTCGCATCGCTTGTTGACCCCGATGGAGTATCCCTCAGCTACACCTACGATGATGCGCACCGTCTCGTCCAGATCAATGACGGGGCCGGGAACAACATTCGCTACACCCTCGATGTGGCAGGCAATCGCACCAAAGAGGAGGTGTTCGACGCAGGTGGTGGACTGAAGCGTTCGCTCTCTCGCGTTTACAACAAGCTGGGGCAACTGGTGTCCCAGAAGACGGCAGCGGGGAATTCAACCGACTTTACGTATGACCTGGCGAACAACGTCCAGCTCATCACCGATGCCCTGAAGCGCAAGACGCAGTTTGACTACGATCCCTATGGAAGGCCCAGCAGGGTGCTTCAGGACGTTTCCGGAATGGCGGTCGAGACGCGATACGAGTATGACGTCGAAGGCCGGACCACCAAGGTGGTCGATCCCAAAGGCCTGGCGACCATTTACGGCTATTCAGGGCTGGGCGACTTGTTGAGCCGCCAGAGTCCTGACACGGGCGCAACCACTGCCAGTTACAACGGTGCAGGGCAGCCGGCGAAGCAGGTTGACGCCAACGGCACGGCTAGCAGCTACACATACGATGCCCTGGGACGCGTGGTGCGCAAGGTTTATGGGGACCAAGCGATTGTTGCGTCATACGTGTATGACCAAGTCGAGGACATCTGCTCAGCTGGTGAGTCGTTTGCAAGCGGGCGGCTCTCATCCATGCAGGATGACGGCGCTAAAACCCAGTATTGCTACGATCGCGCCGGCAATGTGACGCGCAAGGTGCAGACGTCATCGGGGCAGAGCGTAGGCGTCAGCTATGCCTATACCAATGCTGGCCGACTTCGTTCTGTCACCTATCCTGACGGAATGGTGGCGGACTACAAGCGAGATGCAGCCGGCATGGTCACCGAGATCGGCGTGACGCGACCGGGTGCTGCTCGTGTCGTGTTGCTTTCCAGTGCAAAGCGCCATCCCTTCGGCCCCACTGCAGGCTGGGCCTACGGCAACGGGCGTACGCTGGCGCGAGACGTTGACCAGGATTACCGTCCGTCAGCGTTGATCGGCAGTGGCTCGGGAGCACTGAATGCAGCCTTCTCGTTCAGTGCCGTGGGCGAGTTGACCGGCCTCACCTCCGGAGGGACCGGGGCAACGTCCGTATCGATGACCTATGACGCATTGAGCCGACTGACTGCCTTCAAGGATGCGGCGACTGGCTCGATCATCGACAGCTACGCCTACGACGCCACGGGCAATCGCACGTCCGCGAAGGTCAATGGAGTTGATCAAGCCTACGTCTATCCGTCAGACAGTCATCGCCTGCAAAGCGTCGGGGGCGTGTCGCGTGCCTACGATGCGGCTGGCAACACGCTTTCGATCCAAGGCGTAGAACGCGAGTTTGCTTACAACGCAATGGGGCGCCTGAGTGCGGTGAAGCGAAACGGCGCGGTTGCTGCGGAATACCATTACAACGATCTTGGCCAGCAGATCGCCCGTAAGGCCGGAGATGCCTCAGCGCTGAGTCTCTACGATGAGCGCGGGCAATGGCTGGGGGAATACGACCAGGCGGGTATTGCGCGTCAGCAGGTGATCTGGTTGGACAACCTGCCTGTCGGATTGCTGAAGGGTAGCGCGCTCTACTACGTTCAGCCGGATCATCTGGGCACCCCTCGCGTTGTCGTTGATCCAGCCCGTGACGTCGCAGTTTGGAGTTGGGATCTGAAGGGGGAAGCGTTCGGTGCGACGGCACCAAACGAGGATCCGGACCAGGACGGCACGCTGTTTGAGTTCGCGATGCGCTTCCCTGGGCAGCGATACGACGCTGAGAGCGGCCTTCACTACAACGTTCAGCGTGACTACGATCCCGCCAGTGGCCGCTTCGTGACGTCAGACCCGCTCGGATTGCATGGGGGAATCAGCACCTACGGCTACGTGAAGGGCAACCCGCTTACCTCGATTGACCCCGATGGGATGCAGGCAATTCCTTTGCTGCCCCCGCCCCCCGTGGTCACGGGCGCCCCGGGTGCCGTTGGGGCGTACAATGGGGGCGACCTCAGCAATCCGAACGGCAATTGGGATTTTGGTCCAAAGATCAACAGCGATAGCCTTAGTAATGCCCTTAAGGCGGGTGAGATGCTGGGGGTTGGGCCAAACGGTCTTCTTGGACCGAATGGTATCCTGAACCCGCAGAGTTCCGCGTCCAAGATGGCGGTTGCGTTGATTCGGTCGGCATGTGCGGATGGGGAGGATGATCTTGAGGCAGACTGCCAAGAGCACATTCAAGCCTGCAAAGTGACATGCACGCGCGCAGGCGGTGACTTCAGACAGCCTGGTGTGTGGGGGGGAAGCTTCGTTCGTTGCATGACCGGCTGCGTCCCGCACCGCTGTCAAGACTTGATCAAGGAGAGCGATGTCAATGGATATTAGGAGTGCCAAGTTGCTGCTGGAGTCGGGCGACTTGGATGGTGCTCGTAAGCAACTGTTGGAGATCGTTGAGCGTGATCCCTCTTCCGAGCGCGCTTGGCTATTGTTGGTCGGCCTCGGTTTTCGAACAAATGACGCGAATCTATCGCTGCAAGCGTTGCGCCAGCTTGAAAAAACCCGACCGCGTGATGCGTTCGTTGTTTCTGGGTTGGTGGACTGTTTGATTCAGCTGGAGCGCTATGGCGAGGCGAAGGAGGTCATTCGCGCCTTTTCGGATGCAGCCGTTCCTGGAATTCCTGCTCACGATACCGTGCTGCAAGAACATCGCAGAGCACTTCAGTTCATCAACGATAGACTTGAGGCTATAGACAGGAGCTCAGGCTCACCCTGACAGCTGGTCCTGCGTCATTCATCGGCCGGCTGCATGCAATGCAGTAGCCGGCCGCCTTGGTTGGTGGCAGGATTAACTAATCAGGAAATCTTGAGGCGATGCTCCCTTAGCAACCAGCAGGGCCATCCACTTAGGCTGCCTTCCGCGCCCAGTCCAGGTCTCTTCAGGATTCGCCGGATTGCGATACTTCGGAGCCACCTTGCCCAACTTACGGCTTTGGGTGATTTTCCGACCTTTTGCATTCTTTGGCTTGTCTGCCGTCGCTGCTGAGGGGAGGGCATACAACTCCTCTATCGTGTAAGCATGATCCTTGACTTATTTGTTGATCTTAGCTCGCATGGCTGCGGCTTTGGGCCGAGTCAGCACTTTGGTTTGCTGTTTTTCTGCCTGAGTGATGAGGGCTTTGAGTTCTTTGGCCGACAGGCCGCTGACATCAATGGTCATCTGTTTGATCCGAGCGGTGAGGGCTTTAGGGTAATTCCAAATGGAATCCGATGCGAACGCTCGCAGGGGCGCCCAAGCCCTCCTTCAGAATTCGGTAAGGCCCAGGCAACAGTTGCAGATCTACGGGTAGAACTTGCCTGGGTCGCTTAGGGAAAGTCTGCAAAACCTCCCCTGGCAGATCTGTAATTAACGTCAAGCATCCATGACAATTGCTCTATGGATCAAATCACCCTGAGCTTGGACCCACTGCCCAAGAAGACCCGCAAGCAAGTCTTTCTCGACGAAATGAACCGGGTTGTGCCCTGGGCAGCACTGGTGGCCCTCATTGCCCCGTTCGCTCGCGGTGCGCACCGAGTCTTGGGCGGGCGCCCGCCGTTTCCCATTGAGCCCATGTTGCGCATTCACTGCCTGCAACTGTGGTGGAACCTGAGTGATCCTGCGATGGGGGAAGAACTGCACGAGCGGCCGCTGTATCGGCGCTTTGCCGGCCTTGATGGCGCAGCACGCATGCCTGATGAAACCACCATCTTGCGTTTTCGCCATCTGCTGGAAAAACACCAGCTGGCCCCGCAGATACTGGCTGCAATCAACACCGGCCTGGCTCAGCAAGGCTTGATGCTCAAGACCGGCACCATTGTCGATGCCACCCTCATTGCCGCGCCCAGCTCGACCAAGAACAAGGATGGGCAGTGCGATCCGCAAATGCACCAGACCAAGAAGGGCAATCAGTGGTACTTCGGCATGAAGGCGCACATTGGCGTGGATGCCGACACAGGCCTGGTGCATACCGTCATTGGCACGGCGGCCAACGTCAACGACGTGACGCAGGCAGTGGGCTTGCTGCACGGTAAGGAAAAGCATGCGTGGGGCGATGCGGGCTACCAAGGCGTGGACAAGCGCCAGGAACTGTAGGGCAGCAAGGCGAAATAGCACGCGGCCATGCGCCCAGGCAAGCGCAAGGCACTGGACCTCAAGCAGACACAGCACCAGCTGCTGGATGAGGCCGAGAAGATCGAAGCCAGCGTGCGGACGGAAGTGGAACATCCGTTTCGAGTGATCAAACAGCAGTTTGGCTACGCCAAAGTGCGCTACCGGGGCCTGCAGAAGAACACCGATCGCCTGATGATGCTGTTTGCACTGGGCAATCTGTGGATGGCCAGGAAGCGTTCGGTGCGACGGCACCAAACGAGGATCCGGACCAGGATGGCACGCTGTTTGAGTTCGCGATGTGCTTCCCTGGGCAGCGATACGACGCTGAGAGCGGCCTTCACTACAACGTTCAGCGTGACTACGATCCCGCCAGTGGCCGCTTCGTGACGTCAGACCCGCTCGGATTGCAGGGGGGAATCAGCACCTATGGCTACGTGAAGGGCAACCCTCTCACCTCGGTTGACCCGGATGGGATGCTGGCAATTCCTTTAATGCCCCCGCCCCCCGTGGTCACGGGCGCCCCGGGTGCCGTTGGGGCGTACAATGAGACAAACCTCAGCAATCCGAACGGCAATTGGGATTTTGGTCCGAAAATCAACTTGGACTACCTCAAGAATGTCTTGATGCTCCAAGAAATGATGGGGATCGGTCCCAACGGTTTGCTCAATCCCAATAGCGCTACGTCGCAGATGTCATTGGCAGTGCTGAAGCAAGCCTGCTCGGACAGAGACAAGGATGAGGACTGCAGGAAGGAGATTGAGCACTGCGTGTCAATCTGCAGTCGCGCCCGCAGGGATCCCGACCTTAAGGGAGTATGGGGTGGAAGCAGGGCCCGTTGCCTTACTGGATGCGTATCTTGGCGTTGCCAAGACAAAATAACTGAAGATGACCTCAATGGAATTCGATGAAGTAAAAAGCTGGCTTGAAGCGGGAGACGTTCCTAGAGCGCGCGCTTGGCTGATTGATTTCGTTGACCAAGGTCATGAAACGGAAGGGGCTTGGCTACTTCTCGCAGCCATCGGCATGCGCGCGAATGACGCAGAATTGTCCCTTCGCGCGTTTCGGGCACTCGAAAAGACCCGCCCTCACGATGCCTATGTGGCGTCTGGGTTGGTCGATGCACTTATGAGTATCGAGCGCTACCAGGAGGCCCGCGAGGTAATCCTCTCCTTCCGTAAGGTGGCCAAAAGAGGCGCTCCCTTCCACGATGCAGTCTTGGAAGAACACGAGGACGCACTGAGTTTGATTGAAGAGCGAATGCGTGCGGAGCAGCCGTCGTTGGGTGACGGCCGAACTGGGAGCGGTGATTGAAGATGTCAGGAGAGGGGCATTCCCTCTCCTGGTTGAGGTCCAGTCATCTGATTGTCAATAGGAGGCGCTTCAGCTTGAGCAATCAAGACGCCTCCAGGGCCGCGTCGGTGGCTTTCGGCGACCGGGTATTGCACTTCAGCAGGTGATCTGGTCGGACAACCTGCCCGTCGGATTGTTGAAGGGCAGCGCCCTCTACTACGTTCAGCCGGATCATCTGGGCACCCCTCGCGTTGTCGTTGACCCAACCCGTGACGTCGCAGTTTGGAGTTGGGATCTGAAGGGGGAAGCGTTCGGTGCGACGGCACCAAACGAGGATCCGGACCAGGACGACACGCTTTTTGAGTTCGCAATGCGCTTCCCTGGGCAGCGATACGACGCTGAAAGCGGCCTTCACTACAACCTTCAGCGTGACTACGATCCCGCCAGTGGCCGCTTCGTGACGTCAGACCCGCTCGGATTGCAGGGGGGAATCAGCACCTATGGCTACGTGAAGGGCAACCCGCTTACCTCGATTGACCCCGATGGGATGCAGGCAATTCCTTTGCTGCCCCCGCCCCCCGCGGTCACGGGCGGCCCGGGTGCCGTTGGGGCGTACAATGGGACAGACCTCAGCAACCCGAACGGTAACTGGGGTTTTGGCCCAAAGATCAACAGCGATAGCCTCAGAAATGCCGTTAAGGTGGGTGAGATGTTGGGGGCAGGTCCGAACGGCATTCTGAATCCGAATAGCCCAGCGTCGCGGATGGCTGTTGCATTGATCAGATCTGCGTGTGCCGACGGGGATGACGATGACTTCATTGCTGACTGCCAAAGCCATATTCAGGGCTGTAAGACTACCTGCACGCGCGCTAAGGTTGATTTCGATCAGCCGGGCGTCTGGGGTGGGAACTTGGCACGCTGCATGCTTGGGTGCGTTCCCTATCGGTGTCAGAAGTTAATGAAGCAGAGCGACCTTGATGGATATTAATGAAATTACCAAGATGCTTGAGGCGGGTGACGACAATGGCGCGCGTCACCACCTTTTGGATCTTGTAAGGCGCGATCCCGCTAGTGCGGTCGCGTGGTTGTTTCTTGTTGGGATTGGTTTTCGGAGCGATGATGCGGAGTTGTCCCTCTGGGCGCTTCGTGCGCTTGAGAAGCTTCGTCCTCGCGATGTGTTGGTCGCGTCTGGACTCGTGGACTGCCTGCTTCGGCTGGAACGATATGAGGAAGCTAAGGAGGTCATTCATGCCTTCTCCAAGATTGCTTGTCCTGGTGTACCCGCCCATGACGCAGTCCTCGAAGAGCATCGCAGGGCCCTTCAGTTCATCAACGATATCGTTGAGGCTGCAGGTGACGAAGACGAATAGCTGACGCGTTCGCTAATCGCGAAGCCTTGGCTTGATCGATTACTTTCGCTCGACGTCACGAGCTCTACGCCTTGATGAGGTTGCTCTCCCAGCCGTGCGTGGCTGGCAGCGTTGTCTTCGATGAATTTCTCAAGCTTTTGCGCGAGTACATTATTTTTGATTCGTCCCAAGGCAGGCGTTGCCTTGGTTTGGATGATGAGGATGGCGAAGTTCTTGGGCCTGGATGAAGTAAAGGAATGGCTAGAAGGCGGGGATATCCCTGGCGCGCGCCTGCCGGGCTGTGTCGATGCTCTTGACTGGCGGGTGCACCTGACGAGTGCAGATGACTACGTTCGAACAGGCTCAATCGAACAGAACGCCTGTCTTGCTTGACCAGCGAGGATTTGTTTACACGTTTGGTAGTCACAACCGTTCTGATTCCTACTGGACACTTTTAGTGTTGATAGAGGTCCCCATCTTTATGAAAGGGGGCTTTTTTCGTTTGGCAGTATCCGGTCGTGCCCCAGCCTTCTACCTACGGCGAGATGTTGATGGATGAGGGACGAAACATCTGAGCTAATCAGATTTGAGAACGGAGAGCAGTACGGGAAGAAGTCTGCTCGAGTCCATCGCTGGCCGGGGAGGCAATCATCAGCATCGGCCCGTTTCGACTATGGATCTGTGCAGGGTCTCGGCGGGTCTTGATGACGGCGTGCGAAGGACGGCCATAAGCCTGGCGAACTGGCGCGGGACTGTCGCAGATCCTGCGGACACGGTCACCGCGGGCCTATGCCCAATTGCGCTGTTCTTCACCAAAGCAAGCCCAATGGCCGAGCCTTGGAGCCCGCTCAAGGAACCAATACATTTGGCAGATCCCTGATAAGGTCACACAGCTGTGCAAACGCCTTTTGGTCCGTCTTCCCCCACGTTTCTGGTGAGCCGATGAATACCACTGCGCAAATTTCGTGCCTCATCCTTTGCGTTCTGCTTGGGTCTTCCGTGTCCGCGCGGCCGCTTGCAGAGAGACTCGCGGCGGACATTGAGATGGCCGAACACTCTATTCTTGCCTCGCTGGTGGTGCACAAAAGTTCCGAGAGCAAGTCACTGTGCTCTCAGACGCCATATGCTTGTGTAGGAGCAGACGGTGCTGAGCTTGGTCTCGCCTTGATAGGGGGCAGCAGGAGTGCTGCCGCTCCTCGGCACTTGGTTGAGCTGTCGCGATTTCGTATGGATGGAGCGCTTTCCGAGGACTACAAGTGCTACCTCGCCGCGCATGGCAATTCAACGGTTCAGGCCGCGTCGAAGCTGGATGCCAAAAAGCTGGCAGGGCAATGCATGTCCGAACTTGCTGCTTTCAAACGTCGGGCCGGCGCTGCAAAGTTCGACGTGGCGCCCGAGAATATTTGCAGCTCAGTGGCGGACATCCAGCGATCCCTGCGTGAAGCTGTCCGGCTAGCCAATGCAGGCGGTGAATGTGACGGCTTCTGAGTCGGTCGTCGGAAAAAGCTGATGCGTACGTGATTCGCGAAGCCTTGGCTTGGTTGACTAATGTCGCTCGACGTCGCGAGCTATACAGTTCTGCAATCCGCCGGCTCCGAGGCAGGGCTGGGCCCTGGCGGTGGGGTGCACCCGGATGCAGAACGAAGACATCCAGGAACTGGCTGATATGGTTCGTGAGGCTACGAACGCCCGGTGATCATTCAATGCCTCTGAGAATAGGGCCAATGCCTTGGCTCGGGGCATCGAAGTTCTACTGACTTTGCTCGCTCGCTTGAGAAAAAAGCCAGTAGATTTCATCTCAGGCGACTGATCTGGTTAGAAAAGAAAGCCCCGCCAATGCGGGGCTTTTCTTTCTGCGCGATGTCGTTGGCATTGTGCTTCGCAGCATCAATTTTCGTGCACCGCAACTTGCAAGCATCCAATTTCATCCCCTATGGTGCAATCGATTGCATTGCTGTGAATCGTTGCGTTTGATACCGGTTGGGAGGCCGGCAGGTGGATGTCCATCCATTCGATCAGACCGGCTCCGGCGACGGGCCTCACGCGGCGTGATGCGTTGCGCATGGCGGTTGCTGGAGGCGTAGCCCTGGGTACTGCGGGAGCGTTGCCTGCATTCGCCGCCACCGCAGCGCTCAAGGGCAACCTGAAGCACTCCGTGGCGCGTTGGACCTTCCCGCAGCTGTCGGTCGCCCAGCTCTGCACGACGGTGAAGGACATCGGCTTCGCCGCCATCGACCTGGTCGGCCCGGAAGACTGGCCCACGCTGAAGGCGAACGGCGTCTACAGCTCGATGTGCAATGGCGCGGAGCTGGGCCTGACCAAGGGCTTTGCCGGCCGCGAATTCCACGACCCGCTGGTGGAGCGCTACACGCGGCACATCGACCTGGTCGCCGATGCCGGCTACCGCAACCTCATCTGCTTCTCCGGCAACCGCAACGGTATGGACCCGCAGGACGGCATGGCCAATGCCGAGGCCGGCCTCAAGCGCATCCTCGGGCATGCCGAGAAGCGCGGTGTGGTGCTGGTGATGGAACTGCTGAACTCCAGGGTCGATCATCGCGACTACCTGTGCGACCACTCTGCCTGGGGCGTGGAGCTGTGCCAGCGGCTCGGCTCG
>Ga0308166_1003855_pt1 | contig 12411 bp, 18 predicted proteins | sample PhyCR2_2_FD_202137 | JGI IMG/M metagenome (GOLD analysis project Ga0308166, IMG submission 202137) | Phyllosphere microbial communities from UC Gill Tract Community Farm, Albany, California, United States - DLSLCC.R2 | ecosystem: Host-associated > Plants > Phyllosphere > Unclassified | place... | reverse complement strand
CACTCCGAAGGGTGTTGAATGGCTGGCAGGACTACTTGCGAGAGAAAACATCAAGGCTGCGTAAAAGGTGTAATTTCTCCACCATTAAACCCGAGAGCCACTTTCACAACGGCTCTCTGCATCACAGGTGACAACATGAACGAAGAAAACTGGGACGTGTGATATGGCAACTACTCAGCTAAAGGCAAAAGTTAGCGTGAGAAAAGGGATGCTCTACATCCTTCTCCTGTCACATTTACTGAACTGGGATTGGCTATCTAAGAAATGCGTCAAGGTTACGTTAGTCCGATAGTCTGCATCACAGAGCATCTTATCGGGTGCTGTTTAATGCAACCAACAAGGAATAAATAATGGCAACACCAGATTGGGAGGCCATCGAGTCGGCTTACCGCGCTGGCTCGTTGTCTATCCGTGCTATAGGTGAGAAATACGGCGTAAGTCACGTCGGCATTAATAAGCGTGCAAATAAAGAGGGCTGGCAAAGAGACCTTACCGATAAGGTGAAGTCAGCGACCCAAGCCAAGGTTACCAAATCAGTTACCAGCACTGGTTACCAGAAAGAAGTGGTAACTGATGAAGAAATTATCGACCAAGCATCTGATGAAGCAGCCTCTGTGGTGCTGGCACACCGAGAAGGTTTGGCGGCTTGGCGAGGCATCACCAATAAGCTTAGGGTATTCCTCGAAGATGCTGAAATCACCGAAGACAATCACGCTTCGATGTCTCGCTCAATCACAGCCGGCGTCGATGCTCAAATCAAAGTCATCAAAGCAGAGCGCGAAGCCTATAACATCGATAGCGGCGAGAAGCATTCATCCACCGACACCTTATCTGACTTAATGGATGATTTATCTAAGGGGTAACCATGAAGCCAGAACATCTCGCACTACTGAGAGACAAGCTCTGGCGACTAAATAACCTCTACTGGATAACCGACAAAGAAGGCAAGCCGGTTCGGTTCAAGATGACGCCGGAGCAGCTTGAATACTTCGAAGGGATGCATACTCGAAACCTTATACTTAAAGCCAGACAGCTAGGTTTCACGACTGAGGTCTGCATTATCCAGCTTGATGCGGCGCTATTCGAAGCAGCTAAGTGTGCCCTAATTGCTCACACACTGAATGATGCCAAACGACTATTCAGAGAGAAGATTAAATACGCCTACGACCGGCTACCTGACGAAATTAAAGCGGCTAACCCTGCCAGTAATGATGCGGCAGGGGAGTTAGTGTTCAGCAAGGGCGGCTCACTCTATATCAGCACATCGTTTCGGGGCGGTACGCTGCGTTATTTGCACGTTTCCGAGTTCGGTAAGATATGCGCCAAGTTTCCAGATAAAGCCCGTGAGATTGTTACTGGCGCATTCGAAGCGGTATCGACCGATTGCTTCACGACAATTGAGAGCACCGCAGAAGGTCGGGCGGGTTACTTCTTCGATTACTGCAACACTGCCGAAAAAGCGCAAATGCAGGGTAAGCGATTATCTAACCTCGACTGGAAGTTCTTCTTTTTCTCATGGTGGAAGAATCCACTCTATGCAATTGACCCCGTAGAGCACCTACCGCAGCGACTGAGCGATTATTTCGCAGAGATTGAGGCAAAACATGGCATATCGTTAAACGAGCGCCAGAAAGCCTGGTATTACGCCAAAGAAAAAACACTTGGCGATGACATGAAACGGGAATATCCAACAATTCCTGCCGAAGCATTCCAGCAGTCGGTCGAGGGAGCTTACTACGCTAAACAGTTCCGTTCCCTTTATGAACAAAAGCGAATCGGAGAGCTACCTGATAACGCACATTTACCGGTCCACACTTTCTGGGATATCGGCGTGGGTGACTCAACATCAATATGGTTCGTTCGTATCGTTGGTGAGGAATATCACATTATCGACTACTACGAAAACAGCGGTGAAGGTCTACGTCATTACATGAAAGTGCTAAAGGACCGTGGTTATGACTACGGCGAGCACTGGGGACCACATGACATCGATAACCGAGAATTCGGTAGTGACGCCAAATCACGGCGAGAAATTGCTCGCGAAGGATACGAAATCGACGGACAGAAATACTCAATTCGCTTTCAGGTGGTGCCGAAAGAATCCATTGATACCGGAATAGAGTCGGTGCGTGAAATCCTCAAACAGTGTGCTTTTGACGAAAATAAGTGTGCCGACGGTATCAACGCGCTCGAATCTTACCGCAAAGAGTGGGACGACAAGCGAGGGTGCTGGAAAGATAAACCACTTCATGACTGGACATCGCACGGCGCTGATGCCTTCCGCTACTTCGCAGTGACTAAGAACAACCGTAAGCGCATCGGCGCTATCTTCTTCTAAGGATTAACTCAGTGAACGAACAAAACAAAGGCGAGGTGGGATTCCTCGTTAACGCCCTTGCTGAGTCAATCGGGCGCCAACGAATGCTTTATGCAGCGCAGTACAACGGCAATACTAAGCGGACTAAGCTGTGGGAAGAATTCGGTTACCCAGATAGCGTTAGTTTCGATGCCCTATACCGCGCTTATCGGCGTAACTCTGCTGCGTATGCAGGGGTCCATAAAACGCTGGATTCATGCTGGGTAGATAGACCAACGATTATCGATGGTAGTGACGAGCAAGAGGCGGATGAAACCAACCCATGGGAAGCGTCGGTGACCAAGCTGATTAAAAAGCATTGGGCGAAGATTAAAGATGCTGACCGCAGGAACCTAGTTGGCCGATACTCTGCCTTGCTGCTGCAAATCAAAGATAATCGTGATTGGAGTCAGCCAGTAGATGTCAGCACCGTTAAACGGTTAGGTGATAAAGCACTGGTTAAATTGATTCCGGCATGGGAATCGCAGATAAAGCCGGGTAGCTTTGATGTTGATACTTGGTCAGAAACCTACGGCCAGCCGGTAAACTTCAATTTCAATGAGCAGCCTGTAGGTGATGACGGTACATACGGCGCCGTTCGGAGCATGGAAGTTCATCCTGACCGAGTGATTATTCTCGCCGAAGGTTCGGAAGACGAAAACATCCTCTCTGGCATTCCGTTGAATGAAGCGGGATATAACGACCTGCTAGACATCGAGAAGACGAAAGGCGGTAGTGCTGAAGGCTTCCTGAAGAATGCTAGCCGTCAATTGGGCGTTAGCTTCGATGCTAATACTGATATGGAGCAGATTAAGTCTGACGCTATTCAGGCTGGTTATTCATCAATCGGTGAGGCTATGAACGATAAAATAGCCAAGATGAATCGCGGTACTGATGCGGCCTTGATAACTCAATCTGGCATCACCTCGGTCTTATCCGTTGCTGCTGCGGACCCAACCCCATCATGGACAGTCTCGGCGAACAGCTACGCATCGACAATTGTATGCCCGTTCAACATCTTATTCGGTAAGCAAACCGGAAACCTTGCATCGACTGAGGATAAAAAAGCATGGGCCGCGCACTGTAACGAGCGCCGACGAGGGTTCATGTCTGACTTGCTCGTCAATGTCATTACTCGATTCTGGACGATTGGCCTAATCGACCCGCCGACTAATGGTGAAGTAACCGTGCAATGGTCCGACTTATTGGCTCCTGCCGATGCTGACAAACTGGCGAATATGTCAACTATGGCCGATATCGCTCAGAAGACACAGCAAGCTTACGGTACGCCAGCGGTCGAGGTTAACGAAGTCAGGGCGGCAGGTGAACTTGAGCCGATACCAGAGATAAAGCCGAAAGAGGTTACGAATGTTGACCCACTTACCGGACAATCTAATCCGAACACCGATAATACCCCGCAATAAGACAGACCCGACTCAATCAGCCAAGTCGGTTAATCGAATGTTCAACGATATCGAGCATCGTTACTACCAAATTAAGGTAAGACTGAAAGAAGAGTTAGATAGGAGACTGCGGGGCCGTGAGTCGGCGGTGAATACGAAGTCATACGCTGTTCACGGTGCGACAATTTATCAGGTGAATGCCAGTAGCTATATCTACGATATGACCGCTACTCAGTTAGCTGACTTGCTGCAAGTTGTGCAAACGATACTTGATGAGTATTTGCTGGAAGGTAATAGCGATAATCTCTGGGCGCTATCGTACGTTTCTGATGAATACCAGAGAGGAACTCAGGCAGCCTACACAAACCTTTCTGTGCAATCGGCTACCTACGCATCACAAACTACCTTATCGTCGCTTCTTGGTTCTCCTGCTTATCAGAATCAGATAGCGGCAGCATTCGTTAGCACCTATAGCGATTGGAAAGGTATCAGTGATAAAGCGAGAGCCGATTTAGCTAATGTGATTGCTGATGCGATTGGCCGGGGGATTAACCCGCGAGAAACTGCGGGTATCATCAGTAAGCGTCTTGATGTGAGCATGTCCAGTGCTAAGAATATTGCTCAGACAGAGCAGGTCGGGGCACTACGCGAGGCACAGTGGAACGAAACAAATTGGTCGCGAGATAGGTTGGGGCTGAATACTGCCTTACTCCATCTTTCCGCACTCAAGCCAACGTCCCGGTCTTGGCATGTGGCGAGGCATGGACATACCTACACGCCTGAAGAAGTCAGAGAGTGGTATTCACAGAACGGTAACCGTTACCGCTGCTACTGCTCTCAAATCCCCGTCATTCTCGACGACAAAGGCAATATCGTTAATCAAGGCATGGTAAATAGGTTAAAAAAAGAAAGGGAAAATTGGCTAATAGATAATTGAGTATGGTAAAGAGTACTCAGGAGGATTAGACAATGGCAAAGCCTGAAGAACCATATTTACATTTGAAAGTTGAAAGCTTTATTCCCGAAAAATCATCTGGCAAGAAAGGAAAGGTTCACATTAGACCGTTACCAGGTCAGTGGGCTGACCAAAACCTGTCTGTTGAATGCTCCAAAAAGCTCTCTGATTTAAAACTCTATCCACTTGGTAGTCAGTTTGAAATCTTAGCCAAACTCACGGATAGAGAGGGAGGGGGACAGTATATTTATAGTTCCTTTCGCTGGGCGTTCAAACATTTAAAGTAACCCACTTCGGTGGGTTTTTTTATATCTAAAATTGAGGACTCAGCATGTCACGCAACTGCGTAAACGTGTTGTCGGTCATTAACTCAGCTTCGAACATCTCAACCGAAACCATCAACGGACGCGATCACATTATCGTGCGCGGAATCACGCCTGTTGTTGATGACATTGTGATGAATCGCAAGCTCTATCCGGCAGCAGAAATAGCAAAGAGTTATAAAACGCTAGAGCGCAACCTAATGCCTCTAGGCCACCCTAAATTAGACGGCAAGCATATCTCAGCGCGAGACGTGCAAGCGGTTAATCAGTACCACGTCGGGGCGTGGCTACAGAACGTCAACCACTCAGGCGGTAAGGTTACTGGCGATATGTACGTTGACCGCCGATACGCCGAAGCCTCCGATAACGGTAAGCGACTCCTAGCACGGCTTGATGATATGGCGGCAGGTAATAACTCCGAGCCGATTCATATCTCAACAGGGCTTACCTACTCAGGAATCGTTGCTAACGGTGACTCGAAAGGTAAGAAGTACGATGAAATCGCCACGAACATGGACTTTGACCATGTCGCGGTATTACTTGATGAGCCGGGAGCCGGAACGCCGAACGATGGTGTTGGCATCTTCGTGAACTCAGATGGTACCGAGCAACAAATCGAAGTCGTTAATCTCGCTGAAGCACAAACCCCTGACGAATTACCCCCTGAATCACATTCATTTTTCCAACAGCTAAAGGCGTTTTTCAGCGCCAACAGCAAACAACCCAAAGAGGAAGTAGACCCGATGAAAGAACTCATCACCAATGCGCTGAAAGCCAAAGGCATCCCGACTGAGGGTAAGTCTGACGCTGAACTAATGGCGGCATACAACGAATCGGTTGCAGCCGATGCCACCAAAAAAGAAGAAACGCCGGAAGAAAAAGCCGCGCGTGAGAAAAAAGAGGCCGAAGAAAAAGCAGCTAAAGATAAGCCCGCAAGCACGGCAGCTAACGCCGAAGAAGCGCCAGCATGGTTTAAGCCATTTGCAGATGATTTGGCAGCAGTTAAGTCAGGGCTGACCGCTAACGCTGACCAAGAGAAATCAGCCATGCGTTCAGCGGTAAAAGCCAAGTTCGGCATGACCGACATCGCAGTGAATGCGCTTGACGGTGAGCCACTTAAAGAGCTTTACGCGCAGTGCGCCACTTCACACGGCCTGAGCGGTGCTTTCAACCACTCAACCGAAACCAAATCAATCTCAGAAATGCCGGAGTAATGACAAATGGCTAAAGACGGTAAACACGTAATTCACGCAGGCGGGATTTTCCCTAATCCGTTAATTCATCGCGAAGGCCCTGCGGCGGCTGTTGTCCTGCCTGGAACGGTCGGTTACTTCGATTCTGGCAAGTTTACGGCGTCGGTCACCGGTGCTGAGTCAGCAATCCTCTACGTTGCCAATATGGATTATCTGCGCTGCAAAGGCGTAGATGACTCCATCGAGGCGGGTGAATTGGTTGTTGGTATTCAGCCACTACAAGGCTTGTTCCTGAATGTCCGCGCTGCTGCTGGCACCTACACCAAAGGCCAGCCAGTCGCAGTGGCTAACGGTCAGATTAAAGCGGCTTCGGCTGGCACTCCTGCAAATGGTGACACTCCGGCGGTAGCGGGTGACGTTGTATTCGCATACGTCGAAGAAGACACAGCATTGACTGCGGAAGCAGGCGATCTGGTTCGCGTAGTATTCAAATAAGGATAACTGAATGTTTGTATTTTCAACTAAAAAAGCCACAGAGACTGGAAACCTTGAGGCCAACAAAGCCCAGTTCAATGAACTATCCATTGCACGAAATTCTAGTCAGCAAGCAGTGGCCGACTTTATTGGCAGAACCCGCGGTATTCGTGAGGATGGAGTTCGTTTGTTAGCTGCTAATGCCGTTGACGACATTCGCCGATTATATCGCGCCTATGACCAAACGGTCCTTTCAGAGTTTCAGCCAAATACTGAATTCACGCTACTTAATGACTTGATGCTTCTTTCTCGGTCGGTTCGACTTGAGGAGTCGGTGTATGAGTATGCTCGTACTGGCGGTCGTGGTTGGGCGCATACGTCCATGTCAGGACAGATTGGTGCTGCACTTGATGCGCGAGCGTATAGCTTCGATGGAACGATGATCCCTATTCATGACTCAGGTTTTAAATTCGAATGGCGTGATCCTATTTTCAATAAAAGTTCGGCTCTGCAATCTTTAGCAGATGCTCAATCCAGCTCTGTAGATGATGTTCGTCGTAAGTACGTCGATTACATCTGGAATGGCTTCAAGGATAGCCAAGGTAACTTCGTCAAGTTTGATGATAAAACTTGGAAAGGCCTACGCAATGATGAGCGTGTAGCACAAATCACTCTGACCTTTAATTTTGCGACAAGCCAAGATCCAAAGGCAATCCGTCAGCAAGCCATTGCGTTACGGGACGTCTTGAAACTCCAAAACCTGCAATATGGTCAGCAGACTTGGTATGTGTCCAGTGAGATTATGTCTAACTGGGAGCAATATTACGACGTTAACTCCTTGCGGACAGTTCTTGAGGAAATCCTGAAGCTTTCAGGCGTATCTGCCGTGAAAGAGGATGCTGAGCTTTCTGGTAACGAAATCAGTATCGTTCCTCTTCAAGCAGGCGTTATTGCTCCTGTCGTTGGTCAGGCATTTGGTACGGTAGCTTCTCCTCGGCCTGAATTTAATAGTGATTATATCTGGCGTACCTGGGGAGCTGCTGGCCTGATGGTTAAGCAAGATATTCAAGGTCACTTCTCAGTAGTTCATGCGTCTAGCTAAGGAAAAATCATGGCACTCGTAAAAATTCTGGCTTTAAACATCTTTGCCGGTGCCAGCCTCCAGAAACTGGAGACTGGAAAAACCTATGACGTTGATGATTCACTGGCTGATAAGTTGATTACTTCAGGTAAGGCTGAGAAATCGACCGAGAAGAAGGGCGAGAAACTGGTAACTACCACCACTCCGGAAACCTCAACTTCGACAGACGTCTCGGCTATTCAGGCTAAACTCGATGCCGCGCTGGCACGGGTTAGTGAATTGACTGATGCTGCGACTGCAAAAGAGGCAGAGCATGCCGCTGCACTGGAAGCCGAAAAGACCCGAGCCGATACCGCAGAGGCGGCGCTGGCTGAAGCAACTAAAGGTAAATAATCATGGCAGCCCAAATCACGCTTGAAGACGTAAAACCGATGATGGCTGAATTGGGCTTCACGGTTCCTGACTCGTTACTCACCTTACTACTCTCGCAGGTGAGTGATGTGTCGGCATGTATGGACGGGGCTGGATATTCAGAGGGCTTGCAAAAGTTACTGCTTATCTACGCTGTATTGCGTCTCGCGGCCCTGTCCGGTGCGCGTAAAATATCGTCACAGTCGGCTCCTTCCGGTGCTTCTCGGTCTTTCACCTATGATTCAGCGGGTACTGATTACTTACTCAAGCAGATTAGAGCGTGGGACAGTAACGGATGCCTGTCTGGCCTGCCGCTATCGAGTAACTCGGTAGGGTTCTTTGATGTAGTCGGAGGCTAGATGGAATGGATTAACGTTACTGAAAAGCTTCCTAAGCCACTATCGAGGGTATGGGTCGAGACTAATTCTGGTAGAAAAACGACCGCTTACCTCAAGTCTGATGGTCAGTGGTTCCTATTCTGCCGAAAGATAGCTGATACCAATCCTGTGATTGTAAGGTGGCGGGAATGAGTTCTGTAGCTAACTGGTCATATACCGCCCCTTGCACCATCTGGCGGAAGAAGGTCGGTGAAGACGGTAGCACTATGGATGAATACGGGCAGCCACTCGGCTTTACGGCTCCCGAAATCATCATGTGCGATTACCAAGGTGGGCTATCAGCAAAGATTGGAGATATCGGCACAGAACAGGTGGTTAAAAATACTTTCTGGTCTGAGTTCGACAAAGCCGAGAAGGGCGATTATATCCTCATTGGCGAATCTACCGAAGCTGACCCATTAACCGCTGGCGCTGATGAAATTATGCAGATAATCCGTTATGCCGACACCTTTGAACGGCTAGCAGATGATTATGCGCTGCTGACGGGAGTATAGCATGGGCGTGAAAGTGAAGGGTATTAGTGCGGCTAAGCGCAATCTCGATACGATTATCGATAACGTTCAAGGTCGTAAAGTAGTCAGGGCACTGCAAAGTGCAATGATTATCGGGTCTTCTCAAGCTGCTGTTTACACCCCCATCGACACATCAACCCTAATCAATAGCCAATATCGTGAGTTATCGGTAAACGGCACCAGAGTGACAGGGCGTGTTGGTTACTCAGCTAACTATGCGGTTTATGTTCACGATCCGAATGTGCCGCAGACCTTCCGTCGAGCGACTGCTGAGAAAGAGTTCTTAACGAAAGGATTCGCTGATACCAAAGAGCAAATTGAGGCTGCGATTGCACGGGAGATGTCACTATGAATCCTCCAATGTATAAGCGCGTTAGGGATGTGATTTCTGAAGCTGGCCTGACGACCGGCTACATCATTCAGTCGCTTATCTGGTCCGATACAGGAAAAATCACCGACCGGTTCATCGTGTTCCGCCCTAATGGCGGTAGTGATATCGACAGGGATATTGGCGGGGAGTATCACACATTAGTAGACATCATTTCTGGTAAAGGTGAGGCCGAGAAGTCAGAGCAGACGATGTTATCAATCATCGACTTCGTTCAGCAAAACCCGCTAATAAGTAGTTGCCTCGGGCAAATTACCAACATGGGTGGCATTCCTTCTCCAGTCATGACAACCGAAGGCCGTATCGTGTGGCGACTGCAGTTCGCCTGCCTTTACGGCGAGAACTAACAAAATAAACCTTACAGGGTCGCTTCGGCGGCCTTTTTTATATCCGAAAGAGGCTAAGAAATGGCTCAATGTAAAACAGATAACACCAAGTTGTTTGGTCGCGCCGTCATCCTTGAAGTGGCTGATGGTTGCTCAGATGCAGTACCCACTGAGGCAGATTTTAAACTGCTTGCTGCAGGTACCAGTAAAACGTTTGATATGAACCCGAACACGACCAACTCATCCGCAGATGATACTAAGGGATGGGTAGAGAACGTGGTTACTTCAAATGACTTAACTCTGTCGTTTGAGGGGGAGGTGCGCGTCAACGATAAATCTGACCAGTACGGCGTATATAAATTCATCAAATACTACGTGAATGAAGTCAATGCTGCTCGCCAACCCACCTTGTGGGTTCGTATGCACTTCGGCCAGATTATGATTCAGGCGTACATGGTCATCACCGCGCTGAGTAATGACGGCGGCACCGATGATATCGTCACATTCTCTACTGAGTTCAAAGTGGCTGATGGCGCTACCGTATCGATTGATGATATTGACACATCAGAAGTCACTTCAGTTGCCGTAGCGCCTAATAGCGCGAATATCGCGGTTGGTGCAACCCGTCAGTTAACAGCTTCGGTGTCCCCGTCCACGGCGAGCAATCAGTCAGTGAATTGGTCATCATCTGATACCACGCTAGCAACAGTTGACAATAAAGGCCTCGTGACAGGCGTTAAGGCAGGTAACGCAACCATCACAGCAACCACTGCTGATGGCGGTAAAACTGCTACCAGCGCAATTACGGTTACAGCAGCGTAACCAATCCAAAGGGTGGTTTCGACTGCCCTTGATATTGATTATGAGGCTAATAATGACCCCGATAAAAGAAATAGGCGAGTGCGTTATCTCAGTTGGCGACGATGATTACCTGTTTAGGCCGTCGCTTATCAATATGACGAAGATAGGTAGTCCACAGGAGATAGTTCAGAAGGTTGCAGACTTGCATAATACTGAGGTACAGGAACTGATAGCGGGAATGTGGTCGGCAACAGGAAGTCTGCCTGATTGGTTCATGAAGTACCTGAACAACTCCAATCCAGCTAGGCGAGCATTTAGCGCGGCAATTGACGTACTGCAAGCTTGCTGTGAATCCGACTTATCGCCGCTGATTGGTGACATTGTACCTAGCAAGACGGGTAAGCGAGCTTTCGTCTGGAAGCAAGGCAAGATGGTGCCACAAGATATGCTGCTCATAGCCTCTTCCCTGATTACTCATGGTGTCATCGGAAAGGCCAAGGTAAGACAGCTCCAGCGACACGAGTCAAAAAGCACTACTTCAGAGTTTAAAGCCGTTGATTACATCAATGCAGCCCGCAACCACTTCTCAATGACGCGTACCGAGGCCGAAAACCTGACGATGACCGAGTTCATCCTGATGCTCAACCAGAAATACCCTGAGCAGAAAGGGTTTACCCGCGAAGAGTATGACCAGGTTGTTGATGATTACTTTGCGATGAAAGAGAAGCGGCTGCAGAGCTAATTATTAGTAAACTGAAGTCAACCGGAGGCCACTGGCGTCCACGAAATAACTCGAAGTAACTTGATAAAACCTTGGTTGTGGTATTAAATGAACCTCAGGTTTACAAACAATGTAAACATTTACCAGAGGTATATATCATGAGTCACGCACAGAGAAAGGAAGATCGTCTTTATATTCCACCTCGTGACAAAAGCAATATTGCACGACCAAAGGCGGCAATGGGCGATAACATTTCACATTCAGATCAAGTTAAAAATGCATTCGGATTCGGCTTTGCTCGTTATGAGAAAGCGATGGAAGAGTTATCTAAGGTCTAAACTGTAAATGGCTGAGATTGTAGAAGGGGTTCATTACCTGTCTGTAGACGACATAATCTACATCAACAAAGCACTGATTGAGTCACAAACTCCCAATGAGCCAATCGGTGTTTTAAACCCAAACAATCTCAGCTCCTCTCAATCTAGGCCAAGCACCGTAAGATACTACGAGCAAACGGACGATATATTTCGTCTAACCGCATCCCTTATTGAAAGCCTCATCCAGAATCATCCATTTGCTAATGCCAATAAACGCACCGCTATGATGGCGGGCGTTATATTCATGCTGCTTAACGGTTATGAGCTGACCGCACCTGAGCATGAAGTTGTGACTATAGCGGAAGGGTTGGCGAGGAAGGAGTATTGTGCTGAGGATTTAGAGAGTTGGCTGGCGCACTGGGGGAGGGATTATGATTCCAGAAAGCTTTGCAAAACGCACGAGCCGCCAATATGCCAGATGCTTACCTTCGTTAAGGTCAGCATCGAATAATCAAGCCACCTAAGGGTGGCTTTTTAGTATGCATAATTTAGTAGCAAGTACCGCCAGCATGGTGAGAACCAGTACCACCGTGTGGGTGAGTGCCTCTCGGGCAAGCCATCGCGGTTGAAGCGAAACAAAGGGTCATTACAACAGCTAGAATTGTGGTGATTTTTTTCATTTGAGCCTCCGGTTAAAAGTGAATTAAGAATACTCTTAATCCGAAGGCGGTAAATCCTGATATTTGATCAGT
>Ga0308166_1003854_pt1 | contig 12414 bp, 10 predicted proteins | sample PhyCR2_2_FD_202137 | JGI IMG/M metagenome (GOLD analysis project Ga0308166, IMG submission 202137) | Phyllosphere microbial communities from UC Gill Tract Community Farm, Albany, California, United States - DLSLCC.R2 | ecosystem: Host-associated > Plants > Phyllosphere > Unclassified | place... | reverse complement strand
TGCACGTGGAAGACCACCCCATCTCGTATTCCGACTTCGAAGGCACGATCCCGCCGCACCAGTACGGCGCCGGCGACGTGATCGTCTGGGACAAGGGCACGTGGGAACCCGTCGGCGACCCGCGCGCGGGGTTCGCGAAGGGCGAGGTCAAGTTCGAGATGCACGGCCACAAGATGCACGGACGCTGGGTGCTCGTGCGCCTGCGCGGCCACGAGGACGACAAGCAGGAGCCGTGGCTCCTCATCAAGGAAAACGACGAGTACGCGCGGCCCGCCGACGAGTTCTCCGTCGTCGATGCGTTCCCGGACAGCGTCAAGGCGCTGCCGATGCCGGCACCGGGCGGCGCGGCGGCTGCCGTTGCGGCTGCGCAGAAGGCGCCGGCGCGCAAGGCCGCCGCCAGGACCGCCGCAACGAAGACCGCGGCATCGAAGACCGCCGCGGTGCCGGCGGCCGCGTCCCGCCCGAAGCGCGGCGCGATGCCCGCGGGCGCCGTCAAGGCCGAGCTGCCGGCAACCCTGAGCCCGGAGCTGGCCACGCTCGTCGACGGCCCGCCGGCCGACCCGGAAAATTACATTTACGAGCTGAAGTTCGACGGCTACCGCATGCTGGCGCGCGTCGAGGGCAAGGACATCCGCCTTGTCACGCGCAACGGCAACGACTGGACCGACAAACTCGGCCCGCTGCAAAAGGAAATCCGGCGCATGAAGCTGCCGGACGGCTGGTACGACGGCGAGATCGTCGTGCACGACGAGAACGGCAAGCCGAACTTCAACCTGCTGCAGCTGGCGTTCGACGGCGCCAATGCGGCGCAGATCGTCTACTTCGTGTTCGACATCCCGTACCACAAGGGCTACGACCTGCGCGACGTGCGCCTGGACGAGCGCCGTCCGCTGCTGGAAGCGGCACTGGCGGCGCGGCCGTCCGAGAGCGTGCGCTTCTCCAGCGAATTCGGCACCGACCCGCAGCAGCTCGTCGTGGCGGCGTGCCAGGTCGGGCTGGAGGGCGTGATCGGCAAGCGGCGCGACTCGCGCTACGTGACGCGCCGCTCGCCCGAGTGGATCAAGCTGAAATGCGGCCAGCGCCAGGAATTCGTCATCGGCGGCTACACCGACCCGAAAGGATCGCGCACCGGCATCGGCTCCCTGCTGCTCGGCTACCACGACAAGGACGGGGTACTGCGCTACGCGGGCCACGTCGGCAGCGGCTTCAACGGCGCCTCGCTGCGCCACCTGCGCGCCACGCTGGAAGAGATCGAGACGGACACGAACCCGTTCCCGCCGCGCGCCGTGCCGGGCCGCACGAACCACTGGGTGAAACCCGTGCTCGTGGCCGAAGTCAGCTTCTCGGAATGGACCGCGACGGATTCGATCCGGCACCCGGTGTTCCAGGGCCTGCGCGAGGACAAGCCGGCGACGAGCGTCGTGCGCGAACTGCCGAAGCACCTGCAGGCGGAGGCGCCGGCGGACGACGACGCGCGGGCGCCGGCGGCAAAGCGCGCAACGAAGTCCGGCACGAAGTCGGCGACGAAGACGGCCACGAAGTCGGCCACTAAAACGGCGACGAAGACGGCGACGAAGTCGGCGGCGAAGACTGCCGGCGCAGCCGCTGCGGAGCCGGCCGCGAAACCGGCCGCACGCAAGCGGACCACCCCCGACGCCGCGCCGCCGCTGCCCGACGGCCTGCCGGCCACGTTCAAGGTCACGCACGGCGAGCGCGTGATGGACAAGGAAAGCGGCGTCACGAAGCTCCACATGGTGCGCTATTACGCGCTCGTGGGCGAACTGATGATGGAACACCTGAAGGGCCGGCCGGTGTCGCTCGTGCGCGCGCCGGAAGGCGTGGGCGGCGAGCTGTTCTTCCAGAAGCACGTCGTCGACACCGCCAAGATGCCCGGCGTCGTGCAGATGGACCAGGGGCTCGACCCGGAACACCCGCGCATGACGGAAATCGCCACGCTGGAGGGCCTGCTGTCGAGCGCGCAGTGGAACGTCGTCGAGATCCACAGCCAGAACGCGACGGCGCGGCACTACGACACGCCGGACCGCATCGTATTCGACCTCGACCCGGGCGAGGGCGTGGAGTGGGCGATGGTGCAGGAGGGGACGCAGCTCGTGCGCGCGTTCCTGCAGGAGCTCGGCCTGAATCCGTTCCTCAAGACGAGCGGGGGCAAGGGCCTGCACGTGGTCGTGCCGATCAAGCCGAAGCTCGACTGGGACACGGTCAAGGATTTTTCACACGCGATCGTCAACCACCTGACGAAGACGCTGCCCGACCGGTTCTCCGGCAAGAGCGGTGCCAAGAACCGCGTCGGACGCATCTTCATCGACTACCTGCGCAACGGCCGCGGCGCGACGACGGTCGCGGCCTGGTCGGCGCGCGTGCGGCCCGGCCTCGGCATCTCGGTACCGGTGCGCTGGGACGAGCTGGCGCAGTTGACGTCGGGCAGCCACTGGACCGTGCGCACGGTGCAGGAGCGACTGAACGAGGGGAATACGCCGTGGGCGGACTACGACAAGAGTGCGGTCACGCTGACCAAGGCGATGAAGGCGCTGGGGTTCAAGGCGGAGAAGAAATAGTCTGCGATCGCCGCCGCGCTCAAACGTCATCCCCGCGCAGGCGGGGACCCAGGTTTTTAGGATTCGGCGGCAAGCGAAACTTGGGCCCCTGCCTGCGCAGGGGCGACGTGGGAGCGCATCACAGTCTGGGAGCGGACGACTCTCGCGGCATTTCTTCCCTCGGCCCCTTGTTGATCGTTTGCTGGATTTTTAAGGATGCGGCGGCAAGCGAAACTTGGGCCCCTGCCTGCGCAGGGCGACGTGCGAGCGCAATATCGTCCGGACGGGACGACTCAGGCCGTGTTCCTTCCCTCGGCCCCCCGCTGATCGCTCACGGGATCCCCTTTCTCGTTGCGCACGATCGCGCGGACGTTCATCGCGGCCAGGCCCACCTGCAACGCGATCAGCGCCCATGCGCCGTCGTGCACGCCCCATACGATCCACAGCGCGTTGCTGACGATGAAGGCCCAGAATCCGACGACGCGCTTTTTCGCGTGGCGCGCGCCGACGAGGAAGGCGGCGACGAGCGTGACGGCCATCGCCGGCCATTGCAGGAAGTCGATCAGCGTATCGATATCCACTCAGGCCGCCTTCCTGCGCCGCGCCGGCGCCTTCTCGGTCGCCGGCTTGGTCGTCGACTTCGCGGCCGCCTTCGTCGCGGTCGCGCGCTTGGCCGGCGTTTTGGCCGCCGCCTTCGCTGCCGTCGTGCGCTTGCCGGCCGCGCTCGCGTGCGCCGTCGCATGCGCGGGCGCCTTGCGCGCGCGCGGGGGCGGGGCGTCGTCCGCGTCGTCGTCGGCGGCGCGCGCCGGCTTCCTCGACTTGCCGGGCGGTGGTTCGTCGTCGTCGTCGTCATCCGCCGCGGCTGCCTTCGCCGGCTTCTTGCCCAGGCTCGCCTGCAGCAGCGCGACGAGGTCGATGACGTTGGTCTTGGCCGGTTTCTCCTGTTCCGGCTCCGGCTCGGTCAGGGTCTTGGTCTGGTTGGCGGCGATCTTCTTCTTGATCAGCGCCATGACGTCCTCGCGGTACGTGTCGTGGTACTGCTGCGGCTTCCACTTCTCGCTCATGCCTTCGACGAGCGCCTTCGCCATCTGCAGTTCCTTTTCCGTGACCTGCGCCGCCTTGGTGTCCGCGCCCGGGATCTTGAGTTCGTCCGTCGGGCGGATCTCGTCCGGGTAGCGCAGCGTGTTCAGCACGATCGTGTCGCCCACGCAGACGAGCGCCGCCAGGTGCTGCTTGACGCGGATGACGACGTTGGCGATGCCGATCTTGCCGACCTCGCGCAGCGTCTCGCGCAGCAGCGCGTACACCTTGTCGCCGCCCTTGCCGGGCGCGAGATAATAGGGCTGTTCGTAGTAGATCAGCGGCACCTGGTCGGCGTTGACGAAGGCGAGGATGTCGATCGACTGGGTCGCGTCCGGATTGGCGCGGCGCAGGTCCTCGTCGGACAGCACGACGTACTCGCCGTCGCTGTATTCGTAGCCCTTGACGATGTCGTCCCAGGACACTTCCTTGCCGGTCGCCTTGTTGTAGCGCTTGAACCCGATCGGCGCGAAGTCGCGCCGGTCGAGCATCGACAGGTCGAGCCCCTGGTCGCTCGCCGCCGGATACATCTCGACCGGGATGTGCACCAGCCCGAAGCTGATCGCACCTTTCCACATGCTGCGTGCCATAGGAACCCTTTCCCGAAATTATTCGCCGACCGAACCCGTGATCGGCAGCACCACACCCGTGACATAGCCCGAGCACACGCTCGACGCCAGGTACACATACGCCGGCGACAGCTCTTCCGGCTGGGCAGGGCGGCCGAACGTCGTGCTCTGGCCGAACTTGGCGATGTCTTCGGGCGACTGGTCGGCCGGGTTCAGCGGCGTCCACACGGGGCCCGGGGCGACGGCGTTGACGCGGATGCCCTTGTCGAGCAGGTTCGCGGCGAGCGACATCGTGAAGGCGTGGATCGCGCCCTTCGTTGTCGAGTAGTCGAGCAGTTTCTTCGAGCCTTTCAGACCCGTCACGGAACCCGTATTGACGATCGCCGCGCCGCGCTTCATGTAGGGCAGGCAGGCCTTGGCCATGTGGAAGTAGCCGTAGACGTTCGTGCGCATGGTCTCGTCGAAGCGGTCTTCCGTCAGGTCGAGCAGCGATTCGGCGTGTTCCTGGAACGCGGCGTTGTTGACGAGGACGTCCAGCCGGCCCCACTTGGCGACGATCTGGTCGACGGCCTGGCGGCAGAATTCCATGTCCTTGACGTCGCCGGCGACGGTGACGCATTTCTGGCCCTCGGCTTCGATCAGGCGCTGCGTCTCGGCCGCGTCCTCGTGCTCGTTCAGGTACAGGATCGCCACGTCGGCGCCTTCGCGCGCGAACAGGATGGCGACGGCGCGGCCGATGCCGGAATCGCCGCCGGTGACGATGGCCACCTGGCCGGCCAGCTTGCCGCTGCCCTTGTACTGCTCGGCCATGAACTTCGGCTTCAGTTCCATCTGGGCTTCGATGCCCGGCTTGGCCAGGTGCTGGGCGGGGAAGTCGCCGCTCGGCTGCTGGATGCCCGTCTGCGCCGCGGCGCTGCCGCCGCTGCCCTGGTCGCCCTTCTGCATGCTGGCATCGAGCTGGTCCTGGCGGTTCTGGATAGCTTTCTGCTTGTTCGCTGCATCGTCCTGTATTGCCATGGTGTCCTCCTTGTACACGATTTCGCCAGTATTCCCGGCCGGCCCCGGCGCTGACGGTGCGGTTCCACACATTGCGCGCATTTGCTAGGCGTTACCCGTGCTTTGTGGCAAACTTGTTCGCGTAACAAAGTATTCCAGAGGTGATTCATGCTGCAGGGACAACAACAGGCAGGGAAAACGGGACTGTATCTCGGTCCGGTGGCGCAGCGGCGCACGGACTTCGGCGACGCGTGCGCCACGCTGTTCGCGCGCCTCGACCTGGCGGACGGCGCGGACGCTGCCGCGGACGCGTTGGCGCGCGCGCAGCCCGACCTGCTGGTGATCGACCTCGACCGCTTCGAGCCGAGCATCGACCTCGATGCGCTGGGCAACCTTGTCGCGCGGCGCGCCGGCGCGCCCACGCTGCTGCTGTGTCCCTATGGCGGCGCGGCCTGGCTGCCGCAGCTGATGGCGCGCGGCCCGGTCGGCTACGTCGTGACGCCGCTGGACGGCGCCGCGCTGCGCGACGCGGTCGCGACGCGGCTGGCGCAGCCGGGCGCCGGCGCGCCCGTCAGCGACGCGGCCGGCCTGCGCGCTGCCCTCGACCTGCGCGCGCGCGTGCAGGCGACGGTGGACGCGGCCGAGGATGCGCACGCGCTGGCGGAAGGCCTGTGCGCCGCGCTGTGCGGCTGGCCGGGAGTCGTGCACGCCGGTGTGTTCCTGCTCGAAGAGGGCAACGACCTGCGCCTGGCCGCGCAGCAGGGGCCGGACGGCCTGCTGCTCGGCGCGTTGCTGCAGCGGACCGACCGTCTGCTGCAGGCGCCGCTGCGCCACGCGTTTCCCGGCCTGCGCGCGGCCGCGGGCGGCACCGCCGTCCTGATCGAATCCCCGGACCAGCCGGGCGAACCCGCGCTGGCCGAGGGCCTGCGCGCGCACGGCGTGGCGATGGCGCTCGGTCTGCCGGTGCCGGCCGACGGCCCGGGCGCGCCGCGCGGCGCCCTGTCCCTGCTGTTCGATGCGGCGCGGCCGTTCTCGCCGGACGAGTGGGCGACGCTGTACGACGTCACCCGTCTGGCCGCGCTCGGCCTGCGCCTGGGCGCGCTGGGCCAGGAAAACGAACATCTGGCCGCGCGCCTGACCTACATCGCGACGACGGACGCGCTGACCGGCGTCGCCAACCGCCGCCACGGCGAAGAGGTGCTGGAACGCGAAATCAAGCGCGCGCGCCGCTACCGCCTGCCGCTCGCGCTGCTGTCGTTCGACATCGACCGCTTCAAGGCCGTCAACGACACCTACGGCTATCCCGTCGGCGACGTGGCGCTGCGCGTCGTCACGGACACCGCGCGCGCCGTGCTGCGCGCCAGCGACGTGCTGGTGCGGTCGGGCGGCGAGGAATTCCACATCATCGCGCCGCACACGAGCGCGATCGACGGTCTCAAGATGGCGGAAAAGGTGCGCGTGGCGATCGAGCAGGCCGAGATTCCCGGCTGCGACCACGTCACCGTCAGCCTCGGCGTTGCCCAGCTGGGCGAGCAGGAAAGCGGCGATTCGCTGGCGCAGCGCGTCGACGCCGCCCTCGCGCGCGCCAAGCGGGCAGGGCGCAACTGCGTCGAACTGGCGATGCAGTGAGCGGCGCGGGCCCCACGCGCGGCGCGCCGCGCCCCCTCGGCTGGCTGCGCGACTACCGCCGCGCCGACCTGGCGGGCGACGTCGGCGCCGGCGTGGTCGTCGCCATGATGATGATCCCGCAGGGCATGGCGTACGCGCTCGTGGCCGGCCTGCCGCCGGTGGCCGGGCTGTACGCCAGCATCGTGCCGCCCCTGCTGTACGCCCTGTTCGGCACCAGTTCCACACAATCCGTCGGGCCGATGGCGATCATTTCGCTGATGACGGCGTCCGCGCTCGCGCCGCTGGCGTCGCCCGGCAGCGCGCTGTACGGCATGCTGGCGGCCCAGCTCGCGCTGCTGTCGGGCGCCGTGCTGCTGGCATGCGGCCTGCTGCGCGTGGGCTTTCTCGCCAACTTCTTTTCCCGGCCCGTGATGAACGGGTTCACGCTGGGCTCCGCCATCGTGATCGCCCTCGGCCAGTTGCGCACCCTGCTGGGGGCAGCGCTGCCGCACCCGCACGTCCCGAGCGCCGTCCTCGGCCTCGGCAGCATCGCGCTGCTGCTGTTCGCGCGGCGCGCGCTGGCGCCGCTCTTGTGCCGTCTCGGCCTGCCGGGCGCGGCGGCCGACGTGGCGGCGCGCCTCGCGCCGATGGCGCTGGTGCTGGGCGGGATCGCGCTCGTCGCCGGTTTGGGCCTTGACCGCGCCGGGGTGCAGGTGATCGGCAGCGTGCCGGCGGGCCTGCCGCGGCTGGCGTTCGACGCCTCCGTCGCGCACTGGCCCGACCTGTTCAAGGCGGCGTCCCTGATCGGCTTCATGAGCTTCCTGATCGCGATGTCGGGCGCGCAGGCGCTGGCGCTGAAACGCTCGGAAACGCTGCACACCGACCGCGAGCTGGTCGCCCTCGGACTGGCGAACGCGGGCAGCGCGCTGTCCGGCGGCTTTCCCGTCACCGGTAGCCTGTCGCGCTCCGCCGTTAATTTCGCGGCCGGCGCGCGTACGCAGCTCGCGGGTGTCATCACGGCGGCGCTGCTGGCGGGCGCGCTCGTGCTGCCGACCGGCTGGCTCGCGCTGCTGCCGCTGCCCGTGCTGGCCGCGACGATTATCGTCGCCGTGCTCGGCATGCTCGACTGGACCACGTTGCGCACCGCCTGGCGCTACGACCGCGCCGACGCGCTGGCGCTGCTCGCGACCGCGGGCGGCGTGCTGCTGCTGGGCGTCGAGGCGGGTGTCGTGCTGGGGCTGCTGCTGTCGCTCGGCACGATGATCTGGCGCGAGAGCCGGCCGCACATCGCCGTGCTGGGCCGGATCCCGCACACGGAACACTTTCGCAACGTCGACCGCCATACAGTGGAGACGGCGCCCCGCGTGCTGCTGCTGCGCGTCGACGCCGGTCTGTTCTTCGGCAACATCGAAGCCGTCACCCGCCGCATCGAGGACGAACTGGCTGCGCACCCCGACGCGCGCGACCTCGTGCTCGTGCTGTCGGCCGTGAACGCGATCGACAGTTCGGCACTGTTCGGCCTGCTCGACCTGAACCGCGGCCTGGCGCGGCGCGGCGTGCGGCTGCATTTCGCGGAAGTGAAGGGGCCGGTGCTGGACCGCCTGCGGGCGTCCGCGCTGCCGGGTGAGCTCAGCGGCCGTGTCTTTTTAAGTACAGCGAACGCTTGGGATGCCCTCGCACGGCATGACGTCTGATTGCAAGCGGATCCCAACTGTGGCAGGATGAATCCAAGGTTTTCGAAAAAAGGTGGATACCATGCCGCGCCCGAGTACTATCGTTATTCTGTTGTCAACCGTCGTCCTGGCTTTCCTTGGTTTTGCCGCCGCCGTCCCGGCCGGCATCGCCCTGGCCCTGACGTTCGAACTGGCCGCCTCCAAGCGCGCCGCCGACCGCGAGCGCGCCCTGCGTCCCGTGCGCGTGGCACGCCCGCTGCGCCGCCGCCGCTGAGTCTGCGCTGCTGAGCCCGCGCGGCTGACCGAGCGCTGAGCTGCTGCCGGCGCCGTCGTCGCCAGCGGCCGTCAGACAACCTCGACCGATCAATCCGTATCGGCCGAGGTGTTCGGCACCCTTCGTTTTCCCTCTCGAGGTCGTCACGAACGACCGTCTCCCCGGCTGTGCCCGCCACGTTGTCTCTTCCATAACCCGACCGCTGCCTGCCGCGTGCTGCCGATCGTCGCGGCGACGGCGCGGATGCCCGGTCGCCCCCCCCCGCAGGGATGCCGCCGCCCGCGCGTGCACCGGAACGACGGGCTTGCCGAGGCCTTTCTGCACCATCGTGGTGCGCATGACACCTGACGGTGCGCGCCACGCCGGCGCCATGCGCCCTGCGCCTGGCACGCATCCTGCTAACTCAGCAGGTATGCCCGATTGTATACATCACGACCTGCATCACGACCCCCATGCCGCCGCCTGGCACGCCAGCCTGCGCCTCGCCTTTGCTCGCGACGGCGACTGCACGCGTCTCGTCCGGCGCGAGCACCGCGGCCCGCTGCGCGTGCAGAAGGCGCTGTATCCGGAAGGGCCCGGTGCCTGCCATGTGATCGTCGTGCATCCGCCCGGCGGCATCGTCGGCGGCGACCGGCTCGACATCGGCCTCGACCTGCCGGCCGGCTGCCACGTGCTGGCCACTTCGCCCGGCGCCACGAAGTGGTACCGCGCCAACGGCCGCACGTCGCGCCAGGACGTGCGCCTGGCGGCCGGGCCCGGCGCCGCGATCGAATGGCTACCCCAGGAAACCATTTTCTACGACTGCGCCGACGTCGAGACGACGCTGGACGTCGACCTCGCGCCGGGCGCCGTCTACATCGGCACCGACACGCTGTGCTTCGGCCGCCAGGCCGCCGGCGAGCGCTTCGGGCGCGGCCGCATCCGCCAGCGCACGCGCATCCGCATCGACGGCCGGCCCGTGTGGTGGGAGCAGGGCGATGCCACCCCCGCCGTGCTGGCCAGTCCGCTCGGCCTGGATGGCCACAGCGTGTGCGCGACGCTCGTCGCCGTCGGCCGGCCGGCGCCCGCCGCCCTGCTGGCCGCGCTGCGCGCCGTCGATCCGCTGCTGGCCGTCAGCCAGCTCAAGCAGGTGTGCGTGGCGCGCTGGATCGGCGACGACGGCGAACGGGCGCGCGCCGCCCTGACGGGGGCGTGGCGGCTGCTGCGCCCGCACCTGCTCGACCGCCCGGCCTGCATCCCGCGCATCTGGAACACGTAACGAGAACACCATGGACCTCACTCCCCGCGAAAAAGACAAACTGCTGATCTTCACGGCCGCGCTGCTGGCCGAACGGCGCCGCGCGCGCGGCCTGAAACTGAACTACCCGGAAGCCGTCGCGCTGATCACGGCCGCCATCATGGAGGGCGCACGCGACGGCCGCAGTGCGGCCGAGCTGATGAGCGAGGGCACGACGATCCTGACCCGTGCCGACGTCATGGACGGCGTGCCGGAAATGATCCCGGACATCCAGGTCGAAGCCACTTTCCCGGACGGCAGCAAGCTCGTCACCGTCCATCACCCGATTCCGTGACCGCCATGACCCAACCTCCTGCAGAGCGCATCATCCCGGGCGAATACTTCCTCGAAGCGGACGACATCGTCCTCAACGCCGGCCGCCGCACCGTGACGCTCGTCGTCGCCAACGGCGGCGACCGGCCCGTGCAGGTCGGCTCGCACTACCACTTCCACGAGGCGAACGACGCGCTCCAGTTCGACCGGCTGCTCGCCCGCGGCATGCGCCTGAACATCGCGGCCGGCACCGCCGTGCGCTTCGAGCCGGGCCAGCGCCGCACCGTCGAACTCGTCGACCTGGCGGGCGACCGCATCGTGCACGGCTTCCAGGGCCGCGTCGCCGGCCCGCTCGACGGAGGCGCCTGACATGGCCACGATCTCGCGCCAGGCCTATGCCGACATGTACGGCCCGACGACGGGCGACCGCATCCGCCTCGCGGACACGGCCCTCGTCATCGAAATCGAGAAGGACTACGCCATCCACGGCGAGGAAGTGAAGTTCGGCGGGGGCAAGGTGATCCGCGACGGCATGGGCCAGTCGCAGCGTCCGCGCGCGGACGTGGTGGACACCGTCATCACCAACGCCGTGATCGTCGACCACTGGGGCATCGTCAAGGCCGACATCGGCATCAAGGACGGCCTGATCGCCGCCGTCGGCAAGGCCGGCAACCCGGACATCCAGCCGGGCGTGACGATCGCCATCGGCGGCGCGACCGAAGTCATCGCCGGCGAAGGCATGATCGTCACCGCGGGCGGCGTCGACACCCACATCCACTTCATCTGCCCGCAGCAGATCGACGAGGCCCTTACGTCCGGCATCACGACGATGCTGGGCGGCGGCACCGGTCCCGCCGTCGGCACCGCGGCGACGACGTGCACGCCGGGCGCCTGGCACATCCATTCGATGCTGATGGCGGCCGACGCGTTCCCGATGAACCTCGGCTTCTTCGGCAAGGGCAACGTGAGCAGCGCGCGGCCGCTGGAGGAGCAGATCGAGGCCGGCGCCGTCGGCCTGAAGCTGCACGAGGACTGGGGCAGCACCCCGGCCGCGATCGACACCTGCCTGTCGGTGGCCGAGCGCATGGACATCCAGGTCGCGCTGCATTCCGACACGCTGAACGAGGCGGGCTTCCTGGAATCGACGCTGGCCGCGTTCAAGGGGCGCACGATCCACACGTTCCACACGGAAGGCGCGGGCGGCGGGCACGCGCCCGACATCATCGCCGCCGTCGGCCAGGACAACGTGCTGCCGTCGTCGACGAATCCGACGCGCCCGTACACCGTCAACACGCTGGACGAGCACCTCGACATGCTGATGGTATGCCACCACCTCGACCCCGCCATCGCCGAAGACGTGGCGTTCGCCGAGAGCCGCATCCGGCGCGAGACCATCGCCGCCGAGGACATCCTGCACGACCTGGGCGCGATCTCGATGATGTCGTCCGATTCGCAGGCGATGGGCCGCGTCGGCGAGACCATCACGCGCACGTGGCAGACCGCGCACAAGATGAAGGTCCAGCGGGGGCCGCTCGACGGCGACTCGTCCCGCAGCGACAACGCACGCGTCAAGCGCTACGTGGCCAAGTACACGATCAATCCGGCCATCGCCCACGGCATCTCGCACGCGGTGGGCTCGATCGAGCCGGGCAAGATCGCCGACCTCGTGCTGTGGCGTCCCGGCTTTTTCGGCGTCAAGCCGTCGATGGTGTTGAAGGGCGGGATGATCGCGACGGCGCTGATGGGCGACCCGAACGCGTCGATCCCGACGCCGCAGCCGGTGCATTACCGGCCGATGTTCGGATCGTTCGCCGGCGGCCTGAAAAAGTCGTTCACGTTCGTGTCGCAGGCCGCGTACGACGCCGGCATCGCGCGCGAGCTGAACCTGGCCAAGACCGTCATCCCGATCCGCGCCACGCGCGGCCTGAGGAAGCGCGACATGATCCACAACGGCGCGACGCCGCACATGGAAGTGGACCCGGAAACGTACGAGGTGCGCGCCGACGGCCGGCTGCTCGTGTGCGAACCCGCCGCCGTGCTGCCGCTGGCGCAGCGTTATTTCCTGTTTTGAACGACGACACCGAGGAGAAACCCATGTTGTCACTGCATA
>Ga0308166_1003850_pt1 | contig 12418 bp, 10 predicted proteins | sample PhyCR2_2_FD_202137 | JGI IMG/M metagenome (GOLD analysis project Ga0308166, IMG submission 202137) | Phyllosphere microbial communities from UC Gill Tract Community Farm, Albany, California, United States - DLSLCC.R2 | ecosystem: Host-associated > Plants > Phyllosphere > Unclassified | place... | reverse complement strand
ACAACGATTCCAATTCCACGATCACGACCTCGCAGACCATCGGCCCGTTCTCGCACGAAGGCTGGCAGTGGGCCGTGGACTTCTGCGCCGCGTCGCGCCTGGAGACGAGCGCCCCGACGGTCGTCGTTCACGGCGTGCTGTACGACGGCGACGGCAACCCGATCGACGATGCCCAGATCGAAGCCTGGCTGCCGGCAGCGGCGGCCGTGGAAAGCGGCCAGGAAATCCCGGGCTTTCGCCGCACGCCGACGGGCAAGGCGGGCGAATTCAGCCTGCGCCTGTCGACGCCGCCGCGTCCGGCCGGCGAGCCGGTCGCCTACGTCACGATCTTCGCGCGCGGGCTGACCAAGCACCAGTTCACGGCCGTGTTCCTGGAGGACGACGCCACGCTGGCGCAATCGGCGATACTGGCGCAGGTGCCGGCCGCACGGCGCGACACGCTGATCGCGCGCCGGGATGGCGACGGGTCGTACCGGTGGGATGTGTGGATGCAGACGGATAAGGAAACCGTTTTCTTCGATTACGTTTGACGCACCCGCCTACCTGAACGTCGTCCCGGCGCAGGCGGAATAGTGCCACTGGCAATATTTTCCCAAGTTTGCACGCAGCACGATAACGCACGCAAATTGGGTCCCCGCCTGCGCGGGGATGACGTCCATGCAGCAACGCTTGACGAGAGGTTTCTTTGGCCGTTTCCCTGTTCGACACCCTCCTGAGCACCCCGGACATGATCGCCGCCTTCGACGACGCGGCCCTGGTCCAGGCCATGCTCGACTTCGAAGCCGCGCTCGCCGCCGCGCAGGCCGATGAAGGCCTGCTCCCGCGCGCCGCGGCAGACAGCATCCGGGCCGCCTGCAGCGCCGGCCGCTTCGACATCCCCGCCCTCGTCGCGGCCGGCCGCCGCTCCGGCACGCTGGCCGTGCCGCTCGTGAAGGAACTCACGCGCCTCGTCGCCGCCGGCGACAGTGACGCATCCACGCTCGTCCACTGGGGCAGCACGAGCCAGGACGTGCAGGACAGCGCCATGGTCCTCGTCACGCGCCGCGCGCTGCGCCTGCTGGACGACGGCCTCGCCGCGCTGTGCGGCCGGTTGCTGCGGCTGGGCGAAGACCATCTCGCGACACCGGTACTGGCACGCACGCTGCTGCAGCCGGCGCAGGTGACCGGATTCGGCTTCAAGGTCGCGGGCTGGCTCGCGCCGCTCGTGCGCGGGCGCGCCCGCCTGCGCGACGCGGCGGCCGCTGCGCTGCAACTGCAGCTGGGCGGCGCCGTCGGCACGCTGGCCGTGATGGGCGAACGCGGCCCGGCCGTCGTCGCCCGGATGGCGCAGGCGCTGGACCTGAAGGCGCCGGCCGCGACATGGCACACGCAGCGCGACGAATGGGTGCGCCTGGGCCTGGAAGTGGCGCTGCTGACGGGCAGCCTGGGCAAGATCGCCGCCGACCTCGCGCTGATGGCGCAGGGCGAAGTGGGCGAACTGGCGGAACCGTCCGGCGGCGGACGCGGCGGCTCGTCCGCGATGCCCCATAAACGCAATCCGGTATCGTCGATGATCGCGCTGGCCGCCGCCACGCGCACGCCGCAGCACGCGGCCGCGCTGCTCGCCGGGATGGGCCAGCAGCACGAACGGGGCCTCGGCAACTGGCAGGCGGAACTGGCCGAATGGCCGACGCTGTTCCTGTCCGCGCACGGCGCATTGTCCGCGCTGGACGAAGCGTTCGCCGGCCTGACCGTCGACACGGCGCGCATGCGCGCCAACATCGACGCGCTGCACGGCCTCGTGGCGGCGGAAGCGCTGTCGATCTGGGTCGCCGGCGCCATCGGCCGTCCCGCCGCGCACGCGGCCGTCGAAGCGATGACGCAGGCCGCGGTCGCGCAGGGACGCCACCTGCGCGACGTCGCACAGGATGCCGTCGCTTCCGATCCGGCACTGGGCACGCTGGATGCCGCGCAGCTGGACGCGCTCTTCGATCCCGTGGCCGCCACCGCACCGGCGCAGCGCCTCGCGCGCCGGCGCCTGGCCGAACTGCGCGCCGACCTGGCCGCCCTTCCCTCTTTCGAGAACGCATAGTACACACATGAGCTTCGATCCCCTCGACCACGACCTGCTGCGCGGCCTGGACGCGCGCCGCGCCGTCCTCGGCGACGCCTGGGTCGAGCGTTCGCTCGCGAACGCCACCACATTCACCGCCGACTTCCAGAACTTCATCACGCGCTACGCGTGGCACGACATCTGGGACCGTCCGGGCCTGCCGCGCAAGACGCGCCGCACGATCGTCCTCGCCATCACCATCGCCCTCGGCCGCTGGGAAGAATACGAGCTGCACGTGCGCGCCGCGCTGCTGGGCGACGCCGACAGCCGCCTCACGCCCGACGAGCTGAAGGAAGTGCTGATGCAGTCCGCCATCTACGCGGGCGTGCCGGCCGCGAACACGGCGTTCGCGCATGCGACCGCGATCCTGCGCGACGTCGGCCCGCAGATCGGCTACGAACTGGCACCGGCATCGCCGCTGGACAGCACGCACCCCGGCGTCGGCCGCGAGGGCCGCACGACGAGTACCCCGGCGCTGCACTACAGCGTGCGTGAGCCGAGGAACGGGCGGCGCCCGCGCCACACGGTCGTGCTGAGCCACGCGCTTGGCTGCGACCTGACGATGTGGGACGACCTCGCCAACCGCCTGTCGCTCGACTGCCGCGTGATCGCGTACGACCACCGCGGCCATGGCAGTTCCGACGCCCCGCCCGGCCCGTACGCGCTGGCCGAGCTGGCGGACGACGCGGCGCGCCTGCTGCGCGAGCTGGACACGGGACCGGTCGTGTGGATCGGGCTGTCGCTGGGCGGCATGGTAGGCCAGGAGCTGGCGCTGCGCCATCCGGCCCTCGTCGCCGCGCTCGTGCTGGCGCACACGACCTCCAGCTACCCGGACGCCGCGCGCGCCGTCTGGCAACAGCGCATCGCCACCGTGCGCGCCGAGGGCATCGAGGCAATCGCCGACGCCGTCATGGCCCGCTACTTCCACGACGCGTTCCGCGCCGCGCATCCGGGCACGATCGCGCGCTTCCGCCGGCGGCTCGTGACGACGGATGCCGAGGGCTATATGGGCTGCTGCGCCGCGGTGGGCGGCGTCGACACGACCGCGCGCCTGGGCGCCATCGCCGTGCCGACGCTCGTGCTGGCCGGGGAACTGGACCAGGGCACGCCGGTCGGCATGGCGCGCACGCTGGCGGACGCTATCGCCGGTGCGCGGCTGGAGGTGCTGGCGGAAGCGTCGCACCTGGGCGCGATCGAGCAGCCGCAGGCGTTCGCGCGGGCGGTGACGGCGTTCATCGAGGGGTTGTGACGCGCCGCCGTCACCGCGAGGTCAGCCGCGCAGCTTACGCCCTGCGGCGCACCGCTGCCAGCAACCCGAGCGCCAGGATCGACAGCGCGGCGGTCGACGGCTCCGGCACGTTTGTCTCGGGCAGCGCGGACAGGTAGGCGCCGGCCACCCCGGTACGGTACGGGTAGCAGTTGTCGCACTCCAGGTAACCGTTCGGCCCGACGAACCCGCTGTTCGGGTTGTTCGGCACGAGGTGGGCGACCGGCGTCTCCAGCACGGAAAAGTCGGGGAAGCCGATGCGGAAATCGCGCACCCCGACGTGGAACACAAGGAAATTCAGGCTCGTCGCCAGGCCGGCCATGGAATTCGCATCCGTGTAGGTCTGCGCGGCGAGCACGCCGGCCGTCGTGGAGATGTTCCACGCCGTCGGGCGGTGCAGCGTCTCGTCCCAGGTGAACGACCCGGCTGCGGTCGCGCCGTCCGTGAATGCGAAATCGTGCAGTTGCCAGACGACGCCCGCGTGCGCGGCGCAGCTGAGCGTGACGAGAGCAAGGCCGGCCGCCAGACGGGCACCGACGCGTGACAGGCGCAGGGATGGAAAGTTCATGGATATCCTCGTTGGTTTTGGTTTGGATTTGGTTTTGGTTTGGCACAGCACCGTATTGACACGCAAAAAATGTGCCTCAAAAAACAATATTGCAGAATCAATCACTTGTGCGGCGGGCGCGCCGCGGGGGCTCGGCTGCTGTCAGTTTTTTCGACACCGGTATCGGCGCTGGCGGCTTCGGCCGTTCGTGAACGCATGTGTCGGTTAGTTGCAAAGAAAGGATGAGTTCGGCCCGCACGCCTGAAAACAAAACACTAGACGACCGGTCTAGTAGGGTGTACAGTACGCCCATGACGACTGCACCCGTGCCCCCATCGACCGACGTCCGCACGCATATCCTGACCACCGGCCAGCGCATCATGGCCGGCAAGGGTTACTCGGCGGTGGGCCTGGCGGAGATCCTGACGGCGGCCGGCGTGCCGAAAGGCTCGTTCTATCACTACTTCGGCTCGAAGGACGCGTTCGGCGAAGCCATGCTGGAACGCTATTTCGACGAGTACCTGGCCGAGCTGGACGACACGCTTGCCCTGCCCGGCCTGACGATGGCCGAGCGCCTGATGCGCTACTGGGAAGCGTGGCGGGCATCGCAGTCGTTCGAGAATTGCCAGGGCAAGTGCCTGGCCGTGAAGCTCGGCGCCGAAGTGGCCGACCTGTCCGACGCGATGCGCGCCGTGCTGCGGCGCGGCACCCACGGCATCGTCGACCGCCTGGCGCGCGCGATCGCGGCGGGCGGCGCGGAAGGTTCGCTGGCCGTCGACGCCGATCCCGTCGCCGTTGCGGGATCGCTGTACCAGATGTGGCTCGGGGCGAGCCTCCTCGTCAAGATCGAACGCGACACGCGGCCGTTCGACGTGGCGCTGGCCTCGACCCGGCAGTTATTGCACCTCGCCCGCTGACCCGGGCACCTTATCGCACTTCCACGTGAAGTGCTTTTTTTGACGCGGCCGCTAGACGACCGGTCTATTACTCGCAAGACACAGGAGCCCTACCATGAACGTTCTCATCGTCCTCACCTCGCACGACCAGCTCGGCAACACGGGCCGCAAGACCGGCTTCTGGCTGGAAGAACTGGCCGCGCCCTACTACGCCCTCAAGGATGCCGGTGCAACCGTCGTGCTGGCCTCGCCCGCCGGCGGCCAGCCGCCGCTCGACCCGAAGAGCAGCGAGCCGGATTCCCAGACCGACGCCACGCGCCGCTTCGACGCGGATGCCGCGGCCAAGGCGCAACTCGCGGCCACGGTCCGCCTGGACAGCGTGTCGCCGGCCGACTTCGACGCCGTGTTCTACCCGGGCGGCCACGGTCCGCTGTGGGACTTGGCCGAGGACCGCCATTCGATCGCGCTGATCGAAGGGTTCCTGGCCGCCGCGAAGCCGGTCGCCCTCGTCTGCCACGCGCCCGGCGTGCTGCGCCACGTGCATGGCGCCGACGGCCGCCCGCTCGTCGCCGGCAAGCAGGTGACGGGCTTCACCAACACGGAAGAAGCCGCCGTCGGCCTCACGGACGTGGTGCCGTTCCTCGTCGAGGACGAACTGAAGGCCAAGGGCGGCGTCTATTCGCGCGGCGCCGACTGGGCGTCGTACGTCGTGCAGGACGGCCTCCTGATCACCGGCCAGAATCCGGGATCGTCGGAAGCCACGGCGGAAAAACTGCTGGCGCAGCTGGGCGCGCACGCGGCGCAGTAAGCCGGTACAGTCACGGGTCGACGTCGAACCGGACGATGTCGAAGTCGACCCAGCCGTCGCACGGCACGTCCATCGCGATCACGCCCCCCGCGCCTCGACCAGGCCCGCAGCCTGGTCGATGACGCGCCCGCGTCCCGGTACGCATACGAACCGGTGCGCTCGATCCATGCCGTGGACAGTGCCGCTTGTTCGTCATCGGGCCAGTCGGACGCATGGCGCACGGTACGCGCCGGTCGCGTGAAGCATGCCCGCGCGCCGCGGGCGTACGCACACGTAAATCGCCGCCGCGAACCTGTTAAACGGCGTAAAAACCTGCAAAACCGGCCGCAGGATCCGCACATCAATACAGCCGCTGCCTAGACTTGCCGGATCGATCACTCCACCGACCGGCCCCATGTCCCTTCCTCGTCTTACCCTCGCCGCCGCCGCGCTGGCCCTGCTGCTGTCCGGCTGCGGCAGCGACGGCGATGCCGATTCTCCCGCGATCCAGACCCAGCCCGCCTCCGCCGTCATCGCCACCGGCAGCAACACAGTGCTGTCCGTCGTGTTCAGCGGCATCCAGCCGACCTACCAGTGGTACAAGGACGGCGCGCCGATCCCCGATGCGACCGCGCCCACGTACACCGCGGCGGCGGCAGGCACGTATTACGTCGTGATCAACGATCCGACCGGCACCATCAGCAGCGCGAACGCGGTCGTCACCGTCACCGACGGCCCGTCGATCACGCGCCAGCCGCTGTCGGCCACGATCCTGACCGGCACCCGCCAGACCCTGCTGGTGGAAGCCATCGGCGCCGGCCTGACGTACCAGTGGAACCGCGACGGCGCGGCGATCCCCGGCGCCACGCGCCCCGCCTACGACGCGGCCGAGACGGGCACGTACACCGTGCTGGTGACGAATGCGGCCGGCAGCGTGGAAAGCAGCCCGGCCGCGGTCGCCGTCAGCGCCACCCTCGCCGCGCCGACGATCACGACGCAGCCTTCCGGCACCACCGTCAACGCCGGCACCCGCGCGACGCTGAACGCCGGCGCGAGCGGCACGAGCATCGCCTACCAGTGGTACCGCAACGGCGTCGCGATCGCCGGCGCCACGCTGCCCCGGTACACGATCCCTGTCACGACCCTGGCCGACGCCGGCACCTACACCGTCAGCGCGACCAACACGGCCGGCAGCGCGACCAGCAGCGCCGCCGTGCTGGCCGTGAAGGTGCAGGCCGAGGGCACCAACACGGCGGCCGTCGTGGCGGCGGCCAACGCCTTCCTCGCCACCCTGTCGGCCGACCAGAAGACCGTCGCCGCGTCGTCCACGTCGGCATCGACGGTGTTGTTCCCCTACTCGCTCGACAACGCCATCCAGTGGACCAACCTGCCGGGCGACCGCCACGGCCTGCGCCTGAACGGCACGACGCTGACGGGCGCCCAGCTGCTGGCCGCGAACGCGCTGATCGCGCAGGCGCTGGGCGCGACCGGCATCGCCCTGATGAACGAACTGCGCGCGGCCGACGACGTGCTCGCGAACGCGCAGGCGAGCAGCGGCGGCACGGGGATGGGCGGCGGCACACCGCCCGCCGGGTTCGACCCCACCGCGGGCGGCACGGCGCCGGCCGATGGCTCGACGCCGCCCGCCGGCACGGGCACGCCGCCCACGGGCGGCACCGGCGGCGCGGGCGGCGCCATGGCGCTCGGCTACGGCGCCGGCCTGTATTCGATCGCGTTCGTCGGCACGCCGTCGAAGACGTCGCCGTGGATGCTGCAGGTCGCCGGCCATCACCTCGCGTACAACATCACGTACAACGCGGGCAAGACCAGCGCCACGCCGACCTTCCTCGGCGTGGAACCGCCCAACTGGAGCGTGGACGCGAGCGGCGCCGTCACGGTGACCGCGTCCGCCACCGCGCCGGGTGCGCAGCATGCGCCGCTGGAGGCGCAGCGCAAGGCCGTGTACGACCTCGCGGAAGCGATCCAGGCCGACAGCGCGACCGCCGCCGCGGCAAAGCTGTCCGGCACGTTCACGGACGTCCTCATGGGCGCATCCGGCAACACGGACGCCAACTTCAAGACGCTGGCCTATCCGACGAGCGCGCGCGGCCTGCAGTACGGCGCCATGAACGCGACGCAGCAGGCGTACGTGCGCGCGGCGATCGCGGCCTGGGTGAACAACCAGGCGTCCGACGTCGCGGCCAGCCTGCTGGGGGCGTACCTGGGCGACGCCGCACTGAAGGACACGTACGTCGCCTACGGCGTCGGCCAGGGCGGCCGTGCCGACTTCGGCGCCTACCCGAACGCGGCGAGCGCGCCGCTGGCGACGCAGCATTCGTATTTGCGCATCGACGGTCCGCGCGTGTGGATCGAGTTCGTCGTGCAGCAGGGCGTCGTCTACGGCAGCAACGTCCACTATCACACGCTGTGGCGCGACAAGACCGCGGACTACGGCGGCAGTTTCTGACCATGCGCATGCCGTTCGCACGCGCCGCCCGGGCGCTGGGCTGGCTGAATGCGCTCGTCCCGGCCGCGCTCCTGCTCCTGTGCGCGTCCGCCGGGGCGCATCCGTCGCCGTCGTCGCAGGTGTTCCTGACCGTGGGCGCCGGCACGATCGCCGCCGAGGTCACGCTGCCCGTCGACGAACTGAAGCTCGCGTTCCCCGTCCCGCTGCTCGACGCGGCCGGACGCGCGCCGCGCGCCGGCGACGCCGATGTCGCCAACTACCTGGCCGCGCACGTGCGCCCGGTCGCGCCCGACGGCCGCGCCTGGAGCCTGCACGTGGATGCCGTGCGCTGGGAACTGGCGCGCAGCCCGGCCGATGTCGTCGCCGACGTGACCCTGCGTCCGCCGCCGGACGCCCCGCTCGGCACGTTCGAGCTGCAGGTCGACGCCATCGCACACCAGGTGCCGAATCACCTCACGCTGGTTGCGCTGGCCGATCCGGCGCAAGGACCCGGCGGGCAGCCGCGCATGCTCGCCTCGCTGCACTACGGCCAGCGCAGCCTGATGGTGCGCGACATCGCGCCGCACTGGTGGACGGGCTGCGCCGATTTGTTCCGGCTCGGGATGCGCCACATCGCGGAAGGCACGGACCACCTGCTGTTCCTGCTCACGCTGCTGCTGCCGGCCGCGCTGCGCGCCGAGGGCACGCGCTGGGCCGGATTCGCCGGCACCCGCCACCTCGTGCGCAGCCTGCTGGTCGTCGTCAGCGCGTTCACGCTGGGGCATTCGCTCACGCTGGCCCTCGGCGCCGGCGGCCTGGTCGCGCCGCCGCAGCAGCCGGTGGAGGTCGCGATCGCCGTCTCGATCCTGGTGTCGGCGGCGCACGCGTGGGGGCCGATCTTCCCGCGCCGCGAAGGCTGGATCGCGGCGGCGTTCGGGCTCGTGCACGGCCTCGCGTTCGCGTCGGCGCTGCGCGACCTGCACCTGCACGGCGCACGCCTCGCGGCCGGCATCCTGGCGTTCAACCTCGGCATCGAAACCGTGCAGGCGCTGCTCGTCCTGCTCGTCGCCCCACTGCTCGTGCTGCTGGCGCGCACCGCGTACTACCCGCGCGTGCGCCAGGCCACGGCCGTCGTCGCGGCCGTGATGGCGCTCAGCTGGATGTGGGTGCGCACGACCGGTCTCGCGCTGCCGGGGTTCGCATGACGGCCGGGACGGCAGGCCTCCCGCGCTTTCGGCCATTGTTGCGAAAACGATTACAACCGTCACCAAATTGACATCGTTTCGGCGTAAGATGAGCGGATGAGCACCGTCTACGCCAACCATCCGCGCCCGTCGCACAGCGGGCATCTCGTCCCATGCACGTGCGCCGTCTGCGGGCACGTGCTCCAGGTGGCGTGTCCGCACTGCGCGGCGGCGGTGCGGCCGGCGCTATCGAACCAGGCGGGCCTGCGCGCCGACCAGGTCACCGCGCTGCTCGTGGACGCCGTCATCAGCGCCAGCGTTGCCGAAGGCACCGTGTACGCGGCGCAGACGCTGTGCGAGAACGGCGTGCCATTCGACGTCGCGCTGCGCGTCCTCACCCGCCCGGCGAGCCGGCGCGACCACCCCGTCACGCGCGCGCATGCGGCCGCCCCGCGCGGCGCCGGCGCGACCGTGACGCCCACGCCCGCGCAGTTCGTCGGCTGATCGCGTTCGCAGGCAGGCAGGCGGAAGATGCGCGTATTTTTCCCGGAGGCGTGGCCGCAGGTGCCGGGCGTGGATTATTCCGCCAATATCAGCCTGGCGGCGATCCTGCCCAGGAAAGGCCAGTGGACACATGCGTTCTTCGGTCGCGACAAGCTGCCTTCCGGCAGGGTGCCCCGTATCGTCTGGCAACCGCCGATCTCGACGTACAACGGCTGGGAAGAACAACCGTCCGAGATCGTGCAAAGTTATCTGCTGACCGTGCGGGCCGGGATCGCATCGATGATCGACACCCATCGGTATCGCTACGACTTCGAGGTCATCACCTGCGAGCCCCTGCTTCCTGCGCTGCGTGCGTTTGAAGGCGACTGGGCCTTGGAGAGCATGACGGACGGCACGACGGTGCCGCCGACGTCGTGCCTGATCTGGGAGACGACGTATGGGTGCGGCATCGCGGATGTTGCCGGTCTCAAGTACCTGAGCGCGCGCGCCTCCGAGACGTATCTGGAACTGCTGGTCGAATACGTCGACGGCGACATGTTCGGCCTCCTGTCCACCCATCTCTGTCCGGGATGGGACGAGTACTACATCGGCCGGCGCAAGTTATCGCCGCGCGAGCGTAGCGGGGTCGAAGCGGTGATGCTAAAGGCCGTCCCGCTGGTCGACGCGTGGGCGCCTTACCTTCTCGAATGAACCGTGGCGATGATCGGGATCGACTCAACGCCCAGGTCGGAAACTGCAAGTCTTCAAGGAACCATGCGCCGGATCGCCGAACGTCGTGTTCGAACAAGTCACGGGCCCCGTGAGCACCTTGGTCACGTTCTCGGTTTCGGTTCCGTAGCGCACGCGATTGGTGCCGCTGAGCTGGCAGATGGCGCCCTCGCCCGCGCACGGCGTCCAGCCGCCGGCAGCGGCCGCTTTCGCGTGCGCGACCGGTGCCGCCACCGTGACGCTGGCATAGCTGCAGGTCTTGGGCAAGCCATGCGCCGGGTCGCCGAACGCCGCGATCGTGCACGGCGTCGACGCGGTCACGATCTTCGACGTGTACATGCCCTTGCTGCCGAAACGCACTTCGCGCGTGCCGCTGAAATGGCAGGTCTTGCCCTCGTCGGCGCAGTCGGTCCAGGCGACCGCTTTCGCGCTGGCCAGCGTGCGCGGCATCCCGTAGGCGCCGAGGTCCAGCGCGCTGTCCGCGGCACGCTCCTCGCCCGACGCGACGTCCTTGTACTGCCCGGTCGGCACCAGCGCGACGCCGGCGGCCGACTTGCCCGGGTCGGTGCCGGCACCGCGCACGAGCGCGCTGGCGATGCGCCGCACGCCGTCGATGGAGCGGTCGACCCCGCCCGCCGCGAACGCACGGTAATTATTCTTCAGCACGGAAGCGGCCTGGCTGCTGAGCGTGCCTTCACCGATGAAGATATTGTTCTGGATGAGCGCAGGCGTCGTCACCTTGCCGCTGACGAACAGGAAGGTGCCGCCGGCGAAGTCGTTCACCACCGTGTTGTTGATGAAGTACAGATCCTGGCCCGGATTGCTTGCACCTTCCTCGCCGTAGGCCACGATCGTCGGATTCTGGTTGGCGGCCGGCTGCTGGATGACGTTGCCGATGATGTAGGACGTGCCGGCGCTCGGCAGGTCGATCTCGTAGCTCGGCTGGCCCGGGGCCGTGCTGCCCTTGTCGCCCGGATTCGTGCTCGCGAAGCGGTTGTAGACGATCGTGTTCGTCATCGCGCGCGACTTCAGGTTGTGGCCGACGTTCGCGTCGTGCGAATAGTTGTAGCGGAAGGTCAGGCTCTTGACCTTGCCGATGTACAGGTTGTGCGTCTGGCCCTCGCCGCGTCCGTTGTGCCCGAACTCGGTGTATTCGATCAGGATGTCGCTGTTCTCGTTGCGGTTGCTGAGGATGCCGTCCTCGTTATCGTGCAGGAAGCTGTTGCGCAGCGTGAAGTTGGTGCCTTCCAGGCGCAGCGCCGCACCGTTCCCGTCCGGCACCTTGGCGCCGAACATCTCGACATTGTCGACGACGACGTCGTTGCCGGTGACGACCCAGATGCCCTTGCCACCGCTTTCCTTGCCGGCCGCGTCGATCCGCGGCCGCCCGTTCACGCCGCGGATGGTCAGCCCGTTGCGGGCGACCTTGCAGGTGTCGCCCTTGTACGTCGTGCCGCCTTCGATGGCGATCGTGTCGCCGTCGAAGGCGGCGTTGATGGCGGCGCACGGCGCGGAAAACGACTTGCCGGGGCCGACGGAGAGGGTGGCGGCGGAAGCGCTGCCGATGACGGTTGCGGCCAGCGCAGCGGCCGCGATCGGGCGGGATACGAAGTGCGTTTTGTGCATGGGCGGGAGCATAGCACGGCAGCATATTGCGTGGCGGATGCGAAATGTCCGGTCCCGACGCAACCCGGTCGGACGCGAACCGTGGTGACAGTCCGTGAACTTTCCACGTCGGCATCCTGCTATGCTGTTTTCCGATCCGAAGAAGGTCCACCACTCACTCTCAAGCGCATGAATCGATCCGTAATGAACCTGCCGATATACAAGGTCGATGCCTTCACCACCCGGCTTTTCGGCGGCAACCCGGCGGCCGTGATCCTGATGGAGACGTTCCCCGACGACGCGCTGCTACGCCGCATCGCCGCCGAAAACGCCGTCCCGGAAACCGCCTTCCTGGTCCCGGACAACGGCAATTACCGCCTGC
>Ga0308166_1003848_pt1 | contig 12419 bp, 17 predicted proteins | sample PhyCR2_2_FD_202137 | JGI IMG/M metagenome (GOLD analysis project Ga0308166, IMG submission 202137) | Phyllosphere microbial communities from UC Gill Tract Community Farm, Albany, California, United States - DLSLCC.R2 | ecosystem: Host-associated > Plants > Phyllosphere > Unclassified | place... | reverse complement strand
TCGCCACCACCAACATCCACACGGCGCCAATACACGCCGCGACTGCACCGAGCAAATGGCTCCAGGCGTTGAACCGTTCCCCGTGATACATCTATCGTTAACCTCCCCTCATCGTTGACGACTGGCGGCAAGCCTCCAGCCTTGCGCATAAGAGTGCAAGCAGCGTGTGACGTTCCAGCGACGAGGGCTGCGTTTGCAGGCACAATCGAGCGCAATCGAACAAGAGCCCACGGCCATGCTGATCGACGAAGAGTTCACCCTCAAGAAGCTGGAAATCTTCCTGGCGTTCATGCGCACCGGCAACCTGGCCCGCGCCGCCGCCGAACTGCAAACCAGCAACGTCAGCGTGCACCGCGCCATCCACTCCCTGGAAAGCGCCCTGCGCTGCCCGCTGTTCAAACATGAAGGGCGCAACCTCACCCCGCTGGAAAGCGCCTACGTGCTCGAAGAGCGTGCGCAAAAGCTGATAGCCGATGTGGTCGAGGGAGTGCGCCTGACCCGCGAAGCCGCCGGCTTCTGCGCCGAACGCTTCAAGCTCGGCTCGCTGTACTCGCTGACGGTCAAGACCGTGCCGCAACTGATCATGGGCCTGAAGATCCGCCGCAGCGAACTCAATATCGACCTGATCCTGGGCTCCAATTTCGACCTGTTCTACAAGCTCAAGAACATGGAGGTGGATGCGATCCTCATCTCCCTGGACGATCACGCCAACGATCCGGACTGCGAGCAGATCGCGCTGTTCAGCGATGACATCTTCCTTGCCACACCGGCCGATTCCCCCCTGGACCGCCATCAGGAAATCGACCTGGCCGAAATGCGTGACGCCACCTTTATCACCCTCACCCAGGGCTTCGCCACCCATCAGGACGGCAACCGGGTGTTCAAGCAGGCGGGGTTCGAACCGAAGGTGGCGATGCAGGTGAACGATATCTTTACCTTGCTGAGCATGGTCAGCTCGGGGGTGGGTTATGCGCTGCTGCCTGGGCGGATTGCAGCGGTGTATGAGAACCGCGTGAAGCTGATACCGCTGCAACCCAGGTATCGGTTGCAGCAGCAGATCGGCGTGGTGTTCTTGAAGGCCAAGGAGCGTGACCCGAATTTGCTGGCGTTGTTGGCGGAGTGTCGAATGTATGCCAATCGCCAGGCTTGAGAATGCCATCGGGGGCAAGTCGAATCGTCGCACCGCCCCTCCCACACTTGACCGAGTTCCAACCTGAGAATGCGGTCAAAATGTGGGAGGGGGCTTGCCCCCGATGGCGTCGGACCAAACACCACAGTCCACAAACCTAACCCACCAACCCACGCACAATGAAGTACAACAGCGAAGGCCCGAGCAAACACCCAAGCCCGGTATGAAACGTCGCCGTCAGCGCCCCATACGGCACCAGCCGCCGATCCGTCGCCGCCAGGCCCGCCGTCACGCCACTCACGGTGCCGGCCAACCCACCGAACACCATCGCCGAACGCGGGTTATCCAGGCCCATCCAGCGCGCCGCCACCGGCGTGCCAACCATCACCAGTATTGCCTTGATCAAGCCCGTTGCGATCGACAGCGCCATCACATCCGAGGTCGCGCCAATCGCCGCGCCGGTCACGGGGCCGACGATGTAGGTTACAGCGCCAGCCCCGATAGTGGTCATGCTGATCGCATCGCGATAACCAAAGGCCCAGGCCATGCTCGCGCCAACGATAAACGGCAGGATCGTGCCCAGCAGCAGTGCAATCACGCCGATCATCCCGGCCTTGCGCGCCTCGGTGGCTTGCACTTCGAACGCCGTGGCGACGATGGCGAAGTCACGCAACATCGCACCGCCCATCAGGCCGATCCCGGAAAACAGCGCAAGGTCCGCCAGGCCCTTTTGCCCACCCGTGAGGGTGCCGCCGACCCAGGCCAGAACCAGGCCGATGACGATGGCAATCGCCGAGCCATGAATGCGCCCGAAGGTCAGGCGCTTGGACAGCACCACGGAAATCCACATCACCACGCCAACGAACGCAAAAGCGGTAATCAGGCCGTTATGTTCCAAGCCTTTTTCAATGAGATCCCACATATCAGCGACCTCCCGCGACGAGAATCAGCGGCTCTTCGGGCGGCAAGGGCTCGCCCTTGTGGGTGCGGCTGATCAAGGCGATGGTGCAGCCACACACCACGACCGAACCAATGGCCGCGAGCACTGCAACCGGGCCGCCATGCAGCGCCGTTACTACGTTTTGCTGCGCCGCCATCGCCACCACCACCGGGATGTACATGGCGCCCCAGAAACCCACGCCCATCTCGCAGTCCTTGGTCATGCCGCCGCGCTTTTGCATCCACAATCGCGCGCAGATCAGCAGGATCATCGCGATCCCCACGCCACCCACGTTGGATTTGACGCCCAGCAACACGCCGAGCATGTCACCCATGATCACGCCCGCAAGCGTGCAGATCGCCAGCAATGCCACACCGTAGATAATCATTGTCGTTGTCCTCAAAGTGCTCGTTCGAAATTGTTGTTGTTGTGCTTCGAAAGCCTTGGGTGCTGCTTTATCGGTGGCGGCGTTCCTCCTCTTGCAGCAGGGCCTGCAAGGTATCCAGGCGTGCGCCTTCGCAGGCGATCACCGTGCCTTGGTCGAAGACCCGCCGTGACAGGCCGGTGAGCACCGCGCCCGGAGGCAATTCGATCTGCAGGCGCACGCCGCGCTCATAGGCGCTTTGCACGGTGCCGCGCCAGTCGACGACGCGGCACATATTGAAGGCCAGGTCATCGCGCAGTTGCTCGGGGTTGTGGATGGGTCGTGCGCGGGTGCTGCTCAGGTAGGTGATGCGCGGCGCCTTGAGCGGCACGAAGGCTTGGGCCAGGACCTGGGCCGGCTGTTCCAGCAACGCGCAATGGGACGGCACGCTGACGGCCAGGCGCTTGGCGATGCCGCTGCCTTTGATGCGTTCGGCGACGAGCTTCATGGCTTCATCACTGCCGGCGATGACGGTCTGGTTATCGGCGTTGATATTGGCCAGGTACACCGGGGTCAGTGGGCTGTGGATATCCGCCAGCAGCGCCTCGACGCGGGATAATTCAGGGCCAATCAGGGCGGTCATGCCATAGCCCTGTGGATAAGCCTGCTGCATCAGCTCGCCCCGCAAGCTCACCAGCTTTACCGCGTCAGCGAAGTTCAGGGCACCGGCGATGACGGCGGCTGGGTAGGCGCCGATGGACAGGCCCGCCACGTAATCAGGCGTATGTTGCAACTGCTGGGCATGGGCAACGCCGACGATCAGCAGGCACAGTTGCACCGCACGCGTGCTCGCCAAGGCTTGCGCCGAATCGAGCCGACGAACATCTTCACCCAAGGCATCACTGGCTTCTTCCAGAACCTGGGCCGATAGCGCCTGGAGCATGCCCACGCGCTGGGCGCCCTGCCCCGGAAACACCAACAGGCTGCTCATGCCACGGCCTGCCAGGGGTCAAGTACAAGGTGCGCGCCGCCAGTGGTTTTGAGCAGTACGCGGCGTGAGCCTGTGGCCCATTCGCGCAAGGCGACGGCGCCAAACGGGGTTTGCAGTTGCAGGTCCACGGCGCATGGCGCGGCATCCAGTTTCTCCAGTAACGCCCGCGCTGCGTTGCGCTCAAGCGGCTCGGGCGCCCGCAGGATCAAATCCAGGTCACTCATGGCATGCAACGCTTCGACGCCGCTCGCCAATTCAAATCCGGCGCTGCCGCTGACGCCCCAGTCGTGCTGCGCCAGCACTGGCCGCAGTTGATCGAGCGCCCGCAGCGCGGGTAAATCCCGTGGCGAGATCACCTGGCGCAAGTCTTCGGGCGCCACGCGCCGTTGCACCGCAGCAACAGGCATCACCGCCCCATAACGCTGCTCACGCAGACGCCCACGTACGCCAACCGCCACTTGACCCGCTTCGGTAATGGCGCGCCGCACCACTACTGGATGGCCGGCGCTCAGCGCGTCCTGCGCCCAGGCCGGAGCGTCAGCGGGCAGATGCGCGGGGGTCATGCCCCAGAGCAAGTCATGGGCGTTCACCATTGTTCCCGCAGCAGTTGGCGTACATGGCTTGAGGCGGCGCGATTAGTCGCACCGAGACGTCCTTTTAAATCAGGCTGCGCGACATCTTTGATCGCCTGCACCAGGCAATCGCTGACCCGTTCCACATCGTCCGGCGTCGGCTGTTCAATCTGGCTCACCGACAAGGTCTCCCAGAGCAAACCCAGGCTGGCATAGCTGTCGATGTCATAGGCCATCGGCGGCACGCTGGCGGCCAGGGCTTCGAGTTCTTCGACGCTGCGCAGGGTCACCCGTGCGGCCGAAGCCTTGCCCATGGCGTGCACCATCACGCCGGGATCACGCAGGGCAATCAAGCGATTGGCCTGGTAACCGTGGGCCAGGAACGCGCCGGACATGGCCTTGCCCACCAGCAGTGCAATCACCGGGTGGCCGGCCAGGCGTGCGCGAGCGTAGCTGTCTGCGGCGGCGGCCAGGGCCTGGTGAATGCCGAGGGCTTCTTCACGACGGCCGTAGGCTTGGCTGGGCACATCGACAATGGCGATCAGCGGGCGTTTGCCACCCCTTTCGATGGCATCATCGACGGCCTTGGCCAGCCCCCAACCTTCCAGCAATCCGACTTCGCCATTGCGTGCACGCGGGAAGCGGTTATTGGGGTCGGTGACCACGGCGATAAAGCGCACCGCCTGTTCACCCAATACGCCGTCTGCGACTTTCAACGAGTCCGGCAAGCCCTCTACGAGTGTCGCGCCGACGCTCAATGCGTTGAACCATTGCAGCCCTCTCATGAACGTTCTCCCTGATACAGAGCGCGAACCGTCGCGGGCTCGATTTGCGCGGTTGCGTCCAGTTCGGCCAGCTTCGCCAGGTAGAAATCAGCACGCCGGCTGCGGGGTTGTTCGGGCGCACCTTGTTGCAACAGCGCGCTCACGGTTTGCTGGATCTGCGCCACATCGTCCGCCACATAACGGTCGGCCAAGCCACTGTTGAAACGTTGTTCGCCGCCGGTGAGGCTCCAGATGAAAGGCCGGTCGCGGGAGTCGTATTCTTCCAGCCCGGCCTCCTGTTCGATCACCTGCGGCCCGTTCAGCCCCAGGCGCGCTTCACGGGTGACCACCAGGTAGCTGCACAACCCGGCCGCGATGGACATGCCCCCAAAGCAGCCGACACTGCCTGCCACCACACCGATCACCGGCTGATACTGGCGCAGGTCGACAATCGCCGCGTGAATATCGGCAATCGCGGCGAGGCCCAGGTTGGCTTCCTGCAAACGCACGCCGCCGGTCTCCAGCAGCAGCACGGCGCGGGTCGGGATGCCGTTGCGGTTATCCTCGGCGGCCAGTTCCAGAGCGCCTGCGATCTTCGCGCCGCCGACTTCGCCGAGGCTGCCGCCCTGGAAGTTACCTTCGATAGCGGCAATCACCACCGGTAGACCAGCGACGCTGCCTTTGGCGATGACCACGCCGTCATCCGCCTGGGGCACCACGCCCTGACGGCTGAGCCACGGCGACATGACGCGTTGAAACGGGTCGATCAGCTCGCGATAGGTGCCAGCATCCAACAACGCCTTGGCGCGCTGCCGCGCACCGAGTTCGACAAAGCTGTGCTTGGTGAGCAAATCAGTCATGGCCGATCTCCTCGAAACCTTGCTCCAGGCGCAAACGCACCACGCCGGGGGTGGCGCCGAAATCGTGGATATCAATCTTCAATGCAGGCGGTACCTGCTCCTGGAAGATACGTTCGAACAGGTGCTGCCAACGTTGCTGCGCACCGTTGACCGAGGTCTGCACCTGGATCGTCAGCGTGCCGGCTGTACCCGGTTCCAGCAGCACTTCGAGGTCGCCGGAACCGACGCAACCCACCAGCGCACGGCCTTTTGGCGGCTGCCCGGCAGGGAATTCAAAGGATAAGGTTTCCATCACAACGCTCCGTCGAGGCGGTCGATAAACAGGCAGGCGGCGAGCAAGTCGGCAGCGCCGCCAGGGGAGGCATTCAGGGCCAGGAGTTGCTGGTCCAGTGCGTGCAGTTGGCGACGGCCCGCGAGGGTTGCGCTACCGCCAGCGTCGAGCACGGCCTGGGCGCCTTGCTGCATGGCTTGAAGGCCTACAGTGCCGGCGCGGTAGAGCACGCAGGTGTCGGCCAGCTCGGTCATGATCGCGAGCAAGGCATCCAGGCGGGCATTCTGCTCACCGACGTTTTGCCCGCGGCTTTTATGCAGTTGCGGCAGGCCGCGTTGCATCACAGCGGGGAAGCCCAGTTGCGCTTCTTCACGGGCACCGCGTGCGCCGTAGCGCTGGGCGACCTGTGCGCCGTGGCTCAACGGTTGCGGCGCGAAGCGGTCTTTGAGCAGAGCTAGTTTGGCCGCGGTCAGGGTTACGGCGCGTGGTTGCAGGGCCGCTGCTGCGGTGAGCAAACCAAGGGCCCAGATTGCGCCGCGATGGGTATTTACGCCGTGGGTAGTGATGAGCATCGCTTGCTCGCCTTCACGGCCAATACGGCCGAGTGCTTCACGCAAGGGCACACCGACTTCACCGCATTCAAGGGCAGCCTCGGCCATTTCCTTGAACATCGGCCACAACGACAGCGCCGACGCGTGCATCAGGCCCAGGTGCAAATCGCTGTGAGCACCGTTGCCACGCCGGTCTACCAGGGCGGGTTTAGGCGACAAATCCGCTTCATCGATCAGCGCGTCGACGGCCATATCCGCCAGGCGATCGGCCAGGCTCAGTTCATGCTGTTTGAGAGCGCGCATTTACCAGCTCCTGAATTTGGCGGGCGGGTTGTACAAGCCGCCGGACCACTCCACCAGGTCGGCCACGCTCTTGGCGGCCAACAGTTCGCGGGTGGCGTCGGTGCGGCGGATACCCAAGTCTTCGGGCAAGGCAATCAAGCCTTCGCGGCGCATACGGGCGGTGTCCCTGGGGTTATGGCGCAGGCCGATGGCGGTCACCCCGGCGACGGCAGCGATCATTGCCTGGCGTTCTTCCAGGGAGCGCGCCTTGTAGAGGTAGGCGATACCTTCTTCGGTGAGCAAGTGGGTAACGTCGTCGCCGTAGATCATGATCGGCGCCAGGGGCATGCCGCTTTTGCGGGCCACTTCTACTGCGTCGAGGGTGTCGACAAAGGTCGGTTTGCCGCCTTCCTGGAAGGTCTCGACCATTTGCACCACGAGTTTTTTGCCGCGCTCAAGCAGCGCTTCCGGCGCATCGTCATGGCGCATATCCAGCCAGGCCGGTGTGCCGTGCCGACGACCACGTGGGTCGTGGCCCATGTTCGGCGCACCACCGAAACCGGCAAGGCGGCCACGGGTCACGGTGCTGGAATGCCCGTCGCCATCCACTTGCAGGGTGGCGCCGATAAACAGGTCCACCGCGTACTGGCCGGCCAGTTGGCAGAACATGCGGTTGGAGCGCATCGAGCCGTCGCGGCCGGTGAAGAACACATCCGGGCGCGCGGCGATGTAGTTTTCCATGCCCAGTTCGGTGCCGAAGCAGTGCACGCTCTCGACCCAACCGCTTTCAATCGCCGGGATCAGCGTGGGGTGTGGGTTGAGGGTCCAGTTGCGGCAGATCTTGCCCTTGAGCCCCAGGGATTCGCCGTAGGTGGGCAGGATCAATTCGATGGCGGCAGTGTTGAAGCCGATGCCATGGTTGAGGGACTGCACATTGTGTTTTTCGTAGATGCCACGGATCGCCATCATCGCCATCAACACATGCACCGGCTTGATATGGCGCGGGTCACGGGTGAACAGCGGTTCGATGTAGAACGGCTTGTCGGCCACCACCACGAAATCGACCCAGCTTGCGGGGATGTCCACACGGGGCAAGTCGGTGACGTCATCCACCAACTGGTTGACCTGCACAATGACGATGCCATCGCTGAACGCTGCGGGCTCGATCAGCGCCGGGGTGTCTTCGGTGCTGGCGCCGGTGTAGATATTGCCGGCACGGTCGGCCATGAAGCCGGCGGAGAGCACCACGTTGGGGATCAGGTCCACCACCAGGCGTGCGTAGAGTTCGATGTAGGTATGGATCGCGCCGATTTCCAGCAGGCCATCTTCCAGCAACTGGCTGATGCGCAGGGATTGGGTGCCGGCGAAAGAGAAATCCAGCTTGCGGGCGATGCCCTTTTCAAACAGGTCCAGGTGCTCGGAACGGCCCACGCTGGGCATGATCATGTGCAAATCGTGGAGCTTGGCCGGGTCGGCCTTGGCCAGGGAGCGCGAGAGGAAATCGGCCTGCTTCTGGTTGTTGCCCTCCAGCACCACGCGGTCGCCGGGGAGGATCAAGGCTTCAAGGGCCTCGACGATCTTGTCACTGGGCAACACTGCCCCGTCTGCGTATTTTTTGACCAGCCCGAGCCGCCGCTGCTTCTCGTCGCGCCGCCGCGTCCAGCGCGAGTCGGGGGTGATGGTTGTTGTCATGGTCGCTCCACGGGGTTTGCTGTCGTGGGCTGTACCTTAGGAGCGAATGTGGAGAGGCATCAATCAAGCTTGGTGGTGGATCGTTACGGCTGGAGTAACGGTGCAGCGCCACGCCTGCGGTAATACAGCGATGTGCTCAATATCGAGCAAGCCACCAGACTATTTAACGTCAGTATCCAACCCGGTGCCTTGGACCATACCGAGGCAAGCGTCCCTACATAGAGCACCAACAGCACAACAAGTATGAGAAATAGACCCAGTCCGACCGACTCTCCCCATTTAGCGAATTTGTTACGGCACTCAAGCAGCACAATGCTCAAAAAGGTGAACAAGAAGGTAATAAGCATGATTCCAAGCGCATGATCAGTTGCCACTATGCGGCCAGAGAGCTTCGAAATAAGGAAAAGAAAAATCATGGACAGAGAGGACAGCCATAACCAAACAAAGGCGTAATCAAGAATGTTGAACAACGCCCGTTTGAACTTCAACGCCTCGACCGCATTCGGCTCCGCCACGAGTGCAACAGCCAGCAGACCGGACCCCAGCCCTCCAAGGGTCATGATGATGAAGTTGTTTAAAACGTTAATTGTGTCTTCGGGAACACCGATCAACTGGATAAGCAGTAGGATAATCACTGCACCTACAGTGGAAATCATGGCCCCCCATAGCGCACCACGCCCCTCAGCCAATGACCTGACTGCGGACGCTGTTGCGGTCACTGTCAGGACCCATAAGATCAAAGCGCCGGTAACCATGTTGTAGAGAAATGAAAAACTGTTGCCTACTGCGCCAAGAAATTCCATCACGCCCACATCACTCCATCCCTAAAACTGAATCCTCCTTATCGGCCGTAGCACATAAAGCTTGATGTAGAAGCTGGCTTGCCTGCTCCAACATTGGTCGGTGGTGTTGATTAGATAGCGGTCCCAAAGAGGGAACGATCAGTCACTTTTTGGGACCGTTTCAAGTTGCTGGCGACGGGCTGACTTGCTCCAGCGCTCTATCAACCAACAACTGCCCCAACTCTACCAATTGCTGGATCCCCAGCATGATGGCGCGCTGGGAAGTGTCTAGGTCGAAGGCCAGGTTGCAGGTGAGTGCGTTGAGGGAGGACAGGGTTTCGCTGGCGTTGACCTGCAGGGTTTCGGTGTCTTGGTGCGGGTTTACGGTGAAGAGGTTGGATGAGGAGGAGTTCGACATGGTATGCGGTTCCTGAATGTCTCATTAAGGAACGCCTTTGGTTCTAGGCGTCTTGTGCGCCCAAACAGGTTTCTCGGACTTGCACGTCCGTGTCACCGTTTTTTGCGATGACGGAGCGAAGACTAGGCGTGCGGACCTCTCACCACAAGTTCATGCATAGCCCAAAATCTTGCGGGAAAAATCCTAAGTCCACCTCCACCATCATCCTTCCGATAGGCAGCAAAGAATGCTCCGACAGGCTTTTCAGGTTGTTGCTCGGAACTCGCCTCTCTAGCCTTTTCCATCCGAATCGTGCCACGGGCAGACATCATGAATCCGACCGTTAAACCCGATGCAAGGCCATTGCAGAGTGTGATGCATCACATCACAATCATGCCATGATCGTTAGCTGGAAACATAAGGGACTCAGGGCCTTCTATGAGACCGGTTCAACCAGAGGCATCAACGCAAATCATGCAAAGCGCTTGCGCCGCGTTCTGCTCATTCTGGACAAAGCCGAGCACCCAGATGCACTGGACCTGCCCGGCTGGCGCTTCCATCGTTTGAAGGGCGACCTGCTTGACTACTGGTCCGTCAGCATAAGTGGTAACTGGCGCATTATTTTTCGGATGTTCGACGATCAGGTCGAACTAGTCGACTATCTTGACTACCACTGAGTAGAGGCATTGATATGGGTATGCACAATCCACCTCACCCAGGTGAGATCCTGCTTGAAGATGTGATCCCTGCCTTGGGCATCACCATCACCGAGATGGCGAGACGCCTGGGTTTCGCCCGTGAGACTTTTTCAAGGATCTTGCATGGCCACGCCCCGGTCAGCCCGGATCTTGCCGTTCGGTTGGAGCGCGCGGGCGTGAGTACCGCCCAGTTATGGTTGTCGATGCAAAGTGCTTATGACTTATGGCAGGCCGAGCACCGGGAGCAGCCAGTGATTGAACGGTTTGCGCGGATTGATTGAGACCTAGAGATGCGCGTAGCTCGTTGTGGGAGCTTGCCTACTCCCACATTGGTCGGTGGTGTTGGTTAGATAGCGGTCCTAAAGAGGGAACGATCAGCCCCTTTTTGGGACCGTTTCAAGTTGCTGGCGACGGGCTGACTTGCTCCAGCGCTCTATCGACCAACAACTGCCGCAACTCTGCCATTTGCTGGACCCCCAGCATGATGGCGCGCTGGGAAGTGTCCAGGTCGAAGGCCAGGTTGCAGGTGAGCGCATTGAGCGAGGACAGGGTTTCGCTGGCATTGACCATGATTTACAGCTCCGATATGTGATGGAGGCTGCCCTCTTCCGCTTGCACGCAGATAAGGTGGCAGCCGTGCGCAGGTGTGCAAGACCGGGCATATCGGACCCCGGCAGATTCCGAAGATTCTCCCACGCACAGCTGTCATAACGAGTACGGCAGGCATAAAAAAGGCCCGCTTGCAGGAAAAATCTGAGCGCCGGCCCATCACAACACCATCATCACCCTGACCTTCCCAAGGCCCTCCAGCGCATAACTGTGGTACTCATACACTTCTCCCTGAATAACCAGATGCAGGGCACCACCCTCATTATTGACTTGAACATCCGGCTCTTTTGTTTTGAGAAAAGCAGGTGCCGACACTAATGCGCTGAGTATTTCCTGATCACTTCCCAAATCCTTATGCACGTAGTACCTGTAGGAAAACCCCACCGTCGCGCCACCTTGGGCATCTCGCGCACCATAGATCGACATACCGTTGCCCAGGGAATGCTTCAACACCACTTCATCCAGGTCCGGTGTTCCGGGCGACAGGACCCAACTGCCGCCGATATAGAGCAGGCAGATCACAAGCAGGCAATTACGCAGAACAGGTATGAGGCGCTTAGTGGCCTTGCGAAATGGCATATTCGATACCTCTTCTTATCCAATATTGGTCCCGTGGGTCATCACCAAAAGGCTCACCGCCCCACCATGATCCAAAATCCGGACGAGTCGTTCTGACGACGGTTTGAGCCACACCGGCGGCTCGCAGCAACACATTTTCGGGAATGCCCAGCACCGTGCCCGTGGCACCGTAATTGAAGTTACCAAAGGCTTCGTACTGACGCCCCTGCTTCTTGTAGTTCCAAGGGCCGGCCGCACGGACCTGGGAGTAAAACCGGGAATAGGCGAATGCCGAGCAGGGCTTGAGATAAATGCGTTTGCAGTTGGATATCGCCATGTTTTCAAGAATTGAAACACCGGGCGGCATTAACGGTACGGCCATTTGCGAGTCCTTGCTGGCAGTGAGGAGTGCAGAAACTAGCCACTGCACTACGGCCTGAAAACCCGCCTATTCCAAATTCAGAACTCGCCTACAGCAACTCCATCCTATTCCGACACTCATCGATTATTTGCACGCTCTGCGTGGATTGATTGAGACCTGGAGATGAGCGCAGCTCAGTGTGGGAGCAGCTTGCCTGCGATAACGATGGGTCAGTTGCAGAGATGTTGACTGACAGGCCGCTATCGCAGGCAAGCCAGCTCCCACATTTGATCGTCATAGGGCTCAGGATCAGGCCAGGCCGGACTCTACCAGCAGCGCTTCAAGCCCCATCAAATCCGGCACCTTCGCCACCTGCTCGCCCACTTGCACTGCTGCCAGCTCCAGCGGGCACAGGGGCACGTCCACGTAGCTCAATTCGCTGTCGAGCTTGTACGAGCGGGGAATACCCTGGATCACCAGGGCAATGAACTTCAAGGTCGGTCGCCCGCCCAGTGCATTCAACACCACGATGCGTGAGCGTTCTCCCGTCATGCTGGCTTCACCGCAGGCAGCCTCAAAACTGATCAACGGAATTTGC
>Ga0308166_1003843_pt1 | contig 12434 bp, 15 predicted proteins | sample PhyCR2_2_FD_202137 | JGI IMG/M metagenome (GOLD analysis project Ga0308166, IMG submission 202137) | Phyllosphere microbial communities from UC Gill Tract Community Farm, Albany, California, United States - DLSLCC.R2 | ecosystem: Host-associated > Plants > Phyllosphere > Unclassified | place... | reverse complement strand
AACGCCCCTTGGTCGGCGCTCAGGTGGCGCCCTGGCTGTCCTAACGGCGAGAGACAGAAATGCCGGTCGGATGGCTAAAGGCTTCCGCGACAGGGCTCACGGAAAAGCCGACATCCGTTATGAGAGTCCGCATGGCCAAATACGATCCGCTTCGGGACTATCTTCGCAGGCAGAAGACCGACGAGCTTGAGCTATCCTTCGCCGAGATGGAGCGCAAGATCGGCTATATGCTGCCCAAGAGCGCGGGCCTGCCGCAATGGTGGGCCAACCCGACCGACCCGGCGACGCCCTCCGTACAGAGCAGGGCCTGGGGCGACGCCGGCTTCGACGCCGTCCTGATCGTCGGCGCGGACCGGGTCCGTTTCAAGCGGGTCGAACCAACTGCCTGCCGCCCCTAGCCTCCGAAGTCGAACGCCGTCTGGTTTTCAGGAACGGCTGCTTTGCGTTTGCGGCGAGTCTTGGCGGACAGGTCCGGGCTCGTCACGATTTCCGGCGGCGGCTCTGGCTGGGGCGTTTCCAGAACGGGCCTGAACGATGGCTTCACGGGCTCGGGCCTTGCCGGAATGGCGCGCGGCTCCGGCAGGCGGCGCGGCGTCCGCGCTCGTCGCCAAGCCAGGATTTCGCTTTGCCACCAACCGACCCGGTTGCGAGAGACCTGAACACAGGCCGGGAAATCTCCGGTCTTCTGCATGCGCCAGACCGTCGTCCGACTCAGACCGCAGATCACCTTGACCTGCGACCAGGGCAGAATCCGGTCTTCCAACGCGTCGAACGGAGGCGGCTCGCTCAAGCTGTCCATGACACCGCCTCGTCTGCCCGGCGCTCCAGAACCTCGGCCAGCAACCGGGCGTCTCGCGCCGCATCCACTGGATCTCGAACCTCCCAGGTGCGAAGAACGTCCTTCAGGGCGAAGCTGACCGCCGGATCGCTCAGCAGGTCCGCCACGCTGGGCGCCCACTCCGTTCTGAAGCCTTCCAATCCCGCCTCAGCCATGACGCCGACCCCTGGCCGCAGGCGGGGCAGACGCGCGAAGGTCGCTGACCTGGTTCAAGGCCCAGTCGCGCAGCACGCCACGCGGATAGTAGGGCCTGTGCCGGACGTGGAGGCAGGGCGGCCCATTGCCTCCGGTGGACCATAGCCGGGCGAGGGTCTCCGGCTTCATGCGGATGCCGAACTGCACCAGAAAGGCGGAGGCCTCCTTGCGAGTCAGCAGATCCTCATCGGCGGCGTCAGTGACCTCCGCCACCGGTTCTGTCGCGGGGATCATCGATCAGCCTCCGGCGCCCGGCACTCCCGTGAATTGCGGGCGCCCCTCCCGGCCGAGAGCGCGAGGTAGCAGTCAACGGCTGCGGCCACATAGGCTTGTGTCTCCGCTATGTTCGGTATGCGCCCGAGCCGGGCGACACGATCCGGCCCCGAGTTATACGCCGCGAACGCAAGCCGGACGTCGCCGAAGCGGAGCAGCTGCCGGGCCAGATAGTCCGCCCCGCCGTTGAGGTTCTCAATCGGATCGAACCGGTCTCTGACCGCGAGATCCGCTGCCGTTCCCGGCATCAACTGCGTCAGGCCGCCGGCCCCGACCGGAGACACGGCATCGACCCGGTATGCGGATTCCACGATCACAAGGGCATGAAGCATCTTGGGGTCGATCCCGTGGCGCTCGGCGGCGACGGCGATCGCGTCCATGAACGGCTGTGAAAGGGTCGGGAGTCGGGGCGTGAGGTCATCGCCGCCCACCACGTCCGACACAGGCTGCGCGGCGGGACGGCCGAACAGATCGCCGCCGGCGTTGCGCCAGTCGACCGTTTGAGCGGATGCGTTGCCCGCTGCAAGCGCCAGGGCCAGAGCGGCCAAAAACGGTTTCACCATGTCAGGGTCTCCCGAAACACCCCCTCCAGGTCTCGGGTCCGGACGGGTCCAAAATAACGACTGTCGAAACTTCCGGGCGTGTCGCCGAGCAGGAAAAGCTCGTCTGGAGCCAGACGGCGGCAACCCATCCAGGCGGGCAGAGCATTGCCGCGACGATCACGATCCAGAACCGGGGCCACGCGGCTAGGCATTCGAACTGCAGCTCCCTGCCGGCAGACCGGATCGCCGCCGACGGCCGCCACCCGTTTGATCAGCAGGACCTCGTCCGGCATGCCGAGTGCGCCCAGGTAGCGCCGGGCGATGGGAGGTTGGGGCAAAGCGACCATCGCACCCCTCTCCGGCGCGCCGCCAAGCTGTCGCAGATAGAGGCCACGCGGGACGCTGGGGCTATCGTTGACCAAAGCCAGGGCTGGCGTCTGGTCGGCGATCAGGGAGCCCAGGGTGAGGAAGAAGACGGTGACACCGAGCACGGCCCAGCGGTTTCCAGTATCGAGAGGGGTCCAGGTCATGGCTGGTAAGGCTCCAGGATCAGGTCGCGGGTGATCATCACGCGGACTGGAGCCCCGGCGCGCAGACGGATCGACGGCCGGACGTCCAGCTCCCGGTCCACGAGCCGCCCCCCGACCTGGGAGCCCTCAATGGCGGCGGCGTCCCCGGCGTCGCCGAGCAGGCCGCCTGAACCCTCGCCATCGCCGTCGCGTGCGATCTGACCGAGGGTGGTGATCGCGCCGGCGAACAGGGTCCCGACCAGCAAGGGGAATAGCCGCCGATCGACCTGGCCCCGAACCCCGACCGCGCCCTGCGCGTCTACGCCGGGCTCGCCGGTGAGGACGAGACTTTTGCCGTTGGGCAGGATCAGCCGGTCCCAGGTCAGGAAGGCGCGTCGGTCGCCGTAGGCGCTTTCGCCCTCATGACGGCCGATGAGCCGGGTCCCCTGGGGCAGGACGAGATGGTGGCCGCTGACGGTGTCATAGACGTTCTGCGAGACCGTCGCGACGACCGGCCCGGCGCGCGCGGTGTCCACCCCGGTCAACAGGACCGCAGGAATGATCGCGCCGGCCTTCAGCTCATAGGGCGACAGCGGCGCCGTCAGGGTGTGTCCATTATAGGTGGCGCCGACGTCCGCAGCGTCCGCACGAGCGCCGGCCGTCGCTGAACCCGCCGGGGCACGCGGGGCAGGACCGGCCCCGGTCGACGACCCCTCGAAGAACAAGCCCGATCGCGCCGCTTGGTCGCCCGGACTGGGCCCGGTCGCCCGGGTCGTCCGCGATGGCGCATAACCGGCGCTATACCGGGCCGGCGCGGGCGGCGGCGGCGGAACACCCGGCTCAGCCGTCTCGGGCCCGGCCCCATTGCGCGGCTCGGGCAGCCGGTCATAGGTCGCCGGCTGGTCGGTGACCGCTTCGGAGGGCCGAACGGAGCCCCGGGCCTGGTCCTCCCGGCCTTGAACGGCGCGGAGCCGGGCGCTGTCGCGCAGTTCCGGCTGGACGACGAAGGCCCAGGCCAGGGAGCCGGAGACGAGGATCACGCCGCCGATCACGATCGTCTGGACGACCGACTTGCGCAGCCGGGTGACCGGCGGCCGCGGCGCCCGCATCGACAGGCCAGGCGGCGGCGCCTTGGCCTTGCTGGTGATGTCGGGTCTGACCTCAGGGCCGACGCCGGACGCTGCCGAGGAATCGACGTCGTCGGGATTGTGGGGGGTATCCTGGAACGAGGTCATCGGGCGGCTCCCTGGAGGCGGCGGATACGAACGATCTGGGGGCGACGATCGCCGAGCCTGAGCTCGGCGCGATCGAAGACGCGATCGACGATGAACAGACCTCCGGCCTGGCGGTAGTTGACCATCTGGGTCTCGCCGTCGGCGGCGATCACGAAGAGGGCCGGCGCCTCGTCGATCTGAAGATCGGGATCGAAGGCGATGAAGGTGCGCTGCCCGTCGTTGAAGACCGAAGCCGGCGTCCACCGTGCACGGCGCCCTTGCGGCTCTATCCGGTAGCGGGCGTCGATAGGCCCCTCCGGCATCGCCACCGGGTCCGACACGCGGATTTCCGCCGCCTCGGCGATCGGCGCCATGGCCAGGGGATCCATCGCCCCGGTGTCCCAGGCGACCGCCGCGTTGAAGCCTGAGGCGTCACCACTCTTCAGGTCGATGAAATAGACCCGCCGGTTGGTGGTCAGGACCAGGTTGGTCTCGAGTCCTCGTTGCAGCGGCTTGAGGAGGACGTGGGTTCGCTGACCTGCGCCCTCCCCGGACGTGGTCTCCCCGATCTGCCAGCGGACGGTGTCGCCGGCCGCCTTGGAGACCAGGGTCTCGCCGGCCCCCAGGGTCAGGGTGGTGACCCGCAGAGGCGCGGTCCAAACCTCGAACACCCGACCCGGAGACCAGGCGAACACCTGGACCCCGCCGACGAAGGCGTCCGATCGCGAGGCGGCCCGGGCGTCGAGGTTGGCGGCGACGATGGCGCGGCGGCCGGTCATCCCCGTCGCTGGCGCCACGGCCGTCGGCTTCGCCTCATAGGGCGTGCCGACGGGAACGGCGGGCGCCGGGGTCGCATCGGCGACCAGCGCAGCATCGACCTGCACCGTCGATTGCGGCAGGGCTCCCGCTTCGGCGATGACGGCAGCCTCGGCCTCCACGACAGGCAGGGGCGCAACCGTCGGCGGCATGGTCGTTCGGCCGAATACGGCGCAGCCGGACAGGCTGAGGCCCAGGCCGGCCAGGATCAGGAAGCGTCGGGGGTCCATGATACGTCCTCGATTTTCAATCCAAGGGGGTTCTTCATCAGCTCGGCCTCGGTGCGGGGCGGCTGGGTCGTTGTCGTGATCAGGGCGCGCCAGCGCTCGACGCCGGCCTGCTGGCCGTTGACGAAGCGGGTCTCGCGCCATTGCAGGTCGTAGGTCCGCTCGGTGCGCCGCACGACGTTGAGCACCTCGACGTTGACGGCTTCGCGCCCCACCTCGGCGAACGGGTCATGGCTCTGGGCCCAGGCATTGAGGAAGCTCGCCGCCTTGGGGGTCATCAGATCGTAAGCCCGAAGCCAGTTCTGCCGGATCACGATCGGGTCGATCGACTTGGAGCGGACGTCACGTACCCAGCCCGCGAGAGCGTGGCCGATCTGGGCTTCGGTCGGTTCATAGCGGCCGTTGATCGCCGTGATCCGCTGGGTCTCACCCCAGTCAGAGACCTCGACCACGAAGGGTTTGACGACGGCCCTGTCGGCCTGGACCCACCAGCCCGCGCCGAGGAAACCGGCAAGGACGAGGTTGGCGACGGCAATACGGCGCCAGTTCCGGGCATGGGCCAGGGACAGGCCCATCCGGTCGTCCCAGATCTGGCCGGCGCGCTGATAGGGGGTCGTCTCGGGCGCCGAGGCCAAGGCGCGCTTGGGACGAAAAAAGGGGTGCATGGTCAGGACTCCTCGGTTCTCAGATTGGGAGACAGGACGCCGCTGGTCTCACCGGCGGGCATGAGGCCGCGCCCGGCGTTGGCGACGAAGAAGGCTTGCAGGGCCTGGGCGCGCGCAGGCCGTCTCGATCCGCCGGACGCGGGCGAACCGGCGGCGGCCCGGTGGAAGTCGGACCGGGCGGCCTGGGTCTCCGCGGCGATCTTCTCGGCCGGCCGGCCCGGACGCGCCCCGCCGCCATCGTTGGCCGCGCCGCCGGATCCGATGGTTTCGCCCGAAGCCGAACCCGATGCCTGGCGAGGCTGCCAAGTCACGGCGGGCTCAGACACGCCGCCAGGGGAAGACGAGGGCGCGGCAGACATCGCCCCGCCGGACGGTCGGCGCGGACCGGACGGCGACGGATTGTCATTGGAGGGTCTGGGAGGCGCCGACGGCGGAGGCGACATCGGCGGGGTCGGAGACCGGCCGCCGCCAGCGCCGGCTGCGGCCCGGGCTGGCCCCGCCATCTTCGCCGCGCCGCCTGCGACCGCCGTGCCCGCACCCGCGACCCCGGCTCCGACCAGGGCGGCGCTGCCGCCGACAGCGATGCCGGCCGTGATCGCGGCCCCGGCGCCGAGGGCCGGCCCGCCCGTCACCAGGGCCGAGGCCAGATTGGGGATGAACATCGACAGCATGGCCAGAAGGATCGAGGCGACGAGGATGCTCAACGCCTCGTAGATGTCGGGATTGGCCGAGGGCTGGAGCTGGTCGAAGACGGTCCGGGCCCCGGAGATCACGATGGCCAGGGCCAGCACCTTGAGACCCGACGACACAACGTATCCCAGGGGCCGCTCCGCCAGGAAGGCGGACTTGTTCCAGATGCCGAAGGGCAGGAGGATGAAGCCGCCCAGGGTGACGATCTTGAACTCGAGCAGGGCCACGATGATCTGCAGGGCGAGTATGGCGAAGGCCAGCATGATGCCGATCATGGCCAGGCCCAGGATCAGGGCGTCTGCCATGTTGCCGACCACGTCGAGCGGATTGTCGACGGGCGCGGGGGTTTCGCCGAGCGCCTTCACGATTTCCCAACCCTGGGCCAGGACGGCTCCGGGATTGAGGAAGTCGGCCCGGCTGAGCGATCCGCCGCCGGCCGTCAGCCCCAGTTCGATGAACCCGGCGTAGATCGTCTCGGACAGCTGTTGCCAGTCGTTGATCAGCCAGGCGAAGGCCCCGATCAGCAGCACCTTTCCAAAGCCGGAGGCCAGGACTTCGCGATTGGACGACATCGCCCACTGGATCCCGGTCAGGGCGACGACCAGGACGATCAGGAGCCCGAAGACGCCGTTGACCGCGCCCTGCAGGGCGTCGAACCCCGCCGAGATGGTGTTGGAGAACACCACCATCAGCTCATTGGGGGTTTCCACTCCGACCGACATCGCTTGCGCTCCTCAGTCCCGCGCGTGCGACAGGGGATCGAAGGTCGGTGCGGCGGGCGTTCCGGCCGAGCCCGCCCAGCGGCGGCGACGGGCCTCGTCCCCCGAGGCCTGGGTCGCGGCGTCTCTGGCCGTCGCCTCGGCCAGAAGCCGGGACTGGGCCAGCATGATCGTGCGCAACGCCGCCAGATCCTCGGCGAGGACAGCCAGCATCTGGTTGGAGGACTGGATCGCGGCGGTCTGGCCTGAAGCGGCCTCGCTGGCCGAGAGGGCGCCGGTCAGCCGCTGATTGCGTCCCTGTCCAAGACGTTCGAGCTCGGCCGCCGTCCGAGCCACATCCTCGGCCGTTCTCCGGGCATTGGCGGTCCGGGCCTGACCCTGTTCCAGAAGCCGCAGCATGTCCGAACCGGACAGGTCATCGGGATAGAGGCTCTCGAACTGCTGCTCCAGGCCGCTGACCGAACTGGCGATCCCACGCGCCGTGCGGGCCAGTTCGGCCATGTCGCGCAACGACTGGCTGTTGCCGGTCAGGTGGCTGTAAGGCGAGGCCGCAAGGCTCTTGGCCTCGTTGGCCAGGCTCTCCAGCTGACGCGCGGCTTGCAGGGCGTTTTCGATGTGGTTGCGGGGGTCGAAGACGACCTGTTGTGCAGGCGCCGGGGTCGCGGCCGCCAGCAGGCTGACGGCGACGAGACCGGCGGCCACGATCTGGACCGGCCTATTCGGCCGCGAGCGGTCGGGCGAAGGCGTCGAAAACGGCATCAACATTGTGCACTCCCTTGGCTGTGAGAAATTCGCGCGCGAATCCGGCCGCTCCGGAGGCGGCGAGGATGTCGTCGATGAGGGTCTGGTCTTCCGGCGCGCTGGCCCCGCACAGGGCGAGGGCCACGCCGGTCAGGCGCAGATCGAACAGGCGTCGGCCACGCGGCTGGCGCCAGTAGTAGGCCCGCTTGGGCGTGGCGAAGGCGATCAGCTCTAGCTGGCGCCGGTTCAGGCCGAACCCCTGATAGAGGCGGGCCGAAGACGGTTCGAGCGCGCGGGGGTTGGGCAGGAAGACCTGGGTCGGACAGCTCTCGATCAGGCTGGAGGCGATCGGCGAGGCCGCCACGTCGTCCAGGCTTTGGGTGGCGAAGACGACCGCCACCCGCTTCTTGCGCAGGGTCTTCAGCCACTCCCGGATCTTGGCCGCGAATGCGGTCTCCCCAAGGAAGAGCCAGGCCTCGTCCAGGACGAGCAGGGTCGGCCGTCCGTCGAAGCTTCGCTCGAGGTGATGGAAAAGCGCGGACAGCACGGGCGCCACCGCCGATGGCGTGGCCATCAGACTCTCCAGTTCGAAGGTGTCGAAGCGGCTAGGGACTAGGGCTTCACCCTCACCGTCCAGCAGGGCTCCGTGCGGGCCCTTGAGGGTCAGGGGCTCCAGGGCCGCGGCGACGGCCTTGTCCTGCACCAGGGCGCAGAAGACCGTCAGGGTGCGCTGCGCCACGGGGGCGTCGGCCAGGGCCGCGAGCGCTGCCCAAATCTCTTCACGGATCCTTGGGACAGGCTCCAGCCCCGCGAGCCGGACGGTCTCGGCGATCCATTCCGACGCCCAGGCCCGTTCGATCTCCTGGTCGATGCGCGCCAGAGGCTGCAGCGAGAACCGCGCGCCGGGCTCCAGCGCACGCCAGCAACCGCCGGCCGCCAGGGTCGCCGCCCGCGCCGATCGACCCTTGTCGAAGAAGACCACGCGCGCATCCGGGTAGCGGAACCACTGCAGGGCCAAAAACGAGAGTAGCGCGCTCTTGCCCGAGCCCGTTGGTCCGACCACCATGGCATGGCCGACATCGCCCACATGGAGCACCAGACGGAAGGGGGTCGACCCCGTCGTCCGGGCCGTCGCCAGTGGTGGGGCGTCCAGGTTGAGGTCCACGGACGGGCCGGCCCAGACCGCCGACACCGGCAGCAGATCGGCCAGATTCAGGGTCGAGACGAGCGGTCGGCGGACGTCGGCATAGGGCTCGCCCGGCAGGGAGCCAAGCCAGGCCTCCACGGCATTGAGGTCCTCGATCCGAGCCAGCAACCCCTGAACGTTCAGAGCGGCCTCGATGGCCCGAGCCTTGGCGGCGGCGCCGGCCTCCGTCGCGTCGAGCACGCTCACCGTCAGGGTCAGATAGCCAAAAGCGCAGGCCTCGGCCCCCAAGGCGGCCAGGGCGCCGTCGCACTCCTCGGTCTTGGAAGCCGCGTCGGTGTCGAGGAGCGGCACCTCCTCCTTGGTGATGGCTTCGCGCAGCAGAACGCCGACGCCCTTGCGCTTGGCGAACCAGCGCTTCCTCAGCTTGACGATCTCGCGCTCGGCCTCCGGTTTGTCGAGACCGATCCAGCGCGCCGTCCAGCGGTAGGGAAAAGGAAGGGCGCCCAGCGCGTCGAGCAGCCCGGGCCGGGTCACCGACGGCAGGCCGCGCACCGACACGACCTTAAGCCAGCGGTCGCCGAGGCGTGGGGCGATCCCGCCCGAGAGGTCGGCGTCCGCCAGCCAGGCGTCCAGATACATCGGAGACTCAGGCGCGGCGACCGGGAAGCTCCTCGGCGAAACGCAGTCGTGCAACCAGGTCAGCAGGTCGGTGTCGTCGAGCGGAGCAATCTCGGGAAGGGCGTCCGACAGGAGGTCGAGCGTGGTCGCCGCCTCCCGGGTGAAGACCGCCAGGGCCTGGCGCCAGTCCGCGCTGCCCTTGACCAGGCCGTCGAACAGCCAGCGCTCCATTCTCCGCGTCTCGTCGGCCGGCGGGAGCCAGGTCAGGGCCAGGCGAAAATCCGTCTCGAAGGCGGGGTCGCCAGCCTCGAAGCGGCTTCGACGTTCCTCATCGAGAAGCCAGGCGACATCCAGGTCGAACGCGCTCTCCGGATAGGGGGCGGCCTCGCGCCGACGCGCCTCCATATGCAGGCACCAGCCTGTTCCGAGACGCTTCAGCGCATTGTTAAGGCGCGCGCGGACGGCCATCAGCTCGTCCTCGGTCGAGGATTCCAGGTCTGGCCCCCGGAACCTGAAGCCGGTCGTGAAGGAGCCGTCCTTGTTGAGGACCACGCCTTGGGCGACCAGGGCGGCCCAGGGCAGATGGTCGGCCAGAGCCGCCGGGCGTCTGCGATGTTCTTCGAGAAAGCGCATCCCACCCTCACGCGTCCAGATGGCCAGGCAGGGCGAGGTGGCGCCGAAGCACATCGAAGAACCGGCGGTCCGCTCTGGCTGCCCACAAGCCGATCGCGTGGGCAACGGCCCACCACAGAAGGCCGAGCCACCAGATCCGCAGAGCCAGGCCAAGCACCACCGCGATCGTGCCCATGGCGATGGCGTAGTCCCGAGGCATCCCGGCCATGAGGACAGGCTCGGTCAGGGCCTGGGCGACCGGAAGATCCCAGCCCTCCGGTCGGCCGTCTTGGAGGGAGCCGGCCATCATCCGATCTCCGCACCGCCGGCGAAGCCGAAGAAGTCGAGGAAGAAGGTCGAGGCCGCGAAGGCAATGCAAAGGCCGAACATGATGCCCAGACCGCGCCGCATCGAGGATCCGTTCTCGCTCATCGCGATCCCGGCGCCGAAAACGACCACCGCAACGACCGCTGCGGCCTGGACCACGGGCCCGGTGATGGACTGGACCACCTGCTGGAGCGGCCCTTCCCAAGGCATCCCTGAACCTCCGGCCAGGGCCGGCCCGGCCATCATCAGGCCGCACATCATCATTGCGCCGAACAGGCGGCGCCCAAGTCTTCCACGCATGTCTTGCTTCCTGTGTTCAGCGCGTCTCAGCGCGATGCATCACATTGCAAGCAAATATATCCACAGGTTGTCAACTCTGTGGATTGATTATTTTACGCGACTTGCAAACGACTGTCAGACAACTCGCAAAGACTCAAAATACGACTTGTGATGACTTGCAGTCCGAAAGTCGCCCCGACTTCGATGGCGACTTCCCACGACTTGGGTTTCGTGCCCGACAGCGCTCGTTGCCAAACGACGCCGCCTTAGTTTCAGGTGAAAGATTGGCCTTAGGCCGGGATGCTTATCGTGTAGCCGTCGTCGCCCAACGGCTCGACACAGAGCACAGCCTGGACCTTCCATCCGGTGGCGGTCCGCCAGATTTGGACATCCAATCGATGCCTGGATGATCGTGCGGCGAGGTATCCAGGTGAAAACATTGGACGACTGGCTCCCCCAACTACCCTTTCAAGGTGAGATAGCGGGAGCCTACATATTGAGTTCTGAGGCGCGCCTTGGGTCTGAAATGCGCCAACAACAGACATTGGTTTGTAGCCCAGAAGTGGACATTCGGACAAAACGGGCTCCAACATCGCCGCCGATCCTTAGCAGCCTTTAGCTTGCGGCCCGGCATGCTGACATATTCGTCAATCGATCGGTGTGGTTGAGCTGTGCACAAGCCCAGGCGTGTGCTCCGGGATCTTCACATCAACACGGAGCCCCCCGCCGGCCGATCGCAGAAACTGCGCCTGCCCCCCATGGGCCCGCACAGTGGCTAGGACGATAGAGAGGCCTAGACCGCTCCCTCCGGAAGGTGCATTCGCCGCACGGTAGAAGCGCCTGCCCAGCCGATGCAGATCCGAGAAGGCCACGCCCGGTCCGTCGTCCTCGACGATCAAGCGTCCGGAAGTCGGATCGTAGCTAATCAGGATTGAAGACTCTGCGTGCGCCTGTGCGTTGGCGAGGAGATTGGCGGCCGCTGCACTGAAGCGATCCGGATCCACGTTGAGCAGCGCGTCACCGTCAACGAACGAGACCCGACCATCGCCTTCCGCTCCTGCAAACAGCGATCGAAGCGTCACCCAGCGGCGATCTTCGTCGCTAACCGGCATCTCGTCCTCGCGCGCCAGGGCGAGAAGCCCCGTGACGAGGCGGGCGGTACGGTCGACGGAAGTCTGGATCTGCTCCAGCGCGCGGCTTCGAACGGCAGGGTCCGAAGACGATGCCGCAATCTGCGCCTGGACGCGCAGGCCTGCCAGAGGCGTACGCAACTCGTGCGCGGCGGCGGCCGTGAACTCGGCCTCGCGACGCCGCGCTGCGCCAAGGCGTGACATCAGGTCGTTCAGCGCCAGGGCGAAGGGACGGAGTTCGCGGGCGTCCGGCGACACATCCAGCGCCGTCAGATCTTCCGCATCCCGTACCGCAAGGCTGCGGGTCATTTGTCGAATAGGGGCCAGCCCCCGCCCGACCGACCACCAGATCAGCACGCCGAGCGCCAGCAGGCCGAGGACCGCCGGACCGATCAAGGCGGTAACGACATTGCCGACCAGGTGTTCGCGAACGGCCAGATTGTCCCCGACCATGACCCGGAAACCGGCGTCACGATCATGCACAGTATAGACGCGCCAGCGCTCGCCCCGGATCGTCCGTTCGGAAAACCCGTCGCCTCCTTCCGACAATCGCTCGGCAGGTGCGCTTTGCGACCGACCGATCAGATCGCCTTCCAGCGACCAGATCTGGCAGGAGAGCTGGCGGTCGTAGACATCGGCGGCCCCGGTGTCCGGAGCCTGGATCGCCGGGCGCACGCTGCCGGCCTGCATCAGGGACGAAACCATGCGGGCCGACTCCATCAGGCGCCGGTCCAGCACCCGTTGCACTTCGGCCCGGGTCTGGATTTCGACCCAGACGACCGCGCCGCCCCAGACCAGGGCGGTCACGAGCGCGAGAGTGACGAACAGACGCAGGCGGATCGAGCTCATTGCAGGGTGTATCCCACGCCGCGGACGGTGCGGATGAAGCCGG
>Ga0308166_1003842_pt1 | contig 12439 bp, 10 predicted proteins | sample PhyCR2_2_FD_202137 | JGI IMG/M metagenome (GOLD analysis project Ga0308166, IMG submission 202137) | Phyllosphere microbial communities from UC Gill Tract Community Farm, Albany, California, United States - DLSLCC.R2 | ecosystem: Host-associated > Plants > Phyllosphere > Unclassified | place... | reverse complement strand
GCAACCTCGATGTATGGCGCGACTTCAGCGACGTTCGTGCGCTGGTGGCCGCCTACCGCGGGCTGTTGGAAAACAAGCCCCTGGGGCAGACCGTCAATGTCAGCTCGGGTGTCACCCATTCCCTGCGTGAAGTGATCGAGTTGTGCGAGAGCATCACCGGCCACCGCATGCGTGTGGAAGTGAACCCGGCATTCGTGCGCGCCAACGAAGTGAAGACGCTGTGCGGAGACAATACTCGCCTGCGCTCGCTGGTCGGCGACTGGCAGACCCCGCCCTTACGCGACACCCTGCAATGGATGTTGGCTGCCCAATAAATGAAGCTCGTCCTTTCCGTCGAGCCTGTCCGCTTTCCGCTGACGGGCATCGGTCGTTACACCTATGAATTGGCGCAGCGCCTGCAGAACAGCCCCGAGATTACCGACCTGCAGTTCTTCGCCGGTCGCAGTTTCCTGCCAGGGTTGCCGAGTGCAGCCGATGCATCTGGTAGTGGTTACAGCCTCAAGCGCGCGGTGCAGAAGAACTTTCTCGCCATCGAGGCCTATCGCCTGTTGATGCCGCTGCTCAAGGCCCGAGCCTTGAAGGCTCATGGCGACTACCTGTATCACAGCCCCAATTATTATCTGCCGCCGTTCAAAGGGCCTCGCATTGCGACGTTTCACGACTTGTCGCCGTTCACCTGGTCCCAGTGTCATGCACCGCAACTGGCGCGCTACCTGCAGAAAGAGCTGCGGTTGACCTTGAAGCGGGCCGATCGCCTGATCACCGATTCCGAATTCACGCGGCGCGAACTGGCCGAGTATTTCGACTGGCCCATCGAGCGGATCGATGCCGTACCGCTGGCCAGTTCCCCGGAGTTTCACCCGCGCAGCGCCGTCGAAACCAGCGAAGTGCTCGCCCGTTATGGGCTGATCCACGAGGGATACAGCCTGTTCGCCGGCACCATCGAACCGCGCAAGAACATCGAAACGCTGCTCACGGCCTACGAAAGACTGCCGCTGGCTACGCGTCAGCGCTGGCCGTTGATCCTGGCCGGCTATCGGGGCTGGCGCAATGAAGCCATTTTCGCGCGCATCGAATCCGCGCAGCGCCAGGGCTGGGCGCGCTATCTGGGGTTCGTGCCCGCCGAGGATCTGCCGATCCTGTTCGCGGGCGCGCGGTTGTTCGCCTTCCCGTCACTGTACGAAGGTTTCGGGCTGCCGGTGCTGGAGTCGATGAGTTCGGGCGTGCCGGTGGTGTGTTCCGATAACTCGTCGCTGCTCGAGGTGGCGGGTGATGCGGCGCTGATGTGCGAAGCGATGGACATCGAGACCTTGGCAAAGCATATGGCTCAGGCACTGGAAGACGTTCAATGGCGCACAGACGCACGTGAACGGGGCCTGGCCCACAACGACGGCTTCTCGTGGGACCGCTGCACCGCGCAAACGCTGATCGCCTATCGCAAGACGTTGGACAGCCGATGATCAAGGTGCTGCATTTTTTCAAGACCTACTTTCCCGACTCCATGGGCGGCGTTGAGCAGGTCATCTTCCAGCTGGCTGAAGGCTGTGCCGCTGGCGGTGTGGAGTCCGAGGTCCTGTACCTGAGCGATCGCGGCGCCGCGCGCAACGAGCGGGTGGGGCGCCACATCGCCCATCGCTCGAAACTGGATCTGCACGTGGCTTCCACCGGTTTTTCCTGGTCGGCGTTGGGTGATTTCAAGGAATTGGCCAGCAAAGCGGACCTGATCCACTACCACTTTCCATGGCCGTTCATGGACCTGGTGCATTTTGCCAGTCGTACGGGCAAGCCGTCGGTGGTGAGTTATCACTCCGACATCATCAAGCAGAAGACCTTGCTCAAGCTCTATCAGCCGCTGATGAACCGCTTTCTTGGGTCCATGGACCGCATCGTCGTGTCTTCCCCAGATTACGCGGCGAGCAGCCCGGTACTGCAGCGCTTTCCCGAGAAGCTGTCGGTCATTCCCTTCGGTCTCGATCCGGCGACCTATCCCATACCCTCCGCCGAGCGCCTGGCACACTGGCGTGTTCGCTTCCCGGGCAAGTTCTTTCTGTTCGTTGGCGCGTTGCGTTACTACAAGGGTTTGAACTACCTGCTGGACGCAGCCAAAGCCACTGGGCTGCCGGTGGTGATTCTCGGCGGTGGTCATCTGGAAGCCGAACTCAAGGCTTACGCCCAGCAGTTGGACGTGTGCAACGTGCACTTTCTTGGCGGCCTGCCGGACGAAGACAAGGCGGCGCTGCTCACTTTGTGCCACGCCTTTGTCTTTCCCTCGCACCTGCGCTCCGAGTCGTTCGGTATTTCGCTGCTTGAAGGCGCGATGTACGGCAAGCCGATGATCTCGTGTGACATCGGCAGCGGTATGAGCTACATCAACCGCACCGGGGAAACCGGATGGGTGATTCCCCCGCGTGATTCTCAGGCGCTGGCGGCTGCCATGCAGGCGCTGTGGAACGACGAAACCATGGCCAGTGCCATGGGCGCCGCCGCATCGCGGCGTTTCCAGCAAGTATTCACCGCACAAGGAATGGCGGACAGTTATGTGCAGTTGTATCACGACGTATTGCAGCGTTAACCCACTCGACCAAGGTACTGGCTCATGATCTCGAAACCTGTTTTGATCACCGGTGCGTCGGGGTTCGTCGGCGCCGCCGTGGCGGCGCGTCTGGTGCAGCTGGGCTGCCCGAACACGCGGGCAGCAGTGCGCCGCGCCTACACGCAACTGCCTCTGGGTGTTGAAGGGTGCGTGGTTCCGACCCTGGCTGCCGATACCGATTGGACCAGCGCCCTGGCCGGCATCGACAGTGTGGTCCACGCCGCTGCGCGGGTGCATGTGATGCGCGAGTCCGCAACCGACCCGTTGGACGCGTTCCGCCGGGTGAACGTCGAAGGCACTCTGAACCTTGCTCGCCAGGCGGCCCAGGCCGGGGTTCGACGCTTCGTGTTCATCAGTTCGATCAAGGTCAATGGCGAAGCCACCGAGCCAGGCCGGCCGTTTCGTGCCGACGACGAGCCGGCACCGCAGGACGCCTACGGCGTGTCCAAGCTGGAAGCGGAGGTGGGCCTGCGTGCGCTGGCTGAGAACACGGGCATGGAAGTGGTGATCATTCGTCCGGTGCTGGTATACGGGCCGGGTGTGCGTGCAAATTTCCATGCGCTGATGAGCCTGGTCAACAAAGGCGTACCGTTGCCATTCGGCAGAACCAGCAATCGCCGCAGCCTGGTCGCGCTGGATAACCTGGTGGACCTGGTGTGCACCTGCCTGGAACATCCGGCTGCGGCTCATCAAACCTTTCTGGTCAGTGACGGCGAAGCAGTGTCGACCGCAGGTCTGGTGCGAGCCATGGCAACGGCGCTGGGCAAGAAGCCGCGTCTGCTCGATGTGCCGCTGCCGTGGATGAGCCGCGTGGCGCAAGCGGTGGGGCAAGGCGCAGTCACGCAGCGTCTGTTCGAGTCGCTGGAAGTGGACATCGACAAGAATCGCCAGCTGTTGGGTTGGGAACCCTCCACCCGAATGGCCGATGCATTGCTCGCCACCGCGCGGCCCTACGTGGAAGCGCGTCGTCGATGAGCATGCTGCTGTGGCTGGTAATCGTTCTGGTGATGGCCTACGGGCTGACCTACGCATTGCGCCGCTATGCACTGGCGCGCAGCCTGATGGACGTGCCCAATGCGCGCAGCTCCCACACGGTGCCGACACCGCGCGGCGGCGGGGTAGCCATTGTGCTGGTGTTCCTCGCGGCCATAACGCTGCTGACCCTTAACGGAACGCTCGACACCCGCTCCTGGCTGGCGCTGTTGGGCAGTGGCGCGCTGGTGGCAGTGGTGGGTTTTCTTGACGACCATAATCACATTGCCGCGCGTTGGCGTCTGCTCGGGCACTTCGGTGCGGGCGCCTGGGCGTTGCTGTGGCTGGGCGGCATGCCCGGTGTGCTCGGTGCAGTCGATGGCCTTGCGCCGCTGTGGTGGGTGTTCGGCCTGTTGTATCTGGTGTGGATGCTCAACCTCTACAACTTCATGGACGGTATCGACGGCATCGCCAGTGTCGAGGCCATCTGCGTGTGCGCCGGAGCTTGTCTGATCTATGCAGTGGGCGGGCACCCGCAGTTGATGTGGCTGCCAGCCTTGCTCGCCGCAGCGGTGGCGGGCTTTCTGCTGTGGAACTGGCCGCCGGCGAAGATTTTCATGGGCGATGCGGGCAGCGGGTTTCTTGGGCTGGTCCTGGCCATCTTTTCGGTCCAGGCCGCATGGGTCGAGCCGAATTATTTCTGGGCTTGGGTCATCCTGCTGGGGGTGTTCATCGTCGATGCGACGTTCACCCTGCTGCGCCGCCTGCTGCGCGGCGATAAGGTGTACCAGGCCCACCGAAGCCATGCCTATCAGTACGCTTCCCGCGTTTACGGCAGACATCTGCCGGTCACCGTCGCAACGGCATTGATCACCCTGGGATGGCTGTTACCCATGGCTCTGTGCGTGACGGTTTTCGGTCTGAACCCCGCGTTAGGCACTTTCATTGCATACATCCCTTTGTTGTGGCTGGCTTTTCGTTATCATGCGGGGGAATTGGAACGCGCGTGAAATTGCGTTCGCGCACTGGTGCTATCGACTGATCGCACTTATGGTTACGTAGTTGCTGCAACCGACCGTCACGGTCAGGGGCCAATTGGGTCGAATGTCGATGGATAAGTTACGTACACGCTTGCTGGGTTTGCCACGTCGCCAGAAGCGCATGCTGCAGGTGGTCACGGACATCGTGTTGGTCTGGGTCGCGCTGTGGATGGCATTTCTGGTGCGCCTGGGCATCGAGGACATGTACAACCCGATTCGCGAGCACGACTGGCTGTTCATGGCCGCACCGCTGGTGGCGATACCGCTATTCATTCGTTTCGGCATGTATCGAGCGGTGATGCGCTACTTCGGCAACGATGCGCTGGTGGCCATCGTCAAAGCGGTCAGCCTCTCGGCACTGATTCTTGCGGTCGTGGTGTACTGGTACAGCAACCACCAAACGGTGGTGCCGCGCTCGATCATCTTCAACTACTGGTGGATCAGCCTGGTCATCATCGGCGGCTTGCGCCTGGCGATGCGTCAATACTTCATGGGCGACTGGTTCAACGCGGTGCACAACGTGCCGTTCGCCGGGCGTGACGACCGCTTGACCAAGGTAGCGGTGTACGGTGCAGGTGTGGCGGGCAATCAACTGGTCGCCGCGCTGCGCATGGGCCGGGTGATGCGTCCGGTGGCATTCATCGATGATGATCCGAGCATCTCCGACCGGGTGATTGCCGGTATTCAGGTGTTCAAGCCCAAACATATCCAGCGCATGATTGATCTGACCGGCGCCGAGGAACTGCTGCTGGCACTGCCGTCGACATCGCGTTCGCGGCGCCGTGAAATTCTCAGTTTCCTCGAAGGCTTTCCGCTGCATGTACGCAGCGTGCCCAACTTCACCGCGCTGGCCAGCGGCGAGGTCAAGGTCGACGATATTCAGGAAGTGGACATCGCCGACTTGCTGGGGCGCGATTCGGTGCCCGCGCAAGACGACCTGCTCGAGCACTGCATTGCAGGCAAATCGGTGATGGTGACCGGGGCAGGGGGGTCGATCGGCTCCGAGCTCTGCCGACAGATACTGAGCCTGGAGCCGGCGCTGCTGATTTTGCTGGATCACGGGGAATTCAATCTCTACACCATCAGCGGCGAGCTGGACCAGCGTGCCGCTCGTGAAGGGCTGAACGTGCAGATGTTGCCAACGCTTGGCACCGTGCGTGACCAGGCCAAACTACTTGAGGTCATGACCACCTGGAAGGTTGACACGGTGTACCACGCGGCCGCCTACAAGCATGTGCCGATGGTGGAACACAATATCGCCGAAGGCGTACGCAACAACGTGTTGGGTACGCTCAACTGTGCTCAGGCCGCGTTGCAGGCCGGGGTGGCCAACTTTGTGCTGATCTCCACCGACAAGGCCGTGCGCCCGACCAACGTGATGGGCAGTACCAAGCGGTTGGCGGAGATGAGCTTGCAAGCGCTGAGCCGCGAGTTGGCACCGGTGCTGTTCGGCGACCCCGCCAATGTGGCGCGCGTCAACAAGACACGCTTCACCATGGTGCGTTTCGGTAACGTGCTGGGTTCGTCGGGTTCGGTGATTCCGCTGTTTCACAAGCAGATCAAGTCGGGCGGCCCGGTCACAGTTACGCACCCGAACATCACCCGTTATTTCATGACCATCCCCGAGGCGGCGCAACTGGTGATCCAGGCCGGCTCCATGGGGCGCGGTGGCGAAGTGTTCGTGCTGGACATGGGCGAGCCGGTGAAGATCATCGATCTGGCACAGAAGATGATTCACCTATCGGGCCTGAGTATCCGTTCCGAACAGAACCCGCAGGGCGATATCGGCATCGAGTTCACCGGTTTGCGGCCGGGCGAGAAGTTGTACGAAGAGCTGCTGATCGGCAACAACGTGGTTGCCACCCGACATCCGATGATCATGAGTGCCCATGAGGATCATTTGTCCTGGGAGTCGCTCAAGGCTGAACTGACTGAGTTGCTGCGCGCTTTGGATGACGCCGATTTCGATCGGGTCCGCGAAATCCTCAGAGAGGCCGTGAGCGGGTACGCCCCGGAAGGCGAGATCGTCGATTGGCTGCACATCCACCAGCATCGCGGCAGCAACGACTGACCCATCGGGCTGCCTTTTTCGCGGCCGATGACCGTATCGACCATGGCGGGGCATGCGCGGGTCGACAATCGGCTACGGATCGCCCATCATGCAGCGCTGCCGATACCAGGCTGCACATACCCGAACCAGTCGTTGCCCATAAAAATGACCGACATACTTTCCGAACCTGCGGTTCGAGTCGACGTGGCGGATTACCCCCTCGTCTCGATCGTGGCGCCTTGCTACAACGCTGAAAAGTTTCTCGAAGAGGCGTTGGTCAGCATCTTCGCTCAGGACTATCCGAATTTCGAAGTGATCATCGTCGACGACGGTTCCAGCGACCGCAGCATCGACATGCTCAAGGCATTGCAGGCGATCTACGACTTTCAATTGTTGCAGCAGGCCAACCAGGGTGTCAGCGCCGCGCTCAACTTCGGCTTGCAGCACGCCCGCGGGAAGTACGTCTCCACGCCGGACCTGGACGACATCATGCTCGCCCACTCCCTGCGCGTACGCGTCGACTACCTCGAGAAGAATCCGGACGTGGGCGCGGTGGGCGCGCTGATCACCTATATGGACACCCAGGGCAATGCCCTCAAGGACCAGACTCACACGCGCATTCGCCGCATGGATTTCGCGGACATCCTCGCCAATGCCCGAGTCTGCGGTGCCCCAGTGTCGCTGTACCGCATGGAGGTGCTGCGCAAGGCCAAGTTCTACGACCCAGACATCAAGGTCCAGGATTTCCAGATGACCCTGCGTATCGCCGAGCAAGGTGTCGAGATCCATATGCTGCCGGTCATCGTCACCCGCTACAGACGTCATCCGCACAACTTGTCGCGGCGTTACAAGACCTTGTTCGAGGCCGATATGCGCGCCATCGAGCCCTATCGCGGGCACCCGGGCTACGAGCGCGGTCGGGCCAAACTGGTGAACAAGGCGCTGAAGTATGCGGTGGTTGAAGACAAGAAGGATGCGTTGCGCCTGCTGCGCTCGATCCCGCTCAAATTCTGGGACCGCACCACGCTTCGGCGGCTCAAGCGTCTGGTGCTGCATTGGTAAGTAAGGAAGTTTGTTGATGAAGTGGTGGGACCGGTTGAAGAAAAGGAAGGTTCGCAGGCACCTTGGACAGTTCGAGAGACTGTTCCGAGGGCGCGAGCGAATTCGTATGCGCTATCCCCAGTTTTCGATCGGGGTGGGCACCTACGGCGTTCCCGATGTGCAGGAGTTCGGCAACGACACCACCTTGAAAGTGGGTAACTACACCTCTATTGCCGAGGGTGTGAGAATCCTGCTCGGTGGTGGCCACCGTACGGACTGGGTATCGTGTTTTCCTTTCCCGCTGCTCATCGACGAGGTCAAGGATGTACCGGGCGCCTCGCCTGACAAGGGTGATGTGGTCATCGGCAGTGACTGCTGGCTATGCGCCAATGTTCTGATTCTATCCGGGGTGACGGTCGGCCATGGCGCGGTAGTTGCAGCCGGTGCGGTAGTGACCAAGGACATACCACCCTATGCCATCGTAGGGGGCAACCCCTGCCGATTCATCAGATGGCGTTTCGAGGAAGATGTGCGTGAGGCGCTGTTGGCATCCGCGTGGTGGGACTGGCCCGTAGCCGAGGTCAAGACAGTCGCTCACCTGTTGTGCAGCGATGACCTGGAAGCATTTCTGACCTATGCCCGCAATCGCCAGCCTGCGGCCGTATCGGTTTGAATGGTTCAAGTGTATCGAGCGTCATGAGCCTTGCAGGCAAGGCCTGACATTCCTTGAGGTCATGCGTTGTTACAATGCGAGCGGTGCCGGTGATTGGCCTGGCTGTCCGTAGTACCTAGAGTGCCTGGCTTTGCGCAGGCACGGCATCATTTTTTCAGAGCAGCGATTATGAATACGTCCACCTCCGACAATCGAATGCAGCCCCTGGTGTCGGTGATCATCGCCTCGTACAACCACGCGCCGTATATCGAAGCATCGATCGGCAGTGTGCTGGCGCAGACCTACGCCAACATCGAATTGCTCGTGGTGGACGACGGCTCGACCGATGGCAGCGTCGAGCTGTTGCGCACGCTCAGTGCCGAACACGGATTCGATCTGCGGGTGCAGGAGAACAAAGGCTTGTCGCGCACATTGAACGAGTCGGTGGCGCGGTGCAGTGGTAGCCTGGTAGTGCCGTTCGGATCGGACGACGTGATGTTTCCTCATCGTATCGCGACTCAGGTGGCGTACATGGAGGGCAAGCCAGAAGTGGGGATCTGCTCGGCCAATACCGAAATCATCGATGCCACGGGCAAGGTGATGTGCGAGCGCGAGCAGCGCAAACGCAACGAGCCGTTTCGTCGCCTGGACTTCGATGACATGTTCATGGACCGCAAGCCGGGACCGACGGCTGCGACGTTGATGTTCCGGCGTGAGGCGTTGGAGAAGGTCGGTGGTTTCGATCCGGAGATTCGTCTGGAGGACGTCTACATCGAGCTGGCTATTACCCGCGCCGGGTATTTCATTGACGTGCTGGGCGAGCCCTTGGCGCAGTACCGCAAGCATGCGACCAACACCTACAAGAATGGCCGCTTCATGGTTGAGAACGTGCTCAAGACCTACGCGGTGTATCGCGAGCATCCTGCCTACGAGCAGGTGCGTTGGCGCTTCCTGAATTCGATGTTCTTGAAGTACGCGCGCAAGGACAAGGGATTGAGCCGGGAACTGCTCGGTATGATTCCGCTCAGGGCCTGGAACAAGAAAACCCTGCGCGGCATGATCCGCATGGTGTTCGGCTAGAGTTTGCATGCACCGCCGACGCGGCTCGCGCCGCTACTACAGGGGATCGGGGTCTGTAGCAGCGGCGCAAGCCGCGGTATTTCGATAGGACTCAGTTACAGGGCTTTGGCCGGAGGACGGTGGAGGCGGTTGCCCCAGTGACATAGCCACTGCGCATACACCAATGCCATTGGAATCCAGATCAGGAACCAGTGTTCCTTTGGCCGAGACATGAAGGCGCTGCCCTCGGTCAGGCCCGAGGCAAAACCGAATACCAGCCAGGTTGCGGCTACCACTACCTGCGGTTCTCGGCGATTCATCCAGCAGAAGCGTATGGCCAACCCATACAGCACCATCCACAGACTCAGCCCAGCCACACCGCCGATGTACAGAACGCCCAGTTCTATATTGTGCGGATCCGCCAAGGTGGTCGGCAGCCCCGGAATGACGATGGTCATCTCCGAATCGTACCCGCGCCCCAGCCATGGGTTCTCACTGATCTGACGCAGCGATTCCATCCAGATCTGCGGCCGGTACGATGCACCTCGCGATGTCAGTACGTCGGGCATCACCACATACAGCGCTGCAATACCCATCAACGCGATGGCAATGGCCAATCCACCGCGTTTCTTGTTTCCCGCCGCCATCAGCCATAGCAGAGCCGCCGCCATGCCGATGATGGGCGTACGGGAACCGGTGGCTACCAAGGTCACGCCCAGCACCGCCAGGCAGCCCAGCGCCAATGGGTTCCAGGGATTGCGGCCGATGTACCAGGTGGCCAGCCAGACACTGGCAAAGGCACCGAACACATGGGCACTGAGCAATGGGTTGTACAGTGCCCCGTAGCCGTCCAGACGGCTGCCGAGAGAGGCGCCTTGCACGCCATAGAAATAGATCAGCGACAAACCACCGGCTGCGGTTGCGATCAACGCCGCCAGGCGGGTGATCTGTGCCAGCCGGGCCGGTATGTTCAGCGCGATCAGGCCAGCGGAAAGCAATACCATGGCGATGTAAAGCGGCCGTTTGAACAACGAGCCAAAATCTTCACCATCCACTGCCCAACTCACGCTTAACAGGATGTACGCGCTGAACGCGACGAAGGCGAGGAACATGGGGTTGCGTATCAAGGACTTGAACGGACCGGGCTGGAGCACCAAGGCCAGTAGGGTGGGGACCGCCAGGAACAGGTAGAACAGCTTGTGATAAAGCGAGCGATCCCAGGCCCAGAACATGCCAGTCATAATGACAAGCCAGCCAATCGGCAGAACATAGGCATTCAACGCATGCGCGGCGCGCTCGCGAACTGACGCGCTTTGAGGTGGAGCGAGGGGTTGTCTGTGCATAGGCCTGAGCAATGAAGTGTAAGGGGCGGATGGATTGTACGTGGATGTCACTGTGTATCAACAGTGAAGCTCCAAGCGCTGATAAATCCTACGGACCGATGCTTGCCAAACACTTGCTTACACAGGCTCAACCGCCTTGCGACGCCCATCTTGACGCTGCATGCGGGGAACTGACACGCGGTGCAACACGTAAGGGGTGGAACAACCAGCAGGCTGGACTAGGGTTCGCGCGTGGCTCAGGAATGCCGCGTTTCCCCATTCACCTCATGGAGCGTATGCAATGCGTAAGAATCTTCTCCCTGCCCTGGTCTTGGCCCTGTTTGCCAGCACAGCTGGATTTCTCAGTGCCTCATCGGCAATGGCGGCGCCGTTGGGGTCTGCATCGGTTGTTCAAACCAGTTCCCCCAACAGGGTCAACCTCAATACCGCCGATGCTGACACCCTCAAGAAAGAGCTCTCAGGCGTCGGACTGACGAAGGCCACGGCCATCGTGAAACACCGACAAGCCTATGGGCCCTTCGAATCAGTTGAGGAACTGCTGGAAGTCACCGGGATTGGCAAGACCTTGCTGGATCGCAACCGCGACAAGCTGGTCGTCGAATGAAGGCCCGCGAGGCTGGATTCAACCTGAGCCTACCAAGCGCAGCTTGAACCGATCGGGAATCACCGCCTCTATGATATCTGCAGCTCGTTGGGTACCCCCCATCAGGTGAATGGCATCGGCGAGCTGTTCCAGGTCAGGCCACTGGTTCTCCAGCAAATGACGCAGGTGTTCCGCCAATTCCCGACTGCTGCTGTGACGGCTGGCGTGCACGCCGGAACCGCTGTAGGCCACTCGCGCTGCAACACCTGGCTGGTCGGCGGCAATGGGTAAGGCCAATATCGGCGTTTCCGCCACGATGGCTTCAAGCACGATGTCGAGGTCACCGTGGGTCACCAGTACGTCGGCGTACTGCAACAGCATGTGCTGGTCGGCGAAGTCCGTGACCCAAGTAGCGCCATGCCGCAGCAACTGGTCGCTCTGCCGATGGGTCAGTCCGCCACAATGCATGACCAGCAATTGTGCGTTCAGCAGCTTGCAGGCCTGGGCAATCCGCTTGAACAGCGTGATCCGATGGCCATTCAGACGACCCAAGGTAGCGACGATGAATGGCCGGCTATTGTCTAGCGTATAGGGCAAGTGGTTGGCCTCGTCCAAGATCCGGCGCAATGGACCGACTTCGTGGAAACAAGGTGGTAGATTGGGTCGTGGAAAATCGAATTCCAACACCGTTTGGCTGATTTGGGCCAGCGGCGACAGGCACTGGTGCAGGCCCTCGCGCGCAGGAAGTCCGAGCGCCACGCACTGGCGTGCGATCGCCTTGCGCAGCGGCTTCATCACCCAGTCATGCAGTCGTTCGGCGCGTGCGTAGCGTTTGAGCGCTTCGCTGCCGCGTTCATAGCGATAGGGCAATACAGCCAAGGGGACAGTCGCGTCTTCGCGGTTGACTGGCAGCGCGCAGGCAATCGAGACGAAGGGCAACTGCAACGATTCTGCGATCAGCCCGCCGGCCGCTTCCATTTGATCGCAGATCAGTGCATCGATGCGATCTTCGCGCAATGCCGCCGGCAGTTCCTCGCAGAGCATTTGCGTAACCTGCGCCATGTCCGCGTAGCTACGCCACTGGCCCAGCAAGGTGTCGAAGTAGG
>Ga0308166_1003841_pt1 | contig 12444 bp, 8 predicted proteins | sample PhyCR2_2_FD_202137 | JGI IMG/M metagenome (GOLD analysis project Ga0308166, IMG submission 202137) | Phyllosphere microbial communities from UC Gill Tract Community Farm, Albany, California, United States - DLSLCC.R2 | ecosystem: Host-associated > Plants > Phyllosphere > Unclassified | place... | reverse complement strand
CTTTCAAAAACCAGGCGTTCAAAAACGGTGAATTCATCGAAGTGACCGAGAAAGATACCGAAGGCCGCTGGAGCGTCTTCTTCTTCTATCCGGCTGACTTCACCTTCGTTTGCCCGACCGAACTGGGCGACGTAGCCGATCACTACGATGAGTTGCAGAAACTGGGCGTGGACGTGTACTCCGTCTCCACCGACACCCACTTCACCCACAAAGCGTGGCACAGCAGCTCTGAGACCATCGCTAAAATCAAATATGCGATGATCGGCGACCCGACTGGCGCGCTGACCCGTAACTTCGAAAACATGCGTGAAGACGAAGGTCTGGCTGACCGCGGTACCTTCATCGTTGACCCGCAGGGCATCATCCAGGCGATCGAAGTGACTGCAGAAGGCATTGGCCGTGACGCATCTGACCTGCTGCGTAAAATCAAAGCGGCTCAGTACGTTGCTTCTCACCCAGGTGAAGTGTGCCCGGCTAAATGGAAAGAGGGTGAAGCGACCCTGGCTCCGTCTCTGGACCTGGTTGGTAAGATCTAAGTCTCAAAATTTGAAAAGCCCGGCGGCGCTGCGCTTGTACGGGCCTATCTATCACGGGTGCGCTATGCACCCGTTTTTCCCTAACAACATGATTCAAGTTGCATCCAGGCAGCCCTATTGAGGCAGCTTGCATGATGATGTTTTTAACTCAGAGGTGACCCTAATGCTTGATACTACAATGAAAACCCAGCTTAAGGCTTATCTTGAGCGTTTGACCAAACCCGTTGAGCTGATTGCCACGCTGGACGATAGCGCTAAATCGGCAGAGATCAAAGAACTGCTGGCTGAAATTGCCGAGCTGTCTGACAAAGTCTCCTTTAAAGAAGACAATCAGCTGCCGGTACGTAAACCTTCGTTCCTGATCACCAACCCAGGCTCTCACCAGGGCCCGCGCTTTGCTGGCTCTCCGCTGGGACACGAATTTACCTCCCTGGTGCTGGCGCTGCTGTGGACCGGCGGTCACCCTTCTAAAGAAGCGAAAGAGATGCTTGAGCAGATCGCCGCGCTGGAAGGGGATTTTGAGTTTGAAACCTACTACTCGCTCTCGTGCCACAACTGCCCGGACGTGGTCCAGGCGCTGAACCTGATGTCCGTGCTTAACCCACGCATCAAGCACACGGCGATTGACGGTGGTGTGTTCCAGAACGAAGTCACCGATCGCAACGTCATGGGCGTGCCAGCGGTGTTCCTGAACGGCGTTGAGTTTGGTTCAGGCCGTATGACCCTGACCGAAATCGTCTCTAAAGTGGATACCGGCGCTGAAAAACGTGCGGCGGAAGAGCTGAACAAGCGTGACGCTTACGACGTGCTGATCGTCGGTTCCGGCCCTGCCGGTGCGGCAGCGGCAGTCTACTCGGCGCGTAAAGGTATCCGTACTGGCCTGATGGGCGAGCGTTTTGGCGGTCAGGTGCTCGACACCGTGGACATCGAAAACTACATCTCCGTGCCGAAAACCGAAGGTCAGAAGCTGGCCGGTGCGCTGAAAGCCCACGTTGATGATTACGATGTGGACGTTATCGACACCCAGAGCGCAACCAAACTGATCCCGGCGGCAGAAGAGGGCGGCCTGCATCAGATTGAAACCGCCTCTGGCGCGGTGCTGAAAGCACGCAGCGTGATCGTTGCTACTGGTGCCAAGTGGCGCAACATGGGCGTGCCGGGTGAAGAGCAGTACCGTACCCGCGGCGTAACCTACTGCCCGCACTGCGATGGCCCGCTGTTTAAAGGTAAGCGCGTAGCGGTCATCGGCGGCGGTAACTCCGGCGTTGAAGCGGCTATCGACCTGGCCGGTATCGTTGAACACGTGACGCTGCTTGAGTTTGCGCCAGAGATGAAAGCTGACAAGGTTCTGCAGGATAAAGTGCGCAGCCTGAAAAACGTCGACATCATTCTGAACGCTCAGACCACTGAGGTGAAAGGCGACGGCACCAAACTGACCGGCCTTGAGTACCGTGCCCGCGTCAGCGGCGATGTGCACCACATTGAGCTGGAAGGTATCTTCGTACAGATCGGCCTGCTGCCGAACACTAACTGGCTGGAAGGCGCGGTTGAGCGTAACCGTATGGGTGAGATCATCATTGATGCCAAGTGTGAAACCAGCGTGAAAGGCGTGTTCGCGGCGGGCGACTGCACCACCGTACCGTACAAACAGATCATCATCGCCACTGGCGAAGGTGCGAAAGCCTCTCTGAGCGCGTTCGACCACCTGATCCGTACCACCGTATAATAAGCAAGTAAGACACCTGCACTGTGAGCAGCGAGGCTACCTTCGGGTAGCCTCTTTTTTTATCCCCTCTTTTTCCCGCTAAGATTACTCTCAAAACCGCTGTCGATTCGCCTGGCTGCCCAGATCGGCGTCTGGACTGACTAACCTTGATCCGTGCAAGCCCAATTTTCACTCTCCCGATCTCAGGGGAGTAGCGGAGGTCTGAATGAAAGCATTGACGTATCATGGTCCCCATAGCGTTCGCGTCGAGAGCGTGCCGGATCCGATTATTGAACAGCAGGATGATATTATTCTGCGTATCACCGCGACCGCCATCTGCGGTTCCGACCTGCACCTCTATCACGGCAAGATCCCTAAAACTGAACACGGGGATATTTTCGGTCATGAATTTATGGGCGAAGTGGTCGAAGTCGGCCGTGACGTAAAAAATATTCAGAAAGGCGAGCGGGTGGTGATCCCCTTCGTGATTGCCTGCGGCAGCTGTTTCTTCTGCCAGCAGCACCAGTATGCCGCCTGCGAGACCACTAACGGTGGACATGGCGCAGCCCTAAACAAAAAGCAGATCCCACCGCCGGCCGCACTGTTTGGCTATAGCCACCTCTACGGCGGCGTGCCGGGTGGCCAGGCAGAGTATGTCCGCGTACCTAAGGGTGACGTTAACCCCTTCAAGGTGCCGCAGCTGCTCTCCGACGATAAGGCGCTGTTCCTCTCTGATATTCTGCCCACCGCCTGGCAGGCAGCAAAAAACGCCGAGGTGAAGAAAGGGTCGCGGATCGCTATCTACGGGGCCGGTCCGGTAGGTCTGCTTACCGCCGCCTGTGCCCGACTGCTGGGTGCTGAGCAGATTTTTATGATTGACCACAACGACTATCGTCTGCGCTTTGCTGAAGAACGTTACGGGGTGATCCCCATTAACTTTGATAAGCATGACGATCCGGCCGAGGTCATCATTGAAAACACCCCGGGCAACCGCGGCGTAGATGCCGTGATTGATGCCGTTGGCTTCGAGGCTAAAGGCAGTACCACCGAAACGGTGCTGACTAACCTTAAGCTAGAGGGCAGTAGCGGTAAGGTGCTGCGCCAGTCCATCGCCGCCGTGCGTCGGGGCGGGATTGTCAGCGTGCCGGGGGTCTATGCGGGCTTTATCCACGGCTTCCTGTTCGGCGACGCCTTCGATAAAGGTATCTCGTTCCGCATGGGCCAGACCCACGTTCACGCCTGGCTGCCAGAGCTGCTGCCGCTGATCGAGCAGGGTCTGCTGAAGCCAGAAGAGATCGTGACCCACTATCTGCCGCTTGAAGACGCGGCCCGTGGCTACGAGATGTTTGATAAGCGTCAGGATGACTGCCGCAAAATCATTTTGGTGCCCGGCGCGCAAAGCCCGGAAGCGGCGAGAGCCAGCGTAACGGCACTGAGCAACGGTAATATCAACCTTCCGCCAGCGTAACGCGTCCTCTACTCAGCCTGCCCTTTGAACGCATCCAGAGGGTAGGCTGTTTCTCGTTAATATCCTACTTCATCCAGAACAAACTCTTTACCACAGTTGCCAGGGTGCGGCTGAGCGATAAACGAGGTGGGAGAGAGCGGCTGATTAATTGCGCTCGCCTTCAGGGTAAGCTGCACTTCCGTCAGATAGGCCGGGTTGCCGTTGCAGGTTAGCTTCATGGCTTTGACGCTATCGCTGCCGTAGGTCCGGGCAAAGGCGGCGTCAAAATCGCTGCGGCTGACGCGCTCCCCATAGTTGGCTGCAATGAACTTACCGAGGGCGCTCTGCTTGATCTCGCTGGCCATGCGCACCATGACGCCAAAGTAGGCGTCCGGATCGAAGCCGAAGCAGACCCCGTGCTTGGCATACTCGTAGCGTTCGAGGCAGGAGTTTGCGCCTGCGCCGGGCATCACGCTATTAAGCTTTGCTGCGCTCTCCAGCGACAGGCCAGTCTCGGCGCTGGCGCACTTCTGCCCGACGCGAGCCTCTGGCATGTTGGGGATGGGGCGGGTAGCACAGCCGTAACGCATCCAGCGGCGATCGTCGACTCCGCGAGCGGCAATTGATTTCGGCAGGCCGGGCCACAGGCCGTGAACGGTCAGAAAATCGTCTTTGTTATCGCTCTCTTTTTGCAAGCGACACTCGTCCGGCTCGCGCTGGCGGCGATCGTGCTGGCTCTGGCAGAACCCGGTTTGCCACGAGAGCGCCAGCACATAGCGATCGAAATCACCGTACTGGGTAGCGCTTAGCGGGGCGGCAGGCGCGGCGGCGGTCCAGAGCATGGCCGCGGCGGCGGCGAGCAGGGGTACGAACTCCTTTCTGAACATTTCAATTCCCGATGAATATATTTAAATAGTTCCAGAAAGTTATTAAAGCATAAAAAAAGCGCCGAACAGGCGCTTTTTCGTGTGGTGCTTAGCGGAGGGCTGTACCAGGAACCAGTATTTCCGTGGCCACAATCACCACGATCAAGCCTACCAGAACCGGCACCGAGGTACGTTTTACCACCTCGAAGGGGGAGATTTTTGCCATCCCCGCCACGGCAACCACCACGCCGGAGACCGGGGATATGGTGCGTCCGAGGTTAGAGGCCTGCAGCATGGGAATCGACAGATAGGCCGGATTAATACCCGCCTCGCTGGCAAGCTTAGGGATCATCTCCACAAAGGCGTAGAAGGGCGCATTGCCCGAGCCGGTGGTCATCGCCGCCAGCATGGTCAGCGTTACCAGTACCAGCATCAGGATAATACTGGCCGAACCGAAGGAGGTGGCGATGGAGATCAGGCTTTCAATAAAGCCGATGGCGCTTAACCCCTGGGCAAAGACCCCGGCGGCAACCAGCAGGATCACCACTCCCGCAAAGGCGTCCGCCATCCCGCGATACGCCACTTCCAGCCCGGAGAAAACCCGCTGGGTATTGAAGCCGCGCAGAAATTCCAGTACCGCCGACAGCAGCATGCAGATCACCAGGATGGTAATGATGTGCAGCTCTGGCCCCCATTTGCCATCAAAGATCAACACGCCAATAATGGGCGTAAAGGGCAAGATGGCGTAAAACGACGGTGCGCTGGTGGTGATATCGTTCACGTCCAGCTTCTCCTGGGAGATATTCTCTTTTTTGTCCAGCCAGCGCTGCCAGAAGAAGTGGGCGATCGCCATCGCGATAATTGCGGCGATAGAGATTGGCAGCGTGGTTTTAAAGGCGAAGTCGATCAGCGGCATCTCTGCGGCCTTGGCTGCCAGCACCACGTCGCCGGAGGTAGGAGAGAGAATAATTGCCGCCGGTGAGGCACAGATGGCCGCCGCCGCGCCACGGCTGATGCCGACGTTGACCATGACCGGGAACAGGGTCGCCATCAGCAGCACGCCCAGACCCGTTGCCGAGGAGACCGCCAGCGACATCAGGCAGGCCACGAAGTAGGCCGCGATCATCAGGATATAGGGCGAGTTAATATAGCGCAGCGGTCTGGAGGCCAGCTTGACCACCATATCGTTTGCACCGATATGGGTCATATAGGCGGCAAACCCGCACAGCATCATGATCATCATGCCGAGATCGCCGCCGCGGCTCATCAGCAGGATCTTGATATACTCAACGATATCGGTAGCGCTGTAGCCGGTGCTGGTGGCACTCGACGGCAGAATTTTATGCCCCATCAGCGCGCTAGCAATCAGCAGCACCAGCCCGCCGACAAAGAGCACGCCGGTCGCCGAGTAGCCTTTGATGATATAGCGCGCAACGCCAATAATCACTACCACGCCCAGCAGGAGTTCAATAAAGGTCAACATGGTTCCCTCTCATCATTTAGGCATGCAATGTGCCCAACAGAAGCGAACCGGTAGCTGACTAAAATCAATAAATAGCTAATTAACCGCTCATAAATGCTTTAATTGTTAAGCTATCGCTGTCTATACTCGACAACCTCTCACTTTTTGTGGGTTTTTATGCACGCACCCTGGATTCGGCGGCTACGCTTTCTCAAACGGCATCTTCTGATGCTGTTGATCGCGTTCGGCTGGCTGCTGTTCCAGAGCCAGCTAGCGATTGCTTCCCACGACTGCACGCTGGATATGCAGGGTGAAAGCGCCATGCTCCAGCATGTGAACCATATGCAGATGCCGGAGATCGCAACGACCTACGCGTTTCAGGCTCCCCTGTGCGATAAGCACTGCGTGCCGGATGCAATGCAGAAGGATCCCGGACACGGATCGCTGGCGGCCTTGCCAGTGGATATCGCTCTTGCCGTTAATTTACCCCCCTGCGTTGAGACGCCTTCTACCACATGGTCGCTCACCCCACCCGCAGCAGGGCCGCCGGCAACGATCCGTTTTTGCCGGTTCCGCGAGTAGATACCTGTTAATTCGTTGAATTTACCCAATTTACGATTAACTGAGGTTCTACTATGTTCTCTTTTACATCCAGTACGCTCTCTGGCGTGCTGTTTATGCTGTTTGTCTCCGCCGCACAGGCGGAGTCGTATACCCTCACGCAAACCCTCGCCGCCGCCCAGCGCTACTCCGCTGAGCTCTCTGCCAGCCGTAACGAGGCGCAGGCGCTTAACGCCATGGCGGAATCTGCCCGCGAGCTGCCCGATCCCAGGCTGAAATTTGGTCTCGAAAACCTGCCGGTGCAGGGCAGCAACGATCGCCGCTTCACTCGGGAAGGAATGACCATGCAGCGCATCGGCGTGATGCAGCAGTACGTCAGCGCGGATAAGCGCGAGCGGAAAGCGCAAACCCTGCTGGCGGAGTCGCAAAGCGTTAATGCCCAGGCCCAGGCCATTCGTGCCGCACTGCAACGGGATACCGCCCAAGCGTGGCTGGATCTGGCTATTTCATCTCGCGCCCTTACGGCGGCCCGGCAGCTGCTGGCCGAAACCGCACGCCAGCAGAGCGTGCAAAAAGCCAGCGTGGGTGCAGGCCGCGCCACGCCAGAGAGCGTGCTGGCGCTGCGCATCACCGAAAGCGCCATGCGCGATAACATCACCCTTGCCGAACGCGACGTGCAGATCGCGCAAACCCGCCTGTTCCAGCTTACCGGACGCACCATCACCACCGCTGCCGGAAAAATGCCTACCTACCAGCGGCTTCCCGCAGATGAGCAGGCATTGGAGGAGGGCGTCGCTCTGCATCCAGAGGTGCTGGCCGCCACGCGGGAGGCTAGTACCGCAAAGGCCCGCTCCGCTGAATCTGCCATTGCGGCGATCCCAGACGTTGAGGTGGAGGTCTATTACGGACGCCGCTCGGAAGGCAATGACGATCTCGCGGGCGTAATGTTTACCGTCGATCTGCCGCTGTTCCAGGCGCACCGGCAGGACAAGGATCATGCCGCCGATCTCTCCCGCACAATGCAGGCCAATGATCGGCAAGCGCTGACCCAACGCCAGCACATTGCCCAGCTCCGCACCTTGATAGCCAACTACCGGGCGGCGCAGATCCGCTGGTCGCGTCAGCTGCACGACGTGGTCCCCCTGCTCAGGCAGCGTCTGACTCTGCTGGCAGCCCAGTACCGCGCCGGACAGTCAGACCTGTCGGCGCTGCTGGAGGCCCGGCGCAGCGTGCTGGATAGCGAACTGGCCGCCACCCAGGCGGAAAAAGAGATGGCGCGGACGTGGGCCGCGATCCACTGGCTGATTCCTGAGGAGCTGGCACAATGAAAAAGCGAGTGATTCTGTTTGTTCTTATAACAATGCTGGCCGCCGGGGCGGGCTATTTTGCTGGTCAACGTCCACAGGGTCCCGCAGCAGAGGCTCCTTCCGCCCGTAAGGTACTCTACTGGTACGATCCAATGGTGCCCGACCAGCGATTCGACAAGCCGGGCAAATCGCCCTTTATGGATATGGATCTGATGCCCCGCTATGCCGACGACGCACCGGAGGAGGCCGGCGTGGCGGTGAGTGGTCGCCAGCAGCAAAACCTCGGCATGACCACCGCTCAGGCACAGATGCGTGCGTTGACGCCTGCATTTTCTGCGTATGCCACCGTGACCACCGACGAGCGCAGCATTCAGATTGTGCCTGCGCCCGCCTCGGGAGTAGTGGAGTCGCTTTACGTACGCGCTCCCCAGCAGTGGGTAAAGGCGGGCGATCCGCTGGCTCGCCTGTGGATCCCCGAGTGGACGGCAGCGCAGCAGGAGTACCTGGCCGTGCGCCAGTTGGGGGATGCCACCCTGACTCAGGCTGCCCGGGCGCGACTGGCCCTGCAGTTTATGCCCGACGCAATTGTGCGCGAGCTGGAGCGCAGCGGCAAACCGCAGACGCGGCTGACCCTGCACGCGACGCGTGACGGCTACGTTGTAAAGCTTGATGCGCGGGAGGGGGCGAGAGTAGAAGCGACGCAGCCCCTGTTTGAGCTGGCGAGCCTTGACCCCGTCTGGCTGGTGGTGGATTACGCACCAGCAGAGATGCAGATCCTGAGCGTGAGCAGCGAGATTACCGCCACTGCTGACGGTCTGCCCGGCGAGATGTTTCATGGCCGGGTGAGCGAGCTACTGCCGCAGCTGGAGACCGCCACCCGCACCCTGAAGGCGCGCATCGTACTGGACAACCCGCAGCAAAAGCTGAAGCCTGGCATGTTTCTGACGGTAGCGCTGGCGGAGGGTGCTGCCCGTCCGCCGGTGCTGGCGGTGCCAGAGGAGGCGGTGATTGATACCGGTACCCAGACCCGACTGCTGTTGGCGACCGGTGAAGGCCACTTCCAGGCGGTTAAGGTGACGACCGGCTTCACCTCTGACGGCTGGACGCAGATCCTTTCCGGCGTGAAGGCTGGCGACAGCGTGGTGACCTCCGGCCAGTTCCTGATTGATTCCGAAGCCAGCCTGCGCAGTGCCCTGCCGCAGGCCACGGCGGAAGCGCCGCCGGTTGCTGCCCCAGAGACAGAGCATCAGCATGACCACGCTATGCACGACGGGGAGGTGATGCCATGATCGCCGCCATCATTCGCGCCTCGCTGCGCAACCGCCTGCTGATCCTGCTTGCGGCGGTGGTCATGGCGGGCTGGGGGCTATGGTCCCTCCAGCGCGCGCCGCTGGATGCGCTGCCCGATCTCTCTGACGTGCAGGTCATCGTACGAGCCAGCTACCCTGGCAAAGCACCGCAGATTATTGAGGATCAGATCACCTATCCGCTGACCACGACCATGCTCTCGGTGCCGGGAGCGAAAACGGTGCGCGGCTACTCCATGTTCGGCGATGCCTACGTCTACATCCTGTTTGAGGACGGGACGGATCTCTACTGGGCCCGCTCACGGGTGCTGGAGTATTTAAGCCAGATCCAGGGGCAGCTGCCTGCCGGTGTTAACGTCGGGCTGGGGCCGGATGCCACCGGCGTCGGCTGGATCTACGAATATGCCCTTGTCGATCGCAGCGGTAAGCATAGCCTTGCCGATCTGCGGGCGTTGCAGGACTGGACGCTTAAGTTTGAGCTGAAAACTGTCCCCAACGTGGCGGAGGTCGCCAGCGTCGGCGGCATGGTACGCCAGTATCAGGTCGTCCCCGATCCGATACGGATGCGGGCGCTGAATATTACCCACCAGCAAATAATTGATGCGGTGCAGGGGGCGAACCAGGAGAGCGGCGGCGCGCTGCTGGAGATGGGGGAGGCCGAGTATATGGTGCGCACCACCGGCTATCTTAAAAGCCTTGCTGATTTTCGCCAGATCGTCATCGACAGCCGTAGCGGCGTGCCCGTGCTGCTGGGCGACGTTGCCAGCATCCGCAACGGGCCGGAGATCCGTCGGGGCGTTGCGGAGTATAACGGCGAAGGCGAGGTGGCCGGGGGCATTATCGTCATGCGCTACGGTAAAAACGCGCTGGAGACCCTGCATGCGGTGAAAGATAAGCTGCGCGATCTCCAACGCAACTTGCCGGAAGGCGTGGAGATTGTTCCGGTTTACGATCGCTCGGGGCTGATAGAGCATGCCGTAGAGACCCTCAGCCATAAGCTGGTAGAGGAGTTTATTGTCGTCGCGCTGATCTGCACCCTGTTCCTGTTCCATTTCCGCTCGGCGCTGGTGGCCATCGTCTCGCTGCCGCTGGGCATCCTCGGGGCATTTATCATCATGCACTACCAGGGGATCAACGCCAACATCATGTCCCTGGGCGGCATCGCCATTGCTATCGGCGCGATGGTTGACGCTGCTATCGTGATGATCGAGAACATGCATAAGGTGCTGGAGCAGTGGCGGCACCAGCATGCGGGACGTCAGCCCGCGGGGGCGGACTACTGGCGGATCGCCGAGCAGGCGGCGGTGGAGGTGGGCCCGGCACTCTTCTGTAGTCTGCTGATCATCACCCTGTCGTTTATTCCGGTCTTCTCGCTTGAGGCGCAGGAGGGGCGGATGTTCTCTCCGCTGGCCTTCACCAAAACCTGGTCGATGGCGGTGGCGGCGGGGCTGGGGATCACCCTGGTGCCCGTGCTGATGGGTCTGTTTATTCGCGGACGTATCCCTGACGAGCAGGCCAACCCGCTCAACCGCTGGCTGATCCGGGCCTACGCGCCGCTGCTGGACAACGTGCTGGCGTGGCCGAAAACCACCCTGGCGCTGGCCCTCTTGCTGCTGCTGGCGACGCTCTGGCCGCTCAGCCGTCTCGGCAGCGAATTTATGCCGCCGATGGACGAGGGCGATCTGCTCTATATGCCCTCTACGCTGCCGGGGATCTCGGTCCGTGAGGCGTCAAGGCTGCTTCAGCAGACCGATCGGCTGATTAAAAGCGTGCCGGAGGTGGCGAGCGTCATGGGCAAGGCGGGCCGGGCGGAAACGGCTACCGATCCCGCACCGCTTACCATGATCGAAACCACCATCCGCTTTAAGCCGCGCGATCAATGGCGGGCAGGGATGACCCCGGCTAGGCTGGTAGAGGAGCTGGACAGCATCGTCAGCGTGCCGGGGGTGGCCAACGTCTGGGTGCCGCCGATCCGCAACCGACTGGATATGCTGGCAACCGGGATCAAAAGCCCGGTGGGAATCAAGGTGAACGGTAATTCTATTGCCGATATCGAGACGGTGGCGCAGCAGATTGAGCAGGTGGTAAAAACCGTGCCCGGCGTGACCTCAGCGCTGGCGGAGCGGTTGGCGGGCGGGCGCTATATTGATATCAACATCAACCGCCAGCAGGCTGCGCGCTATGGGGTTTCGGTAAAGGCGCTGCAGTCGCTGGTGTCAACGCTGGTGGGCGGAGAAAACGTTGGTGAGGTGCTGGCCGGACGCGAGCGCTATCCGATCAATATTCGCTACCCGCGCGATCTGCGCGACAACGTGAGCAAGCTGCGCGCTCTGCCGGTGGTGACCGAAAACGGCAGCCAGGTGGCGCTGGGTGAGCTGGCGGATATCGTGGTCAGCGAGGGGCCGCCGATGCTGAAGAGCGAAAACGCACGCCTGTCGAACTGGATCTATGTCGATCTGCGCGGGCGCGATCTGAAGTCCGCCGTGGCTGAGATGCAGCAGCGGGTGATGGAGCAGGTCACGCTGCCGCAGGGGGTAACGCTCTCCTGGTCCGGGCAGTTTGAGTACCTTGAGCGAGCGACGGCGACGTTAAAAATGGTTCTGCCAGTGACGCTGGCGATTATTTTTGTTCTGCTCTATCTCACTTTTAAGCGGGTGACCGATGCGCTGCTGATCATGGGCACGCTGCCCTTTGCCTTGATCGGCGGCGTCTGGCTGCTCTGGCTGCTGGGATATAACCTGTCGGTGGCGGGGGCGGTGGGGTTTATTGCCCTGGCGGGGGTGGCCGCTGAGTTTGGCGTCATCATGGTGCTCTACCTTAACCAGGCGCTGGCCCGGCATGGTATCTATTCCGGAAAGGCTGAGCATCAGCTGTTGATGCAGGCGATCCACGAGGGGGCAGTGCTGCGCGTACGGCCCAAGGTGATGACCGTTGCTACCATCATGGCGGGGCTGCTGCCAATCATGTGGGGAGACGGTACCGGCGGGGAAGTGATGCGGCGAATTGCCGCGCCGATGATAGGCGGCATGCTTACTGCGCCCCTGCTGTCGATGTTTGTCGTCCCGGCGCTCTACTTTTTAATGCATCGCACTTCCGCGTTGAAAAAACAGCAAATATTGCAGCTGAATAAAAAAAGATAGCGACATTTATCACTTTTTAACGAATATCGACTGGACAAAAGTCATGACAATTGTTGTACTGATACCCGACACAGCATTTGTGTCGTTTTTCATGTAAAGGTAATTTTGATGTC
>Ga0308166_1003840_pt1 | contig 12446 bp, 8 predicted proteins | sample PhyCR2_2_FD_202137 | JGI IMG/M metagenome (GOLD analysis project Ga0308166, IMG submission 202137) | Phyllosphere microbial communities from UC Gill Tract Community Farm, Albany, California, United States - DLSLCC.R2 | ecosystem: Host-associated > Plants > Phyllosphere > Unclassified | place... | reverse complement strand
GGCGTCGCGGTGCGGGCTGCCGCCTGGTCGGCGTCGGCGTACGGGTTCTCGAACAGGCCCGCGTCGAATTTCCAGCGCAGGATGCGGCGCACGACGGCGTCGAGTTCCTTCGTCGTGATCTTGCCTTCCTTGACCAGTTCATCCAGCGCGGCGAAGCCGGCGGGGTCCGGCGTCTCGATGTCGACGCCGGCCTTGAATGCGCGCAGGCCGCCTTCCTTCACCGAGCCGACGAGGTGGTGGCGGCTGCCCAGTTCCGCGACCGCCATGTAGTCGGACACGGTCAGCCCCTGGAAGCCCCACTCCTTGCGCAGCACGTCCGTCAGCAGCCAGCGGTTGGCGTGCGACGGGACGCCGTCGATCTCGTTATACGACGGCATCACGGCCGCGATCTTGGTTTCCTTGATGATCTTCTCGAACGGCGGGAAGAAGTCTTCGCGCAGCGCGCGTTCGCCCACGTTCGCCGGACCGATGTTGGTGCCGGACTCCGGCTGGCCGTGGCCCGTCATGTGCTTCAGCGTGGCGAAGACCTTGTCCTGCGCCAGCGGCAGCGTGTTGCCCGAGAAGCCCAGCACGGCGGCCTTGCCCATCACGCCGCACACATGCGGGTCTTCGCCATAGGTCTCTTCGATCCGGCCCCAGCGCGGCTCGCGCGCCACGTCGACGACCGGCGCCAGCGCCAGGTTGGCGCCGCGTGCGCGCATTTCCTTCGCGGCGAGCGAGAAGATCTGCTCGACCAGTTGCGGGTCGAACGTGGAGGCCAGGCCGATCGCCTGCGGGAAGCTGGTCGCTTCCGGCGCCACGTAACCGTGCAGCGATTCCTCGTGCATGAAGACCGGGATGCCCAGGCGCGTGTGCTCCAGCGCCCACTTCTGCACGGCGTTCACGTAGTCCGCCGTTTCCTTCGGACCGCGGTTGCCGACGGCACCGGAGTTGCCGGCGTTGTTGTCGGCGCCGATCTGGCGGTCGGACGGGCGCGCGAACATGCCCATGCCGTGCGGGTGGACTTTTGCCGCCTTCTCGGCGTTGAAGCTCGTGTCGTCGTTCTGGAGGTCTTTCTTCGTCAGCCAGACGCATTGCAGCTGCGCGATCTTTTCGTCGACCGTCATGCGGCCCAGCAGGTCTTCCACGCGCGCCGCGACGGGCGCGTTCGCCTGCTTGTAAACTGGTGCGCCCCCTTTGGCGGCTTTCGCCGCCAGCGCGCGCGGCACGACTGCCATGCCGGCCGCGCCCCCAACGGTGGCCAGAAACTCTCTGCGTTTGATACCCATCGACTTATGTCTCCTGCTTGTTTTTGTAGGTGCCGCCGTGTGGCCGGCGGAGTGTGGTCTGCCTGGCATGCGGTGGATCGAGGTCCAACATTCTAATAACAGAAATGTTACCGCAACCATTCCAGTCTAAACGTCTAATTTGGCGCTTGTCAATGAATTATTGGGAAGATGTCCGGCAGAGGCGACGCAACGGCCTTGGGCCGTGGCGGAATTGGCGGGAAAAGCGGGAAAACTCGATGTTTGCGCGAACAGTTTATGCGTCGCGCGTAGGTCGGCCGCGGCTGGGCGCCGCGGCCGGGAGGATCAGCTGGCGCGCTTGGCGGCGCTGAGCGGCAGCAGTGCCGATGGACGGGTGCGCGGCGCGGCGTCGGACTGGCGGCGTACCAGTTCGAAGTCCATGCGCACCTGTTCCGGCTCCGCCTCCTCGCCTTCGCGCAGCGCGCGCACGCGGCGCACCAGCGACTGCACCGCTTCGCGCGCCATACCGGCGATCGGCTGGCGCACGGTGGTCAGTTCCGGCCAGATCGTCGTGGCGAGCGCCGTGTCGTCGAAGCCGGTGACGGTCAGGTCGCCTGGCACGTCGAGTCCGAGGCGGTGTGCGACGGCCACGCAGGCGGCCGCCATGTCGTCGTTGCTGGCGAAGATGGCCGTCGGGCGTTCTTCCAGCGCCAGCAGGTGCTCGGCCGCGTCCAGGCCGGAGCGGTACGTGAACATGCCCTGCACGATGAGTTCCTCGGACGCGTCCGCACCCTGCTCCGCGATCGCCGCGCGATAGCCTTCGAGGCGGCGCGCGCTCGCGGTCTGGTTCGGATGGCCGACGACGAAGCCGATGCGGTGGTGGCCCAGGTTGACCAGGTGGCGCGTCATCGCATGCGCCGCTTCGTAGTCGTCGATGCTGACGGCGCCCACGCGGCTGTCCGGCAGGCCGCACGCGACGACGACGGCCGGGATGTTCGCGTCCGCGATGGCGGCGAGCACCTCCTCGCTGTCGCACAGCGGCGGCGGCAGGATAATGCCGTCCAGGCCGTTCTCGACGAGGCGGCGCGTCTGTTCCGCTTCGTGCTCGCCGGCCTCGCATTTTTCCACGAACAGCTGGACGTTGTTCAGGCCCGACTGGCTCAGGAGGCCGACGAGGAACTCGCTCAGGTAAGCCGCGCTCGGGTTACTGTACAAGAAGCCGACGCGGATCGGCTTGGAGCCCGCGAGGTTGCGCGCCTCCTGGTTCGGCGTGTAATTCAGCGCCGCCACGGCTTCCGCGACCTTGCGCCGCGTGCTTTCGCGCACGAGTCCCTTGCCGTTCATGACGCGCGAGACCGTCATGGCGGACACGCCCGCGAGCTTGGCGACGTCGGCCATCGTCGGCTGGCCCCGTCGTTCCAGCTCTTCCTGGACGGACTCTGGTTTGGTCTTGGTCATTCTCCCTATTCCCCATCATTTTTTGTTTGCGCTATCTTAGCACTTTCGCCCCCTGCAATGATAGCCATAAACATGACCGTAAACACTCAGAAATCGATTTCCCATTTCCAGAGTTTGCGCTAACATTCCTGCGCCGGACGGGCCGCCGCATCCGGCACTCATATAAATACAACGGAGACTACGATGCAATATTTGCTGCGGCTCGTCCGCGCACGGTTCATGGCGGCGTTCGTCCTGAACGTCGTGCTTGGCCTGGTCGGTACCCACCTCGCCCACGCCGCCGATGAAGACGGCTACGACCTGTGGCTGCGCTACCGCCCTCTTCCCGCCGCCCAGAAGACCGCGCTGGCGGCGGCCGCCACCGGCATCGCGGCGCCGGACGACACCCCGACCGTGCGCGCCGCCGCCGCGGAACTCAAACGCGGCCTCGCCGGCATGCTGGGCCGCGCCCCGGACGCCATCCCCGCGAACGCGAAGGTACGCGCCGGCACCATCGTCCTCGCCCGCGCCACGCTGCCGGCAGGCCTGGCCGACGCGGATGCCGTGCGCCGCGACCTCGCCAGCGTCGGCAGCGAAGGCTACGTCGTGCGCCGTACGCGCCAGGACGGCGTCCCAGTCACGCTGATCGCGGCGAACTCGGACATCGGCCTCCTGTACGGCAGCTTCGCGTGGCTGCGCCAGCTGCAGCTGGGCACCGCGCCCGACGGCATCGCCCTCGCCGACAAGCCGGCCTTGCCCCTCCGGGTACTGAACCACTGGGACAACCTGGACCGTACGGTGGAGCGAGGCTACGCGGGCGAATCGATCTGGAACTGGTGGGAGCTCCCCAACATCATCGACCCGCGCTACACGGATTACGCGCGCGCCAACGCGTCGCTGGGCATCAACGGCTCGGTCCTCAACAACGTCAACGCGAAGGCCGAGGTGCTGAGCCCCGCGTTCATCGCCAAGGCGGCGGCCATCGCGAACGTGCTGCGCCCGTACGGCATCCGCGTCTATCTCTCCGTGCGCTGGTCGACGCCGCTGGAACTGAAAGAGACGAAGACGGCCGACCCGCTCGATCCCGCCGTCGCCGCCTGGTGGGCGCGCAAGGCGGACGAGATCTACCGCACCATTCCCGATTTCGGCGGCTTCCTGGTCAAGGCCAATTCGGAAGGCCAGCCCGGCCCGCAGGACTATGGCCGCAACCACGCGGACGGCGCCAACATGCTCGCGCGCGCACTCGCGCCGCACAAGGGCATCGTGATGTGGCGCGCCTTCGTCTACAGCCCGCCGGCGCACCCGAACCAGGTCAGTGATCGTGCCGCCCAGGCCTATGACCAGTTCAAGCCGCTTGACGGCAAGTTCGACAAGAACGTGCTCGTGCAGGTGAAGAACGGCGCCATCGACTTCCAGCCGCGCGAACCGGCGCACCCGCTGTTCGGCGCGATGCCGGACACGCCGCTGGTGATGGAATTCCAGGTGACGAAGGAATACCTGGGCTTCGCCACGCACCTCGTCTACCTCGGCCCGCTGTTCCAGGAAACGCTGCGCTTCGACACCCGCGCGGGCAACCAGCCGATGACGGTCGCGCGCGTGCTGGAAGGCGCACAGGATGGCCGCGTGGGCGGCATCGCCGGCGTCGCCAACATCGGATCGAGCCGCAACTGGACGGGCTCCACGTTCGACCAGGCCAACTGGTACGCCTACGGCCGCCTCGCCTGGAACCCTGACCTCGACAGCCGCGCCATCGCGCGCGAATGGGCGGGCCAGACGTTCGCGCCGGACGCGCGCGTCGTCGATCCGGTCGTCGCCATGATGATGCGCTCGCGCGAAGCCGTGGTCGACTACATGACGCCCCTCGGCCTGCACCACATGATGGGCACCGGCCACCATTACGGGCCGGCGCCGTGGGTGGACGACCTGGCCCGCGCCGACTGGAACCCCGTCTACTATCACCGCGCGGACAAGAACGGCATCGGCTTCGACCGCACGGCCAAGGGCAGCAATGCCGTGGCCCAGTACGCGCCCGAGGTCGCGCGCCGCTTCGCCGACCCGGCCACGACGCCGCCCGAATTCCTGCTGTGGTTCCACCACCTGCCGTGGGACTACCGCATGCCCGACGGCCGCACGCTGTGGACCGACCTGATTGCGCACTACGACCACGGTGTGGCTGAAGTGGCCGCGATGCAGGCCGAATGGCAGCGCCTGCGCCCGTTCGTGGATGCGCGGCGCTTCGACGACGTCGCCCAGCGCCTGGCCCAGCAACAGCGCGAGGCCGCATGGTGGCGCGACGCGTGCATCGCTTACTTCCAGCACCAGTCCGGCCTGCCGCTGCCGGCCGGCGTGCGCGCGCCCGCGCACGCGCTCGATTATTACCGGAAGCAAGCGTTCCCGTTCGCGCCCGGCCACGGCTGAACCGATTCACCCCACCACGCAAAACAGAAGGATTCAACCATAATGACTACGAGACGAGAGATCATCCAGGCGCTCGCCGGCGCCGCCCTGCTGCCGGCCGCCCTCCCGTTCGCGCGCGCCCAAGGCCCCGCGGGCGAAACGCTGAAGGACGTCGCCGCCCGCAAGGGCATGCGCTTCGGCACCGCCATCAGCGCCGGCCGCAACCAGTTCGGCGACGCCGCCTACCGCGCGCTCGTCGAGCGCGAATGCAACCTGATCGTGCTCGAGAACGAGATGAAATGGCAGGCGCTCGAACCGGCGCCGGGCAGGCCGAACTTCGGCCCGGCCGACGACGTGATCGCCTGGGCGAAGGACAAGGGCATCGCCGTGCGCGGCCACAACCTGTTCTGGCAAACCGAGAAATGGGTGCCGGCGTGGGTCGCCAAGCAGAACTTCGGCCCGCAGCCCGCGAAGGCCGTCGAACAGTTGATGCGCACGCACGTGAGCACCGTGTGCGGCCACTTCGGCAAGAGCATCAAGAGCTGGGACGTCGTCAACGAAGCCGTCGACCCGGCCGACGGCAAGCTGCGCCAGAACGCCCTCACGCGGCCGCTGGGCGCCGCCGAGCAGATCGACCTCGCGTTCCGCCTCGCGAAAGAATATGCCCCGCAGGCGCAGCTCGTCTATAACGACTATATGCGCGGCGACGCCGGCAGCGCGAAGCACCGTGCGGGCGTGCTGGCCCTGCTCGCGGACCTCAAGAAGCGCGGCACCCCGGTCAACGCACTGGGCCTGCAGAGCCATATCGGCTCGTGGGACGAAACGGATAAAGGCCGCTCCGACCTGGTCGAATGGCGCAAGTTCCTCGACGAGGTAACGGGCATGGGCTACGACCTCCTGATCACGGAACTGGACGTGAACGACCGCCGCCTGCCGGCCGACATCGCCAAACGCGACGCCGGCGTTGCCGCCGCCACGCGCGACTACCTGAACGTGACGCTGGCGTACCCGCGCCTGCGCGACATCCTCGTGTGGGGCCTGGCCGACAACATCAGCTGGCTGCAGACGTGGGACGAGGCGCCGCGCAAGGACAAGCTGCCGATGCGCCCGACGCCGTTCGACGCGCAACTGAAGGCGAAGCCGATGAAACAGGCGATCATCGACGCCATCAAGGCGGCGCCGGCACGCCAGGGCTGACCTGCGATACCGATTCGGGTATCGGTCGGCGCACACAAGTGATTGGTGCGCCGACAGATCGGTATTTATACTCGCGCGACGCTCATCAACTCTAAGCCCGCACATGGACTCGAATCGCCGCCGCATCCTCACCGCTTCCCTCGCCGCCGCAGCCGCCGCCGGCGTTCCCTCGCTCGCTTTCGCGGCAAAATCGAAATCCGCTTCATCGGCCGCGGGCCTCGCGCCGACGCCGCCGATGGGCTGGAACAGCTGGAACTCGTTCGGCCCCACCATCACGGAAGCCCAGGCGCTGGAAAACGCCGACATCATGGTCGCGAAGCTGCTGCCGTTCGGGTACAACGTGTTCACCGTCGACATCCAGTGGTACGAGCCGAACGCGAACAGCTACGAATACCGCAAGGACGCCGAACTGACGATGGACCAGTACGGCCGCCTGCAGCCGGCGCCGAACCGCTTCCCGTCCGCCGCGAACGGTGCGGGCTTCAAGAAGCTCGCCGACCAGATCCACGCGCGCGGCATGAAGTTCGGCATCCACCTCATGCGCGGCATCCCGCGCCAGGCCGTGCGCCTGAACACGGCTATCCTCGGCACGAGCCTGCGCGCGCAGGACATCGCCGACACGAAGGCGATCTGCGAGTGGAACGGCGACATGTATGGCGTCGACATGACGAAGCCGGGCGCCCAGGAATACTACAACTCCGTGTTCAAGCAGTACGCGGCGTGGGGCGTGGACTTCGTCAAGATGGACGACATGTCGCGCCCGTACGAACGCAACTGGCCCGAGGTCGAAGCGGCGCACAGGGCCATCGCGGCCAGCGGCCGCCCCATCGTCCTGAGCCTGTCGCCGGGCGAGATGGACCTGCGCTGGGCCAACCACGTGCCGCACTATGCGCAGATGTGGCGCATCTCGGACGACTTCTGGGACGAATGGCGCCTCCTCAACGACCAGTTCCAGCGCCTGGAAAACTGGAATCCCGTGATGGGCGCGAACTCGTGGCCCGACGCCGACATGCTGCCGCTGGGCCGTCTCGCCCTCGGCGCGCGCGACACCAAGTTCACGCCGGACGAGCAGCAGACGCTGATGTCGCTGTGGAGCATCGCCCGTTCGCCGCTGATCATGGGCGGCGACCTGCGCCACCTGGACGCGAAGACGCTCGCATTGCTGACGAACCCCGAGGTGCTGGCCGTGAACCAGCGCAGCCGCGACAACCATCCGCACCGCGCGGATGCCGGCACGCGCATCTGGAGCGCACGTTCGGCCGACAAGCGCAACCTGCAGTACCTGGCGCTGTTCAACACGTCCGATGCGCCGACCGAGATCGTGTTCGACCTGTCGCGCCTGGACCTGGGCAACCGCAGCGTCGCCGTGCGCGACCTGTGGGCGCGGCGCGACCAGCCGTCCGTGCGCGGCGCGCTGCGCATCACGCTGGCGCCGCACGCGTCGACCTTGCTGGGTCTCTCGGCCTGAGGTGACAAAGGGTGACCATTCGAACGGAATGAACTGTCAGAATAGCGTCGATACAAAATTTGGAACATAATGGTCCGGTTCGCGCCGGCCCATCATGTTTCCATCCATCGACCGCATGAGAATACACCCGCTCACCGGGGAGTTTGCGCAGCGCGCAGACGAAACCGCGTTCCTCGTCCACCAACTGCCGCAGACACGGGCGCTGCTCGGCTACACGCTCGTGTTCTGCACCCTGTTCTACCTGGCGTTCTCGCTGTCGGACCTGGCCGCGCTGGGCTATGGTCCGACCTACCTGAAGCTGTGCGCCGCGCGCGCGGCCGTCGCCGCGACGGCCGGCACGTGCGCCTGGCTCGCGTACCACAGGCCGCTGACCCTGCACGCGACGCGCATCGCCGCCAGCGGCGCGGAAACCGTGGCGCTCGCGTGCTTCATGTGCATCGCGGTACAGCGTCCGGACGAGTTCCACTGGCACGCGATGTCGCTCGCGATCATGCTCATCGTGATCTACCTGTACATCCCGAACAGCTTCGCCAACGCACTCGTGCTGGCATCCGCCGCCACCGCCGTCTTTCTCGTGCTGACGTTGAAGTACGGCCGGCTGACGGCGGCCGACGGCGTCACGATGGTCATGCTGCTCGTGCTGGCGAACGCGTTCGGGGCGCTCGCGGCGCGGCGCTTCAACCAGGTATCGCGCGAGGAATACCAGGCGCGCGTGGCGCTGCAGCATACCGCCGCGCGCGACCACCTCACCGGCTGCTACAACCGGCGCTACCTGCACGAGACCCTGATGCGCCCCGGCCACGTGCGCTCGCCCGACCGCGGCGGACTGCTGACGGTGGTCCTGTGCGACATCGATCACTTCAAGCGCATCAACGACACCTACGGCCACGCCAGCGGCGACGCCGTGCTGCGCAGCTTTGCGGAGCTGCTGCGGCACATGACGCGCGACGGCGTCGACAGCGTCGTGCGCTACGGGGGCGAGGAATTCCTGGCGATCCTGCCGGGCACGGACCTCGACGGCGGCATCCACCTGGCCGAACGGCTGCGCGCACGCTTCGCCGACACGAGCGTCATGACCGACGACGGCAAGGAGCGCATGCGCACGACCGCGAGTTTCGGCGTCGCCTGCGCCGACCCGGCGGCCGATGGCGGGCACCACGTGCTGCGCGACCTCATCGCCGTGGCGGACAAGCTGATGTACGACGCCAAGCGCGGTGGCCGCGACCGCGTCCATGCATGCTGCGCCTGCAGCAATCCCCCAGCCGGGTTGCGCCGCGCCTAGTCGCGCACCTTGCCCCGCAACGCCTTCACCTGGCTGCGGCCCGCCTTGGATTCGAGCCGGCGCCGTTGCGACCCCAGCGTGGGCCGCGTGGGCCGGCGCACGAGCGGCACCGTGGCCGCCGCGTCGACGAGCGCCTGCAGGCGCGCCAGCGCGTCCGCGCGGTTGCGCTCCAGGCTGCGCGCGGACTGCGCCTTGATGACGACGACGCCGTCGCGCGTGATGCGCGCGTCCGGCAGCGCGCGCAGGCGCTCCTTCACGTCCGAAGGGAGCGAGGACGCGCCGATGTCGAAGCGCGCCTGCACGGCATTCGACACCTTGTTGACGTTCTGCCCGCCCGGCCCCTGCGCACGGATCGCGCTGAACTCGACCTCGTCCGGATCGATGGCGATGGGCGGGCGCACGGGCGTCAGCGGACCTGGGCGCCCAGGATCGCGCCGCCCGCCGTGCCGTACACGAACGGCCCGTTCAGCGAAGAGCCGTCGGCATACGTCGTCGGCGTCTGCTGCGTCCAGCTGGACAGGTTGAACGTCGCATTCGTCCTGAAGCTGTACTGCGGCGCCGACGGATACGGCGACGGCTGCGCCACCTGCGCGCTCAGGCGGTAGACCTGCACGCCGCTGTTGATGTCCAGCGTCTTCTTCGCGGCACACTGCGCCGGCGTGCGCGCGAGCTTCGTGAAGTAGGCGGAGTTCTGCGGCGCGTACGGCGCCGTCGTGTTCTCGGGATTGTACGGATTGGCGACCAGTTGCGCCTTGACGCCGCCGCGCGGCCCGGACACCAGCACGGCCGTCTCCTCGTCGACGCCGATGCCCAGCACCTGGTCGAACCGTTCCACGCCGCCGGGGCAGCCGTCGCCGATGCGAGAAACGAAGCCGACCAGGCGGCCCAGGCGGTCGCGCGTATTGAAATGGTCGTCGGTGATCGTCTTTTCCAGGCCGGGGATGCCGATGAAGCTCCCCGTCTGGATGAATTTGCCGGACGACGTGTTGAGCGGGTCGATCGTCATGTAGCGGTTGAACGGATTCGCGAGCGCCTCGTCCGACGTCACGGTATCGTTCAACGCGACGAACGCATACTGGCCCAGCATCGCATTGCCGGCGCTCGTGCCGCCGATCGGGATGCCCGCGTTGACGGCGCGCTGCAGCGCGGCCGCCAGCGGCGTGCTTTGCCAGTACTGGTAGTAATCCGCCTGGTCGCCCCCGGCGATGAAGATGGCGCTCGCTTTCGAGATCACGTCCAGCACGAACGGATCGGCGGCCGCGGTGCGGCTCGGGATCACGAGCGTCTCCACGGAGGTCACGCCCAGATCGAGGCCGCCGACCATCTCGTAATTGCGGCTCGTCGTCGTATCGACCGTGCCGAGGCGGCTGTAGACATAGGGGTTGTACGCATCGCTGCCCGTCGCACGGAGGATGACGAAACGGCCGCCGGTGGCCTTCGTGATGCCGGCCTGCGCGATCATCCAGCGGAACGCCTCGGCCACGTCGTAGCCGCCACCCATCAGCACGACGGACGGCGTACAGGCCGTCTGCCAGCACGACACCGGTTTTGCGCGCACGGGCGTGGCCGGGTTGCCCACGTAGCTGTACGTGTATTTGGGACCGGCGTGCGCCGCCTCGGCGGCGAGCAACGGCGCGATGGCGAGCAAGGCGCGCGCGGCCTTGGATTTCAGCGTGGAAGTCATGTGGGCTCCAATGGGCGGTGGGTTCGGGACGGCTGGCGTTGGCAGGCTCAGCATATTATCTTTTTTGCACCGTCGGAACCAGCTTCGCAAAGGAATTCCCGGATTTTCAGCATTTGCGCCACACGCGGGCGGCGTGTATCGTCATGCCTGACCAATGAACCGCCCCGAAAGAACCATACGATGAGCTTCGACCTGATGGTGTTCGCCCCCGACGCCGCTCCGGCCAAACGGCCCGCCTTCCTCGACTGGTACGAGCAACAGACAGGTTGGACTGAGGACCACGGCTACGACGACCCGCGCGTGGCCACGCCCGCGCTGCAAGCCTTTTACACGGCGCTCGCGGCCGAGTTCCCGCCCGCGCCGGCCGGCGTCGAGGAACCCGAAACCGGCACCGACTACACCATCGGCCGCACACTCCTGTACATGTCGTTCCTCGACTGGGACCGGATCGACGCGGCCTGGGAAGCCGTGCACCGCCTGGCCGCCAGGCACGAACTGGGCTTCTTCGACGTCAGTTCCGACCTCGCCGAAGTCTGGCTCCCCGACCGCAAGGGTGGGCTGCGCGTCGCCCACTCCGATTGATGAGGCGGTGAGAGACCCCGTCATGCCCACGCACGCGCACCGGTGTCCGGAATATTGTTTTCACGAGCCGTCAGAAAGACCATCGTCATTCCCGCGCACGCGGGAATCCATGCCGAGTATGCTGGCCACGTTCTTTATTTCCACCTCGTTGGGTACAAGGCGTCGACTTCGAGCAGTCAGCATGGGTTCCCGCTTTCGCGGGAACGACGGTCCGAGCTAGTTCGTCGACTCGGGCCCGACACGCGGGCTTTCCTGCGGGCCGAGATAGCTCGGCTTCAGGCCGCCCGCATCGATCACGACGCGCTGCAGCACGAGTCCCGGATCGAGCGCCCAGAACTTCAGCGTATGGCGTCCCGCCGCCTTCACGTCGTGCGCCGTCGTGAACTGCGCGACGCCGTCCGTGACGATCTTCTCCCAATGCTGCAGCGATGCGTCCGCATGCACGTCGACGATGCGCGGCGCTTCGTCGTCGATGGAGACGGCATAGCGGAAGCCCGGTCCCGGCCGGAATTTCAACGTGGGGGCCAGCGTCGCCTGCACGTTCACCTTGCCCGGCTCGAACAGATAGACGTCGTACTCCAGCCGCATGCCGTCCGCCGGCGCCAGCGCGGGCGCGTCCACCGGCAGGGTCGTCATGCCGGACAGCGTGCGGCCCAGCCCCGGCACGCGCAGCCATTCGCGGCCTGCCGGCGCCAGCGCGCGGCTGTAGTGCTCCGCCTCGATGGCGACCGTGCCGCCCGTCTCCACGAAACCGGCGACCTGCGTGCCGCGCTGGTCCGCGTGGCGCAGCGGGACTTCCACGGCGGCCTGCCGGCCATCCGGACCGCTCACCAGCACGCGGCCGGACGTGGCGCCGGCCGGCACCTGGTCCCAGCGCACGTCGACGGCGATCCGCTTCGACTTGTCCGTCGCGCCGGACGATTCACTCAATGCGATCCACGGCTGCTCGGCACGCGCGGTCCAGGCCACCGGCGCGGCGCCGCGGTCGAACACCTCGATGTAGCGGTTCGATTTGTCGAACGGGTCGAACGCGGGCAGGCGCAGTTCCTTCGCCGCCGGCCAGGCGGCCTCGCTGCCCTCCACCGCCACGCCCAGCGCCGGCGCGGCCGGCAGCGCGATCTCGCGCACCTCGGGCATGATGTTGGTCGCGGGATCGCGCCAGCTCGTGTAGCC
>Ga0308166_1003839_pt1 | contig 12447 bp, 10 predicted proteins | sample PhyCR2_2_FD_202137 | JGI IMG/M metagenome (GOLD analysis project Ga0308166, IMG submission 202137) | Phyllosphere microbial communities from UC Gill Tract Community Farm, Albany, California, United States - DLSLCC.R2 | ecosystem: Host-associated > Plants > Phyllosphere > Unclassified | place... | reverse complement strand
ACCAGACGCGGCAGCGCCGGGGCATTGGGCAGATTATGCAACTGGACCCGCACCGAGCCGCTCAGGCCCGCCACGCCGGGTAAATCCGCCGGACGCGGCATGGTCAGCACCACCTGATAGGTCAGGGTGGCGGCATCGGTCTGGCTGGTGTGCTCCTTATACTGAGCCTTAAATACCCGGCCCGGCAGCGCATTGAACTGCACCTCGGGCTGATAGTCGATGTTCTGGATATCGAGACTGGTAAACAGGGTTTCGGGCAGTGTAAAAATTACATCGAGTAAATCTGCGCGGGTCAGCAGAGCCACCGGCTGTCCGGCAGCGACGACCTGATGATTACGCACCTGAACCTGCGCGATCATCCCATCAAACGGGGCGCGCAGCGTCAGGAACTGCAGCTCCTCCCTGGCGAGTTTTAACGCCGTCGCCGCCGCATCGCGATTGGCTTTTTGCACATCCATCTCCGACTTAGAGACGGCGCTGCGCTGTGCCAGAGTGCTGAAGCGTTGATATTGCCGTTCGGCGAGTTGCAGGCTGGTCTGACGGTCACGCACCCGTAATTGTGCTTCAGCGTCGTTGAGCGTGGCGAGGATCTGACCCGCTTTAACCGCTGTTCCATCGCGAATATTCAGGGTAATCAGCTGACCTGCGCGCTTAAACGCCAGATCGGTATTGTCACCGGCCTGAATACGTGCAGGAAAAATACGGATATTTTGCGCAAGATCAGATTCAATAGTGAATGTTTTAATTACGCGCGGCGGTGGCGCATCCGGCTCTTTTTTCTCATCGCAGGCTGTCATAAAAACACAACAGAGCAAAACAGGGATAACTTTGTGTTTGATCATTTTCCTCGCCTTAACTTCAGCTATTTTAGCCGCGGTTTAATAAGCGTTAAGGAATAATTCAGCCCGATGCTTATTGCCACCGATTTAAAATAAATTTTAATTATCTCAATATATTTTTAAGCCAAACGGCAGGGCCGCTTCGTTTGTTACATATCAGATTGCCATCTGTGAAACCACCAGCCAGGTTAATAACCCCACCAGCGTGGTCGCGGCAACCGCGAGAATAACGAAACCGCAAAGCACGATAATGCTCTGTTTTTTCATCAGAGTTTCCTTTTATAGGCCACGATATAAACCGATGCACACTGCATGAGCCAGGCTAAACCTTAGCTAAACAAAAACAACGTTGTCATTCTGATAATATAGGTTAAATTTAATTTAGCCATTCCTGTCATTCACCAGACCTTTTTTGCAGAAAAATGATGTCGGTCATTACCTGTGGGTTTTGCATCCCGCAAAATGCGTTTTTTTTAAATTTCGCCTTTAATTCATCGCTTAATGGCACGGGGTTTATATATGCTAAACAACGAAAAACAGGATAAAGCGCCCGCTTTATCCGATCGTCCCTGGTATCAGCGCAGTGTGGCCGAGATATTTTCTGACTTACAAAGTTCGTCAGCGGGATTAACCTCGGCCACCGCGCATGACCGTCTGCAGAAATATGGTCCAAATGCCCTACCGCAAAAAGCAGAAAAGTCTGCGCTGCTAAAATTTATCGCGCATTTCAAAGATGTACTGATTTATATCCTGCTGGCTGCCGCGGTGATTACTGCAATCATGGGCCACTGGGTAGATACCTTTGTCATTCTCGGCGTTGCTGTCATCAACGCACTGATTGGATTTATCCAGGAAAGCAACGCCGAGAAATCTTTGAAAAGCATCCAGAATATGCTGGCGAATGAAGCCATGCTGGTGCGAGACGGTAAACAAGTCACCGTGCCGACGCGTGAGATTGTGATCGGTGACGTGGTGATGCTGCGTCCCGGCGATAAAATTCCGGCAGATTTGCGGCTGTTTGAAGTGAACAACCTGCGGGTCGAAGAGGCGATTCTGACCGGCGAATCGACGGTGGTATCGAAAAGCGTTGATACGCTGAGCGGTGAAAAATCGCTGGGCGATCGCCTTAACCTGGCCTTTTCAGGCACCACCGTCAGTTCAGGTACGGCGGCAGGCGTGGTCATCGCCAGCGGTGGCGATACTGAACTCGGACATATCAACGAGATGATCAGCGGCATCAAAGAGGTGAAAACCCCGCTGCTGGTGCAGATCGATAAACTGGGTAAAGCGATCTTCTTTATCATCCTGCTGATGATGGTGGCGCTGTTCATTTTCGGCTATCTGCTACGCGATATTCCGCTGGGCGAGCTGTCGCTGTCGGTGATCAGCCTGGCGGTCGCGGCGGTGCCGGAAGGGCTGCCGGCGATTATTTCGATCATCCTGTCGCTGGGCGTGCAGTCGATGGCGCGCAATCAGGCGATTATCCGCAAACTGCCGACCGTCGAAACCCTGGGTGCCATGTCAGTCATCTGTTCTGATAAAACCGGCACGCTGACCATGAATGAGATGACGGTCAAAGCGGTGGTGCTGGCCAAAAGTCGCTGGCGCGTCAGCGGTAACAGTTATGAACCCAAAGGCGAGATCGTAGCCGAGCAGGCCACAGCAGGCACTACCAGTGCCGCACAGGATCCGCTATTCCAGCAGTTCCTGCGTGCGGTCGATACCTGTAATGAAAGCCAGCTCCGCCAGGATAATCAGGGCCACTGGACCATCGTGGGCGGCCCGACGGAAGGCGCGCTGAAAGTGCTGGCGGCCAAAGGGCTGACCGATTCCGGGCCAGTTGAGGTAGTCAGTAAGCTGCCATTTGATTCTCTGTATAAATATATGTCAGTCAGCTGCGTAGCCGGCGGCGAATCCTATGTATTGCTGACCGGCGCGCCAGACGTGCTACTCAATTTATGTCAGCAGCAGCAGACGCCGGAGGGCGCAGAGCCCATCGACCGTGACTACTGGGACGCCGCCATCACTACCTACGCCAGCGAAGGGTTACGTACCGTGGCCGCGGCCTGGAAGAAAACCGCTGCGCCGGTCACCTCGCTCGATCATGATGAGCTGAAACATGACATGGTGCTGCTGGGTCTCGCCTGCATGATGGATCCGCCGCGCCCTGAAGCGATCGCGGCCATTGATGAGTGCCAGCAGGCGGGAATCCGCGTCAAAATGATCACCGGTGACCATCAGGAAACCGCGATGGCAATTGGTCAGATGCTGGGGATTGGCAACAGTCACGCGGCAATCACCGGCTACCAGCTGGAACACATGAGCGATGCCGAACTGGCTGAAGCGGCGAAAACCTACGATATTTTCGCCCGCACCAGCCCGGAACATAAACTGCGGCTGGTAAAAGCGCTGGAAGCCAGTGGCGAAATTGTCGGGATGACCGGCGATGGCGTCAACGATGCGCCCGCGCTGAAACAGGCCAACGTCGGTATCGCGATGGGGATTAAAGGCACCGAGGTGACGAAAGAAGCGGCAGATATGATCCTGGCTGACGACAACTTCGCCACCATTGCCGCTGCGGTGAAAGAGGGACGTCGGGTTTATGACAACCTCAAGAAGACCATCCTGTTCATCATGCCCACCAACCTGGCGCAGGGTTTGCTGATTATTATCGCCATCCTGATGGGGAACCTGCTGCCGCTCACGCCGGTACAGATTTTATGGATGAACATGGCAACGTCCGCCACGCTGTCGTTTGGTCTGGCGTTTGAACCGGCTGAAGCCAATGCGATGCGGCGTCCACCGCGTAATGTGAAGGCGCACGTAATGGATGGTTACGCTATCTGGCGCGTGGTGTTTGTCGGCTTGCTGATCTCAATCAGCGCCTTCGTGCTGGAAGCCTGGCTGCAGCCGCGTGGCTACAGCGCAGAATTTATCCGCACTGTGCTGCTACAGATGCTGGTCACTGCGCAGTGGGCCTATATGCTCAACTGCCGTAACGCTGATGGCTTCTCTCTGGATCGCGGTCTGCTGAAAAATCGCGGCATCTGGCTGGTTACGCTGGTGCTGATTGTGCTGCAGGCGATAATTATCTATGTGCCACTGATGAATACGCTGTTTGGTACCCGTCCATTGCCGATCAACTACTGGATGATTTCACTGATCGTCAGCGTCATCATCTTCTTCATAGTGGAGATCGAGAAGCGTCTTACCCGTTCATGGCGACTGAAAACGCCCTCACGGCGTTAATTCCGACTGATGGTCCTGCTGCTGCGGATAACCCGCCAGCAGGACCTTTTTAATCAGATAGGTTAACGGAATCGCCAGAATTGCCCCGGTTATCCCCAGCAATGCCTGCCAGAACAGAAACGCCAGTAACTGGCTGGTCAGCGACATATCAAGCCGCTTTCCCACCAGCAACGGTTCAATCACTGAACTCAGCCCCAGATTCAGCACCATGAAAAAGCCGGCAACCGCCAGCGCCATCTGCAGATCAAACAGTATGTAGCTCTGGATCACCGGCGGGATCGCCGCCAGGAACGATCCCAGTACCGGCACATAGTTAAAGACAAACATCAGTACGCCCCAGAAAAAGGCAAACTTCAGGCCCAGCAACTGCGCGCCGGTTCCGACGATCAGCGCGCCAAGCAGGCTGGTCAGGGTTTTTACCCGTGCATAGACGATCACACTCATAATCCCTTCCTGCAGTGCCTGATAAAGCGCCTGATGTTTGCCTGCTACCCGCTGTTGTAGCGTCTTTTTCAGCAGCGGTAATTCATACAACATAAATAGCAGCATCAGAAAGACCATGATCCACCAGGAGATGACGCCAGGTATCTGCGTCAGGAAGGCGGTCACTATCCGCACCACCGCACCCGCATCAATAAAGGTCAGCAGCTGGTCGGGCGTCATACCGATATCCAGCCGGGCAAACGCCTGCGTGAGCTGCTCCAGCCGGGCGGCCAGCAGCAGCGGTGCCTGACGACTGAGCTGCATCAAATCGGGGGTCAGCACCGTCAGTTTAATGATGGTGACCACCACCACCATCAGCATCAAAGCAATCACCAGTATCGTCGACACAATACGCGGTATGTGCTTCTTCTCCAGCCAGCTGATAAGCGGATCGAGCATGATCGACAATAACATCGCCAGTAGCACCTGGTTGATCAGCGGTGCCGCCAGATAGAGGCCGCTAAGAATGAGGGTTAACGAAGCGAGAACAAATAATACGCGTGCCAGTGGCGGCCAGAGGGTAAACCAGCTCAGTCCCATGAGGGAGCTCCTTTAGCGAAGATAAATTGCAGTATAGATGAGCGGCCGGTAACAGCGCTTTGCGTCAGGTCAGTCGGGATTAGCATCCCGCAAAGCGGACCGGCGAACCGGTCGCTGTTCAAAGCCTGGATTTGGCGAGGGCGAAATACGCCTCTTTTATTGTGAGTAGATTCCGGCTATCGTTAAGGAAACGAACGTTTCCTAAAGGGCGAGCAATGCGCAATGATAATCGGATCAGAGAACGGGGCCGACCGCGGGCATTTCAGACAGAAGCGGCGCTGGATAGTGCGATGCAGATCTTCCGCGAAAAAGGCTATCACGCCACCTCAATCGGCGATCTCAGCCGTGCCATGCAACTCACCACCGGCAGCATCTATAAAGCCTTCACCGACAAGCGCTCGCTGTTTGCCCAGGTCTTTGCGCGCTATCTCTCATTGCGTCAGGCCGCGATGCGCGAACGGCTGGCGCAGTGTGAAACCGGCCGCGAAAAACTGACGGCATTGCTGCAGTTTTATGTGGAGTCGGTGCGGGAGATCGAAGGTGAGCGGGGATGTCTGGTGGCGGGCAGCGCAGTAGAAATCCAGACCCTGGATGACGATCTGGCCGAGGCGGTAAGCCACGCGCTGATGCGCAATCAGCAGACGCTGCAGCAGCTTATCGTTCAGGGACAGCAGGATGGCTCGATCAATCCGGCGCTGAATGCTAATGCCTCCGCCTCGCTGATGTTATGTATTGTGCTTGGTATGCGGGTGGCCGGCAAAGTGGCCGTGACCCGGCCGGATGAAAGCGTTATCCCGCTGGCCCTGAAAATCCTCGACTAAATTTTTTAATCAATATGGAAACGATCATTTCCTAAATTTTGGAGCGACACCATGCAACATAATTCGCACTATCAGCATCACTTTGCCAGCGTGGATCAACTGCGTCTTCATTATCTCAGTGCCGGATGTGAAAACGCCGAGGTGGTAGTTCTGCTGGCCGGTTTTCCGCAAAGCAGCTATGCGTGGCGCGAGGTCATCCCTGGGCTGGCTGACCACTTTCAGGTGATCGCACCTGACCTGCCAGGACAGGGGGACTCTGACTTTCCGGCAGACGGATACGATACTGACAGCATAGCGCAGCGGGTGATGGCGCTGTTACAGCAGCTCGGCATCACGCGCTTTCATCTGGCGGGACACGATATCGGTGCCTGGGTCGCCTGGTCGCTGGCGGCGCAGTTTCCGCAGCACGTCAGCCGGCTGGCGCTGCTGGATGGCGGCATTCCGGGCATTACGCTGCCTGACTCGCTGCCCGTGGCCGGCGGTAACGCCTGGAAAACCTGGCATTTCGCCTTCCACTGCGTCAGCGATCTGCCGGAAGCGCTGATTGCCGGCCGGGAGGCGATTTATCTGGACTGGTTCTTTAACCGTAAAGCGGCCAGTCCGCACCGGATAGATGCGGCGGCGCGCGCCGAATACCTGCGCCTTTATCAGCAACCCGGCGCGCTGCGGGCCGGGCTGGCTTACTACCGGGCGGTTGAGCAGTCGGCCGGCCAGAATCGCCAGCGCGCGCAGGCCGGAAAGCTGGCGCTACCGCTGCTGGCGGTCAGTGCCGATCAGGGCTCGATACCGGATATGGCGACCCCGCTGCGTGCCGTGGCTAAGCAGGTCAGCGGTGCGGTTATCCTGAACTGCGGTCATTTTATTCCCGATGAACAGCCGGAAAAACTGGCGGAAATATTAACGGATTTTTTTACTCACTGATCCGCTAAGCGGGTAACCGTGGCAGTGTGTCTGCCGTATCGCCTCAGGCCGCCAGCGACAGGCTGGCGGCGCTAAGCGGCGCTGCTGATAGCCTGAGGCAGGAAATAATCCATCCAGCTGACAGCACAGTTGAAACGGCGCCGATCTGACCGCCCGGTCCGATCGATTGCCGGACAGTTTCAAGCCTCAAACGGACGGAGCTGAACACAATCTGCGCTGTTTTCAGAGGCGGGCAAAAGGGTCTTCTGCAAAACTCTTCTGCAAAACGGATTGTTTTTTGACCACCAGCCGCTTCCATCCCAGGTCACGATCGTCGTTATATTTATCTGTCATTTCCTCTCTTTTATGACCCAGAAGCGTCCGGGTATCGACGCCCTGTTTCCTGTAAATTTTACATTGGCGCTTACTGGTGGCTGTGGCGTATGCCTGCAACATCTCGCGTCTCGCAGAAAAGGCAGGAATGACTCAGTCTGGTGTCAGCCAGGCTATTACCCAGTTAGAGGCTTCGCCTGGATTCTCGCTATACACCCCGCGAGCGACGGTAAATCGGTGTCATCGCGCTGGGTAAGCAGGTTGTCGAACATGCCAGAAACATGCTGTTGCAGCTGGGTGCAGTTCGCGTACTGGCTGACCAGAGCCAGTGAATAAATAGCCGGCCTATCCGGCTCGCTAGTTTTCCATCAGTGACGTCCATATTGTTTCCCGAACTGCTGCGGAACATTAAGCGTTAGCATCCGGCGAGTAAACTCACCGCACAAAGCAGCCTGACCTGATGTCGACGCACAATCGTTAATGAGCAACGAAACAGTCCTAATCCCGGCTCCATGGATTACCTACAGTGTATTCATTACTGACCGCGCTTCTGTCCATTGCAGAGGCAAAATTGCAGTTATATCTGCTGGAAAACGGTTTCACATGCCAGTGCTAATGAGAGTAAAAAATGCTCATCCCGCGTCCTGGCGAGTAACTCCATACCAACCGGTAACCCCTTGCCGGTATTACCACAGGGCTGTGTGATGGCAGGCAATCCGCTAATCGCTGCCAGCTCAGGAGCGCAACCCGGCGGCATTTTTTCAAGGCTTACCGGTTGTCTGGCGACGCTAGGATAGAGAAAGGCATCTATACGGTAATGTTCTGCGCTGCGGTTCAGATTCAGGTTTAACTGACGCTGAAAGCGACGGCCATTCAGCCATTCTGGCGTTTTCAGACTTTCCCATTTAAGCATCTGTTTCAGCAGTGATAGGTATTCAGGCAGATAGTCGCCGGAGGCGATGATCGCTTGCAGACTGGCTGGCCCGTTTTGTTGCAGCTTCAACCAGTGGTTGATCGCCACCTGAAATTCATAAAGGCTCAGACAGTGCTGAGATCCAACCTCCATCAGAATGGGCAGATCCACATCAATTATTGTTGCACCCGCCATCCGGAGCTTGTCCAGCGCCTGATACCAAATCGTAAGCTGAGCCGGATCTTCGCCTTCCAGCGCACGAATGACACCAAGGCGTACTGAACGCAAACCCACGGCTTCAGGTTTACCCGGCTGGATGCCATGTATAATAGCGTGCAGTATGGCCGCATCCCTTACGCTGTGGGTCATCGGACCGACGGTGTCTTTACTCATTGATAAAGGTGCTACGCCCTCAAGCATGCTGCGCCGGAACGCAGGGCGTAACCCCACCAGGCCGGTATAACTACAGGGAATACGTATCGAACCGCCCGTATCGGTACCCAGTGCCGCGTCGGCCATACCGGCAGCGACGGCAGCGGCACAGCCACCGCTTGATCCACCTGCGGTCACCTTTGGTTGCAGAGGATTAAGCACATCCCCGCCAAGCGAGCTGCGCGAGCGAACGTCAAAAGCAAATTCAGACATATTGGCTCTGGCGAGAATAATCGCCCCCGCGGCCCGCAGGCGCTGAATGACACGCGCATCAGCCGTCGCTCTCAGCGAGGCCAGCCCCTTACAGCCGAGCGTTACCGGCAGGGAAGCACAGGCGATATTATCTTTAATGATCAATGGGATGCCATGCAGCGGGCCCAGAATATCACCGCGCCGCCTGAGGTGTTGGTATTGTTCAGCCAGCCTCATCGCGGCGGGATTAACACCCAGGATAGCGTTGAGATGATGTTGATCTGACATCGCCTCCAGCCGCCGGGCAATGTGGTCGCGACAGTCCTGAGGCGGGATAAGACGCATTGCGCGCATAGAGTGAGTTCCTGGAAAAGATGAGGCAGACCAGGTCTGCCTCGGTCATCAGCTAATCCCGTGTGCCTGCGGTAATGGCGTCGATATCCTGCGGACGCAGGCGGATCTCGGCCGCACGACGGTGTGCCTGCATCCCTTCGGTGCGGCTCTGGCGGATGGCCGGTTCCGCGATAGCCGGGATCCCCTGTTCATCAATCCATTGATGGGTACAGACTTTGACATATGCGCCGACCCACAGTCCGCCGGTGTAGCGTGCCGCTGCCATGGTCGGCAGCGTATGGTTCGTTCCGCAGCATTTATCTGAGAACACTACGCTGGCATTTTGGCCGATAAACAGCGAACCATAGTTGCGGATCTTCGACGCGATGGCGTGCGGATCGCGGGTATGCACCTGCAAATGCTCAGTGGCGATATAGTCGGCAAAGGCAACCAGTTGGTCTTCCGTTTCGCAGAGGACGATTTCGCCCTGACGACGCCAGGCTTCTCCCGCCGTGGCGGCGGTCGGCAGGTTGCCCAGCTGACGCTCAATCTCGGTAAGGGTACGCTCGGCGATCTCGCTGCTGGTGGTCGCCAGCCCGACGCGGGTATGGATGTCATGCTCCGCCTGCGCCAGCAAATCGGCGGCCAGAATGCGCGGATCGGCGCTCTCATCTGCCACCGTGAAGATCTCGCTTGGCCCGGCAAGCGCATCAATCCCCACTTTACCAAACACCTGGCGCTTCGCTTCGTTCACAAAAGCGTTACCGGGACCGACGATTTTATCCACCGATGGAATGCTTTCCGTGCCCCAGGCCATAGCGGCGATGGCCTGTGCGCCGCCCACTTTGAAAATACGATGCGCGCCTGCAAGGTGGCAGATGGCGATCATCGCCGGATGCGCGCCCGGTGGCAGACAGGCGATAATCTCCTCACAGCCCGCCACGGTAGCTGGCACAATCGACATTACCGGCGCGGAAAGAATCGGGTAGCGTCCGCCCGGCACGTAGCAGCCTACCCTCTGCACGGGTATAATGCGGTGCCCGAGGTGCACGCCCGGAAGCGTCTCGACTTCCAGCGGAAGCATCGTGGCGAACTGCGCCTGGGCAAAGCGGCGGACCTGGGAAATCGCAAATTCGCTGTCGCGGCGGGTCTGCGGATCCATACCGGCCAGCGCCTGCTCAATTTCAGCGGCGCTGACTTCAAACTGATGGGGGATCACCTCATCAAACTGCTGTGAAAAATCCCTCAGCGCCGCGTCTCCTTCCTGTCTGACCCGCGTAATGATGCCGCTGACGGTGTCGGTCAGGGAGCGGTCAGCTTTCTCATCCTGTCCCTGAGGGCGTTTAATCCAGGTGACCTGGTTAACAATCGTTGCCGCAGACATTATGCTTTCTCCATCTGACCAAGGTTGATTTGCGCCAGCAGAGCCAGGTGATCGTAAAGCGTCCACTCATCGATAATTCTGCCGTTCACAATGTGATAGTGGGACATCCCCATCACGAACAGACGCTCTCCGGTCGGTTTGCCCAGCTCGCCATAGCCCAGGTGATGACCTTCCATGATCCAACGGATCGCCACTTTCACGCCGCCTTCATCGCACGGTGTCGAACAGATATGCTGCGGCAGCCATGCGCCGTCAGGGATCATGCCGATCAGCGCCAGTGTCTGGTGTGTCACCGACGCTACGCCATACAGCTCTTTCATCAGTGGGCCGTGATATTGCACGTTAGGCGCATACACCTGTTTAATTTTGCCCAGCATCCGGCGGTTATAAATCTCGTGCATCCAGCGCAGACACTGCTCCTCGGTGTCGGTATGCGCGATGGAGATGTCGCATGCCATCTCGGGCGGGTACTGGCCCAGCATGCGTCCATTCTCACCGATATCGGTGACGCGGAAGCCTTTATCAAATTGCTCTTTCGCCATACCGAAGGCGATTTCACCGGTGTTCAGCCCCAGCTGTTTCATCAGGGACATGTTGTCGCTGACCACCCACTCACGATAAATCTTATTCTCGTGGATCATGCAGTCGGCCACGGTGCGCGTAACAAAAGTACGGTTGGTGGGCTGACCAAGATGGCTGAACTGTGTGTGACGTCCGGTGCCGGTCACCAGATGCGAAGTATAAAAACCATCAACGTCATTTCCGTTCCAGATCACCTGAGTCGCCATGCCCCGGCGTTCCGGAAAGGCCACCAGCCTTTTCAGTGTGTCCTGAACCACTTCTTCACGGGTATAAAGCGTTCCCAGCGCATTATAAAGTACGCAGTTATGGGTATAGTGGGTATAAATTAATCCCACGTCGCGCTCATCCCATATTTTGTGGGTACAGCGAACAATATAATCAACAATATCCGTATAGCACTCATCAAAACCTCGTAAAGATTGCGCGCGCGGGCGTTTCTCCGGCACTAAATCAATAAAGTCGCGGCGTTCAATCTGTAATACCGGATCGTCACGTTGAGTTTTATTTTTTTCGGGTACTGCTGGGGCTTTATTTGTTACTTCAGTTGAAGACATGCGACCTCCCGCATTGATGTACAGAGTTTTTTCAGACAATAAGGTCTCGACCCCTAAGAATAAGGAGCGAGCATTGCCGCAAAATAAATTACGGCGAATAATTAATAGAATATTTTACTGATTAACGATTTGCGACCAGATAGCTAATTCATCGATTCCAAGATACTCCCGAATAATTAACCCATCGCGTAATTCAAGCTGACTGATACCAGTAATCGAAATGGGCTTACGCGTTGGCGCGCCAAATTTGCCGTAACCGTCATGCCAGGTTAATAGTGACCAGCGCAGCGAAATACGAACAGGCTCACTGGCATCTTTACGCACAATTAAGTGGTGAAGCTGGGTTTCGCTGTCGGCAAAGGAGGCGCGGTAGCCAGAGAGCAGGGCGCTGATTTCCGCCTCGCCGGTTCCCACGCAGTGGCCTGGCGCATATAACGTGGCGGCGGGGTGGTACAAACCGGGCACGATACCGCTGTTGCCGCCCGCCCACATAGTCAGGTAGCGCTCAATTACGCCTGAAATCGGACCATCAATATCATCGCCTTCTGGCCCGCCAGCCCAGCGTGCGTCAAGCACTTCGGCCGGGGCGTTTTCCAGCCCCAACTGCTCCCGGGCGCTGTTTAAGCTAAGGGCAAATTCGCGCACGTTCAAACCCAGCTGCGCAAGGATCGCCGTGCGATCCTGCAACAACCACTCCTGACGTATGGCGCCGTTGGCGCAGATGCGATCGGCCCAGGTACGCACCCAGACGCTTTTGCCGGTCGGCGCACCGAAAAAGCCTTCGCCCTGATGGGCTTTGTTGAATAAATCGAACTTTTGCTGAGTTGAAGGATCAGATCACGTATCTTCCCGACAACGCAGACCGTTCCGTGGCAAAGCAAAAGTTCAAAAT
>Ga0308166_1003838_pt1 | contig 12454 bp, 16 predicted proteins | sample PhyCR2_2_FD_202137 | JGI IMG/M metagenome (GOLD analysis project Ga0308166, IMG submission 202137) | Phyllosphere microbial communities from UC Gill Tract Community Farm, Albany, California, United States - DLSLCC.R2 | ecosystem: Host-associated > Plants > Phyllosphere > Unclassified | place... | reverse complement strand
GCCGCCGGTCAGGATAATCCTGATGCGTTTCGTTCCGGGCGTAGGCTTGTAGTTGATTGCTCCCGGCGTGGTAAAAATCTGGCGGCCAATAATACGCCCTGAGAATTTTTCTGTTAAACCGAGGTTTTTGAGAACGTCTGCAATCAGCCCGGCGTCTTTGATTTCAGCCAGGGCATTTGCGATCTGCAGGTATTGGCCGTGCGGGTTGTCAGCATCAGTATGCTTTTTCATTACGCTGTCAGCGTATGCCTTCACTTCGATCACGGCGTCATCAACATACTTGCGCGTTGCCAGCACGACTGATGGATCAATTTTCAGCGTGACGGCCGTTGTGCTGTTCACGATTAAAATCATGCGCACGGTCTGCGTCCGCCCGCTGCCTTCAGCCAGCTGCGGCTTATAGGTTTCCGGGCAGTTAGCAACGGCAATCAGCACGCCGTCGGCATCATACAGGCCGATTTCGCGGATCCAGAAACCGCCCTCGCTTTCCGGGATAATCTGCTCGGCGATAATCTGGCTGCTGTTTGCCGCGTCAATGGTCAGGGAATTAAGCTGCGCGCGACGCTTCTCGCCGATGAGCTTTGTCTGTGCCGCGTCAGGTGTAGGCAGCGAGCCGCCTCCATCACCGACACCCATAGAGGCGATGTTCACTTTCGAGCCGAGTGCAGCGGCGTTCGCCAGCTTAGCCGCGCCCTGATTGGTCAGCAGGGCAAAATATTTTGTCGTCATGCGCTCACTTCCGTCAGGTCAATAAGATGCACCGCCGCGCCGGAATAGACCGGCCCGCCGACGCTGATAAGTTCAGGGGTATAAGGGTAAACAGTCAGCTCGTCGCCGCTGTAGCTGGCAACGGCGACCGGCAGAGTGCCGTTAGCATCGAGATTAATAGACAGGCCGATAAGGTGACGGCTGCAGGGCTTGGCGTCAGCTATCAGGCGCTCCAGCTCGTTATACATTTCCTCGGTAATGCCGGTATCAAGTACGCCTACATCCAGTCGGAATGTGCCAGGCGCTTCGCCGGTTTTCCACCACTCAATTATCTTGATGAGATAGCCCAGCGGCTCAACGACGCGGCGGATTGCCCCGATAGTGCCCTTGTGCCGGTGCACGTACTGGGAGGCGGCAACCACGGCGCGCTTTGTCGATTCAGGCCAGGCTGAATCCCAGCGGTCAACTGACCACGCCCACGCCAGATAGGGCAAAAGCTCCACCGGGCATGTGTACGGATTCCATAACTGGCGCAGCGGAACGATCATCGCGCCGGGGCTTGCCAGCGCCTCAGCGGCGGCAACCTCAAGCGCTGACGAGCCCGTCGGCAGCAGGCGATCACTCATCCGAGCCTCCCACGGTCAGCGTGTAACCTGTGCAGTAAGCGGCCTGTGTTTTGTCGAGCACCACGTCAGCAGAAGGCTTGATAAGGTTGACGCGCTGCACGCCCTCAACGTGCATGGCGGCATACAGCGCAGACAGGCGAATGTCGCGGCCGAGACGCTTCTGCGCGCTGACAAAGGCGGCGAGCTTTGCCTCTGAGGCGGCGCGGATTGGCTCCGCTTCCGGCCCCGGATAGAGGTACAGCTCGGCCACAATTTCGTATTCCACAATCTTTGCTGACTGCACGCTCACCCGGTCGGCAACCGGGCGCACGTCCTCATCATTGAGCGCTGTATCCACCACGGCCAGCAGATCATCACCGGCCACGCCGTTGCCCTCACGCGCGAGCACTGTCACCGTGACCACTGCAGGCGACGGGCTGATGGCCGATGCATCGGCTACGCGGCCGTCGGCGCTTCTGGCGTGATACTCATAAGCACCGGTCGGCCCGGCCACGCTCAGCCCCTCAAAGGCCGAGGCGATGCGCAGCCGGAAATCGTCATTACTTTCCATCACTGCGGCGGTCGGCGGAATGGTTGTATCGTCGGCAGGGGTTATGGTCAGGCGGGTTACGCCATTGTTCGCGCCGAGCTGGTCAAGGTCGCCGTCAAGTGCATACGCAACCATGACGGCCTTTGCCGCCTCGTTGATGCGCTGGCGCAGGATCAGCTCACGATAGGCATTTTCCTGCAGCAGCTTAACGATGGGTTCTGACTCCAGCGTCAGCGTACGGGCGACGGCGTCCTGCTGGTCAGCAGGGTAAAGAGAAATCAGCGTGGCTTTACGCTCGGCCAGCAGGGTTTCATAGTCCAGCGACTCCACCACGTCAGGCGCGGGCAGCTGGCTCAGGTCGATAGTTGCCATAGTCTCAGCTCACAGGAACGGTTAAGGAAAAAGGCTGCGCGTTATCGGTGCGGTTGCCGGACAGCTCAACCACCATTGCGCCGTTGATATCCGACTCAAAGCTGATGGCGGTCAGCTTTACGCGCGGCTCCCATTGCAGGAGCGCCATATAGCAGGCCGACATAATCTGCAGCCGCAGCGCCTCGTTTTGCGGCTGGCCAATCAGCGTGGATAAAAGCGAACCATACTGGCGGCGCATCACCCTGGAGCCAACAGGGGTCAGAAAAATGTCGCTAATCGACTGCCGGATATGATCGAGGTCGGTCAGCGTTCTGCCGGTTTCCCGGTTCATGCCGATGTATTTCGCCGCTGTCATACTGGCGCTCCCGTTTTTCCGCCGCTGTCGCCCGGATGGATATGCGAATGCAGCACCTTGCCGTTTGAGGAAAGGTTGCCGCCGGTATGCGTCACATCACCTTTCATCGTGCCGCCCTTAGTGACTTCCAGCTGCGCAGTTTTGAGCAGCGTTGTGCATTCCACTTCGGGCGAGTCGAACAGGATTTTTACCGCGGCCTTGATGGTTGCGGTCTGTATGCCGGTCGCGTTCAGCGCGCCGGTTTCCGGCTCGTACTCGATCACCGCGCCGTCAGGAAATGACCAGTGCAGCGCATCGGCCGAGGCAGACGGAGCCGGGTTGTCATCCGAGAAAATGCCCGGCAGCACAAAGCCGGTATCAAGTTCGCCCCCGAGGCACAGAATAAGAACCTGCTCACCGACTGACGGCGCATTCCAGGAGCGGGTTTTACCCGCGCGGGCGCTCAGCCAGTGCAGCCAGCCGGTTGTGTTTTTTCCTGTATCGACACGGCACAGCCCGCCGTCAAGATTGACGGCCGACACTGTTCCGATGCGGATAAGGTTGCGCAGCAGGCGTTGGATTTCAAAAATTTGATCTGAATTATTCATAGGGCAGATTGTGGAAAATTGGCACCAGTGAAACAATGAGTAGATGCCCTCTGGTCTACAGGCAAACACTTCAAAAGGAATAAAGAATGTTTCATCATCAAATTGACATTGAAAACTCTCTAGACTTTCTCAATTATTTCTTGCCATGGAATAACAAGATTAAGGGCTACGTTTTTCGCGGGCATTCAGATGCAGGCTGGGATCTTGTCCCAAATGCGTTGAGATATGACGAGAAGAAAAGAATTAATGAAATGTTTAAAACAGAACCAAACGATGATGAGCAACATGATCTAGAGTTTATGCAACTGCAGGTTGAATACTTAAGATTGCGAGATTTCTATATCATGTGCGATAGGAATGGACTTAGAGTACCAAACTCTAATTTTTTCAGAGACAATCTTGCTGCTGATTATGATCCTAATGTAATGAAAGTTCTATCAGGAAAATTTGAATGGATACCCCGCGAACTAGATGAGATTGCTGCTCTTGCTCAGCATTATAAAATACCGACCAGACTGCTTGATTGGACTTATGATCCTTTTGTTGCATTACACTTTGCTTTAAAAGGTGCTATTAACAAAAGTGGCAGATTATGCATATGGTGCCTCAACAAAAATTTATTAACATCACCCTTATTTACTTATCTCCAGCCTCATTTAAGATTTGTCACTCCTCCTTACTTTGACAATCCTAACCTAAATGCTCAGAAAGGATTATTTACACACATCCCTGTTACTCCAAAGATGCCGGAGGGTGAAGAGATGGGGACATTAGTTGATCGCCGCCCATTGGATATAATACTTAAAAGTTATTTTGATAAACTACCATCAGGCATTTTCCATGAACCCTTATTCATTAAGGTCACATTCCCATGCGAGCTTGCAAGAGTTACTTATATCGCCCTCGAAGATCATGGATATGGAACTTCAAAGATATTCCCTGGATATGGCGGAATTGCACAACAAATTTTAGATACATATTCCTTACGAGCTTAATAATGCATTTAAAATAGTTTCTTCCAACATATTCAAATCTCTTTCGCTGATACCTAAAAGAGGCCGGGAATCATACTGCACCTCTTTACCTTTACGTGATGGCCGGTCGCGCAGCCCGTAATGATGCACGCGGGCCATGCGCTGCACGTTACCCGCAAACTCGATCACGGCCTCATTCGGGCTGGCCTGCGTTTTCATGTATTTAGCCGTGCGCAGCTTTGCGAACATCTCGCGCTTTACCCGGCCTTTTTTGCTGCGTACCGGCTGCGTTTTTCGGGCTTTAAACGGCGTGCCGTCGGGTGCCTGCTGGCGTTTGATATTCTGCTGCTGACTCGCTCGCAGCTTGCGGCCAATGCTGCGCGCCATCTCTTTACGCGCCGGGGCTGACAGGCTGCTGATAAGCGCCTCCAGCCGGTCATTTACCAGTTGCAGCTCGCTCATGTCTGCCACTCGCTGACCATCTCACCGCGAACATAAAGCTGCACCGGCCGCGCGTCATTCTCCGGCAGCGGGTTCTCACCGACGTGCGTCACGTGCAGCCCGTCGTCGGCCCGCTTCACGATCACGCGCTCGCTCAGCTGCAGCTCGATGCTGATATCGCTGGCCGTGTCGCTGATAACGTCTGCCTGGAAGGTAAAGCCCGTCCGGCGCTTTTCCTCGCTTGCCATAATGTCGGGTTCATTCGTTCGCAGCCAGGCAAGCAGCGGCACGATCAGCAGGTCGATGTTACCGGCGTAGTCGGTAATAACCATGTTAAGCCGGTACTGGTATTCAAACGACAGCGAGCTGGCAAGCGTCGAGACGATGCGCCCGCTGTCGATAAACACGTTCAGCGCGTCAGGGTTTCGCTGCAGCTCCGGCACGCTGTCGGTCAGCGCCTGGCGCAGTTGTTGTGGTTTCAGCATCGTGTTGTTCCTGGCAGTCTTTGATTATTTCGACCTGCAGCCCGCAGGCGGCGAGTGCGGCCTCAAGCTGACGATTGTCCGCCGCCAGATCGCCAGCGGTTTTAAGGCTGTTTCCCGGCACCGGGCAGCTTGTCACGCGCGGACACCCAATCCAGATAATCTCTGGCGCTGGCGAAGGCCGGACGGGCGTGCAGCCGGATAACATCGTCAGGCAGAGCAGCAGCAGACCAGTCACGCAGTATCGGATTTGCATCGGTTTCTCTCTGTATGGTCATTTCACGGTTAAGTGCGGCCGTGCTGGCGCGCCCCTGCATCAGCCGCAGCTCGGCCTCGCGCTTCTGGCTGGCCCTTGCATCGGCGTCCAGCCTGGCTATCGCTTTATCCCGGCTCACGATACCGGCCGACAGCGTGCCGATAATGCGCTGCGCGCTGGTCAGGTCGTCTTTTGCAACTTTCCACTGCCAGCCGGTCACGCCCAGCGCCAGCAGAGCGACGGCCAGCAAAGCGGCAATCAGGCGCGTCATTTGACACCCCGCAGGCAGTAGGCTGTTTCCGCAGCGCGGCGGTTTTCCAGCCCGCGATTTTTCACGCCCTTAACGAACACCCAGCGCCGCAGCTCATTACAGGCATCAGACCAGTGCTGCAGCCTGATGTAACGGGCAAAGGTCGAGCTGCAGGCCGCGCGCACGCCGACGTTAAAGGCGAATGAAACGGCCGTGTCATAGACCGGCTGCGGCATCTCAGCCGACATACAGGCATCGATCCCGCGCTCGACGCGCATCACGTCATACACCAGATTGACCGCCGCCTGTCGCTCGCTGATCTGGCTTTGCGGCGTCACGCCCTCTGTGTGACCAATGCCGTTAGTCCAGACTCCGGCGCTGCACTGATAGGGCGAGGTGCGGCACCCCTCGGCGTTGGCGATGAGCGCAAGCCCGGCCTCGGACGTTTTCAGGGTTTTGAACTGTGGCAGCAGCGCAGCAATTGCCAGCACGGCCACCACGGCGCAGCGTTTAACGGTCTGGCTCAAGGCTCACCCCCCGCAGGCGCTGCAGCTCGTAGGTTTTACGGCGGTAATGCCAGTTGATAAAGAACGTCGCCACGTTAGTGATAAGCGTGATAACGGCCACGCCGGAACCGACCATAAAGGCGATATCCTGTGGCGTATGACGGCCGAACCACATCAGGATGAGGCCTATCAGGTAGTTGATCACAGAGCTGATTTTTTCCATTTTTAGTCCCACAGGTTGACGGTTTCACCTGCTGAAGATTCCGGCAGATCAGGCAGCGTCACCTCGCAGCCGTGCGGCAGCACCGGCCCGCTTTCGGCAAGGCCCGGATTAGCCGCGTAAACCAGCCCGACGGCCTGACCGGTACGCCCGTAATAGCGCTGACAGATTTCATCAACGGTATCGCCCTGCTGCGCGTAAATGTTCATCAGAGCAGATCCACAATGCAGCCAGGCTTACCGGCGATGCGGCTGATACTGAATCGCGCATCGCGCCAGTACTCGTCGGCGCTCGCCTCGATTTCGCCCGCTTTTTTCGTGCCGCTGGCGTCGTAGCCGCGATAGCGCTCGACGATGGTGGCGGCAGTCAGCGCGCTGACGGCGGCAAGGTACGCAGTGACCTTTTCGCTCTCGCCGTCCAGTGATTCCGCAGGCACCTCGGCCAGCACCTTAAAGCCCGCCGCAATCTGCGCGGCGCGCCAGTCGTACAGCTCGGCGTTTACTTCTGAAATCGCCGTTTTCACGGCAAGGCGCAGGCGCATCGCCGTGACTGTTCCCTCATAGCGCAGCGAATCGCGCAACTGCAGCAGGTCAACGTCAGGCCAGAAAAATGTATTCTTTACCGGCGGCTCGGCAGCGTCTGCCGGTCGCGGGGCGGGGATAACAACCGTGTTATTCATAATCGGCCTTTGAAATAGGTGGGCGGTGGAGGACGGCGCAGACACTGAAAGTGCGTTGCCGTCCTGCCGCCCGTGCGCGGGGTCGCGTTCGGTCAGCGGCTGGCGATGGCCTGTTTTTTCATCGCCGTTCCCAGCCGCTCAATGTCTTTTTTGACGCCGCAGCCGTCGTGCAGCTGATGCGCCCTTGCAAGGTGGGTCATCGCCTCCGAAGCCCTGCCCGCATCGCGAAGCACATACCCGGTTATCTTGTGCAGCTTGGCGCGCACCTGATCGGGCATGTCTTCGGATTCCGTCATCGCAATGGTTGCCAGGAGCGGGTCAACATCGACCGGCTCTTTTGCCGTCCAGGCGCGCGTTGCCGCGCTGGCGACTTCCTCGGCCAGCAGGTAAGGCAGGCTGGCGCGCTTAAAGCCGTCAGGCGACACAAGGCCATGCGTCAGCGCGTACCGGGCAATCTCCAGCGCGCCGGGCACGTCGCCCGCATCGAGCCGCCAGATCATGACGGTCATCAGCACGGCATCCTGTGCGCCTTTGCCTTTCTCCAGCACGCCGGACACCCACGGCAGGTACTCAGGCAGCAGCTGACGCTTCATTTCCGCCTTGCGCTCGTTAGAGTGCACTTTCTTCAGGCGGCGCTTGTCGTCATTGAGCTTGATGAGCATCTGCTCATAGCCGCTGGCATGGCGCAGCGGGTTGTCGGCGTTCTGCGAGGCTTCGATAGCCTGCTGGCGCATGCGGTGACGTCGGGCAGGGCTTAACATGCGTTACGCCTCCGTTTTTTCGGTGCCGGCAGCGCCGCCGTTTTCTGCCGCGGCTTCCTGCTCTGCCGCTGCTTCCTGCGTTGTGACTGCAGGTGCAGCGAACTCACCGACTTCGATGTTTTCAACCAGGCAACCGGCCGCGTAATCCTCGATCACGTAGTCCTCGTTGATTGACTCGTAGTTTTCGATGCGGTCGCGTTTCGGCACTTCGTCAATCAGACGGCGGTGCGTGCCTTCCTGCCAGTAAATCGACAGGTTATCTGTGCGAGTGATAAACATGGCGTCGGCCGGGAAGTACGGCACGCGCACCGCTGGCAGACCGCCGATGCGTTTCTGACTGATAATGACGTCAGCGGCCAGCTGCTCGGTATTGGCCTGCGACTGGTTGACGATCGGGAAGTATTTATCAGCCAGCAGCTGACGGCCCACGATGACAACCAGCTCCGGGTCTTCCTGATACCACGGCTCGATCAGGGTGTTGGTGGCATCCATCACCAGCGCATCGAGGTTGGCATAATCACCGTTTTTGCCGACGCGGATTTTTTCAGAAACGACGGTGCCGTTTTCGTCGGTGATTTTGCTCATCACGCGCGCCGGTGCATCGTTGCGGTACTTCTGCAGCCAGCCTACGGCCACGTCCTGCAGCATCGGATTCTTGGCGCGGTTCGAGGTTTTGGCGCGTGTTACGCCGTTGAAGCCGATCATGATGCGGTCAAGCGCCTGGCGCTTCACGATGGCGTCACGCAGACGGGCCTGAAAATCTTCATAGCGCGCCCACAGGTCGAGGGTGTTATAGCGGATATGAAAGTCGTAGTTGACCTGCACACACTCGTAACCCTGCTTATCCAGCGCGGCAAAATCAGCGGTTTCGCGCTCGTCGCCACCTGCCGTGTCGGTCACGCTGGCAATCGAGCCGGACACACCGATCCCGATTTTCTCGCCCTTCATTTCGGACACCGGCACGATGTTGATGCGGGTCAGGAAGTCGGAAGACTCCTGCACGCGGTTCATCAGGGTCTGCGTGACCGTCGGCTCAACGGTAAACTTTTTGTTCATGTCGTCGGTTTCGACGCCGTTCAGCTCAGCAAGGCGGGTCATGAACTGGTTAAACTTAAAGCGGGTATTCTTGCGCATTGGCGTTCCTGTTTATCTCTGTGTTGGGTTTTAACGTTCAGGCAACGCCTGATTAGCAGTCGGTCTGCGCGCCGGACTTCGGATCGCTGCCGGTTGCCGCCGGGCGGCGGTTAAAGCTGCCGTCGGTCTGTGAAAGCTGGCCCTGCAGCGCAGCGAAAGCGGCGCGGTCTTCCCCGGCCTGCTGCTCGATAGCCTCAAGGCGTGCGCTGACGGATTGCTCCAATGCCGACAGCTCCTGCGTCTGGCTCTCCGCATTCAGCTGCACCTGCTCGGCGACGGCCGTTACCGCCGCGCTGACGTCGGCGAACTGTTCGCCATCGGTTTTCTTTTTGGCAGAGAACATCGCCGAGATGCGCGCCAGCAGTGAAGGTGACGGCTCGGCCATCTCTTCAAACTCGATCACGGTTTCTTCAGCGGCGGTAAAGAGGTTGCCTTTATCCTGCTTGCGTGACGCCAGCGGATTAACTTTGGCCGTGGCGCTGAAGCTCAGAATCTCCGTGCCGAGGCTTGCCGGGTCGTCGGTGACGGCAAGGCCGACCAGATACGCCTCGCCCGTGTCGGCGAACTCAGGGTTAACTTCAATGGAGGTGTAGATTTTCTGGCGCGCTTTGGTCAGCTCGACCAGCTCAGGCGTCGGATCAATCCAGCCAAACAGCGCCAGCTTGCCTTTGAGCGGGCCTTCGCCGATTTCTTCCGCCTCGACGGCGGTCACGTCGCCAAAGCGGCGGAAAGTGCTGTCAGCGGCATAGCCCCGGATGTGTTCCATGTTGATGCGTGCGCCGTACATTTCCGGGCTGTAGTTTTTCGCCATCTGCGAAATCCAGTCACGGGAAATGACACGGCCGTCAGTGGTTGCGCCTTCAACTGCGATACGAAAACGCTTTGCTTTGATTGCTGCCATTAATCAGGCTCCGGTCAGGTGTTGGGTCGGTTCGGGGCCAGTTTCCCCGTCGCCACACAATCCCTCAACGAATGCCAGCCCGCTGATGCATCAGCAAACAGGGACAGCAGGCGCGCCATTTTCGGCACCGGTAGCCTTGCCGGTATGAACATGACACCGACAACCATCATCAGCGATCCGCGCCGTCAGGCCGCGCTGCTTTACTGGCAGGGTTATTCCGTGCGCCAGATTGCGGAGACGCTCGGACAGAAAACGCCAACCGTGCAGAGCTGGAAGCTGCGCGACGCGTGGGACAACGTTGCGCCCATCAGTCGCGTGGAATCCAGCATGGAGGCCCGGCTGATTCAGCTCATCATGAAAGAGGTAAAGGGGAATGGTGATTACAAAGAGATAGACGCGCTCGGCCGTCAGATTGAGCGCCTTGCCCGCGTAGAGCGCTACCGCAGCAGCGGCAACGAGGCCGACTTAAACCCCAACGTTCGCAACCGCAACAAAGGCGAGCGCCAGCCGGTTGTTAAAAATGAGTTCAGCGAGGAACAGGTAGACAAGCTGACCCGCTATTTTATGGATAACTGCTTTGAGTATCAGCTCGACTGGCACCGCGCAGGACTGACTCACCGCATCCGCAATATCCTGAAGTCCCGCCAGATTGGCGCCACGTTCTACTTTGCCCGCGAGGCGCTGATCGATGCGCTGACCACCGGGCGCAACCAGATATTTCTTTCAGCAAGCAAGGCTCAGGCACACGTCTTTAAAAACTATATCCTCGACTTCGCCCGCGAGGCTGACGTTGACCTGAAAGGCGATCCCATTGTGCTGCCGAACGGGGCGCGTCTGATATTCCTCGGCACGAACGTGCGTACCGCGCAGAGCTACACCGGCAACCTCTATCTGGACGAATATTTCTGGATCCCGAAATTCCAGGAGCTGCGCAAAGTCGCCAGCGGCATGTCGCTGCATAAAAAATGGCGCACAACGTACTTTTCCACGCCGTCGGCTCTGTCGCACAGCGCTTATCCGTTCTGGTCAGGCGAGCTGTTTAATAAGGGACGGCGCAGCAAAGATGATCGGATAGAGATAGACCTGTCGCATTCACACCTGGCGAAGGGGGCGCTGTGCGGTGACGGCCAGTGGCGGCAGATTGTCACGGTTGAGGATGCGCTGACTGGCGGATGCAACCTGTTCGACATTGACCAGCTGCAGCTTGAATACAGTCCGTCGGAATATCAGAACCTGCTGATGTGTGAGTTTGTCGACGACGCCGCGAGCGTGTTCCCGTTCGCCGAGCTGCAGAGCTGCATGATCGACAGCCTGGAAGAGTGGGAAGATTTTAACCCGTACCTGCCGCGCCCGTTTGCATACCGGCCGGTCTGGATTGGTTATGACCCGTCACATACCGGCGACAGCGCAGGCTGTGCGGTTATCGCGCCGCCGCTCGTTGCGGGGGGAAAATTTCGCGTGCTGGAGCGTCACCAGTGGCGGGGCATGGACTTTGCCGCGCAGGCGAAATCTATCGAGGATTTAACGAAAAAATACACCGTGGAATATATCGGCGTGGATGCCACCGGCATAGGGCAGGGGGTTTTTCAGCTTGTACGCCAGTTTTACCCGGCCGCGCGCGAAATCAAATACTCGCCCGAAGTGAAAACGGCAATGGTGCTCAAGGCGAAAGACACCATCAGCAGCGGGCGGCTTGAGTATGACGCCGGGGCGACGGATATCACGCAGTCGTTTATGGCTATCCGCAAAACCATGACGGCCAGCGGCAACCGCTCAACCTATGAGGCGAGCCGCAGCGAAGAGGCCAGCCATGCCGACGTTGCCTGGGCCATCATGCACGCACTGTTAAACGAACCGCTTACCGCAGCCAGCGGCGGCGCCAACCCCTCTATTCTGGAATTTTACTGATGAGCAAACGCAGAGGCCGCAAGGCTCACTCCGCCACCGCGCAGCCGGTACAGGCAACCGCACCGCAGCAGCACGCCGAGGCGTTTACCTTTGGCGATCCGACGCCGGTTATGGATAAGCGCGACATTATGGATTACGCCGAGTGCATCGGTAACGGACGCTGGTTTGAGCCGCCGGTCAGCTTTAACGGGCTGGCTAAAAGCCTGCGCTCGGCCGTGCATCACAGCTCGCCGATTTACGTAAAGCGCAACATTCTGGCCTCAACGTTTATTCCGCACCCGATGATGAGCCAGCAGGAGTTCAGCAAGTTCGCGCTGGATTATCTGGTTTTCGGTAACGCCTTTGCCGAGCTGCGTCGTAACAGTCTGGGTAAACCGTTGCGCCTTGAAACCAGCCCGGCCAAATTCACCCGCAGGGGCGTGAAGGATGGTGTTTACTGGTTTGTGAATGACTGGAAGGAGCCGCACGAATTTTCGGCCGGTAGCGTGTTTCATCTGCTGGAGCCGGATATCAATCAGGAGCTGTACGGCCTGCCGGAATACCTCAGCGCGCTTAATTCTGCCTGGCTGAATGAGGCGGCGACGCTGTTCCGCCGCAAGTATTACCAGAACGGCGCGCACGCCGGTTACATCCTGTATATGACCGATGCGGCGCAGAGCAGCAGCGACGTTGACCGGATGCGCCAGGCGATGCGCGACACGAAAGGGCTGGGTAACTTCCGCAACCTGTTTATGTACGCGCCGAACGGAAAGCCGGACGGGATCA
>Ga0308166_1003837_pt1 | contig 12454 bp, 8 predicted proteins | sample PhyCR2_2_FD_202137 | JGI IMG/M metagenome (GOLD analysis project Ga0308166, IMG submission 202137) | Phyllosphere microbial communities from UC Gill Tract Community Farm, Albany, California, United States - DLSLCC.R2 | ecosystem: Host-associated > Plants > Phyllosphere > Unclassified | place... | reverse complement strand
CTAAGAGCAACAGGACATCTTCTACTACATTACCGTGATGAACGAGTCGTACCAGCAGCCAGCCATGCCGGCCGGTGCCGAAGAAGGCATCAAGAAAGGCATGTACCTGCTCGAGGAAGACACTCGCGATGCGGCGCACCACGTTCAGCTAATGGGCTCCGGCACCATCCTGCGTGAAGTGCGTGAAGCGGCGAAGATCCTGCGTGAAGAGTTCAACATCGGCGCTGACGTGTGGAGCGTTACCAGCTTCAACGAACTGCGTCGCGACGGCCTCGCCGTAGAGCGCAGCAACCGCCTCAAGCCTGGCCAGAAGCCTAAGCTGAGCTACGTCGAAGAGTGCCTGAACGGCCGTAAAGGTCCGGTCATTGCTTCTACCGACTACATGAAGCTGTTCGCCGAGCAGATCCGTCAGTGGGTACCGTCCAAGGAATTCAAAGTCCTGGGCACCGACGGTTTCGGCCGCAGCGACAGCCGCAAGAAACTGCGTCATTTCTTCGAAGTCGACCGTCATTTCGTGGTGTTGGCAGCCCTGGAAGCACTGGCTGACCGTGGTGATATCGAACCTAAGGTTGTGGCTGAAGCCATCGCCAAGTTCGGCATCGACCCGGAAAAACGCAACCCACTGGACTGCTGAGGAGACATTTTGTGAGCGAACTCATTCGCGTACCTGACATCGGCAGCGGTGAAGGTGAAGTAATTGAACTGTTTGTGAAGGTCGGCGACCGCATCGAAGCCGACCAGAGCATCCTGACCCTGGAATCGGACAAGGCCAGCATGGAAGTGCCGGCCCCGAAAGCCGGCGTCATCAAGAGCCTGAAAGTGAAGCTGGGCGACCGTCTGAAAGAAGGCGACGAACTGCTCGAGCTGGAAGTCGAGGGCGCCGCTGAAGCGGCCCCTGCACCTGCCGCCGCACCTGCTGCGAAAGCCGAAGAGAAACCGGCTGCGGCACCTGCTGCCGCCGCGCCTGCCGCTGCTCCAGCTGCTGCTTCGGTACAGCAAGTGCACGTGCCGGACATCGGTTCGTCGGGCAAGGCGCAGATCATCGAGATTCAGGTCAAGGTCGGCGACACCGTCGAGGCTGATCAATCGCTGATCACGCTGGAGTCCGACAAGGCCAGCATGGAAATCCCTTCGCCTGCCGCTGGCGTGGTCAAGGCCATCAGCGTCAAGCTTAACGACGAAGTCGGCACTGGCGATCTGATTCTGGATCTGGAAGTGGCGGGTGCTGCGGCCCCGGCTGCCGCCGCTCCGGCTCAGGCTGCTGCGCCTGCTGCTGCCGCTGCGCCAGCCCCGGCGGCTGCTCCGGCTGCACCGGTTGCCGACAGCGTTCAGGACATCCACGTTCCGGACATCGGCTCGGCTGGCAAAGCCAAGATCATCGAAGTGTTGGTCAAGGCCGGCGATACCGTCGAAGCCGACCAGTCGCTGATCACCCTGGAATCCGACAAGGCGAGCATGGAAATTCCATCGCCTGCCGCTGGCGTGGTCGAAAGCGTTTCGATCAAGCTGGATGACGAAGTCGGTACCGGCGACCTGATCCTCAAGCTCAAAGTCAAAGGCGCGGCCCCTGTTGCTGCCCCGGCTGCGGCGGCTGCACCGAGCGCTCCGGCACCTGCCGCTGCTGCTCCGGCTGCCGCAGCACCTGCTGCCGCTGCAGCCGCAGCGCCGGCTGCTACACCAGCGAAACCGGGCGCCAAAGTTCACGCCGGCCCTGCCGTGCGTCAACTGGCTCGTGAGTTCGGCGTCGAGCTGAGCGCTGTTGGCGCCAGCGGTCCGCACGGTCGCATCCTCAAGGAAGACGTGCAGGTTTACGTCAAGGCGATGATGCAGAAGGCCAAGGAAGCACCGGCCGCTGCTGGCGGCGCTACCGGTGGCGCGGGCATACCGCCGATTCCGGTGGTCGATTTCAGCCGTTTCGGCGAAATCGAAGAAGTGCCAATGACCCGCCTGATGCAGGTCGGTGCTGCCAACCTGCACCGCAGCTGGCTGAACGTGCCACACGTGACGCAATTCGACTCGGCGGACATCACCGAGCTGGAAGCCTTCCGTGTTGCACAGAAAGCCGTGGCCGAGAAGGCTGGCGTCAAGCTGACCATCCTGCCGCTGCTGCTCAAGACTTGCGCGCACCTGCTCAAGGAGCTGCCGGACTTCAACAGTTCGCTGGCACCAAGCGGCAAGGCGATCATCCGCAAGAAATACGTGAACATCGGCTTCGCCGTCGACACTCCGGATGGCCTGCTGGTGCCGGTGATCAAGAACGTCGACCAGAAGAGCCTGCTGCAACTGGCAGCCGAAGCGGCTTCGCTGGCTGAAAAAGCCCGCACCAAGAAGCTGTCCTCGGACGAGATGCAGGGCGCCTGCTTCACCATTTCCAGCCTTGGCCACATTGGCGGCACCGGCTTCACGCCGATCGTCAACGCGCCGGAAGTGGCGATCCTCGGTGTTTCCAAGGCAACCATCCAGCCAGTCTGGGACGGCAAAGCCTTCCAGCCGAAGCTGATGCTGCCACTGTCGTTGTCCTACGATCACCGCGTGATCAACGGCGCTGCAGCTGCACGCTTCACTCAGCGTCTGGGCAGCCTGTTGGGCGACATCCGCACCATCCTGCTGTAACCCAAACGGCCCTCCGGCGACGGAGGGCCGCTTGCTGCACCCTTTCGAGCGCCACACGCTCGTACCTCAACCCCGCCGGTCTGGCGGGGCTTTTTTTTGCCCGAATTAACTGGTCCGCGATTCTTTCCTACAACCTGCGCTGACATCGGCCACAGGTCTGGTCCACTTAACGCCAATATTTTCTGCCGCCGGCCAACTAACCTCTGCTCAGGAAAGTTGCTTCAACGCGCTCCGCTTATTTAATTCTTGTTTATTAAAATCTCGAACGGAATCGATCATGTTCAAACCGACTATCGGCCCCATCGTGGGCCACGCCACAACTAACGAAGTTCGCATTTTCATGCGCGGCGAACAACAGGACAAAAAACGCGTATTTGCCGGAGTTCGCGCCCGCAAGGCCGGAACGGAAAAATGGTCGAACAGCGTATTTGCACTTTTGCATCCAGCCAACGACATGTCGGGCGTACTGGTATTACAGGATCTGGACGCCGATTGTGAATACGAATATCAAGCCGGCTGGTTAAGCCCGATGAATCCGGTACACACCATCGACACAGTGGTGGAGTTTCCACTGCAATGGCCGCGACAGCTCTACCGCTTTCGTACCCGCACCGCGCAAGCCAGCCAGCCCCGGGGCTTTATCGTCGGATCTTGCCGTTACCTGCGGATCACCGCGGGCATTGCTTCGTTGCCGCAACTGGGCGATCGCATCTTTGGCTCGATCAATCAACTTGTCGAGAACAGTCATCTACCCGTCAGCGCGGTGATCATGACCGGCGATCAAGTGTATGTAGATGATTTGAATATCATTGCACCGGATCGCGAAGCCAAAGACATTCTGAAGAAGTATCGAACGGCATTCTCGCAACCGAATATTCAACGATTGATGTCCAATACATCGACTTACATGATGCTCGACGATCATGAAATAGAAGATAACTGGCCCGCCAATGCAAAAGATGCGGACAAGGACTTGTATCGCAACGCCATGGCCGCTTATGAACTTTATCAAGCCAGCCACAGCCCGGTTTACGCATATAACAGCGAGGGCCAGATAGACCGGAATACCTTGAAGCATTACTGGTATCAGTTTGGCGACAGCGATATCGCCTGGTTCGTCACCGACAGCCGCACCCGACGCAACTTGTCTGAGGATGACCGGCGCATTCTCGACATCGAGCAGGAACAGGCCCTGCTGCAATGGCTGATCCATAGCCCGGCACGAGTGAAATTCGTGGTGACCAGCGTGATGTTCTATCCCGATCGCAAGTTCAACGGTGACGATGCCTGGAAAGCTTTTCCCGAGCAGCGTCTGCGGCTGCTGGAAACCATCCGCACTCACCGGATCAAGAACGTGGTGTTCGTCTCCGGCGACGTCCATGGCTCGCTGACCAGTCGCTTGAGTCACAGCGAGGACGCCGATTTCGAAGTGCACACCATCGTGTCCTCGCCGTTGCACAACAGCAAATTGCTGCCGTATGCCAAGGCCTCGACGTTTATCCTCGATCAACCGCTGGTGCGCACGGCGGCCGGGGATTATCGGCACGAGCTGACCAGTGCGGTGGTGAGTCAGGACAATTTTGCGCATGTGGTCGTCGAGGCTGACCGGATTCTGGTCGAGTATCACGATCGTGACGGCAAATTGCTGCAATCGATCAGCATGAAATTGCGTTGAGACCCCAAAAGATTGCAGCCTTCGGCAGCTCCTACATGAGGCGCATTCCCTTGTTGGAGCGTTGCAAGGCAGCGATCTTTTGTTCTTTTGCCCCAGACGCTGGAGAAATGTTCACTGCAGCCGACATATTCTTATAGCACTTGGCCTTCATCTCTCTTGTCAGTCGGTGCCGCAATGATGCAACCTTGCCGCAGCCAACAGACAAGAGGGCGAGAGCCCGGCGCATTCAGCATATTTCCAAGCGAGTTTCCTTCATGAAGAGCCAGCCCGATGCCGCCAGCCGTATGGCGGCCGAGGTAGTGACGCAGTTGCCTGTGCCCTCGCGGCTCGGCATGCTGCGTTTCGAGCGCTTGAATGAAGCCAGTTGGGCGATGCTGTTCCTTGATCCCAACTGCGAACGCCAGTTCGGCCAGCCGGCCGTCGAGCTCTGCGCCCTGGTCGGCTCGCCCTACGCCAGCCTGATGGAGCCCGAAGCGCGCTATCAGCTGCACGACGCGATCCAGCAGCAACTGAGCAAAAGCGCGCATTACGTGGTGCGCTACACCCTGCACACCGCCGCCGGCGCGTTGAATATCCTCGAATTGGGTGAAGCCTACAAACAGCACAACCGGCATTTGCTGCGCGGCTATCTGTTGGCGGTCGATGAGGTGTTCGAGGAAACCCAGGCGCTGCCTTCGGTCGATCTGGAAACGCAGAACTCGCGCCTGCAAATCGCCCTTGAGCTGAACCAGCGTGCCCAGCAGGAACAACTGCAGCATCTGGAACGCGTGCGCGCCCAGCAGGATCTGATTCTGCTACTCGCACGCCAACGCTACAGCACGCACAACTCGCTACAGGAAGCCGCCGAGCTGATCACACGCTGCGCCTGCGATATCTACGAAATCGACTGCGCCAGCCTGTGGAACCTCGAAGGCCAGCGCTTGCTGCCGATCTCCGCCTACCACCGCGCAACTCAGGAATACATCCTGCCGGAGCCGATCGATATCAGCGGCTTCCCCGATTACATGGAAGCGCTGCACAGCAGCCGCGCCATCGATGCCCACAACGCCATGCACGACCCGCGCACCCGTGAGATGGCCGAGGCGATGCGTCCGCGTGACGTCAACGCCATGCTCGATGCCAGCATTCGCGTCGACGGCCAGGTAGTCGGCGTGTTGTGCCTGGAACAGACCGGCGTGACCCGTGCCTGGCAGTCCGACGAAATCGCCTTTGCCGGTGAGCTGGCCGACCAGTTCGCACAAGTGATCAACAATCACAACCGGCGTACCGCCACTAGCGCCCTGCACCTGTTTCAGCGCGCGGTCGAGCAAAGCGCCAACGCCTTTTTGCTGGTCAACTGCGACGGCGTGGTCGAGTACGTCAACCCGAGTTTCACCGCGATCACCCAGTACACCACCGAGGAAGTCCACGGCCAGCGCCTGTCGGAATTGCCGGCGCTGGAAAACCTCAGCGAACTGCTGTTCGACGCGCCCTCGGCGCTGGCCCAGAGCAACAGCTGGCAGGGCGAATTCAAGAGCCGCCGCAAGAACCTCGAACCGTACTGGGGCCAGCTATCCATTTCCAAGGTCTATGGCGATAACCGTGAGCTGACGCATTACATCGGCATCTACGAAGACATCACCCAGACCAAACTCGCGCAGCAACGTATCGAGCGCCTGGCCTATACCGACAACCTGACCAACCTCGGCAACCGTCCGGCATTCATCCGCAATCTCGATGAGCGCTTCGCCCGCGACAGCGACACGCCGATCAGCCTGTTGCTGGTGGACATCGACAACTTCAAGCGGATCAACGACAGCCTCGGCCACCAGACTGGCGACAAACTGTTGATCAGCCTCGCCCGGCGCCTGCGCAACAGCCTCAGCCCGAGTGGCAGTCTGGCGCGTTTTGCCAGTAACGAATTCGCCGTGTTGCTCGACGACACCGACCTTGAGGCCGGGCAGCAGATTGCCAGTCAGTTGCTGATGACCCTCGACAAGCCGATGTTCGTCGACAACCAGCTGATCAGCGTCACCGGCTCCGTCGGCCTTGCTTGTGCGCCGCTACACGGCCGCGACCCACAAACCCTGATGCGCAACGCCGGTCTGGCACTGCACAAGGCCAAGGCCAACGGCAAACACCAGTTGCAGGTGTTCACTGAGGCGCTGAACGCCGAGGCCAGTTACAAACTGTTCGTCGAGAACAACCTGCGCCGCGCCCTCACGCAGAACGAACTGGACGTGTTCTACCAGCCCAAGCTGTGCCTGCGCAGCGGTCGCCTGCTGGGCATGGAAGCGCTGTTGCGCTGGAACCACCCGGAACGCGGCATGATTCGCCCGGACCAGTTCATCAGCGTCGCCGAGGAAACCGGCCTGATCATTCCGATCGGCAAATGGATCGCCCGTCAGGCCTGCCGCATGAGCAAATCCCTGACCGCTGCCGGCCTGGGCAATCTGCAGGTGGCAATCAATCTGTCACCGAAACAGTTCTCCGATCCGGATCTGGTCGCCTCGATCGCCAACATCCTCAGGGAAGAAGCGCTGCCGGCCAATCTGCTCGAACTCGAACTGACCGAAGGCTTGTTGCTGGAAGCCACCGAAGACACGCATTTGCAGCTCGACCAGCTCAAACGCCTGGGCCTGACCCTGGCCATGGATGACTTCGGCACCGGGTACTCGTCGCTGAGCTATCTGAAGAAATTCCCGATCGACATCATCAAGATCGATCGCAGCTTCATCCATGAAATCCCCGACAACCAGGACGACATGGAAATCACCTCCGCCGTGATCGCCATGGCCCACAACCTGAAACTCAAGGTCGTCGCCGAAGGCATCGAAACCGCCGAGCAACTGGCGTTCCTGCGCCGGCATCGTTGCGACGTCGGCCAGGGATACCTGTTCGACCGGCCGATTCCGGGCGATGAGCTGATCAAAGCGCTCAAGCGTTATCCGCGTGGGCCGCTGTGCCTATAAGCACCTCAAATCCCCTGTAGGAGCTGCCGAAGGCTGCGATCTTTTGATCTGGCTTTTGAAGGACAAGATCAAAAGATCGCAGCCTCCGGCAGCTCCTACATTGGATAGTGCGAATTCCGGCATCATTCGGCACACTGGCGGTCTGACTTTTTACCTCCAACCTGACTGAGAGGAACGCTCATGGTTCTGCGCTCGGAAATTCTGGTGAACAAAAACGTGCTTCCAACCAAAGAACAAGCCCTGCCCGGCCGCGAAACCCCGATGACCCTGCCGGAAAAACACTTCGTTTTCGAAGAAACCCCGCTACTCGGTCCATTCTTTCAGGATGTCGACTTCGCGATTTTCGGTCTGGGTTGCTTCTGGGGCGCGGAACGACGTTTCTGGCAGCGCGAAGGCGTGGTCAGCACCGTGGTCGGTTACGCCGGCGGCTTCACGCCGAACCCGACGTACGAAGAAGTCTGCTCGGGCCTGACCGGCCACGCCGAAGTGGTATTGGTGGTGTATGACAAGGCCCAAGTCAGTTATGAAGAACTGCTGGCGATGTTCTGGGAACTGCACAACCCGACTCAGGGCATGCGTCAGGGCAACGACATCGGCACTCAGTACCGCTCGGTGATCTACGCGACCACCCCGGAGCAACTGGATGCGGCACTGAAAAGCAGAGACGTGTATCAGGCGGAACTGGCCAAGGCCGGTCTGGGTGAAATCAGCACCGAGATCGACCAGGCGCCGACCGTGTACTTTGCCGAGGCGTATCACCAGCAGTATCTGGCGAAGAATCCTGAAGGTTACTGCGGGATTGGCGGCACCGGCGTGTGCATGCCACCGAGTCTGGCTGGTAATTAAATCCTGACAGCAAAAGATCGCAGCCTTCGGCAGCTCCTACAGGGAAACGCATTTCAACTGTAGGAGCTGCCGAAGGCTGCGATCTTTTGATCTTGCTTGATCAGCTCTCGGCAATCAGCCAATCCATCTGCCAGCCACCCTGGGTCTGCCCCAGTTTCTTCGACAACCACGGCAGCAGCTCACGCAATTCTTCCTCCAGCCCCCACGGCGGATTGGCGATCGCCAGCCCGGAACCGTTCAGGCTGTTCGGCGTGTCCAGCGGATGCACCAGCAACTCCACACGCAGCAACTTCGGCGCACCCGTGCCTGCCAGGTCCTGATAGAAACGCCGCAGTGCACGTTGATCCTTCACCGGATACCAGATCGCCGCGACGGTCTGGCGCATGCGGCCGATGGCTTCTTTCATCGACGCCGCACAACGTTGCATCTCGTCGAGCTGCTCGAAAGGCGGATCGATCAGCATCACCGCGCGCTTCTCCTGCACCGGCAACATCGCCCGCGCCACATGCCAGCCCTCGCCCAGATGCACTTTCACCCGCCGATCGCCAGCCATGTTGTCCTTGAGCAACACGCCATCTTCGGGATGCTTCTCGTTGAGCATCACCCGATCCTGCGGCCGCGTCAGGCGCCGTGCCAGCTCCGGCGAACCCGGGTAGTAGCGCAACTGGCCATCCGGGTTCATCTCGTGCAGCACCTTCATGTAATCAGCGGTCAGCGCCGGCAGGTCCGGCTGATCCCACAACCGCGCAATGCCTTCCAGGTACTCGCCGGTGCGATTGGCCTGATCGCCCTGCAAGTCATACAGACCGATGCCGGCGTGCGTGTCGAGATAGGCAAACGGCTGCTCCTTGCGCGACATCAGAGCGATGAGGCGGGTCAAGGTCAGGTGTTTGAACACATCGGCGTGATTGCCGGCATGGAAGGCGTGACGATAATTCATGGCTGCTCCTGCGAGGGCCGCAAAGTTTACCTTTTACCGGGCGGCAAGTCAGGGGTTCGCAGCCAGGTGGGCCTCAACATCAAAAGATCGCAGCCTTCGGCAGCTCCACGGGATAGGCGCTCACTCTGCCGAAGGCTGCGATCTTCTGATCTTCAGGCGGGCAAGCTGCGCAGGCGCTTGCCGATGACATCGAGCACATCACAGCCATCGCGCAATGGGATGGCGCAGAGCAGGGCGAAGTCGCTGAGGATCACGGAGTCGCATTCGATCGAGCCGCGCATGCACATGTTTTCCAGGACCTGGACCACGGCGCGGATGCGGTGGTTGGCAGCGTCCATGAGGATATCGAGGGGCACGTGGGTGTCGACGAACAGGCTGGGCATGTCACTGCAATTGCCGGTGAGGGCCATGAAGCGGTTGTCGGGGTGAGGGGTGATTTTTTCGTAGGGTGAATCAGTATGCATATTGGTCATTTTCCGGGTCCCATGATTGATAAACGTGAGCCGCCATCACACCTTCCTACGGGTTAGGGTGGCAGCTGTGCGCAGGAGTAGGAACCGAGCAATCATGGACCTCGGCCACGCCGAAGCGTGCCCCACGCACAGCCGCCGCGAACGATCTTACGGACTTGAACCAAGTGCCGCAAAAAGCCAACGAACTGTAACGTCATGAATGCGGGGATCCTTCACCCTGCCACCGCTCTCGCAGTGACAACGAAAAGACTATCCCTGCAACCCACCACGCACCAGTTCATGAAAGCCGCCGCGATTCGAAGGAAACGTCCGAAGCGTTTGCCCCGAAATTTCACTCTGCCTCTGCCAGCAAAAACTCCAGAAGCGCCGATCGTGACGAATCTTCCGACATTGATGATTTGAAAAACTGCCCGACCTTGCAGCGCAGGACCGCTCCGGGAAACGCCTCGAATATGGCTGGCTGTTCTTCGCTCAGCCATTGCAGAGCGTTCGCGACGCGTACGCTCTCATCAGTCTGCGCCAACACTGATTTCGGCACGTTCCACCACGGAAAGATTCGCCCCGAAACCAGCGCACGGCCCCCGATTTCAAAGGCTTGGCCATTGATCAAGCATCGCGAAATTACCGGTAGCAACTCTGCGGGATTCACCTCGTCAGACTGCAAAAGAGGCAACAGATACCGACCATCCCAAAAGCGAAAAAACACCGCTTTACCGTCCGGCATCAGCACTTGAGTCAGGCTGCGGAAATGTTCGACCAGCACTTCAAGATCCGCCGAAGACACCGCCAGCCACCCCCAGTCCCGCGAGTCGGTTTCCGCTACCCAGCGTAAAAACTCACTGCTAGCTGCGACAAATCCCACATAGGGCATCACCGCATCCCACTCTTCATAAATGGTCTCGGCCCAGACCGGATTCGCCATCCCCTGCCAAGCTTTGAATGCATCGGCATCGCTGGCGCGGCTGAAAATTGCGAACAATTGCTCCGACGCATGCAGCGGTTGCCGGGCCAGCCATTGTTCGGGCGTCAATTGTTCAGGCTGCACAGACATCGTCCTTACAACGCTCACACTCTTCGCAGAAAGGCGCATCACCTTTGAGACTCATGATCTGTGCGGCGGTGAGAATCGCAGCCGGCGCAGCGGCCAGTTTCTCCGGCAATCCCGGCATCACCGGTGCCGCACTCGTTGCCGCCATTGGCGCGCCACCCACAACAATCGGCACGCTGCTGAAGATTCCGCCGGGGCCGATGTTGATCCACTGCCCGCCAGCCTGAATCGTCGCGCTCGCGCCGCCATCAATGACCACTTGCTGGCCTGCGCTGATATGGATCTGCGCCGAGGCGCTGGTGGCCTGGCTGTTCACCCGCACCTGCCGGTCGCCGAGCACGGACAAATGATCATCCTGCCTGACTTCGGTCTGGCGCTGGCCGTGGGTGATGCGTTGCTCGTCGGCCTTGAGTTCATGGCGAGCGGTGCCGGTGACCACCACATTGCGCTGATTATCGACCTGCAGCTGCTGGTCGTTGAGCACATGCTGGGTCCAGTTGCGCTGGGCACGCAGGTAGATTTCCTCGGCGCCTTTTTTGTCCTCGATGCGCAGTTCGTTATAACCGCCACCGCCTGGGCTGCTCTGGCTGCGGAAGATACTGCGGGTCTTGTCTGCCGGCAGATCCAGCGGCACCGGGGTCGCCGCATTCGGCAGACACCCCATGACCAGCGGCTTGTCGGCATCGCCATCAATGAAGCCGACCAGCACTTCCATGCCGACTCGCGGAATCAATACGCTACCGTAGTGATCGTGAGCCCAACCGGTCGCAACGCGCAGCCAGCAACTGGAGTGCTCGTTCAATTCGCCATCGCGGTCCCAGGCCAGTTGCACTTTGACCCGGCCGTATTCATCGCAATGGATTTCCAGATCTTTCGGGCCGGTGACCACGGCAGGTTGGTAGCCCGACATGCGCGGTTTTTCCGGGCACAGCGCCGGACGAAAGACCACGTCCCACGGCGTGGCGACGAAGGTATTGCGGTAGCCCTGGAAGGATTTGCCATCGCTGGTCACCGATTCCTCAAGCACCTGCGGCTGACGGCCGCGATGCTCGACACATGTGAGCAACCACAGATCATTCCAGTCGCTGCGCGGATGCTCGGTGAGTTGCAGGAAATGGCCGCAGACCAATGAAGACTCGTCGCTGCTGCCCTCGGCCTGACGGTAATCGGCGACGTGCCGTTCCAGCGCTCGCCGAGTCAGGTGTTTGCCGGTTTCGCGATCACTGAATTGGCCGGGGAAGTGATAGTCCTCCAGCACCGGACGCTGCTCGCCGTCACTGCGACTTTCCAGCGACAGGCGTGGTTTCTCGAAATTGTAGTCGCGCCGGGTGACGACGCTGGTGCGGGTTTCCACACGCACATTGAAACGCTGAATCGCCGGCGCGCCCGCCGACATGCCGCTGCCCGGCAGATACAACGTTGGCGCGGGCAGCTTGAGGAATACGGTCTGGTCGTCGCCGAACACCAGTAAATGGCTTTCGGGGCTGTGTTGAAAGTGGTAATGAATGCCGACTTCGGCACACAGACGCTGGATGAAGGCCAGATCGCTTTCGGCGTATTGCACGCAGTACTCGCGCTCCGGGTATTCGCTGCCCAGGCGAAATTCAAAGGCATCGCGCAGGATCGAATGATCCTTGAGAATCTGCGTGACTATCTGCGGCACGCTCTGATGCTGGAAAATCCGCTGGTTGATGCGATGCCCCAGATACGTCAGACGCGGGACGAGGCTGAGGTGATAGCGTGTCAGACGTTTCCCGGAATCGCCCTGCCCGACCTGATAAATCTGACCATGAATACCGCAACCCTGAGCATCGAAACTCAGAAACGCCTGACCATGCAGCAGGCTTTCCAGATCCAGGTCCGGCCGCTCGCTGACCAGTTCCAGCTCGAAGCGAAAGGGTTGGCTGA
>Ga0308166_1003833_pt1 | contig 12462 bp, 5 predicted proteins | sample PhyCR2_2_FD_202137 | JGI IMG/M metagenome (GOLD analysis project Ga0308166, IMG submission 202137) | Phyllosphere microbial communities from UC Gill Tract Community Farm, Albany, California, United States - DLSLCC.R2 | ecosystem: Host-associated > Plants > Phyllosphere > Unclassified | place... | reverse complement strand
CTGGAAGGGCGCAACCCAGGCGGCGGCGGATATCAACGCCGCAGGCGGCATCAAGGGCGAGAAGATCGTGCTGGTGCAGGGAGATGACGCCTGCGAACCCAAGCAGGCGGTGGCGGTGGCCAACCGGCTGGTAGACGAAGAGAAGGTCTCCGCCGTGGTCGGCCACTTCTGCTCCTCCTCCACGATGCCCTCGTCCGAGGTCTATGACGAAGCGGGCGTTCTGACCATTACCCCTGGCTCCACCAACCCACAGATTACCGAGCGGGGCATGCAGAACATGTTTCGCATGTGCGGTCGCGACGATCAGCAGGGTGTGGTGGCGGCAAACTACATTCTCGACGTGCTGAAGGCGAAAAAGATCGCCGTAATCCACGACAAAGATACCTACGGTCAGGGGCTGGCGGACGCGATGCGCGCCGCGCTGGCGAAACGCGGCACCAAAGAGGTGCTGTATGAAGGCCTCTCCCGGGGCGAAAAAGATTTCAACGCGCTGGTCACCAAAGTGGGCGCGCTAAAGCCTGACGTGGTCTACTTTGGCGGCTGCCATCCCGAGGCCGGGCCACTGATACGCCAGATGCGCGAGCAGGGCGTAGAGGCGAAATTTTTCTCCGGTGACTGCGTGGTCACTGAAGAACTGGTCACGGCGGCAGGCGGAGCGCAGTTCACCAACGGCGTGCTGATGACCTTTGGTCAGGATCCACGCACTATCCCGGCGGGAAAAGCGGTCATTGAGAAGTTCCGCGGCGCAGGCTTTGAGCCGGAAGGCTACACCCTCTATGCCTACGCCTCCATTCAGGTTATTGCCGCCGCCTATAACGTCGTAGGCAAAGATAACGAGAAGGCCAGCGCCTGGCTGAAATCCAACAGTGTCGATACGGTGATGGGGCCGAAAGCCTGGGACGGAAAGGGCGATCTTAAAGTCTCTGACTACGTTGTCTATCAGTGGGACGACAAAGGCAAATATCACCAGCTGTAATCCCATCTACCGGGGCGAGGGCGTTCACTATGGATGCATTCTTCTTGCAGCAGCTTATCAACGGCCTGACGCTGGGCGCGGTGTATGGCCTGATCGCCATCGGTTACACCATGGTCTATGGCATCATTGGCATGATCAACTTTGCCCATGGCGAGGTCTATATGATCTCGGCCTACCTCTGCGCCATCGGCCTCGGGCTGCTGTCGTGGTTTGGTCTGCACTCGTTCCCACTGCTGATCTTCGGCACCCTCATCTTCACCGTGGTGGTTACCGGCGTCTACGGCTGGACCATTGAGCGTATCGCCTACCGGCCGCTACGCAACTCCACGCGCCTTGCGCCGCTGATCTCGGCGATTGGCATGTCGCTGATCCTGCAAAACTATGTCCAGATCGCTCAGGGACCCAATCAGCAAGGGATCCCAACCCTGCTGACCGGCGTGCTGCGCCTGGACGTCGGGGACGGCATCGTGCAGATCACCTGGACCAAAATATTCATTCTGCTGGCGGCGCTGGCGGGGATGCTGCTGTTGACCTGGATAATTCAGTTTACCCGGCTGGGGCGCATCTGCCGGGCCACGCAGCAGGATCGGCGGATGGCCTCTATCCTCGGCATCAATACCGATCGGGTTATCTCGCTGGTATTTGTGATGGGGGCAGCGATGGCGGGGCTGGCCGGGGTGCTGGTCACCATGAACTACGGCACCTTTGATTTCTATATCGGCTTTATCATTGGCATCAAAGCTTTTACCGCCGCCGTGCTGGGCGGGATCGGCTCGCTACCCGGTGCGATGCTGGGTGGCCTGCTGCTGGGAGTGGCCGAAGCGCAGTTCGCCGGGCTGGTCAACTCTGACTATAAGGACGTCTTCTCCTTTGCGCTGCTGGTTGCCATTTTGATTTTCCGCCCGCAAGGGCTGCTGGGCCGCCCGGTGGTGGCGAAGGTATGAGGAGCGCGAGCATGACGGATGCGGCGATAAAACCCCGGCTGGATATGATGCAGTGTCTGCGGGATACCCTCCTGGCCGGACTGTGCGCGCTGGTAGTGTTCGGGCCGATTGTTGGTGTGGTGCTTAAAGGCTACAGCTTTAATCTTGCGCCAGGACGCGTCGCAATGCTGGTAGCGATCGTCATGGCCGGACGCTTTCTGCTGAGCCTGGCGCTGCAAACGACGCGCGGGCGACAATTTACCCGCCGCTTTGAGAGCGCCAACGATGGGGTCTTTGTGCGCTCTCCGGATCACATCTCTCATCTGCGGTGGATGGGTCCGCTGCTGCTGGTGCTGGCAATGCTGTTTCCCTTTGTTGCCAGTAAATACCTTCTGACCGTCGCGATCCTCGGGCTGATCTATGTTCTGCTCGGGCTGGGACTCAACATCGTGGTGGGCCTGGCCGGGCTGCTGGACCTCGGCTACGTCGCGTTTTACGCTATCGGTGCCTATGGTCTGGCGCTAGGGTATCAGTATCTCGGCCTGGGGTTTTGGGTGATGCTGCCCCTGGGGGCGATTATCGCGGCGCTGGCCGGGGCGTTGCTGGGTTTTCCGGTGCTGCGGATGCACGGCGACTACCTGGCGATTGTCACCCTCGGCTTCGGGGAGATCATTCGCCTGGTGCTCAACAACTGGGTGAGCTTTACCGGCGGGCCAAACGGCATCTCCGCACCCGCGCCAACCTTTTTAGGCCTGGAGTTTAGCCGTCGAGCGCGAGACGGCGGCGTTCCCTTTCATGAATTTTTTGGTATTACCTATAACCCCAACCTCAAGTTTATCTTTATCTACGCGGTGCTGATTCTGGTTGTCGTAGTAGTGCTGTTTATTAAACACCGCCTAACTACCATGCCTATCGGCCGCGCCTGGGAGGCGCTGCGTGAGGATGAGGTCGCCTGCCGCTCGTTGGGTCTAAACCACGTTCTGGTCAAGCTGTCGGCGTTTATGCTCGGCGCTTCCACAGCCGGGATCGCCGGTGTCTTCTTTGCCACCTACCAGGGCTTTGTTAACCCTACCTCGTTTACCTTTTTTGAGTCGGCGCTGATCCTCGCTATTGTGGTGTTGGGCGGGATGGGCTCCACGCTCGGCGTAGTGCTGGCGGCGTTTATTCTTACCGTCGCCCCGGAACTGCTGCGGGATTTCGCCGAGTACCGGGTGCTGCTGTTCGGCGTACTGATGGTGCTGATGATGATCTGGCGGCCGCGTGGTCTGGTGCGTACCAGCCGGGCCGGATTCGCCGTGCGTAAAGGCGTTGCGCCATGAGCGACGCCATCTTACGCGTGGATAACCTGATGATGCACTTTGGTGGGATCAAAGCCCTCAACAACGTCAGTCTGGAGGTTGAACGCGGCTCGATCACGGCCCTCATTGGCCCCAACGGCGCGGGGAAAACCACGGTATTCAACTGCCTGACCGGCTTTTATCAGGCTTCCGGTGGATCGATCCTGCTGGAGACACGGTCGCGCACCACCGATATCGTGCAGGTGCTGGGCCAGACGCTGCGGGCAGGTGATTTTCTTCATCCGCGCCGGTTACTGTCCCGGATTGGCTACAAGATGTTTGGCGGCACTCATCTGGTGAACCGTGCCGGGCTGGCGCGCACCTTCCAGAATATCCGCCTGTTTCGCGAGATGTCGGTGGTGGAGAACTTGCTGGTGGCCCAGCACATGCAGGCTAACCGCAACCTGATTGCCGGGATCCTCAATACGCCTGGCTACCGCCGGGCCGAGAATCAGGCTCTGGATCGGGCCTTCTACTGGCTGGAGGTGGTTGAGATGGTAGAGTGCGCCAACCGGCTGGCCGGGACGCTCTCCTATGGCCAGCAGCGCCGACTGGAGATCGCCCGCGCCATGTGCACCGGGCCGGAGATGATCTGCCTGGATGAGCCTGCGGCGGGGCTGAACCCCGTCGAGACCCATGCCCTGAGCCAAATTGTGCGGACCCTGCGCCAACAGCATGGGGTCACTGTGCTGCTGATCGAGCACGACATGGGCATGGTAATGTCGATTGCCGACTGGGTGATCGTCCTCGACCACGGCAATGTTATCGCGCGCGGGACGCCAGAGGCGATCCAGACCAATGCCAGCGTCATTGCTGCCTATCTGGGGACTGACGAGGAGGCGATAGATCGATGAGTCAGCCACTGCTTGAGTTTCACCAGGTCGATGTTTTCTACGGCCCAATTCAGGCTTTGAAGAGCGTCTCTTTGACGGTAAACGAAGGCGAAACCGTTTCGCTGATTGGTGCCAACGGCGCGGGCAAGTCAACGCTGCTGATGTCGGTCTTTGGTCAGCCACGCATCGCCAGCGGGGAGATACGCTATCTCGGAGAGAATATTAGCCATAAATCCACCCACTTTATCGCCAGCAACGGCATCGCCCAGGCCCCGGAAGGGCGGCGTATCTTTCCCGATATGACGGTGGAGGAGAATTTATTGATGGGGACCATCCCGATTGGCGATCGCTACCAGAAAGAGGACAGGGCGCGGATGTACGACATCTTTCCATTGCTGGAGGAGCGGCGTAGCCAGCGGGCGATGACCCTCTCCGGCGGCGAGCAGCAGATGCTGGCTATCGCTCGGGCACTAATGAGCCGGCCCCGACTGCTGCTGCTGGATGAGCCCAGCCTTGGCCTGGCTCCGCTGGTGGTGAAGCAGATTTTCCAGGTGCTGCGCGAGCTTACCCAAAAAGGAATGACGCTGTTTCTGGTGGAGCAGAACGCCAACCATGCCCTGAAACTCTCTGACCGCGCCTATGTGATGGTCAACGGCGAAATTCGCCTCAGCGGCAGCGGGGCGCAGCTGCTTGCGGATCCTGACGTGCGGAAGGCCTATCTTGGTGGCGTGTAGCTGCTCTTCATTTGCCTGCAAAGATTGTCCTGAAAAAGAGGCTTAAAACATCAGCACTATAATGCTTAAGTAAAATCTATAAATTCAAATAATTAAATAGATATAACCAGCGCGCATGTTTTTTGTGACGTTGGTGTGCAATTTTTAGATGAATCGTAATGAACTTAAATTTTAATAACGCTCATTATTGTTAATCCTGCCGTATAAGATTTTCCTCAATGCAAATATGTTTATTATGGATGCCACAGTATAAAATTTAGTTGGCGCTTATCTCTCTGTTTATTAAGTATTTTTCATGATTATCACAAATGTGTTTCTGCATTTTATTTATTGCATAAAAATTAGTGTTATTACTTATGATAACGGGTGGTCCTGGTTCAAATAAATTTTGCTAAGTAAACTCTCAGCTTATTAACACGCTCGTTAATTAATTATTGGAGCTCACTATTATGACTCTCTTAGCCAGCCCTGCGCTTGCGCAGGTCGAGACTGCATTAAAAGTCTCTCCCGGAAGCTTTGCTAAAAATAACTATCGCTCTGTTTTTGATGTTGCCCGCACGTCCCGCAAGCAGTTTATTGCCGCCAATATGGCGTGGCTGGGCCTGCGCGGCGGCAAAGCCTGGGATTTGGCGTTAGGTCAGGCCCAATATATCCGCCGCCTGTTCAGGGAAAATCAACTTACCCGACAAATCCGCCAGGGTTTACCGCAAACCCTCAGCGGCCAGCAGGTGCGTAGCGGTGCGCCTCAAGGCAACATTCAGGGGCTGGTACAAGACGGTCCGACCTGGCAGAACCAGTTTGCCGAAAACTGGCAGGCCTACTGCCAGTCCGGTGCGCCGGAGGCTGTAGACTCTCCGGTCAGCTACCTGACATGGCTTTATCAGCAGGCGACTCACTTTGAGGAGGAGATCCTGGCCAGCAGCACTGCCGATAAGGTGCTGACCCTGGCTGAACGCCGTCCGGACTTGGCCACCTTGGCCGTCGACGATGAGGCAATAAACCAGCCGATCCCGACCTTACAATTGGTCAATGAGATCCTGGAGAGTAGCATTGCTACCGTTTTACCGGAAGGGCAGAGCGTGGATGAGGCGCTGGCAGCGACCCGCTACCCAACTCTGCTGCCGTACCACTTCCCCCATGACCAGGTCGAACTCTCTCTGCAGAATGCAGATGTGCCGCTGGAAGAGATTATCGGCCAGACCGCCACCGACTGGCCGTGGTTCCTGACCGATTCCTGGCGCGGAGCGCGCAGCAACAGCAGTACCGAGCTGGCAAGCAGACTGGCCCCGGAGCAGCAGACGCTGGTGATTGAGGCGGACAACAGCACGGCGTCTGACCTGACGCGCTTCTACAAAACCAACCTTGGGCTGGAGACGGCGGACTATACGCCATTTGAAGATCTCGACACCTTTACCTACCAGCTGGGTATTACCGTGCCGCAGGTGGAGGCGCTGGTGGCGGGAGATGCGGGTGGGACGTCGGTAACCTTGTCAGATAACTGTCAGTTAGTTTTTGCGCTCTCAACAGAAGAGGCAATGACAAGTGCTTCACTCGATACGGGCAGCAGTCCGGTGCCATTGGCGCTGAGTGAGAATGGATTAAGCATGATTAAGGGAAAATTCTCCAACGGGATCAGGTGTGATGCCTTTCAACAGGCTGAAATGTATATTCACGATGATATCAGCTCAGACGGCACCAATATAAAACCATTCACCTTATCTTTCTGGTGCAAAATTCCGGCAGATGTTCCCGATCAGGCTATTATTGTAACAAATAAAACCGCTAATTACGCTCTTTCATCAAAAGGTATCACATTATTTGTAAGACATAGCGAGGATACTTATCAGCTGGAACTGACCGCCAGCGATGGCTCGAACGAGCCGTTAAGCGCTGTCGCTGCCTTTGAGCCTGATGTATGGATTTATATTGCCATACAAAAAGGAAATGAAGGTGACTCGTCACTCTATTTGCGCGGAAGTAATGATGGCATAAATATGGATATTAAAACGGGGATCGACTTTGCTTTACTGGAATCTATAGTTATTTCTGGCGAGTGCTGGGGATTCAATGGTAATAAAGGCAATGGTTATTATAATTATTATCCAGAACGGCGCGCTGTTATTCATTATGATGATATTGTGTCATGGGAAAAAGACCTGTCCGATCCTACGTTAGCAAGTTACATAACCAGTGGTCTCCCTGCCAGTTCTATGTCGGACAAGGTTCATTACTATGACTTTGACAGGGTTGATTCTGAAATCGTTGGTTCACCAAGCCAATACGGCGCAGCCTTTATTAACGAAAATAGTGAATCCCCAGTTGTGATACAAGCAACCAGCGGTGACTATGTTTTGTCCGGAGATCCGTCATCTGTAGAGGATTCGAATAAAGGTAGCGCGCTCAAATTAGACAGCGATAAAGGGCAATATATAACAATCCCTGATAATTTTACTACTGAAAACGGTAATAAAAGTAATTTTTCAATGGGGTTTTGGATAAAAATAAATAGTAGTCCAAACGGTGATGTGATGATTTCAGGTAATGCTGAGATAGCCAGTGGGCGAAATTTGGATTATGGTATTTTTATTATGGGGGTTGATAAGCATTACGATCTTAATATAGCTGATACCAACGGAAATTATAAAAGCACCCAAATAGGATATGCCTATGATGAATGGAACTATTATATATTCTCCGTTGACTGGGGTAGCAAGCAGGCAGTTATTTGTAAGCGAACAATAGGTAAGGATAGCGTCGTGATTTCTGCTGCGATAGATCTCTTATCCTTAACCGGGGATCTTCCTGTGCTGAATAAATGGTACTTCAATAATGATAGTTTAGAAAACTATTATCAGCGGTATGGTCGGAGCGCCTCAATAGAGATTCAGGAGGTCGCTATTTGGGATTTTGCTCTTAACAAAGACGAAATGTCGACAATTGCAGCCTCGGAACTCCCCGCCGGGGGACGAAATGATATGCTGCACTTTTATTCATTTTATTATGAATCTAGCGCTTTTCTGCAGGCGCTCTCAGACGCCCGCATGGATCGTATCAACCGGATGGTGCGCCTGCAACGCTGGGTGGGCCTGAGCTATGAGGAGACCGACCTGCTGCTCAGCGCCTGCATTCATGCTCAGGGAGTAGATAACACCGATTACTCCCTCAACGTCCACACCCTGCGTACGCTGGGCGTCTTCCGCCACTGGCAGCAGAAATACGGCGTTAATGCCTTTCAGTTCGCCGCCGTGCTGGATGTCATCACCCCCTATGCCATCTCGCCTGCGGTACCGTTCTTTGACCAGGTGTTTAACTCTCCGTCGCTGTTTGACACACCGTTTGCCATTACCGGCGAAACCGTTAATTACACGGCAGTGACCGGGGACAGTGCCCGCACGGTACGGCAGATATGCGCCGGGCTGGATATCACCCAGGCGCAGTTCCGGGTGCTGGCGGACAGGGTGGCAGCAGCGCAGGGTGATGCTGATCTCAAGACCCTTCCTTTAACGCTACCGGTGGTGTCGGCCCTCTACCGGCTGGTGATGGTCCCGCGCTGGCTGGGGCTGCCGTTCGCCGAGGGGGCGGCGCTGCTGAGCCTGGCAGGCGAGGGCGATGCAGCCTGGACCCGGCTGGCGGGCGTGCAGCAGCTAGCGACGCTGACGGACGGGCAGCCTGATGACGGGGATATCCTTGACCTGCTGATGGCCCTGGAGGCTGCGGCGGGGTGGGCAACGGACCATAAGCTGTCATGGGTGAAAAGCTGGCTGGCGCTGCAGCCGGAGTCGGATGCACTGGTGGCCACCTCTGCCACGGTGAACTTTGTTAACGGCATCAAGCAGCAGTTGCCTGCTGCCCTGCTGAGCGAGCAGAGCTTCGCCACTGTTCCGCTCCCGGCAGGTTCAGACGTCAGCGGCTGGCTGGCGATCCTGACGGATCTCACTGATGGCAATGGGCTGATACTGGCTGTGGCCACCGACTACGACACGATTGCCACCATGGTTAGCGTCGACATTGACGCTGCCGGTATCACATTTCCCACCGATGCCGACCGGGAGCAGGTCGTCAGCAGCCTCTCCGGCATTATCAACCAGGCCCGGCTGACTCAGAACGGCATTGCCGACAGTGCCCTGGCACAGATGTTCGGCACTGCACAGTCGCTGTCAACTTTCCTGCTGAGCTGGACGGGTGACAGCGAGTACCGCCTGCTGGCTGACTCGCTCGCCATGAACAGCGGCGCGGCGCTTACTGACCCCTCTCAGGTTTCGGCCTCCTATCTGACAAAACTTTTCGCCGTCGGCCAGCGGGCGGGTATCAGTACCGCCTTTACCCTGACCCCGGCCACCCTGAGCCTGTTCCTCGCCCATCCTGACTGGTTTGGGGTGAGCAACACAACTCTCACCCTGACGCTGCTCTACCGGCTCAGCCGCTACGCCGACTGGCTGGGGATAGCGAGTGATGAGGACCGGGTGCTGGGCTATCTCGCCTGGGTTAATGACACCACCACGCCGGATGCAACCCAGGCGGCGGAGACGCTGGCACTGCTGCTGGACTGGGAGAGCAGCGAGGTGGTAGATGCCACCGCTGCGCTTCCTGACGAGCTGGCAAAAACGGTGGCCGACGTGGACTACGTGATGCGCCTGCGGACGCTGTCAATGGAGACGGGACTGTCGGTGACGCCGCTGCTGGCAACAGGGGAACTTGCACCCGGCAGAGTGACCGAGACCTGGGGTGCCTGGCAGGCTGCCGGAGAGTCGCTGGTCGCGGCACAAAGCGGACAGCAGTAATTCTGACCCTTTTTATAATGCGGCACAGATCGCTGTGTCGCGCTTATTTCTCAATTTAAAGGTTGATATATTATGAGCATCGATATTGCAGCATCCCTGAATGAACGTCAGCGCAATGCCCTGCTGTCCTACTATATGGGACAGTATATTCCTGCCAGCGGCAATGACGATCTGGTTAATTTGGTGCAAACCCCAGAAGACGTCTATGAGTATCTGTTGATTGACCCACTGGTCAGCAACGCCGTGCCGACCTCGCGCGTAGCGCAGGCAATGTCGAGTATTCAGCAGTACATCAACGGCATTACCATGAATATGGAGCCGGGCTACCAGACCCAGTTCCTCGATCAGGATAATATTGATAACTGGAAGAGCGGACTAAGCCAGTATGATATCTGGGCCGGTGAGGTAGAGCTGGACACCTACCCGGAGAACTACATCGCCCCGACCCTACGTCAGAGCCAAACCGCTTATTTTAAAGATCTGATTACCGATCTTAATCAGAACACCATCAACAGCGACACGGCCCAGCAGGCGGTGATGAGCTACCTGAACAAGTTTGAGCAGGTAGCAAACCTGACGATTGTCAGTGGATATCTGGACAGTACCGATCAGACGACGGGAATGTACTATTTCCTGGGTAGATCTACCACCTCACCAGTGCAGTACTACTGGCGCTCGTTTGATATGGATCTGAACGTGAATAACGTTGCTTCTAGCAGCGCCTGGTCAGAGTGGTATCCGATGAATACCGCTATTAATGAAGAGGCGTTACAGGGCATACCAAGGCTGACCTATTTTAATAACCGTCTCTATCTTTTTTGGTTTGAGCGGACTAAAGCGGGGAATGTGGGTGAGAGTACTGACGGTGAGACCTATGATCAAATTACCGCTTACTCTTCCTATTGCGATTTTAGTAACACCTGGTCTGCACCGTATAAACTACTTTCTGTTGATAATGAGCCTGATGAAGAAGAGGGTTATTGTAACGCTCTCTTCACTACTTCATATCTGTGTTCAGCGTGTTTATATAATGAGACTGATAATGTTGTTACGGTTTCGTTGTATGATGGCATGGTAGGCGACGTCATTAAAGGATATAGTGATTTTTCTATTGGTATTAATTACTGGTTTAATGTGGAGCAAATAAAATCCGAAAGCACTCAGGAGGATAATGACGGAAATCCTATTCCAACATTACTCGCAACTTATCTTGAACATTATTCACCCCTTGGTGGTGATAATAAGGCGCAACAATACGTACAAGCAATGTTTTCAAGCTTTTTCTCCGTAAGAAGCGTTGAATTGACTAATGAGGAAAGCATTAATGATTTTAATGGGTTGATTTCTTTACCTAAGCTTGTTCAAGAAAATTTCTCAGTAAATTACGGCGTAAACAATATATTTACAATTGATGGCGTTATTCCGCAGTCAGTCAGTACGGCCAATGCAGATTTATACACGAATGCTATAGGCATTATAGATGCATATACCTTAACTGAAGTCGGTAGCGTTTCATATAGGGTAAACCCTTCATATGGTGCCTTCTATGATATGATAGTCACCGGTACTGCAAACAAGCAAGTCAACTGCCTTGTTTTGCACTATCCTGAAACACCTTCTGATATATGGGTAAAAATTTATTTATCAAAAAATTATTATCCAGCGGATGGGGTTTATGATTTTTCTGGTGAAATAATCAATTTTAAACAGCAGTTAGCTAATAAGGAGTGGGTTATTTCATATGGCTCTGATACAGGTGGTGAAAGTATCATGGCTCAGCTTCAAACAGTGCCATTTTCGGCTCCTTGGGGTGAGCTAAAATCTACCCCGTGGACTTTCCAGATATTGAGTAATGCTGCCACTGGCGCGTGGGATGCCAGCAATAGTCTTGCATTATTAAATCTAACGCAAAATGAGTTTGTCGCTTCACAAGATCACTGGGGTTTTTCAATTTCAGACTTTACCGATACTGAGCTTAGTAATACTAAAATTGTTCGGAATGTTGCTTTTGGATATACTGATAATACAGGAGGTACCATTCATCAAGAATACCAAGTTACTGTGAGTAAACCAGAAGATATTGTCGTTACCCCTTATATCTCTTCTAAAACTGATTCTGGTTTGGGTACGGTATTATTCCTGGAGTTCGAGAGGGTATCTGATAGTGATGTGCTAATTAATCCCATTCGCCTCAATACTCTTTTCGCCAAAGAGTTAATCAATAAAGCCAGCGCCAGCATTCAGGCACTGCTTAACTGGGATACCCAGCTCACTCTCGAACCCGGTATGACGGACGATACCGCCGTCCCAATGGATTTCAGCGGTGCGAACGGCCTCTACTTCTGGGAGCTGTTCTTTTATATGCCGTACCTGGTGGCATGGCGTCTGAGTCAGGAGGCGGAATACAGAGATGCGCTGGCCTGGTACAATTATATCTTTGATCCGGCGGCCCGCGGGCGAGACAACAGTAGTGATCTCCGTAAACAGTACCCGGAACCCGACTACTGGAGCGTGCGCCCGCTGGTCGAAACCAGCTCTGTTCCTAACCAGTCTTCCGCCGTCTGGCTGACTACAGACCCGGACGCACTGGCTTCCGCTTATCCAGTCCATTACCAAAAAGCGGTGTTTATGGCCTACGTCAGCACCCTGATGGCCGCTGCCGACGCCAGCTATCGTCTGCTGACCAACGACGGTTTGAGCCTCGCCCGATTGCAGTACGGCCAGGTGAAAGACCTGCTGGGTATCCGCCCAGACGCCCTGATTGTTAACCACTGGATACCCGTGACGCTGGCCGAGCTGGCAGAGAGTGCTGACAGCAATGTGAGTCTGCTTAGCGTTGAGCAGCAAACCGCTGCGCTGCCCGCATTCCCAGGGCAGC
>Ga0308166_1003828_pt1 | contig 12467 bp, 4 predicted proteins | sample PhyCR2_2_FD_202137 | JGI IMG/M metagenome (GOLD analysis project Ga0308166, IMG submission 202137) | Phyllosphere microbial communities from UC Gill Tract Community Farm, Albany, California, United States - DLSLCC.R2 | ecosystem: Host-associated > Plants > Phyllosphere > Unclassified | place... | reverse complement strand
CCAGCACGTCGCCGTGTACTCGCCGAAGACGTCGACAGCGTCCCTCGTCGACGTCGGTGTGACGCTCTCGGTGGCCCACCGCTGGACGGTGCGGATGGACCGGTCGCACGACTTCCAGGTGGCCTCGTTCGGCGAACACGTCGCCGTGCTCGACCAGACCGACGGTGTCCTCTCGGTCGACGGGGAGCGCGTCGACCTCGGCGACCGCGTCGGGTCGTCCCCGGCGCTCCAGCACTCGTCCGACGGCGCCGACCAGGTCGTCGTCGCGGGCACGGCGGGCCTGGTGCGGGTGGGAGCTTCGGGGTCGGTGACGGCGACGCCGCTCCAGGTCGCGGGCCGCGCAGCCCGACCGGCGGTCGTCGGCTCGTGCACCTACGCGGCGTGGGCCGGTGGGCAGGCGATCGACACGTGCCAGGGCAAGGCGGTGCAGCGGCTCGCCGACACCGGCGGCACCGGGGCGTTGCAGATCGTGCACAACGGCGAGACGGTCGTCGCGAACGACCCGCAGAGCGGACGGTCCTGGGCGATCGACCGGAGCGGGCAGCTCATCGACAACTGGTCCGACCTGATCAAGAAGGACGACGACCAGCAGCAGGAGCAGGTGTCCGACGACGACCCCGAGGTCGAGAAGGACCAGAAGCCGCCGGTCGCGGTCGACGACCAGCTGGGCGCCCGTCCGGGACGCACCACGAGCCTCCCGGTCCTGCTCAACGACTACGACCCGAACGGCGACCCGATCGTCGTGAGCGAGGTCGGGGCGATCCCGGACGCGGCCGGCCACGTCGCGATCGTCGCGGACGGCCAGCGGCTGCAGATCACGCTGTCCGCCCGGGCGAGCGGGACCGTCACGTTCCCGTACACGATCACCGACGGCAACGGCGGGACCGACAGCGCGACGGTCACCGTGACCGTGCGCCCCGAGTCCGAGAACGACCCGCCGCGGCAGGTCCGGGACACGTCCGCCGACGTCGTGCAGAACGGGCACGTCGTGACCGACGTGCTCGGCGACTGGCTCGACCCGGACGGGGACCCGGTCTACCTGAAGTCGGCGAGCGCCTCCGACGGCGACCGTGTGTCGACGACGCCCGACGGGCTGCTCGACTACCGGAACGCGAGTGGACGGACGGGCGACCGCGCGGTGCAGCTCGTCGTCAGCGACGGACGCGACGACGGTCGCGGCTCGGTGACGGTGCACGTCGCGAAGCAGGGGAGCGTGCCGCTCTACGCCGACCCGTTCCCGGTGCGCGGGTACGCGGGCAAGGCGTTCACGGTCCAGCCGCTCGACCACGTCCGCGGTGGGAACGGCACGGTGACGCTGACCAGTGTGTCCTCGGCCACCGGCCTGACGGTCACGCCGAGCTACGACGCCGGGACGTTCCGGGTGCAGGGCGGCAGTGCGGGGGACCACCAGCTCGAGTACACCGTGACCGACGGGGTGAAGACGTCGAGCGGCATCGTGCGCGTGACGATCCTCGCGCCGCCGGACGCCTCGACGGCACCCATCACGACCCCGAAGACGGTGTTCGTCAACACGCTGTCGACGAAGGACACGGACGTCACGGCGACCGACATCGACCCCGCGGGCGGTGTCCTGCTCGTCACGGCGCTCGACGGTCCCGACCGTGCCACCGGCGTCCAGGCGAGCATCCTCGACCAGCACACGGTGCGGGTGACCCTGACGGCGCCGCTGAGCGGCCCCGTGTCGTTCCAGTACACCGAGACGAACGGCCTGGCTTCCTCGTCGGGCACCGTCACCGTCGTCGAGATCCCGCGGCCGGACAGGATCCAGCCGCCCGTCGCGCAGCCCGACACCGCGACCGTGCGGGTCGGTGACGTCGCGAACATCGACGTCCTCGCCAACGACACCCAGCCCGAGGGGGAGCCGCTCACCCTGCTGCCGGACCTGGTCCAGAACGTCCCGGGTGACGGCGGCCTGCTCTTCGTGTCCGGCGACCACCTGCGCTACCTCGCGCCCACCACACCGGGCAGCTACACCGCCGTCTACCGTGTGGCCGGCCCGGACGGTCAGTACGCCGACGCCACGGTGTCGATCTCGGTACGCGAGAAGGACGCCGCCACGAACAACCCCCCGGTGCCGCAGACGGTCACGGCACGCGTGGTCGCCGGGCAGTCCGTCCAAGTGACCGTCCCGCTCAACGGCATCGACCCCGACGGCGACTCGGTGCAGCTGGTCGGCGTCGCCTCGAACCCGGACAAGGGCTCGGTGAGCGACATCGGCGCCGACTCCCTCACGTACGAGGCGGGCGACTACTCCGCGGGCACCGACGAGTTCACCTACACCGTCGTGGACGCCCTCGGAGCGCGGGCCACGGGCACGGTGCGGGTGGGGATCGCGCCGCGCGCCGAGCAGGCGTCGAACCCGGTCGCCCAGGCCGACCACGTCACGATCCGCCCGGGCGGGACGGTCACGGTCCGGGTGCTGCAGAACGACTCGGACCCCGAGGGCGGGCAGCTCACCGTCACCAAGGCGACGCCGACCGCCGACGGTGTGACCGCCAAGGTGCTGCGGGGCCAGCAGATCCGCGTCACGCCGCCCAGGACCGCGACGCAGGGCGACTTCGCGGTGCTCTACACCGTGGCGAACGAGAACGGCGGCGCCAGCACCGCGTTCCTCACGGTGACCGTCGACCGGGATGCCCAGCCGCTCCGGCCGGAGGTCGACGACACGACCCTCGACCTGCAGGACATCATGCACCGGCAGAGCGTCACGGTGGACGTCCTCCGCAACGTCTTCTTCGCCGAGGGGACGACCGCCGACCTGCGCGTGGGCGTGGTCGACGGGTACGGCGACACCGCACGGACCACGGACGACCAGCGCATCACGGTCCAGCTGACGAACGACTCGCAGGTCATCCCGTTCTCGGTGGCGCGCGCCGACCACCCCGACATCGTCTCCTACGGCTTCATCCACGTGCCCGGCTTCGACGACGCCCTGCCGCAGGTGAACCGGACGGCGGGTGCGGTCACGGTCAAGAGCGAGTCGACCGTCCGCATCCCCCTCGCCAAGTACGTGGTCACCGCGAACGGCCAGACCGCGAAGATCACCGACGACGGCACGGTGAAGGCCACCCACGCGAACGGGCAGGACCTCGTCGTCGACCAGTCGACCCTGCAGTTCACGTCGTCGAAGCTCTACTACGGCAACGCGTCGATCTCGTTCGAGGTGACCGACGGCTCCAGCGCCAACGGGGGCAAGGGCCGGGTGGCGACCCTGGTGCTCCCGATCAAGGTCACGCCGCGCTCCAACCAGCCGCCGGCGTTCACCGGCACGGCCGTGGACCTGCAACCGGGGGAGACCCGCAAGCTCGACCTCACCAAGCTCACCGACTACCCGTACCCGAAGGACCTGCCGGAGCTGCGCTACTCCGTGATCGGTCGACCGGCGTCGGGCACGACCGCGACCATCTCCGGGCAGCAGCTGACGATCGCCGTGGCGGACTCGGCGAAGAAGGACACCTCCGCGTCCATCGGCATCGGTGTGGCCGACGACGCCAACGCCGGGCGCTCCGGGACGATCAGCGTCGACGTCGTCGCGTCGAACCGACCGCTCGTGCAGCCCGGGGCCGACAAGGCCGTGACCAAGCGTGGGTCCACCACGACGATCGACGTGCTCAGCAACGACCAGCCGACGAACCCGTTCCCCTCGGAGCGGCTGCGGGTCGTCAACATCCGGGGGCTCTCCGGCGGCCTCCCGAGCGGCGTGACCGTCACCCCGAGTGCCGACCGCTCGCGACTCCAGGTGAGCGTCTCCGCCAGCGCGAAGCCCGTCGACACCCACCTGCAGTACCAGGTCGCCGACGCCACCGACGACCCCGACCGGTACGTGTGGGGGGACGTGACGATCTCGGTGCAGGACGTGCCCGACGCTCCCGGTGCGCCGACCCGGACCGGCGCCTACGAGGGCGGCCGCGCCACCCTGACGTGGTCGACCCCGCAGGCCAACAACTCGCCGATCACGGGCTACCGCCTGCAGGGCACGAACGGCGTCGCGAAGGACTGCGGGACGGCGACCGTCTGCACGATCACCGGCCTCGACCCGTCCGCGTCGTACCAGTTCTCGGTCGTGGCGACGAACGCGATCGGTGACTCGAAGTCGTCCCCGACGTCGCCCGCGATCAGCGCGGACTACGTCCCCGCGGCGCCGGGCGGCATCGCGGTGGCGCCGGACCGGAGCACGCCCAACCAGCTCGACGTGACCTGGGACGCGGTCGCCACGCCGAACCGGGGGACGCCCGTCAGCAACTACGTCGTGTCGATCGACGGCCCGGGGCTGTCGGCCACCCGGAGCACCGGCACCGCGACCAGCACCTCGTTCTCGGGGGCGCAGAGTGGCGGCAGCTACACCGTCAAGGTCTCGGCGCGGAACGCGGCCGACCGGAACGGCACCGTCGTTCAGTGGAACTCCGCCACCGGTAGCGGATCCGCGGTCGGCGTGCCCACCGCGGTCTCGGTCTCGGATCCGAACGCGGACAGCTCGACCGGGCGCACCGTCGTCAGCGTCGACTACTCGCGAGCGGACGGACAGGGTGCGCCGATCTCCGGGTACGTGCTGGTCCGAGCCGCCGGCGCCGTCTCGTGCGGACCGATCAGCGGCGGGACGCAGGTGGACACTGCCGGCGCGGGCGGTGGCACGATGCGCGACACCTCGGCTCCGGACGGATCGACGTCGTCGTGGGTGGTGGTGGCGTCGAACAGCTTCGGTTTCTGCAGCGTGAGCAAGCCGACCACGTCCGTGACGAGCTACGAGCGTCCCGGACGCGCGAACACGCCGGACGTCGGCATCGTCCAGACCACGCGTGGTGTGTACCAGGTGACGATCGGTGGCGTCGGCGTCCAGTCCGGGCGCGCGGACCACTACCGGATCCGCTACAACGGCGCAGGGGACTGGCGCGACCTGCCGAGCGGCCCGACGGCGGCGCTGGGCTTCGGCACGACCGTGACGGTGCAGGTCCAGGGGTGTCGTGGCGACAGCGACGACTACTGCGGCGAGGCTTCCGATGCGTCCGCGTCGGTGACGCCGGTGCTCACGCAACCGACGGTGGCGCAGCCGGTCGAGGGCAAGCCCCTCAGCGTCCGGGACCCCGCCAACGGCACCCTCACTCCCACCTACGAGGTCCGGTTCGACGGCAACCCGACGGACGACCAGGGCAACCCGTGGACCACCAGCTCCGTGGTCCCGACGAACCCGTTGTCGCCGACCGTCACGACGACCGTCTCCATCACGGTCACGGTCGGTGGTCAGTCCGACACCTGGACCTACTCCGCCACTGCGAACCCGGCCCCCGCCGCCCCCGGCGACGGCACCGATCCGTCGGCCCCGCCCGCGGGTTGAGCCGCGTCGACACCCGCTCCCCGTACGCTGCCCGTACCGCCATCCCCGATCACGAGGAAGACACTGCATGAGCATGACCCCGGAGCAGGCCACCTGGTTCGCCGACGTCGCAGGCCGCATCGTGACCAACGTCGAGCAGGTGCTCCTCGGGAAGACGTTCGTGATCCGGCTGGCGGTCACCGCGATGCTCAGCGAGGGCCACCTGCTGCTCGAGGACGTGCCCGGCACCGGCAAGACGAGCCTCGCGCGCGCGATGGCCCAGAGCGTGCAGGGATCGACGAACCGCATCCAGTTCACACCGGACCTGCTGCCGGGCGACATCACCGGCATCAGCGTCTACGACCAGCGCACGCAGGAGTTCGACTTCCACCGTGGTCCGGTCTTCTCGAACATCGTGCTCGCCGACGAGATCAACCGGGCCAGCCCGAAGACGCAGTCCGCGCTGCTCGAGGCCATGGAGGAGGCAGCCGTCACCGTCGACGGGGTCAACCACCGTCTCGCGGCGCCGTTCATGGTCATCGCGACGCAGAACCCGATCGAACAGGCCGGCACCTACCGCCTGCCCGAGGCGCAGCTGGACCGCTTCCTCATGAAGGCGTCCATCGGGTACCCCGACCACGCCGCGACGGTGAAGATCCTCGAGACCTCGTCCGCGCCGTCGAGCTCGGTGCCGCTCGCGAGCGTCGTGCCCGCGGCGACGATCACCGAGATGGCAGCGCTCGCGCGCACGGTGCACGTGGACGCCGTGATCGCCGACTACGTCGCCCGGCTCGTCGACGCGACCCGCTCGGCCAGCGAGGTCCGCCTGGGCGTCAGCGTCCGTGGTGCTATGGGCCTGATGCGGGCCTCCCGCGTCTTCGCGGCGGTCAGCGGTCGGCACTACGTCACACCCGACGACGTCAAGGCCCTCGCCGTGCCGGTCCTCGCGCACCGACTCGTCCTCGACGCCGAGGCCGAGTTCGACGGCGTCTCCGCCACGAGCGTCATCGCGCAGCTCCTCGTCGAGACCCCGCCGCCGGCGGACCGGGCCGCGTCGTGACCGACCGCCGGCCCGTCTCGACGCGCTCACGTCGTCCGTCGTCGACGCGGTCACGCCGCGGCACGACGGTGCACGAGCGCACCGGGACGGTCGCCGGCCTGACGAACGTCCGGACCCGGCTGGTCGGGGACCGGGACGGGGTCGCCGCCGACGCCGTCGTCGGTCTCGCGCGGGCCTGGTCGACGGCCGGGAGGCTCGTCCGACGCGGGTGGGCCGAGGTCTCGTCCGTCATCACCGGCCTGGGATGGACGGTCGCCGCACTCACGCTGGTCGCGTTCGTCGTCGGGTACCGCTTCGGGCTGCGCGAGGTCGTGGTCGTCGGGTACGCGGGCGCCCTCCTCGTGGTGGTCGCGGCCGTCGCGCTGATCGGCCGGTCCCGTCTGGTCATCCGGATGCGGCTGCCGCAGCGACGCGTGGCCGTGGGCGACCCCGCGGCTGTGCTGGTGACCGCGGAGAACCCGGCGCGGTTGCCGTCGGTCCCGGTCACCGTGGAACTGCCGGTCGGCACCGGACTGGTCGACGTCGCCATCCCGTCGGTGCACCCGAAGGGGACGTTCGAGCAACAGGTGCCGGTGCCGACGGTGCGCCGCGGCGTCCTCGACGTGGGGCCCGTCACGGGCGTCCGCGCCGACCCGGTCGGGCTCGTGCGGCGGGAGATCGTGTGGACCGCACGGGAGCAGGTGATCGTGCACCCCCGCACGATCGCCATCCCGTCGACGAGCACGGGCCTGGTGCGCGACCTCGAGGGTCAGTCCACCACCGACCTGTCGCCCGCCGACATCGCCTTCCACGCCATCCGCGAGTACATGCCGGGTGACGACCCCCGCACCATCCACTGGAAGTCGACGGCGAAGTCCGGGGCGCTCATGGTCCGGCAGTTCGAGGACACGCGTCGCTCGCACCTCGTCGTGGTCCTCGGCGTCTCCCGGACGGAGTTCGCCGACGACGAGGAGTTCGAGCTGGCGGTCAGCGCGGCGGCGTCCCTCGGCACGCGCGCGATCCGCGACGGTCGCGAGGTCACCGTGGTCGTCTCGGAACGCACCCCCGAGTTCGCGAAGCGGGCGGTGTACGCGGTGCAGACGCTGCCCACCGTGACGCCGACCCGGCTCCTCGACGACTTCGCCTCGGTCGGACTCGCCGATGCCTGCCTGCCGGTCGCCGAGGTGTCCCGCATCGTCGGCGGCGACACCGTGGGGATCTCGGTCGCCTTCCTCGTGGTCGGTTCGACGGTGGGACTGCCCGCACTGCGGCTCGCGGCGACGCGGTTCCCCGTCGGCGTCGAGGTCGTGGCGGTCATCTGCGAGCCGGAGGCGCAGCCCCGGTTCCTCCGCGTCGCCGGCCTCACGGTCATGACGATCGGCTACCTCGACGACCTCCGGCACGCGCTGCACCGATCGGCGACGGCGGCATGAGCGCCCAGCCCGTCGTGGAGACCCGCGCCCGCAAGACCGTCCGGCGCGACGCCCGTCGACTCGCCCCGACGCGCCTGGTCGGCGGGACCCTCGTGGTCTGGCTGCTCCTCGCGGTCGCGAGCGTCGCGTGGTGGCCGGTGTACCGGGGCGACGCCATGATCGTCGCCGCGGTCACGGCCGTCGTGTTCGGCACCCTCGTCGCCCTCGTCGGGACCGTCCTCCGCCTGCCCACGGCGGTGGTCGCGGTCGCGACGATCGCGGCGTTCGCGCTGACGGGCGTGCCGGCCGCGGTGCCCGGACAGGCGAACGGTCTGCTGCCCACCGGCCCAGGCCTCGTCGACCTCTTCGCCGGTGTCGCGCTCGGGTGGAAGCGGCTGGTGACCATCAGCCTGCCGGTCGGCTCCTACGAGGCGCTCCTGGTGCCGTACTTCGCGACGCTCCTCGTCGCGACGGTGACGGCCGTGAGCGTGGCGACCCGCGCCTCCCGTCAGGAACTGGCGAGCATCCCGGCCCTGGTGCTGTTCGCCGCCGGTGTCGCAGTGGGGCCGAGCCGGTTGGACACGTCGATCGCCACGGCGGTCGTGCTCGCCGGCATCGCGCTCGTCTGGGCGCTGACCGTCCGGCACGGGCGGCGAGCGGTCGCCGTGGCGAACACGATCGGGGCGCCGGTGCACGTCGCCCGGTCGGTGGTGCGACCGGCGCTCGTGGGCACGGGGACGATCGTCGCCGCGGCGGTCGTCGCCACCGGGCTGGGGCTCGTCGCGCCGCCGTCCACCGCTCGCACGGTCGCCCGGACCGACATCGTGAAGCCGTTCGACCCGCGTGACACCGTGAGCCCGCTCAGTGGTTTCCGGGCCTACGAGGAGCAGGGGGAGGCGGACCGCGCGCAGCTGCGGGTGACCGGCCTCCCGCGCGACGGGTTCGTCCGCATCGCGACCCTCGACACGTACGACGGCGTCGTCTACCGGGTGGGCGGACCGGACGGCTCCACCGCCTCGGGGACCTTCGAGCGGGTCCCGACCTCGGTGGACGTCCGCGGCGTCCGGGGGCGGACGGCCCGGGTGAGCGTCACCGTGGAGGGGTACCGAGGCGTGTGGCTGCCCACCGTGGGCGACCTGGAGCGCGTGGACTTCACGGGCTCGGCGGCCGAGCGGGAACGCGGCGCGTTCTTCTACAACGGGTCCACCGGGACGGGCGCGGTCGTCGGTGGGGTCGGCGCCGGCACGCGCTACGACCTCACCGCGGTCGTCCCGGACCAACCGACCGACGAGCAGCTGGTCGCCGCGCAACCCGGCACCGCCTCGGTGCCGGCGCCGCGGAACGTGCCGGACGCCGTCCGCGACACCGTGGACGCGTACACGGACGGCGCGGAGACCGACGGCGCGAAGCTCGTCACGATGGTGCAGGCCCTCCGTCGCAACGGGTACGTCAGCCACGGCGTGGATGACGACCGCGTGAGCCGGTCCGGGCACGGTGCCGATCGTCTGCAGGAGCTCCTCACGTCGCCGCTCATGATCGGTGACCAGGAGCAGTACGCGGCGGTCGCTGCGCTCATGGCGGACGAGCTGGGCTTCCCCGCGCGCGTCGTGATGGGGTTCGCGCCGGGAGGCGATTCGGGTGCGGGTGCCGCGACCACGGACGGGACGACGACCTTCCGCGGCTCGGACGTCACGGCGCGCATCGAGGTCGACACGGCGCAGTGGGGCTGGGTCACGATCAACCCGAACCCGACGGTGCGCGACATCCCGGACGAGCAGCAGCAGACCCCGAAGCCGGTGACGCGTCCGGAGACCGTGGTCCCGCCGCCGCCGGTGCAGCCCCTGTGGCTGCAGATCCTGCTCGCGGTCCTGCCGTGGGTGCTCGCGTTCCTGGGCCTGGTGGCGCTCGTGCTGCTCCCGTTCGGCGTGATCGTGCTCATCAAGCGGATCCGGCGACGGCGACGGCGGCGCGCGCCGACACCACGTGCGCGGATCGTCGGAGCGTGGGACGAGTACCGGGACGCGCTCGTCGACCGGGGGCACGACGTCGATCGGTCCGCCACCCGGCGTGAGGCCGTGGTGGGAGCGCCCGGAGAGGGCGGTGCGGGCCTGGCGGCCCTGGCCGACCGCTCGGTGTTCGGACCGAGCGACGCCGACGGGGCAGCGGCGGACCGCATGTGGGCGGCGACCGACGACGCCGTCCGGAGCCTCGCGGCCGGCCGGACGCGGCGCGAGCGGTTCCGCGCCGCCGTGTCCCTGCGGTCGCTGCGCCTCGGTGACGTCGCCCGCTCGGCGGGCAGCAGTGTTCCCCGAGGCCTGTCCGGCCTCGGCCGGAGCGACAGGAAGGGCGCGGGAGCCCGCGGGGGAGCAGGGCGGCCAGGGTCACGCGGGGCGGCGTGACTACGATGGCCTGCAGGCCGGCGAGCGTCGTGGACGGCCGAGAGGACAGAGGAACCCCGTGATCAGATGCGAACACTGCGGATCGATGCTCCCGGACGGGGCGATCTTCTGCGGTGAGTGCGGGCGTGCGGTGACCGCTGCGGCGAACCGGCGACCGGTCGCGCCCACTCCCGTCGAACAGGCGCCCCCGCCGCCGCTCCAGCAGCCCGACCTGCACGGACGCCGCCAGGACCCCGCGGCCGAGGCATGGCTGCCCGAGTCGACGCTCGACCCCGCCACCCGAGCCTGGTTGACCGGCGCAGACCGCCGCACGGACGAGCCGGCCGCGCCGGTGCCCGTGCAACGGCCCGACGACGCTGCCCCGCGGAGCGCTCCGACGCACGTCCACGGCGCCGAGTCCGGGCTCGCCGGCTGGCAGGTCCCGAAGCCGACCCCGCAGGTCGACCCCGCACCCGCCGAGCCGCCGCTCGACCCGAACGCGTACCCGGCGGCGTCGACGGACGACGACCCCGAGGTGACCCGCGTCGCCGACGCACCCCTGCTGCCGACGGCGCCCGAGGCCGCAGCGTCCGACCCGACCCCGATCTGGTCGCCGCCCGCCGAAGCGGCACCGACCCCGGCTCCGTCGGGTCCGTCGTGGTGGATCGGCCGGCCGAACGCGGCCACCACCGACGAGCCGACGGCGCGGGACGCGCCCGTCGCCGACGCGGACGTGACGGCACCCCAGGATCGGCCCCGGCCCGGTGACACGGCGGTCGTCGAGCCGCTCGTCGACCGCCGTCCGCCGCGCCCGACCCCGCTCGTGACGCCCGGTTCCCAGGCGGCGACGTGCCACGTCTGCGGGCACCAGCTCGAGCCCGACGACATCTTCTGTGCGGAGTGCGGCGCCGTGCGGCCGGCCGTGACCGCCGCCTTCACCGGGCCCGTCGTGCCGCTGCCGATCGCGCGACCGGACTGGGCGGCTGCCGACTCGGACGGCGAGGACGGCGAGGACGGCGAGGACGCCGACCAGGGGCCGGACGCCGACCGCGGGCCGGACGCCGACCGCGGGCCGGACGCCGTTGCCGCGCCGGCCGACGACGCGGGTCAGGGACCGGACGGCGAGACCGATGACGCGGCGGACGACGGCCGCGTCTCGGACGACTCCGACCCGGCCCGGCCGAGCGAGTCCGACTCGTCCGGACCTGCCGCGCCGGACCGTGACGGAGGCGCTGCCCCGGAGGACGACGCCAGCACCGTCGCAGACGCGGACGACGACGACGCCCGAGACGACGCATCCGACCCGGTCGCGAGCGCCGACACCGCCGAGACGCCCGACGGCACCGACCACGACGGAGACGGTTCGGCGCACGCCGCTGCCGTGCCGCTGCGGCCCCGCGGGGCCCACGCCGCCCCGGTCGTCGACCCCGCCCCGCCGGTGGCACCGTCGCTCCCGCCGGTCCCCGGCTCGGCCACGGTGCCGTCCTCGGCGGCCCACGACCTCGACGACCGTCCCGTCCCGACCCTCGCCCCGCTCCCGCACCTGCCCGCGGGCGCGAGCACGACGACCGCCCCCGAGTGGTCCGTGGCGGCCGGGTCCGAGGCGGTCCCCACCTCGGCCGAGGAGGACCCCGACGACGACGTGGACGAGACCCGCATCGTCGCGAAGACCCCCACGCAGGCACCGTTCGTGCTGCACTTCAGCACGGGCGAGCGGTTCGGCGTGCACGGCACCGGACTCCTCGGCCGCCTGCCACGACCGCAGCCCGGCGAGCGGTTCGACGACCTGCTGACCGTGCACGATCCGGGCAAGTCCGTGTCGAAGACGCACCTCGAGCTCGGGCGTGACGGTGACGACCTCTGGGTGTCGGACCGGTTCTCCGGCAACGGCACGGTGGTCCGGCACATCGACGGCTCGATCCGTCGCTGTGAGCCCGGGCGGCGGTACCGCGTCGAACGCGGAGCGCGGGTCGACATCGGGGAGCAGTTCTTCCTGGTGCAGTGACGCTCGGCGGCCGCCGTTCCTCCACAGGGGAACGGCGGCCGTCCTCGATCCACCGGGTTCGGGCGGTGGGTGTCAGCCCCGCGGTCACCGTGGTGCGATGGCACCATGACCCGCTTCGCTGCCCGGTGCCTGCTCGTCGGCGCGGCGATCGTGCTCGCGCTGGTCGGGACGTTCGCGGCCTTGCCCGGGTCCGGCCGGGCGGTCCTGCTCGCGGCCGGCGCGTGCTGCGCGGTGCTCGACGTGCTCGTGGCGCGCCAACCCGCGGTGGCTCCGGGGTCACCGCTCGTGGCGACGGCACCCC
>Ga0308166_1003826_pt1 | contig 12469 bp, 9 predicted proteins | sample PhyCR2_2_FD_202137 | JGI IMG/M metagenome (GOLD analysis project Ga0308166, IMG submission 202137) | Phyllosphere microbial communities from UC Gill Tract Community Farm, Albany, California, United States - DLSLCC.R2 | ecosystem: Host-associated > Plants > Phyllosphere > Unclassified | place... | reverse complement strand
CCGTTCCAGATGTTCAAGGGCGTCGACCACCCGGTCTCGCTGGCGCTGCAGCATGCCGGCGAAAACTGGTTCGCCGGCTGGATCGACCTGGGCGCGATCCTCGGCATGACGACCGTGATCCTGGTGATGGCCTACGGCCAGACCCGCATCATCTACGCGATGTCGCGCGACGGCCTGCTGCCGGCGAAGCTGTCGACCGTGCATCCGAAGTTCGGCACGCCGTTCTTCGCGACGTGGGTGGTCGGCATCCTGTTCGGCCTGATCGCCGCGTTCGTGCCGCTGAATGTGCTGGCCGAGCTGGTCAACATCGGCACGCTGGCGGCGTTCTGCCTGGTGTCGGTCGCCGTGATCGTGCTGCGCAAGAAGCGTCCGGACCTGAAGCGCGCGTTCCGTTGCCCGGGCGTGCCGGTCGTGCCGGCCATCGCCGTCGTGTTCTGCCTGGCGCTGATGTCGTTCCTGTCCGCGATCACGTGGATGGCGTTCGGCATCTGGCTGGTGCTGGGCCTGCTGGTGTACTTCGGCTATGCGCGTTCGCGTTCGCTGCTGAACGGTACGGCACGGGTCTGATTTCCGTCGGGACGGCATGCGCCGTCCCCGGTTCCTTCGAACGGCGCTGCGGCGCCGTTCGTCGTTTGCGGCGCCTGCAAGCGTGTGTCACGCCTTTGAACCGATGTATTTTTTGTAAGTTCTGTCCGACATTGTGGAGGGAAGCGTACCGATTACGCCAGCATCGCCGGGTCTGCATAATCTGGGTAGAACATTTACCAGAAGATTCATTATGACCTCAAGCCAAGTCGTCGACAGCCCGGAACGCAGCGCCGTGCGGGAACCCCGCCCGGCCCACGCCCACGCAGCGTCCGCCCGGGACCTGTACTTCGCCCTGCTGGACAACCCGGCCGGCGCACTCGATGCCGCGCGCGACTACCTCGCCGCCCAGATCGACGTGGCGCGCGCCGAGCCGTGCGAACTGCCGGACGCCGTCTGGCAGCTGCAGGGCTGGGTGCAGGGCCGCGCCGAAGCCGTCGGCATCGCCTACCGCGAATACCTGGGCGCGCGCAAGAATGGTGCGCCGCGCCGCTATTTCACCAACAAGTCGCATGCGCTGCACTTCCTGAAGGGCGCCGCGCCGACCAAGCTGGTCGACGGCGCCTGGCTGTACGGCACGCTGCCGCGCTGGGACAACCCGGACTTCCATGCGCTGATCAAGACCTACTTGGAAGAACTGGGCGACGGCGTGCCGGACAAGAACCACGTCACGCTGTACCGCCGCCTGCTTGCGGCGCACGGCTGCGAGCACTGGGAGACGCTGCCGGAAGACCACTTCGTGCAGGGCACCCTCCAGCTGGCGCTGGCCCACCTGGCCGACGAGTTCCTGCCCGAGATGGTGGGCTACAACCTCGGCTACGAGCAGCTGCCGCTGCACCTCCTGATCACGTCGTACGAATTGAACGAACTGGGCATCGACCCGTATTACTTCACGCTGCACGTCACGGTCGACAACGCCGGCAGCGGCCACGCGCACAAGGCCGTGCAGGCCCTGAAGAACCTGATGGCGCAGTCGGGCGACCCGGCCGCATTTTTCCGGCGCGTGCTGGACGGCTACCGGCTCAACGACCTGGGCGCGTGCACGACGTCCATCATCGGGTCGTTCGACCTCGAAGCGGAACTGGTCGAAATCTTCAGCAGCAAGGCCGCGATCGGCAAGAACATGCACTCGGATTACTGCCGCGTGGCGGGCCGCTCGGTCAACGACTGGCTGGCCGACACGACGCAGATCCCGGCGTTCCTGACGGCGCTGGAAGACGCCGGCTGGATCCAGCGCGGCCAGGACGTGGAGCACAGCCGCTTCTGGCGCCTGATCCAGGGCGAGCGCGCCGAGATGTTCGGTGTGTTCTCGGCCTACGAGCAGCAGGTGCTGCGCGACTGGATCGTGACGCCGCGCGACGCGAGCGCGACCGCGCGCACGGGCCGCGTGCTGAGCCACCGTGCCCGCCAGCGCGCGATGGACAGCCTGACACAGCACGCGCAGCGCAGCGGCTATCCGGAGCGCGGCCTGATCCGCCGCCGGCCGGCCGGCGCCACCGGCGACACCGAGCTGCACCAGCTGGAAGAACGGGTGGCGAACGCCGCCGGCAAGACGGAAGCGATGGCCATGCTGGGCAAGCTGATGTCGCCGTCGCTTCACCACACGGCGATCGGCCTGATGGCCACCCGGATTTATTCGCACCTGCTCGACGCTTGACCTAAAAGACCAATAGGCTTGATTCCAGCGGCGCACCGGATGACCTCCGGCGCGCCGCAACCACGTTCCAGACAAGGATATCCTGTGCACATTCTCGAACAACGCTTCCTGCGCGGACCGAACGTCCACGCCGCCACCCCCTGCCTGCTGTCCGTGGTCGACCTCGGCGACCTGTACGGCGTCTCCACGCGCGACCTGCCGCAATTCAACGAGGCGCTGCTCGCGCTGCTGCCGTCGCTGGCGGATTACCTCGTGCCGACCGGGCAGCCGGGCGGCTTCGCCCAGCGCCTGCGCGAAGGCACTTACCTCGCGCGCGTGATCGAGCACGTTACGCTCGGCCTGCAGTGCCTGGCCGGCGCGCCTGTCGGGTTCGGACGCACGCGGCCCGTGTCGGGCAAGCCGGGCCAGTACCGCATCGTCTGCGCCTACCAGATCGAAAAGGTCGCGCAGCCGGCGTTCGCGCTGGCGGTGGACATCGTCGACGCGCTCGCGCACGGCCGCCCGTTCGAGCTGGAACCGCGCCTGACCGAGCTGCGCGACCTGGCCGGCCACTACGCCATCGGCACGAGCACGGCGGCCGTGCTCGCGGCGGCGCAGGAGCGCGGCATTCCGGTGCAGCGCATCACCGAAGACGCCAACCTGTTCCAGCTCGGCTGGGGCGTCAAGCAGAAGCGTATCCAGGCCACGATCACGGGCGACACCGGCCACATCGCCGTCGGCATCGCCAGCGACAAGCAGCTCACCAAGCAGCTGCTGCACGAAGCGGGCGTGCCGGTGCCGCAGGGCGAGACCGTGACCTCGATCGAGGACGCCCTGCGCGTGGCGCATCGCCTGGATGCGCCGGTGACCATCAAGCCGCTGGACGGCAACCAGGGCAAGGGCGTGACGGTGGCGTGCCGGACCGACGCCGAGATCGAGCAGGCGTACGCGTTCGCGCGCAAGCACGGCCGCAAGATCATCGTCGAGCGCTTCGTCGAAGGCGCGGACTACCGCGTGCTGGTGGCGGGCGGCAAGGTGGCGGCGGCGTCGCTGCGGCGCCCGGCGCACGTCGTCGGCGACGGCACGTCGAGCGTGCGGCAACTGGTCGAGCGCGAAAACCTGAACCCGGCGCGCGGCGCGGGCCACACGAACATCCTGACGCGCATCGCGCTCGACGCGCACGCGGAAGACCTGCTGCGCCGCCAGGACCTGGTGCCGGACGCCGTGCCTGCCGCCGGCACCACGGTCTGGCTGCGCGGGAACGCGAACCTGTCCACCGGCGGTACCGCGGAAGACGTCACGGACCTGCTGCCGGAATCCACGCGGCGCCTGTGCGTGCGTGCGGCCGCGAAGATCGGCCTGGACGTCGCTGGCATCGATATCGTGTGCCGCGACATCGCGCTGCCGCTGGCGGACCAGGGCGGCGCCGTGATCGAAGTGAATGCCGCGCCCGGCATCCGCATGCACCAGCACCCGAGCAGCGGCAGCCCGCGCGACGCCGGCGACGCCATCGTGCAGGGGCTGATGGGCGATTCGGACGGGCGCATCCCGATCATCGCCTGCACCGGCACGAACGGCAAGACGACGACCACGCTGCTGATGGCGCACACGGTGCGCCTGGCGGGCCGCGTCACGGGCGTGACGACGACGCACGGCGTGTACATCGACGGCAAGGAAGTCACGAAGGGCGACTGCACCGGTTACTGGTCGGCGCGCACGGTGCTGGCGTCGCCCGACGTCGAGGTCGCGGTGCTGGAGACGGCGCGCGGCGGCATCCTCAAGCGCGGCCTCGCGTTCGACCGCTGCGACGTCGGCATGGTGCTGAACGTGTCGCCCGACCACCTCGGGCTGGACGGCGTCGACACGATCGAAGACCTGGCGCAGGTAAAGGCGGTCGTGCCGCTGTCGGCGAGCCGCGCCGTCGTGCTGAATGCGGAAGACCCGCTGTGCGTGGCGATGGCGCGCCGGGTGCACCCGGACGTGGAAATCGTGTTCTTCTCGATGGAGGCGGACAATCCCGTGCTGCTGCGCCACCTGGAAGAGGGCGGCCGCGCCGTGTACTTCCAGGACAACGCCATCGTCGTGGCCGACGCCACCTATCACCAGGAGCTGCTGCGCGTGGAATCGATGCCGATTGCGTTCGGCGGCCGCGCGCGCTACAACATCGCCAACGGCCTGGCCGCGGCGGCCGGCCTGATGGCGGCGGGCTTTTCGAACCTGCAGGTCGCGACGGGCCTCTCCACCTTCGTCAGCGACGGCAAGACCAATCCGCTGCGCACCAATGTGTTCGACGTGCGCGGCGTGACGGTCATCGTCGACTACGCGCACAACCCGGCCGCGTACACGGCGCTGGCGGAGATGGCGCGCTCCCTGCTGCCGGGCCAGCTGGTCGGTGTCGTGACGGCGCCGGGCGACCGCCGCGACGCCGATTTGCTGGAGGTCGGCCGCGTGACGGCGGCGCGCTTCGACGAGCTGGTCGTCTATGAATCGTCCAGCCGCGGGCGGGCATACGGCGGCGCCGTCGACCTGATCATGCAGGGCGCCGAGGAAATCGTCGGCAAGACCGACACGCTGCACCGCGAACTGGACGTCGGCGAGGCGATCCGCCTCGGCCTGTCGCTGTGCCGGCGCGGCGACGTGCTGGTGTTCGCGTGCGGCTCGTCGCTCGACGTGTTCGTCGAGGCGATCCGCGCGATGGATCCGGAGAGTGCGGACCGGATCGCGGCGCAGGTCGGGTAGTCGGTCCGCCCGCGCCCGCGTCATCCCCGCAACCCCGCGATCCCGTCATCCCCGCGATCCCGTCATCCCCGCGCAGGCGGGGACCCGATTTCCGGACCCGTCACGCAATCCCGGACCCATGCCGGGGCCACCTCGCCCCGGCGCGACGGGACGTCCAGCCTCGCGTCAGGAAAACCGGTCGCGAAGCGGCACCCTTCGCTCAGCGCCCGGCCCTGCGCCGGCGCAGCAGGCCAACCGCGCCGAGCGCCCCGGCCGCGAACAGCGCCAGGCTGCCCGGCTCGGGCACGGCCGCCTGCGGCCCGACATAGGTCGGCACGATGCGCGGTACCAGCTCGTCGTAGCCCCCCATGTCGTCGAGGCTCCGGGCAAGCGCCGGATCGATCGTGCCCTTGGTGACGTAGCCCGTCAGGGCGCCCTTGAACGGCGCATAGTACCAGCCGGTTGCGTCGGCATGCAGGATGCTGGCGTCGTACGTGGCCTTGTACGCGTACTGGCCGTTCGCGGCGTCGGCGAAATCGATGCTGAAGGCCATGCTCCGGTCGGCGCCGAAGTCGTCGTAGATGCCGAAGCTGGTCGGGCCTTCGGTCCGGAAGCGGGTCTTGGCCGACGTGAGACGGTCTGCGCCTTCGCCGCCCAGTGGGGCGAAATTGAACTGGAACGGAAACGGTCCTTCGAGTACGGCGTAGAAGCGGTACGTCGCGATCGACAGATCGTCGTCGTGCACGACGAACGAGCCCGCGATCGGGCCGCTGAAATCGTACTGGAGATAACCGGCGGACGCGTTCAGCGACAAGGCGGCGCCGGCAAGGAAAGCGAGAAGTTTGACACGCATGAGGGGCCTCGTGGTTGGGAAGGACGCGACCGCACATGCAATGGCTGTGCCAGTCGGTATTAATCCATGCGTATCAACCGGTTACGGACGGCCGCGACGGACGCGGCGCCGCATATGTAAAATCCACCGACAAGAATGTTACGTGTCCGCGCCGTCCGACCGGCGCGCGAACCATGCCGCCAGCATCGAGCCCGACAAGTTGTGCCACACGCTGAACAGCGCGCTCGGTACGGCCGCCAGCGGGCTGAAATGGGCGGCGGCCAGCGCGGCGCCGAGCCCGGAGTTCTGCATGCCGGTCTCCAGCGTCACGGCCTTGCGCTTCGCGAGGTTCATGCCGAACAGGCGCGCGAACAGGTAGCCCAGCAGGAAGCCCAGCAGGTTGTGCAGCACGACGGCGGCGAGGATCAGCCAGCCGTTGGCCAGCAGCCGGGTGTGGTTCAGCGCGACGACGATGGCGATGATCAGGACGATGGTCGCGGTCGACACGAGCGGCAGTGCGCGCACGCTGGCCGCGGCCTGGCGGCTGAACAGCGCCTTGACGACGAGGCCGAGCGCGATCGGCACGATCACGACCTGCACGATGTCGACGAACAGCGATTGCGCGTTAATGTCCATCCACTTCCCGGCGAGCAGCGACACGAGCGCCGGCGTGGCCAGCGGCGCGATCAGCGTCGACACGGACGCGATCGACACGCCCAGCGCCACGTCGCCTTTCGCCAGGAACGTCATCACGTTCGATGCGGTCCCGCTCGGGCAGCAGCCCACGAGGATCACACCGACGGCCACTTCCGGCGGCAGGCGCAGCGCGATGGCCAGCACGTACGCGATGCCGGGCATGATCAGGTAGTGGCCGACGACGCCGATCGCGACGTCCTTCGGGCGCCGGAACACCTCGCGGAAGTCGGCGGCGGTCAGCGTCAGCCCCATGCCGAACATGACGATGCCGAGCAGCGGCGCGATCCAGGTCTTGTGGCCGACGAACAGCTGCGGGGCGAAGAAGCCGAAGCAGGCGAACAGCACGACCCAGAGGGAAAAGGTTCGTGCGACGAAGTGGCTGAGTTTTTCGATGGCGTTCACGCTGGCGTGGGTCCCGGTGGATGGCGTTGTCGTTTGTGGCGCGAGCGGCAATAATAATGCCTGAGCCGGTCCGGCACAAACGCCGCGGCCGGCGCCACCATGGAGAGCGACACTATGACCAGCGCGATGCGCGTCGTCGACAAGAACGACGGTGCCTTCGTCATCGAAAATTTCCTGACCCCGGCGCTGTGCCACCACTACATCGCGCTCGGGGAGGAGATGGGCTACCGGCCGTCCGAAGTCGCTTTCCCCTCCGGGACGCGGCGCGCCGAGGACGTGCGCAACAACGACCGCGTGCTGTTCGACGACCCGGCGCTGGCGGCCGGCCTGTACGAGCGCGCGGCGCCGCTGCTGCCGGCGCAGATCGGCGGGGGACGGTTGTGCGGCTTCAACGAACGCTTCCGCTTCTACCGCTACGGCCCCGGCGAATACTTTAAATGGCACCGCGATGGTTCGTTCGTGCGCACCCCGGACGAGGCGAGCTGCCTGACGTTCCTCATCTGCCTGAACCACGACTTCGAGGGCGGCGCGACCGAATTCCGGGGCGAGGTCGTCGCGCCGCGCGCCGGCAGCGTGCTCGTGTTCCCGCACCGGTTGACGCACCAGGGCATGCCGATCGTCAGCGGGACCAAGTATGTGCTGCGCACGGATGTGATGTACCGGCGCATCGGGTAGCGCTTGCGCGCGTCACGCGGGCGGGAAGTCGTCGTAAGATTTCGGCAGATAACCCCAGATCCGCAGCACGTCGGCGCGCACCTCGAATTCGAAGCCGATGCGCCGCACGACGTCCGCGATGGCCGCCGTGTGGTCGACCGTCGTGCGCACCTCCAGCCCGTTCGTCGGCGCGATCTCTTCCCACAGGCCGATGTCGAACCACTCAACGCCGACGAAGGGGAACGGCAGGTGGTAGCACCACTCGACGTCCCATACCGACACACGCCCGTTGACCCAACGGGTGCGGTAGGACGGGCGCCATCCCGGCTGGCGGCGGAAATGGTCGATCAACTCGTTCCACTTCGTTTCGTTCGCGGCGCGGGCCAGGTTGCGCGCGGCGACGGCGCGGCGGATCTTGCGTCGCGTCGCCGGATCGTTGCCGGCGCCGGCGCCGGGGAGGCCGTCCGGATGGTCGGTCACCGCCGCGCGAGCGTGAATGCGGCATCCTTCCCGGCGCCGGCATCGCGCCGCCAGCCCTGCGCCGCGTAGAACCGGTCGGCACGCGTGCCGGCGCCGGTCGTCAGGCGCACGTGTGCGTGGCCCAGCGCGAACAGCCAGCCGACCGCCTCCCGCAGCAGCGCCTTGCCGTACCCGTGGCCTTCCCGGCCGGGTTCCACGAACAGCGCCCAGATCGACCCGGTGGTGCCGTCGGCGCTGGAAAAGCCGACGATTACGCCGTCGGCCTCGGCGACCCAGCTGCGCCCGCGGCCGGCCACGTGGTCGACGTACATCGCGTGGGTGATGCGGGCCGGGTCGGACAACGCGTTCTCGACGACGGCCAGGCGGATCCGCGTCAGCGCGGGAATGTCGGCAAGGACGGCGGGGCGGATCGAATGCGTCATCGGCGGAGGTATCGGGGCGTGTGGATGGAACCGGCGAGTCTACGCGGACGGGGTCATGCGCGCAAGGCGGCGTCTGCCGGGTTCGCGCGCGACGGTCGAAGCGGATGCACGAACGACAAACGGACCCGCAGGTCCGTTCGTCTTGGGGCGGCCAGACAAAGCCCGCGCGTTACACGGCCTCCGCCTCGATCCGGCTTGCGGTCGCCGGCGACGTCGGCCGGATCGCTTCCGTCAGTTCCGTGATCGACGAGCCGCAGCCGAACACCAGCACGTCGCCCGGTTCGCAGCGCGCCAGGCCGGCGCGGATCGCCTCGTGCACGTCGAGTTCCACGCGCAGGTGGTCGCCTTCGAACTTGCCGAGCTGCGCGCCGCGCACCAGCAGCGCGGCTACCTCGCCGCCGGCGCGGCCGCGGTTTTCCGTCTCGTAGACGACCAGCTCGTCGAAGCCGGCCGCGCACGTCTCGCCGATGACGACGAGGTCGTCGTCGCGGCGGTCGCCCGGCGCCGCGACGACGCCGACCAGGCGGCCCGGCGTGAGCGCGCGCGCCGTCTCGGCCAGCGCGGCGTAGGCGGCCGCATTGTGCGCATAGTCGAAGATCACGGTCACGCCGTCGACGTCGAACACGTTCGAGCGCAGCGGATTGTGCTTCATGTCGGAGACGAACGAGCGCAGGCCGGCCGCGATCTCCAGGTTGCCGAAGCCGGTGGCGACGAGCGCGGCGGCGGCGGCCAGTGCGTTGGCGATGTTGTAGCGCGCCGCGCCCTTGAGCGTGCACGGCATCGTGCGCACGTCGAGCAGCGCCTGGTGGCGCGCGCCGTTCGCCAGCACGATCGTGTTGTCTTCCAGATAGACGCCGCGGCCGCCTTTTTCCAGGTGGCGCAGCAGCACCGGGTTGTCGGCGTCGAGCGCGAAGTACAGGACTTCGACGCCGTTTGCCAGCTCGGCGCCCATGGCCACGCAGTGATCGTCCTCGGCGTTGAGCACGACCGCCGCGCGCGCGCGCTCGGCGATCACGCGCTTCACGCGCGCCAGTTCCTCGACCGTGTCGACGCCGTCCAGCCCGAGGTGGTCGGCCGACACGTTCAGCACGACGGCGACGTCGCACTTGTCGAACGCGAGGCCGCGCTTGAGGATGCCGCCGCGCGCCGTTTCCAGCACGGCGAAGTCGACGTCCGGCGAGGCCAGCACCGTGCGCGCCGAGCGGTAGCCCGTGCAATCGCCCTTGAGGATGCGTTCGCCGTCGATGTACACGCCTTCCGTCGTCGTCACACCCGTGCGCAGGCCGGCCAGGCGGGTCGCGTGGGCGATCAGGAGGCTCGTGGTCGTCTTGCCGTTCGTGCCCGTCACGGCGACGACAGGGATGCGGCCGTCGTCCGTGCCGAACAGCGCGTCGACGATGGCGGCGCCGGCGTCGCGCGGCGTACCGCGGCTCGGATACTGGTGCATGCGGATGCCGGGGGCGGCGTTGACTTCGATGATGCCGCCTTTCTGCGCACGCAGCGGCCGGGCGATGTCCTGGCAGACGATGTCGATGCCGGCCACGTCCAGGCCGATCGTGCGTGCGGCGCGGATGCAGATCTCGCGCGTCTCGTCCGGCAGCAGATCGGTCACGTCCTCGGCGGTGCCGCCGGTGGACAGGTTGGCGCTGCCGCGCAGTTCGACGTGGGCGCCGGCTGCCGGCACGGATTCCAGGTCGTAGCCCTGGCGCGCCAGCACCTGCAGCGCGACGTCGTCGAGCGGGATCTTCGTCAGGATGTTGGTGTGGCCGGCGCCGCGCGCCGGGTTGGCGTTCTCGACCTCGACGAGCGCACGCACCGTCGACACGCCGTCGCCCGTCACGTGCGGCGGCCGGCGCCACGACGCGGCGGCGACCTTGCGCCCGGTGACGAGCACGCGATAGTCGCGGCCCTGCAGGAATTCCTCGACGATCACGTGGCGGCCGTATTTCTGCGCGAACGCGAATGCGCGCTCGACGTCGTCCGGCGTCGCGCAGGCGACCGTCACGCCCTTGCCCTGGTTCCCATCCAGCGGCTTGACGGTGACGGGACCGTCCAGGCGGCGGAGGGCGCGCTGCGCCTCGGCCAGCGTCGTCACCGTGCTGCCGGCGGGTACCGGCACGCCGGCCTGGTCGAGCAGGGTCTTGGTCAGCTGCTTGTCGCTGGCGATGCCGACCGCGACGTGGTTGGTGGCGCCGGTGATCGTCGCCTGCAGGCGCTTCTGGCGGCTGCCCCAGCCCAGCTGGAACAAATTCGCTTCCTCGGTCAGGCGCAGGCTCGGGATGCCGCGCTTGTGCGCGGCCGCTAGCACGGCCGCCGTGCTCGTGCCGATGGCGTGGCGCTGCGCCGTGGCGCGCAAGTCGTCCAGCGCGGTGTCGAGGTCGACGTCTTCCGGGCGCATGCACGCGGCGACCAGTGCGGATGCGGTGCGCAGCGCGGCGCCGGCCACCTGTTCGATGGCGTAGCCGCAGACGACGCGGGCCTGGCCCGGCCGGGCGGGGTCGGTCTTCGTCAGGCTGAAGGCGCCCGGCGCGCCGGCGAGGCGCTGCAGTTCCATCACGACGGGTTCGAGCGCCTCGTGGGCGGCCTGGCAGTCGGACAGCCGTGCCGCCGCCTCGGCCGACATGGCGGGCAGCAGCGCCAGCAGGCGGGCGCCCAGGCCGGGGCACGGTTCTTGTCCGGCGCTGTCGACGACGGCCAGCAGGCAGGGCGACGCGGCGTACAGGCTGGGGCCGCGCAGGAAGCGTTGTTCTGCGATTTTCATGAGAGCGGGTTCCGTTTCGTTACATTTTCCAAAAATTCGAGCAGCGGTGCCGGGATGCGGGGAAGCGGGCGTGCCTCGTCGCTCCCGTCGCCGGCGCGGCCGGGCAGGGTGTAGCGGCTCCCGGCCGGCAGCAGGTGCAGGCGGACGTCGATCAGCTCCGGCGTCTCGCGGTTGGCGATATCCGCCACGTTGGTCGACATCGAGCGGCCGTCGACGATCGTGACGGCGCCGTGGCCGATCACCTCGATGCCGACGCCGCGCTCGACGATGAGCGCCGTGTCCTCGTCGATGCCGATGCCCTGCAGGTACGGGTTCTGGGCGACGATGGACAGCAGGCGCGACAGGCGCTGGCGCTCCGAGAAGTGCTGGTCGATCACGACCTTGTGCAGGAAGCCCAGGCCGGCGCCCAGGCTGACGGAGCCTTTTTCCGGATGCAGTTCGGCGCGCCCCTGTGCCAGCATGTGGCCGGACATCGCCGAGGCGCCGGCGCTGGTGCCGCCGATGCAGGCGCCGCGCAGCTTGAGCGCCGCGTGCATCTGCGCGTCGAGCCGGGTGCCGCCGATGATCGCGAGCAGGCGCTTCTGGTCGCCGCCGGTCATGAAGATGCCGTCGGCGTCGGCCACGTCGCGGATGTGTTCCTCGTCGTTGGCGTCCTGGCGGCTGCCCAGGTCGAGGTGCACGTGGCGCGTGACGCCCAGTTCGGCGAATGCATGGTCGTAGGCCTCCCACATCTTGTCGCAGACCGAGCTCGCGGCCGTGATCACGACGATCTTGGCCGAGGGCCCGCCGGACAGTTCGACGAAGCGCTTGAGGATTTCCATGTCGTGCTGCTTGTCCTCGCCGCCGCCGATGATGACGAGGTGGCCGTGGCTCTTGGCCAGCCGGTCCGCCTGTTCGGCCTGGGCGACGGCGTTCTGATTCTGTGCGTTCATGGTGCGACGATCCTTGCTTGGGGCATGTCCTGGTTGCTGTGGGCGCCGGCTTCCGCGCGGGTGACGGCGATCAGGCCGACGGGCACTTTCGGGTCGAACAGGTCGACGCCGCGCTTCAGGGCCTGGTCGAGCGGCATGCCGTCTTCGAGCCAGCCGTACACGGTGCGCGCCAGCAGGTGGCGCACGATCTGTTCGCCGATGCCGGTCGCCGCGACGGCGCCTTCCGGTCCGGCGTAGAAGCCGCTGCCGATGATCGGGGTGTCGCCGACGCGGCCGAGCAGCGACGGCGCCGAGCCGCCCGTCGACAGCGCCACGGCGAAATGGCCGTCCGGGCCGCGCACGACGGCGCCG
>Ga0308166_1003823_pt1 | contig 12479 bp, 8 predicted proteins | sample PhyCR2_2_FD_202137 | JGI IMG/M metagenome (GOLD analysis project Ga0308166, IMG submission 202137) | Phyllosphere microbial communities from UC Gill Tract Community Farm, Albany, California, United States - DLSLCC.R2 | ecosystem: Host-associated > Plants > Phyllosphere > Unclassified | place... | reverse complement strand
GCCCTGCTGGTACTGGGGCCCGAACGCCTGCCCGGTGCCGCACGCACCGCCGGCCTGTGGATCGGGCGCCTGAAACGCAGTTTCAACGCGATCAAACAGGAAGTTGAACGTGAAATCGGTGCCGACGAGATCCGCCGGCAATTGCACAACGAACATATCCTGTCGTTGGAGCAGGAGGCGCGCAAGATTCTTTCCCCGGTGCAGGAGCCGGCCAAGCCGGTCACACCGTTGGCCGAGCAGAGTATCGCGCCGGCGCCCCCTGCCGAAGCCGTTCCCGCCCCGACAACGCCTGCGCCGACGCCCGTCGCGTCGCCCGCGCCCCATGACCCTACACTGCCGCCGCGAGCCCCATGAGCGCTGATAAACCGGAAAACGACCAGCACATGCCGCTGGTCTCGCACCTCACCGAGTTGCGTACCCGCCTGCTGCGTTGCGTAGCGGCCATCTTCATCATCTTTGCCGGGCTGTTTGCCTTCACCCAGCAGATCTACACCTTCGTTTCCACACCGTTGCGCCAGTACCTGCCTGTCGGCGCGACGATGATTGCCACCGACGTGTCGTCGCCGTTCCTGACGCCATTGAAGCTGACCATGATGGTTTCGCTGTTCCTGGCGATCCCGGTGATCCTGCACCAGATCTGGGGCTTTATTGCGCCGGGCCTGTACAAGCACGAGAAGCGCATCGCCGTGCCGTTGCTGGTGTCGAGCATCCTGCTGTTCTACACCGGCATGGCCTTCGCGTACTTCCTGGTGTTCCCGCTGATCTTCAAGTTCTTCGCCGCCGCCACCCCGGCCGGTGTGGAGATGATGACCGATATCACCAGCTACCTCGACTTCGTGATGACGCTGTTCTTCGCCTTTGGCGTGGCCTTCGAAATCCCGGTGGCGGTGGTATTGCTGGTGTGGATCGGCGTGGTCGACGTCAAATATCTGAAGAAGATCCGCCCGTACGTGATCATCGGCTGCTTTGTGGTCGGCATGATCCTCACGCCTCCGGACATCTTCTCCCAGACCTTGCTCGCCGTGCCGATGTGGATGCTGTTTGAAGTGGGCATCCTGTTCAGCGGCTTGATCAGCAAGCGTGGCGAACACCCGGATGACCAGGCTGCCGACGACGACCAGCCGCCAGCGACCCAGCCGTGAACCTGCTGCTGCTGTTCGATGCCGACTTTATCGCGGCCGACCGGGTGGTGCTGCGTGATCGGCGCCTGGTGCATATGCAGGAAGTCCACCGCGCCGCCGTAGGCGACAACCTGCGTGTGGGCCGCATTGGCGGACTGATGGGCAATGCCCAACTGCTGCGCCTGGAGGCGGGTGAAGCCGAGCTGCAAGTCAGCTTCGACCAGCCACCGCCGAGCAAACTGCCCCTGACTCTGCTGCTGGCCCTGCCCCGCCCGAAGATGCTGCGCCGAGTGCTGCAAACCGTGGCGGCCATGGGCGTGCCCAAGGTCGTGCTGGTCAACAGCTACCGCGTGGAAAAAAGCTTCTGGCAGACCCCGTTCCTGGAGCCCGAGGCGGTTCGCGAGCAACTGATCCTCGGCCTGGAACAGGCGCGGGACACGGTGCTGCCCGAGATCATTATCGAAAAGCGCTTCAAACCGTTTGTCGAAGATCGCCTGCCGGCCATGACTGCCGGCACCCTGGGCCTGATCGGTCATCCCGGCGATTACCCGGCCTGCCCCCGTGGGCTGGATGAGCCGGTAACACTGGCAATTGGCCCGGAAGGCGGCTGGATTCCCTATGAAGTCGAGCTGCTGACCAAGGCCGGTTTGCAGCCGGTGCAACTGGGTGCGCGTATCCTGCGCGTTGAAACCGCCGTCACCGCCCTGCTTGCCCGACTGTTCTAATAAAATGCTCGCGATCCACTGTAGGAGCGAGCTTGCTCGCGAAAAACGTCAACGATAACGCGTGTCTTCTGGATAAACGCGGCACCCATGGGTTTCTCGCGAGCAAGCTCGCTCCTACAGAAAGTGGGGAAGCACCCTTCCCCATCAGATATGCATAGCTACAGAAACCTGCGCCCATGCCGATAGCCTCTGAATAAGTCCAAGCCTTGTTCCAGGGGAGTTCGCAGCATGTATCGTTGGTTAGCCGAGAAACTGGGGAATGTAAGCGTCAACCGCAAGCTGAGCGTCGGCTTTGGCCTGGTGTTGATCCTGACGCTGTTGATCACCTTTACCGGCTGGACCGGCCTGGGCGACGTGATCAATCGCGGCGATAAGCTGGGTTTTATCTCCAGCCTCAATGGCCTGACCAAAGACCTGCGCCTGGCGCGCCTGGACTTTGATATGCGCCGCGGCGAACAAGGCACCGACGCGGTCACCGGCCTGATCACTCAATTGGACAATGGCCTTAAAACCGCCGCGCAGTTAATCGAACAACCCAATGACAAGGCCCTCGTCGAACAACAACAGGAAGCGTTGAGCCAATACAAAAAAGCCTTCGCGGCCATGGTCCAGGCGGGCCTCAAGCGTGAGGGCGCGCGCAGCAAACTCGGCGACACCGCCGACAATGCCGTGGCCAAAACCAACGAGATTGAAAAAAACCTCCTGCAAGGCGACAGCATCACCCAGTTCAACAGCGTGGTTGACCTGAGCAAGCTGATCCAGCAAGCGCGCTTCCAGGTACGCGGCTACACCTACAGCGGTAAAGTCGAAGCCGAGCAACCGGCCCTTGATGCCATCGACAATGCCCTGAAGAAAATCACCGAACTGCAAGGCCAACTGCCAGCACCCTACCAGGCCAACCTGCAAGAGGCCGGTGTCTCACTGCAAGCCTATCGCGCCGCCGTCAGCCAATATCGCGACTCCCAGGTGGCCAGTGCCGCCGCACTTAAAATCATGAGCGCCCAGGGCGATATTCTGCTGGGCCATAGCGAGAAACTCACCACGTCGCAAACCGCAGTGCGCGACCATGATGTGGCCCAGGCCAAGTATCTGTTGCTGCTCGCCACCGTACTGGCGATGGTCTTCGGCCTGTTCGCAGCCTGGGCCATCACCCGCCAGATCGTCATCCCGCTGAACCAGACCCTCAAGGTCGCCGAGCGCGTGGCCTCCGGCGACCTGAGCCACAACCTGGACTCTGGCCGCCAGGACGAGCTGGGCCAGTTGCAACGCGCCATGCAGAGCATGACCGTGGGCCTGCGCGCGTTGATCGGTGGTATCAGCGACGGCGTCACCCAGATCGCCAGCGCGGCCGAGCAGTTGTCGGCCGTGACTGAACAGACCAGCGCGGGGGTCAACAGCCAAAAGGTCGAGACCGATCAGGTCGCCACCGCCATGAACGAAATGGCCGCCACCGTGCAGGAAGTTGCACGCAATGCCGAGCAAGCCTCGGAAGCTGCTGTGGCCGCCGACCAACAGGCCCGTGAAGGTGACAAGGTGGTCGGCGAAGCCATCGCCCAGATCGAGCGCCTGGCGACCGAAGTCGGCAACTCCACCCTCGCCATGGGCGACCTGAAGCGCGAGAGCGACAAGATCGGCAGCGTGCTCGACGTGATCAAATCCGTCGCCCAGCAAACCAACCTGCTGGCGCTGAATGCGGCCATTGAAGCGGCGCGTGCCGGGGAGGCCGGGCGTGGCTTCGCAGTGGTGGCCGATGAAGTGCGCAGCCTGGCCCAGCGCACACAGAAGTCCACCGAAGAGATTGAAGAGCTGATCGTCGGCCTGCAAAACGGTACCCAGCAGGTGGCCTCCATCATGGACAACAGCCGCGGGCTGACCGACAGCAGCGTCGAACTGACCCGTCGCGCCGGCAGCGCATTGGCGAATATCACCCGCACGGTTTCAACCATCCAGGCGATGAACTCACAAATCGCCACCGCCGCCGAGCAACAGAGCGCCGTGGCCGAAGAGATCAACCGCAGCGTGTTGAATGTGCGTGACGTATCCGAACAGACGTCCTCGGCCAGCGAAGAAACCGCAGCGTCGAGTGCAGAACTGGCGCGCCTGGGGATCTACTTGCAAACCCTGGTCGGGCGCTTCCGCATCTGACAAGGTTTTGCGCGGCTGCCGATTAAGGCCGCCGCACCTTGTGAAACTTCCTACACAGTTATCAGCCCCGCCTCACCCCGATCCGATTTAGCGTTGCATCTGTAGCGAAACGCTTTCTCTGATTGGGAGGTGCACCATGTTTCCTCGGCTGACCCGCGTGCTGGTCAATGCCAGCGTCCGCCTGAAGCTCGCCCTGGGTTTTGGCCAGGTGCTGATCCTCAGCTTCCTCATTGCCGCGACAGGCTGGCAGGCCTTGAGCGCCGTGCTGTACCGATCCGACAGCCTGACGACCCTGGGCAATCTGGCTGTCGAGACCGAAGCCATGCGCGCCGACCGCATCGTGTACCGCACTCTGATGGGCAGCGACAGCCTGGGCAAGATGAACCAGAGGATTGAACAGATCGACCAGTACCTGGCCGACCTTTCTACCCGCTTGCGAGACTCCACCGACCGTCAACGATTGGAAGAAGCGGCTCTGCGGGTGTCGGGCTCGAAGGCCGCGCTCGTGCAATTGCCGCCGTTGCTGGCCGCACGTGAGCAGATCCGTCCGACGCTCAAGAAGTCCGCTCTGCAAGCGAGCGACACCCTCGCGCAACTGGCCAGTGACTTGCCCGATCAAAATGACGAGAAGGCCCTCGACGCCGTCGAGAACCTGCGCCAGGCCATGGAGCAAGCCGAGGATCGGGCGCAGAGCCCCGCCTGGGCGACCGACACCCTGCAGGCCTATGCCGATGCGTTCGACCAGGCGCTTGATGGGCTGCAGGTCGCGCTGGCTTCCGTCACCGCGCTCCCGGTGGACTCAACGCTGCTCAAGACCGATTTGGCCAACTACCGTGAGCAACTGATAAAGCTCAAGCAAGCCCAGCTCGACACCGAAACCGTGCAGAACCGCTTCGAACAGCAACTCAACGAGCTGCGTGAAAAGAGCAACTTGTTGAGCCAGAGCCAGAATGCCAAGCGCAACAATGAGGCGGACCAAACCCGTACCCTGCTGATCAGCGTGACGATGGCCGCCCTGATACTCGGCGCGCTGGCCGCCTGGTGGATCGCCCGGCAAATCGCCACGCCGCTGCAGGCTATCCTCAACGCCGCCCATCGTGTCGCCGAGGGCGACTTGAGCCACGACACTGCGGTAGACCGCCGCGATGAACTGGGCCAGTTGCAGCAAAGCATCGCGCAAATGACCCGCAACCTGCGCAACCTGATCAGCAGCATCGGTGAGAGCGCCCGGCAGATTGCCGGTGCAGCCACGCAGCTATCCACCGTGACCGAACAAACCCGCAACGGGCTCAATAACCAGAAAGATGAAACCGACCAGGTGGCGACGGCGATGAATGAAATGCTCGCCACCGCCCAGGAAGTTGCGCGTCACGCCGAGCGCGCCTCCGTGGCAGCCAATGAGGCCGACCAGCAAGCCGGCGCCGGCGAGCAGGTGATCTCCCAGGCAGTTGAGCAAATCGGCAACCTGGCCAGCGAGATGTCGTTATCCGGCCGGGCCATGCTGACGCTGCAACAGGAGAGCCAGAAGATCGCCAGCGTGCTGGACGTGATCAAGTCGGTGTCTCAACAGACCAACCTGCTGGCCCTCAACGCCGCCATCGAAGCGGCGCGCGCGGGTAGCGCCGGCCAAGGCTTTGCCGTGGTCGCCGATGAAGTCCGCAGCCTGGCTCAACGCACCCAGGAATCTGCCGAGGAAATCGAAGGTCTGATCCTCGGCCTGCATAACGGTACCCAGCAAGTGGCAGACATCATGGACAGCAGTCGCAACCTGACCGACAACAGCGTCGCCCTGACCCGCAACGCCGGTGACGCTTTGGCGGCGATTGCACGCACGGTCTCGGTCATCCAGGAAATGAACCCGCAGATTGCCGCTGCCGCCGAGCAGCAAAGCGCAGTGGTCGAGGAGATCAATCGAAGTGTGTTGAAGGTGCGGGACGTGTCGGAACAGACCGCCGCCGCCAGTGAGGAAACGGCGGCGGCGAGTGTTCAGTTGACGCGGTTGAGCCTGGATTTACAGACGCTGGTCGACAAATTCAAGCTCTGAAACACCAACACTGCAGGAGCGAGCTTGCTCGCGAAAAACCCAAGGCCGCCGCGTTCATTCAGGGTGCGCTGCGTCATCGTTAACGATCTTCGCGAGCAAGCTCGCTCCTACAGTTATAGGACTTGGCGCAGGAAGGCCTGGGCCCGCGGGTCTTTCGGCGCGGCGAAGAATTCGGCGGGCGCTGCGTCCTCCAACAGTTTGCCGTGGTCGAAGAACAGTACGCGGTCCGCCACTTCGCGGGCAAAGCCCATCTCGTGGGTCACACAGACCATGGTCATGCCTTCCAGGGCCAGGGTCTTCATGACTTCGAGGACTTCGCCAACCATTTCCGGGTCGAGCGCCGAGGTGGGCTCGTCAAACAGCATCACCTTGGGCTCCATGGCCAGCGCCCGGGCAATCGCGACCCGCTGCTGTTGGCCGCCAGACAGGCGCGATGGAAACTCATGGGCCTTCTGCGCGATACCCACCTTTTCCAACAGCGCCAGGGCCTTGGCCTCGCGCTCTTGCTTGCCGCGCTTGCGCACGACTTTTTGCGCCAGGCACAGGTTTTCCAGCACGGTCATGTGGGGGAACAGGTTGAAATGCTGAAACACCATGCCGACTTCACGACGATAGGCGTTTACATCAGTCTTGGGATCGGCCAATTGCAGGCCATCGATGCTCACCGAGCCCGAGTCGAACTCCTCCAACCCATTGAGGCAGCGCAGGAAGGTGGACTTGCCGGAGCCGGACGGGCCGATGACCACCAGCACTTCGCCCTTGGCCACCTGGGTGGTGACGTGATCCACCGCGCGTACCACATGCCCACGGGTGTCGAAGACTTTTACCAGATCGCGCACTTCAATCACTTTGGGCGAGCCTCCGCTCAAGCCGGCTGGCCATTTTCGACAGCGGCAGGTTGATCAGCAGGTACAGGCCTGCCACACAGAACAGGATCTCGAATGGCGAAAACGAGGTGGTGATCACTTCGCGGCCACTCTTGAGCAACTCGGTAATCGCGATCACCGACACCAGGGACGTGTCCTTGACCAGGCTGATAAATTGCCCGGCCAGGGGTGGCAGCACGCGCTTGAAGGCTTGCGGCAACACCACATGGCGCATCGACTGGCTGGCGCTCAAGCCCAGGGAACGCGCCGCTTCATCCTGGCCACGGGTGATGGACTGCACGCCGGCGCGGACGATCTCGGCCACGTAGGCGCCGGTGAACAACGACAGCGCGGCGATCCCGGCAAACTCCCGGGACAGGTTGAGCACCGTGCCGATGAAGAAATAGAAAATGAAAATCTGCACCAGCAGCGGCGTACCGCGCACCAGTTCGACGTAGATCGTCGACAAATCCCGCAGGGTCGGGTTTTTGGAGAGCCGGCACAAACCGGTCGCCAAACCTATCGCCAAGCCCAGGATGCCGGACACCACCGACAGCCACAGCGTGGTCCACAAACCCCACATCAGCGGTCCCAACGCCCACTGGCGGGTCACGCCGACCACATCGCCTTCAGCCACATCGTCACCGCGCGCCACCTGCAGGCTGTTGTCGGCAACCGTGAGCTTTTGCTCGGCCCCCGCGTCGTTGCGCAGGGTGACTTCGGCCACATCGCCTTTGCGCACCAACTCGACCACGGTGGAAATATCCGCGGCGCGCTGGGAGGTTTCGGCTTGATAGGCGAAGTATTGCGGCACGCGGTTCCAGCGCCACTCGTAGGACATCAACGAGGTGGCGTAGTACAAGGCGCCAGCCAGGCCGACCAGCACGACCACCGTCAGCAGGTGCCAGGGCCATTGGGCTTTTTTCTGTTTCATTTCACTTTCCGAATGCAGTGCTTTTGTAGGAGCGAGCTTGCTCGCGAAAAATCCGAGAACCCGTTGGGTGCCAGGATTGCCGCGTTACCATTGACGATTTTCGCGAGCAAGCTCGCTCCTACACCATCAAGCTTTTATTCCATGTCCTTGAGCCACTCGGAGCTCTTGAACCACTTGTCATGGATGCGATCGTAGGTGCCGTCGTTACGGATCTGGTGCAGGAAGTTGTTGATGAAGTTGATGCTGTCGTAATCGCCTTTCTTCAAACCGAACGCCAGGGGTTCAAAGGTGAAGGGTTCTTCCAGGAACACCAGCTTGCCGTTGCCGACTTTCTTCTCGGCTACTACGTTATACGGTGCGTCATAGACGAAGGCGTCAGCCTTGCCGTTGACCACATCCAGCACGCCTTCCTGCTCGTTGTCGTAGCCGTGGTATTTGGCCTTGGAAATCAGCTTTTTGGCGACCATCTCACCGGTGGTGCCGAGCTTGGAAGTCAGACGGTATTTCTCATCGTTCAGGTCTTTGTAGGACTTGATGGTGCCTTCCAGGTCCTTGCGGATCAGCAGGGTCTGGCCGACCACGATGAAGGGTTCGCTCCTGGGTCAGGGTCATGCCGCTGCCGATCATGTCGAACTTGCCGGTCAGGAAGGCCGGGATGATGCCGTCATAACCGGTGGACACCAGCTCCAGCTTGACCCCCATGGACTTGGCCATGGCCTTGAGGATGTCGACTTCAAAGCCGATGATTTCACCGCGCTTGTCAGTCATTTCGAACGGCATGTAGGTCGGGTCCATGCCGACTTTCAACGTGCCGCGCTTGACCGCATCGTCGATGGCACCGGCCTGGGCCGCAGTGGCAGCGACCATCGCGGTGACGCCGAGCATCAGCATCGAAAGATACTTTTTCATCTTCAAGACCCCTGAACGATTCTTATAAGGTCGGCGCACAAAAGGGCTGCGCCATTTCGGGATGCGATCCTAACCCACTCGTTGTCCGTCACAAAGGTTTCAGCAGTAAATGTTATCGGCGTATGTCGTAAAAGCCCTACGGCGGTGCAGTCAAGCGCAGGGGTAGACGCGTTTACGTAGCCCCTCGACAATTGATTGATGTGTAAGTAGTTATGACGATCACTCAATCTCTGCCATCCAGGCCGTGTCCCTGAACCACTTGTCATGCAGGTGATCGTAGGAGCCATCCTGAGCGATCTGGTTGAGAAAGTGATTGATCCAGTTAAGGCTGTCGTAATCACCTTTTTTCAAACCAAACGCCAGGGGCTCAAAGGTGAAGGGTTGTTCCAGTGTCAACAAGGCGCTGTTCTGCGGCCGGCTCATCGCGATCAGGTTGTAGGGCGCATCATGGATAAACGCATCGAACTTGCCTTCCACGACCTGCCGCACACCGTCTTCCGGGGTCGTCACCGTGCTCAGTTGAGCGGCCCCCAGAAAACGCCGGGCTGCTGCCTCTCCGGTCGTGCCCTGGATAGTCACCACCCGGTAGCTGGCGTCGTCCAGCTCGTCGATGCTGGAAACGATGCCGGCCAGGCGGGGGTGCAACAGCACGGTCTGCCCCACCACAATGAAAGAGTCGCTGAAGTTGAGCTTCAGGTTGCGCTCTTGGGTGACGGTCATGCCACTGCCAATCAGGTCGAATTTCTTCGCCATCAACCCCGGGACCAAATCCGTATACGGCACCGCAATCAGCTCGAGTTTCACGCCCAGCGCACGGCTCATGGCGCGGAGCAAGTCAATTTCAAAACCGACGATGCGCCCCTGCTTATCGAGCATCTCGAAGGGCACGTAATTGGGCGTGGTCCCCACTTTCAATACGCCGCGACGAACAGCATCGTCCAGGGCGCCCGCACTCAGCAGACCCGCGTAAGCCCATAGGAAAACGCTAACCAGCAATAACGAACAACACCTTTTGATCATGAATGCCCCCGTGGCGAGTCAAATTTTGGGGGGCGATGCTAACCCAGCGACAGGCACGACAATACGCCTCGATCAAAGGTCTTTTGTTTCGAAATAACAAGGAGTTAGGGATAAAAGGAAGCGACTGTAAACGCTGTAGGACCAGCGTCTGCAGCGCCCCCGAGGCGAGCCCTCGGGGGCGTCTGAATCAGGCCGGTTGGGCCTGCGGAGACTGCGGTTGCAGAGGCAGCAATGGCGCGTGCGGATCAGCCTTGATCGAAGCACGCCAGGCACCGAGCCACTCGGCATGACCTTCGTTCCAGACCTGCTCATGCAGGCGAGCCAGAGCTACCGGGTCACTGAGCAGGGCCAGGCGTTCGCTGTTGTTGAGGCCGGCTGGGCCGACTTTCAACGCGTGGCGAACGCGCTCCATGCGCAGGTACTCGATCGGCTCGGCCTCACGGTGACGCGAGGTCGCCAAGGCACAGGCCAGGGCGTTCTGCTGCGGGTCCACCACCGAACGCACGAAGCCGTCATTGAGGGCGTGCCAGCGGTTTTCGTGGGTGTACTTCTCGGTCGACAGCAGCGCTTGCGGCGGATTGTATTCCTCGGGGATCAGGAACAGGCTCTCGTCACGGGACTTGAGGCCCAGCTTGACCCGGCTGGAAATCACCGACACCGGAATCGACAGCATCAGCGAGCCGACAATCGGCACCAGCCACCACAGGAAACTTGGGTTCAACCACACCACCAACAGCGCCCACAGGAAGCCGAGAATGGTTTGCGGGCCGTGACGCTTGACCGCTTCGCTCCAGGGCGTGGAGTCGTCGTCACGCTGCGGCGAGTTCCAGGTGGCAGCCCAACCGAGGAAAGCGGCGAGGACGAAACGGGTGTGGAAAATCATCCGCACCGGCGCCAGCAACATGGAGAACAGCATCTCCAGCAGCATCGACAAGGTCACCTTGAACTTGCCGCCGAACTCCTTGGCACCCTTGGCCCAGATCAGGATGATGCTGAGCAGCTTGGGCAGGAACAACAGCACGATGGTGGTGGAGAACAGCGCCACCGCCTTGTCCGGGTGCCATTGTGGCCATAGTGGGTACAACTGGCGCGGCGCCATGAAGTACTGCGGCTCCATCAGGGTGTTCACCGCCAGCAACGCCGTGGACAACACCAGGAAGAAGAACCACAACGGCGCCGACAGGTAGGACATCACGCCGGTGAGGAACACCGCGCGGTGCACCGGGTGCATGCCCTTGACCAGGAACAGGCGGAAGTTCATCAGGTTGCCGTGGCACCAGCGACGGTCACGCTTGAGCTCGTCGAGCAGGTTCGGCGGCAACTCTTCGTAACTGCCCGGCAGGTCGTAGGCAATCCACACGCCCCAACCGGCACGGCGCATCAGCGCAGCTTCGACGAAGTCGTGGGAAAGGATCGCACCGGAGAACGCACCTTTGCCCGGCAACGGCGCCAGAGCGCAGTGGTCGATGAACGGCTTCATGCGGATGATCGCGTTGTGACCCCAGTAGTGGGATTCACCCAACTGCCAGAAGTGCAGACCGGCGGTAAACAGCGGGCCGTACACGCGGGTCGCAAACTGCTGCATCCGCGCATACAGGGTGTCCATGCCCGACGCACGTGGCGCGGTCTGGATGATCCCGGCGTCCGGCGTGGCTTCCATCAGACGTACCAGACTGGTCAGGCACTCGCCGCTCATCACCGAGTCGGCGTCGAGCACGACCATGTACTTGTAGTCACCCCCCCAACGACGGCAGAAGTCGTCGAGGTTGCCGCTCTTGCGTTTCACACGACGGCGGCGACGGCGATAGAAGATCTTGCCGAAGCCCTTGGCCTCGCGGCAGACATCCAGCCAGGCCTGTTGCTCGGCGACGCAGATATCGGTGTCGTTACTGTCGCTGAGGACGAAAAAGTCGAAGCGATCCAGATCACCGGTGGCCGCTACCGATTCGAACGTCGCACGCAGACCGGCGAATACACGCGGCACGTCTTCGTTGCAGATCGGCATTACCAGCGCAGTACGCGCATCTTTGGGAATCGGCTCGTTACCGGCGCTTTTCCCGGAGATACGGTATTTATCGTGGCCGGTGAGCAACTCGAGGAAGCCCATCAGCGCGGTCCAGAAACCGGCCGAGACCCAGCAGAACAGAATCCCGAACAGAATCAGGATGCTGGTTTGCAGCGCGTACGGCAGCACTTGCGTAGCGGTTTGCAGCAGCGGCTGATGCAGGACTTCTTCCAGATCGACGAACGACCAGCCCTGGTACGGCATGATGCCTTTCATGTACCAGCCGGCAACGATGGTCTGGCCGAGCATCAGCAGCAAAAGGATGTAGCGACGGATCGAACCGACGGTGCGCCAGCGCGCGGCCGGCAGGACGTTGGCGTCCTTCGGCGGCTGCGGCGGGTTGGTGCGACCGGTCAGGCGGCGCCAGCCACGCACCAGAATATTGGTGCGCCATGGCTCCGGCACGACCTTGGTGCGGCGGATCGGCGGGGTCGCCTTGAGGCTGACCCGACCACTGGCGTCGAGCATCAGCATTTCCGCTTCAGCCAGTTCTTCGGCAGTGCTCAGGGTCAGACGCTTGCCTACCGAAGCCTGGGCGGCTTCGGCAGGGGCGTCGAATGTCGAGGACGACAGGCGTTCATGCAGCTCGCTGAACGACTGGCAACCCGCGAGTTCCGCGCGTTGCTCGTCGGTCATCGGCAGATGCGCCA
>Ga0308166_1003821_pt1 | contig 12480 bp, 9 predicted proteins | sample PhyCR2_2_FD_202137 | JGI IMG/M metagenome (GOLD analysis project Ga0308166, IMG submission 202137) | Phyllosphere microbial communities from UC Gill Tract Community Farm, Albany, California, United States - DLSLCC.R2 | ecosystem: Host-associated > Plants > Phyllosphere > Unclassified | place... | reverse complement strand
CTCGGCGATGTCTTCGACGACCTGGGCGAACTTGGCCGTCTCGTTCTTGTAGACGAGGTCGGACTGGTCCTTGCGGACCATCGGACGGTTCGTCGGGATCGGGATCACACCGAGCTTGTAGGTCGACATGAACTCCGCCGCCTCGGTCTCGGCGGTACCGGTCATGCCTGCGAGCTTGTCGTAAAGACGGAAGTAGTTCTGCAGTGTGACGGTCGCGAGCGTCTGGTTCTCCGCCTTGACCGGGACGGCCTCCTTGGCCTCGATGGCCTGGTGGATGCCCTCGTTGTAGCGACGCCCGACCAGGATGCGGCCGGTGTGCTCGTCGACGATCATGACCTCGTCGTTCATGACGACGTAGTCGGTGTCCTTCTTGAACAGCGCAAGAGCCTTGATCGAGTTGTTGAGGAAGGAGATCAGCGGCGTGTTCGCGGATTCGTAGAGGTTGTCGATGCCGAGGTAGTCCTCGACCTTCTCGATGCCGGGCTCCAGGACTCCGACGGTGCGCTTCTTCTCGTCGACCTCGTAGTCCACGCCGGCCTCGAGCGTGCGGGCGATCTTCGCGAACTCGGCGAACCAGCGGTTCGCCTCGCCCGACGACGGGCCGGAGATGATCAGCGGCGTACGAGCCTCGTCGATGAGGATCGAGTCGACCTCGTCGACGATCGCGAAGTAGTGCTCGCGCTGGACGAGATCCTCCTTGCGCCATGCCATGTTGTCGCGGAGGTAGTCGAAGCCGAACTCGTTGTTCGTGCCGTAGGTGATGTCCGCGGCGTACTGCTCACGACGCACCGCCGGCGTCTGCCCCGACACGATGATGCCGGTCGACATGCCCAGTGCCCGGTACACACGGCCCATGAGCTCGGCCTGATAGCTCGCGAGGAAGTCGTTGACCGTGATGACGTGGACGCCCTCACCCGCGATCGCGTTGAGGTAGGCCGGGAAGGTCGCGACGAGCGTCTTTCCCTCACCGGTCTTCATCTCTGCGATGTTGCCGAGGTGAAGTGCCGCGCCGCCCATGATCTGCACGTCGTACGCGCGCATGCCGAGCGTGCGCTTCGCAGCCTCACGGACAGCGGCGAAGGCCTCGGGCATCAGCTGGTCGAGGGACTCGCCCTTGGCGAAGCGCTCGCGCAGTTCGACCGTCTCGTTGCGCAGCTCGTCGTCGGTGAGCTTGGAGATGTCCTCTTCCAGCGCGTTGACCGCCTTCACCACCTGGTTCAGGCGACGGATGACCCGTCCTTCACCGGCGCGCAGCAGCTTCTCAAGAGGATTGGCCACAGATGTCATCTCCCTGTCGATGGTTCCGGCGGCGCCGCAGGTCGGGCGCGTGCCAGGCATACCTCGCCATGTTACTCGTCTGTGACCTGCACGTCGTCTGCATGGCGTGCCCGGTGTGCTTTTCCGAGTATGTATATATTGATCCCGGACACCGGGAGGTACATATGTCGGTACGCCAGAGCCTGCTCGCGATCCTCGCCCAGGGCCCGTGCTACGGCTACCAGCTGCGCCACGAATTCGACCGGCGCACGGGCTCGGTCTGGCCGCTCAACGTCGGACAGATCTACAACACTCTCGAGCGTCTCGAGCGAGACGGGCTCGTGGCCCGTGGTGCGGCCGATGCGCATGGTCACGTCTACTGGGAGATCACGGGCGCCGGAACAGCCGAGGCGGACCGCTGGCTCGAGTCTCCCGTGGAGCGCAGCCCCGCGACCAGGGACGAGCTCGCGATCAAACTGGCCGTCGCAGCGACGCTTCCAGGGACCGACGTCGCGGATGTGATCGGAACGCAGCGCGCGGCATCCCTGCGTCGCCTGCGGACGCTTCGCGACATCCGAGAGTCACGCGAAGACGACTCCCCCGAAGGACTCGCGTGGTCGCTCGTCGTCGACTCGATGATCTTCGCCGCCGATGCCGAGCTGCGCTGGCTCGATCACGTGCACGACCGGCTCGCCGAGCATCCGGAGCACGCGCTCGCACTCGAGCTGACGTCCGATCGCCCCAAGCGCGGGAGGCCGGCGCGGTCATCCGTCGCGGCTCTCGTCTGATCGGCGTTCGCCTGGAGCGGATGCACAGCCAGCACTCTCGTTCGGGAAACTAGGATCAGTCCTATGGCTGGAATATGGGGCAGACGCAAGCGCGAACAGGAAGAGCTGGCCGCACAGGATGCCGATCTGGCACGTCGTGCCGAGCAGGCGCTCGTCGCCGCGGACGAGCGGATCCGGAGCACCTCAGACGAGTTGGCGTTCGCCGAGGCCGAGCTCGGAGGTCAGCTCACCGGAGACCTGAAGAAGGCACTGAGCGCGGTGCGCACGCATCTGCGCGAGGCCTTCCAGATGCACCAGCTCAACCATGACGAGATCCCCGACACCGCGGAGGAGCTGCGCACCCGCAACGCGCGCATCGTCCAGCTCTGCGACTGGGCGCAGGATCTGCTCGACGAGAAGACGTCCGACCTCGCCGCATCCATCGCCAAGGTCCGCCGCGCGCCTGAGGTCATCGCTCGGGTTCGTGCAGATGCCGCTGAGCTGAGTTCCCGAATCCCGCACACGAACGAGACCGTCGCTCGCCTCTCTGCGCGATACGCCGACTCGGCGATGCATCAGATCACCGCCAGCGCCGCCGAAGCGGAGCAGCTCATCGCCTTCGCCACGCACGGTGCCGCTGTCTCCGAGCGACGCCGCGCGGCCAAGCAGAACGAGGAGGCCAACCTCGCTCTCGAGACCGCCACCGAGGCCACCCGACGCGCATCCGCCCTGCTCGACGCGGTCGAGGACTTCGAGATCGAGGCACTGCGTGCCGAGTCGACACTCGCCGAGGTCGTCGCCGACTCGCGGGGGGATCTGATCGCGGCGCGCACTGCGCCGCAGGTTCCCGCCGTCGCTGCGGCGGTGACCGCTCTGCAAGACGCCCTCAGCGCCCTCTCCCCCGCCGGGTTCCCCGGCGACCCGTTCGCCGAACTGTCGCAGCTCCGCGAGGCGAACACCGCACTCGACGACGCGATCGCCACGGCTCGCCACCGCGCTGAGCACCCGCTCCCCAGCATCCAGCAGGTCCAGCATGCGATCGACGATGCAGACCGCCAGCTCGGTGTCGCTCGAGGGCTCATCGCCGGGCACCGCGGCTGGATCGGCGCGGACGCCCGCACACGCCTCGCCGAGGCCGAGCGCCTGCGCGTGGATCTGTCCGACCTCCTTCCCGCCGAGGAGACCCGCGACGAAGCGCTCGCGAGCGCCCGCCGGGTCGCGCATCTCGCCGCAGAGGCACTCCAGCTCGCTCAGCGCGACATCGACTCCTCCCGCCCGCAGGATCAGGGCTGGGGCGGCGGCGGAGACGGATGGGGCGGCGGCGGATGGAGCGGCGGCGGTCGACGAGGCGGCGGCGGCGATATCGCGTCGGGCATCCTCGGCGGCCTCGTGATCGGCAGCATCCTGGACGGCATCTTCGACTGACGCGGACGCGCAGACGGAAACGGCCCGGTTCCCGAAGGAGCCGGGCCGTTTCGACGTGCCGGTGTCAGGAAGCGAGTGCCTCGGACGGCGGAGCCGCGGTCTCGAGAGCGATCACGCCGTAGTCCCAGCCCTTGCGTCGGTAGACGACACTCGGGTGGTCGGTGCGCACATCGACGAACAGGAAGAAGTCGTGTCCCACGAGTTCCATCCGGTCGACCGCCTCTTCGACTGTCATCCACTCCGCACCGAAGTTCTTGGTGCGGATGACGACAGGAGAGTAGACCTCGTCCTCGTCGTTCTGAATGGGCACCGCACCCGTCGCGACGGCGCGGAGCACGTCGACCGATGCCGGCTGGACGTCGATGCCCTCCAGCGCTCCGCTCTCTTTCTCGAAGTGCGCTCCTCGGGGATGCTGTCGGCCGTCGACTCGCTTCTCCTTGGCCCTGCGAAGCTGCTCGGCCATCTTGTCGACCGCGAGGTCGAGGGCGACGAACTTGTCGCCGTCAGTGGCCTCTGCCCGCACGACCGGGCCCTTGCTGACGAGTGTCAGCTCCACCGTCTCGTCAGGCACATGCCCGTTTCGGTATACACGATGGGTGACCTTGACATCCAGCCGTTGCGCCCGCGACGCGAACGTCTGGATCTTGGCGATCTTCTCCTCGACAACGGTGCGGAATCGGTCGGTGATACCCACCCCGACGCCAACGATGCTCGTTTCCATTGCTGCCTCCTTGTCCCGGTCCTCCCGGCCAAGGGCGGACCGTGGTCGCCTTGTGAACCCCAACGGTAGTCCGCCTGACCTCGGATGTCACGGGTCATTTCCTGCGTGTCCCCGATGCGTTCGCATTCCGTTCGCTGTGACGTGGTGTGGCAGCCAGCGCGACCGCCCCGAGGACAGGGAAGCCCGCGTCGCGGAGCGCACGCGCACCCTCGTCGAAGGTCGACCCCGTTGTGACCACGTCGTCGACGAGCACGACCGCGTGTCTCTCACCCGACCGCCGGGCGCGCATGGTGCCTCTCACGTTCTCGGCCCTGCTCTCGGCGTCGAGCCCCCGCTGATCTGTGCTGCGACCACGCGTGGTCAACAGCCTGCAGGGTGCGGCCCCCGACCGCCGGATGAGGAGATCGGGCACCCGGTAGCCTCGTCGTCGATATGCGTCCCTCGTCGTCGGAACGGGCACCACGAGGACGGGCCGTCTCGGCGCGGCGGCGAGGAGGCCGCGGATGATCTCGCCCAGCGCCGACCCCAGCGGACGAGCGAGCATCGTCTCGCCCTCGTCCTTCATCCGGCGGATGCACCGCGCCGCCACCGACTCGAACGACATCGCGGCGCATACACGCAGGCCGCCGGGTGAGGTCCACTCGCGGGGCGCGGGGCGGAGTCCCTCCTGACACGACGCACACAGCATCGTCTCTGGTTCGTCGCAGCCCGCGCACGTCGCCGCGAGCAGGAGGGCGAGCATGTCCGTACCGAGGTCACGGACCGAGGCGAGTGAGAGCATCCGTCCATCGTGTCCGAGCGGCGCCGCCGCAGATCCGTCCACCGCTCGCAGACGCGTTCACTGTCAGCAGTTCCCCCGCTCCGGCGAAATGTGCAGAAGCGATGCTCAATGCCCCGCCCTGGTGGCGAGCAGCGAGACCCCGTCTATCGACTCGCTCCACGCGGAGCCGCTCCGCGCGAACACACCGCCGTCAGCGCCGAGGACGCGCACGCCCGCCGGAGCACGAGATCCCGCGATCGACACAGCACCCGTCGGGGCGACCTCGGACACGCCCGGCCCTCCCACGATCTGTGTGAGGACCATCAGGTCGTCGGGGTCCGTGAGCAGCCCGAGTCGGTCGGCTCCCAGCCAGACGAGCCCGCTGACCCCCGCGTCGAGCTGCGCCAACGGCTCGGCCGGACCGAGCTCGGTCGGCACGCCGGCCTCGTCGCGGACGATCGCGGAGACGACCACCCAGCGCTCGCCTCCGATCACGACGACCGCTGCGACGCGGGCGCCGTCGGCCGAGACGCGCATCGCGGAGATGGACGAGGCATCCGGCCACGCGCCCGCGACCGAATGCGGCGACACATCGCTGCCGATCGCCTGAAGAGCCGACGGCGCATTCGACGGGACGGACCAGGTGTAGTCGTACGGGTCCATCGAGGGGCGGATCAACGACGCCCTGGCGTCGAGCTCGTTGAACCCGTCGTCCCCCGTGACGTACACGTGCCCGTCGGCGAGCAGAACGGCGGCGTGCGAGCCGTCGATCGCGACATCGATCGCGGTGATCGGCTGGGTGACGCCGAGGATCTCCTCCGACACGCCCGGGATTGGGGTGATCTCGCTGCCGACGAGAGCACCGAACTCGCCGTCTTTCAGGATGAGGCTGCCTGCGTCCGGAGGATCCTCGATGACCCTGACGACACCGGCGTCGAGTGTGCGTCCGTCGACGCTGAATCTGACCTGGTCCACCTGCACCCCTGCGGCGTTCAGCGTGGCCTGCAGTTGCGTTCGCATGCGCGCGAGTGTCGTCGCATCGAGGCCGAGGGCCGCGCGATTCAACGCGACGTCGGCGACCTGATCGGGATCGATCGGCACGGCGTCGCGGGCGAGCTGGACTCCCTGCGGGAAAGCGCTCTGCACCGCGGGGTCGAGCCACGGACTCGGCGCTCCGCCGATCAGGGACTGCGCGATCGTGGTGGCGATCGTCGCGCGACGCGGGAACCACCGCACGTCGGGAACCAGTCGTTCCCAGGTCTGGTCGTAGTACTGCAGCGCGTAGTCGTCGTACACCCGGGCGAACCGGGACTCGTCGATCACGACGCCGTCGGGTGCCTCCGCGATACGCCACTGGCCGTCCTCGAACACGACGACGAAGGCGGAGTTCGACGCCCCGAAGGCCTCGGAGTAGGCTCCGGTCGCATCGACGCTCGCGACCTGATCGAACCTGACCCTCACCTCGGCAGAGTCCCCATCTCGGGCATCGACGTCGTCATCGACACTCGCGGTGAACGAGCGGGTCGCCCCGCTGATGTCGATGGACACCCCGGTGTTCGGGCGCCAGGTCGATGCGAGATCGGGCGTGAGGAACTTGCGTGCGGTGTCCCAGTTGTCTGCCGGGGTGATCGCCGCCTCCATGAAGCCCTCGACGATCGCCGCGGGTCCCGCTCCCTCAGCAGGACCGGAGGCGAGTGGTAGGAAGTCCTGGTCTTCGGGCGATGCGCCCAGCGCGAGCCCCGGTTGGACATCTCCCGTCGTCGGAAGGCCCGAGCACGCTGACAGAAGCAGAGCAGCCGTGGCGATGGCCACCCCGCGCAGCACGCGTCGAGTCCGCGAGATCATTCGAGGCTCCCTCGGTCGAAGAGCTCGGCCGGAAGGTCGGCGAGTTGGATCGGCTGCGTGGCGTCGCCGATCTCCCCCAGCGAGTCCTGGGGCTCGAGCGCGATCGGAGACGGGCCATCGGCGGCATCACCTCTGCGCGGGAGCGTGAGCACGAAGTTGGTTCCGACGCCGAGCTCCGACCAGACCCCGAGCGTCCCTCCGTGCAGTGTCGCGTCGCCGAGCGCGATGGAGAGTCCGAGACCGGTGCCTCCGATGGTGCGCTGACGCGACGGGTCGGCCCGCCAGAACCGATCGAAGACGCGTTCGGCATCCGCCGGGTCCATTCCCAATCCGAAATCGCGGACTCCCGCAGCCACCGCATGCTGGTTGCTGTCCACCGTCACCACGATGGGGCGCCCCTCGCCGTGCTCGATCGCGTTGCCGATCAGGTTGCGGAGCACGCGCCTCACGCGCCGCGGATCCATGTCCACTGGAGAGTATCCTCCGGGAGCGACGAGGCGCAGTTCGCTGCCCCGTCCATCGGCAAGCGGCTGCATCTGCTCGATGATGTCCTCAGCGAGATGTGCGAGGCTCGTCGCCTCGAGTTCGAGCTGCACCGAGCCGGCGTCGTAGCGACTGATCTCCAACAGGTCCGAGAGCAGGGTCTCGAACCTCTGCACCTGGGTGTGCAGGAGCTCCGTGGTCCGCGCCGTCGTCGGGTCGAACTCCCCGCGCTGATCGTTCAGCATGTCGGCCGCGAGCCGGATGGTCGTCAGTGGCGTCCTGAGCTCATGCGACACGTCCGAGACGAACCGCTGCTGAACGAGGGAGAGCTCGCCCAGCTCCTTGATCTGCGACTCGATGCTGTCGGCCATCGCGTTGAACGAACGCCCGAGCGTGGCGATCTCGTCTTCACCGTGCACGTCGATGCGCACGCCGAGATCTCCCGATGCCAGGCGCGCACTGGTCTCGGCGGCCTCGACGATCGGAGTCGAGACGGTGCGCAGCACGACGAACGAGATCGCGGCGACGATCGCGATGAGGCCGATCCCGGCGATCCACAGTGTGCGCTGGACGAAAGTGAGAGTGTTGTCGGCGTCCGCGAGGTCGTACGCGAAGTACACCTCGAACGGTCCCGCCTCCGGCACCTGGAGCTGCTGCCCCACGATGATGCCGGGTACCGCCCGACCGTCGACATCGAGCGACGCCGACTGCCACGACTGCCAGTCGTCGAACTCGACCACGCGGTTCCGGAGGGCGGGGCTGATGCTGTTGGCGCTGAGGCCGGCAGTGAAGCCGTTCAGCGAGACAGCGGCTGCATCGCCGTCGACCCGGAACCCGGCGAGTCCTTCCGCGGTCGAGTTGCGGCCGAGGTCCTCCTGCACGCTGTCCCACAGCTCGCGCAGCGCTGCAGGGTCATCGCCCAGTGCGGTGGCGTCGAGCGTCGTCTGCGCCTGGTTCACCGACCGCGCGGCATCTTCGAGTGCCTCGTTCTTGCGCGACTCGAACAGGTCGTTCTGAATGACGAGCGCCATGGTCACGCAGGTGATCAGGATCGCGGTCGAGGTGAGGAGCAACGTGATCGTCAGCGTCCGGAATCGAAGGGATCGTCGCCAGAGCGCCCGGGTGACGGTGGGCCAGCCACGCCAGTCGCGGATGACAGCGACCGCCGTGGTGGTCGCTGCGGTGGCGGCCATGGTGCTCTTAGCCCGCGCTCCCGGCACGGTAGCCGACGCCACGCACCGTCATGACGATCTTGGGGTTGTCCGGGTCGAGCTCGACCTTCGCGCGGAGTCGCTGGACGTGCACGTTCACCAGGCGGGTGTCGGCCTTGTAGTGGTAGCCCCAGACCTGTTCGAGAAGCATCTCGCGCGAGAACACCTGCTGCGGCTTCGAAGCGAGGGCGACGAGAAGCTGGAACTCGAGAGGTGTGAGAGCGATCGGAGCCGTGCCCCTGCGCACCTCATGCGCATCGACGTCGACGGTGAGATCGCCGACACGCAGCTGCTCCCCCACGGTCTGAGGCGACGGGCGCAGACGAGTGCGGATGCGGGCGACGAGCTCCTTCGGGTTGAACGGCTTCACGATGTAGTCGTCCGCGCCGACCTCGAGTCCGCGGACCACGTCGGCGGTGTCGCTGCGAGCAGTGAGCATGATGATGGGGACTCCGGACTCGGCGCGGATCCGTGCACAGATCTCGATTCCGTCCATGCCGGGGAGCATCAGATCGAGCAGCACGAGATCGGGACGCTGCGTGCGCCACTCCTCGACGGCCCGTGCACCGTCGGCGCAGAACACCGGCTCGAAGCCCTCCGTGCGCAGCACGATGCCGATCATCTCGGCGAGCGCGGTGTCATCGTCGACCACAAGAATGCGTGAGGTCATAACTGTTACCTTATGGCACTCAGTACCACGACCCTCATGTCCACGCGCCCGAGCGGTCTTGTGACACGATGGGAGCGCACGACGGAGGGAGTGCCGGTGAGCGGCCAGACGTGGACCCCTGCCCCCAAGAAGGGCATCATCCCCCTGCATCCCATGACGTTCGGGATGCTGTTGACCAGGTCGTTCGCGGCCCTGCGTCACAACCCGAAGGTGCTCTTCGGCTTCGGCGTCGTGATCCAGCTGGCCGTGGTGGTGCTCAGCGCCACCGTGATGGGCTTCGTCTTCGTCACGACGTTCACACGGCTCGAATCACTGTCGACTGCGTCGCCTGACTTCGAGGCCGTGTTCGCCGGCACCATCGCGATGAACATCGTGGCCGGTATCGCCGTGGGCCTGGCATCCGTCGCCTTCACTGCGCTGATGCAGGGCGTCGTGGCGGCGGAGATCGGCTTCGCCGCGATCGGGGTGAAGGCCACTCTCGGCACTCTCTGGCGCAAGATGATCCCGTCGTTCTGGCGGCTCGCAGGCTTCGCCTCACTCTCCGTCGTCTTCATCTTCGGTGTCATCGTGATCCTCTTCCTCGTCATCGCCGGCTTCATCGCGGGTGGGCTGGGCGGGTCGGCGGAGGCCATCGGCGGGATCGTCATCCTCGTGGTGGTGCTCCTGCTGGCGACCATCCCCCTCGTCGTCTGGCTGACCACGAAGCTGCTCCTCGTTCCGTCGATCCTGGTTCTCGAGCGGGCGAAGTTCCGCGATGCGCTCGTGCGGTCGTGGCGCCTGACGCGTGGCCGGTTCTGGATCGCCTGGGGCGTCACCTTCCTGATCGGCGCCATCATGGGCGTCGCGATGCAGGTGGTGAATCTGCCCGTCTCACTGGTCGGTTCGATGCTCGGTTCGGTGATCGCGCCGACAGGCTCAGCGGACACCGCGTCGATCATGGCGTTCGTCTTCGCCCTCCTCGCCCCACAGATCCTGCTTCTCGTACTGCAGGCCATCACCCTCGTGGTGCAGAGCAGCGCAGGCACCCTCGTGTACCTCGACAGTCGGATGCGCTATGAAGGCCTCGATCAGGCGCTCATCAGCCATGTCGAGCGTCGCGACCTCGGGTGGACGGATGAGCAGCTCGGCGATCCGTTCATCGTCGACCCCGAAAGGGCCGTGTCGAGCGCTCCGCCGCCGAAGCAGGTTCCGGAGTGGGCGATGATGACGCCGACGGGCTATGAGATGCAGCCGTACCCGGGACAGCCATATCAGGGACAGCCGTACCAGGGACAGCAGTACCAGGGACAGCCCTACCAGGGACAGCAGTACGGCGGCCAGCCCTACCAGGGACAGCCCTACCAGGGCCAGCCGTACCAGGGACAGCCAGCTGCCGCCCCGCAGTACCCCGCTCAGCAGGCTCCGCCCCTGCCGCCCTATGCCCCGCAGACGGCCGCACCCCAGCCACCCGCCGCGTCCCCGTCTCCTGCCGCGCCCACATCTCCGCCGGCGTACTCTCCTCCCACCGCGCCTCCCGACGATTCCGCTGACTCGACGTGGGCCGCACCTGGCACGGGCGGCGAAGGGTCGGCATGATCCGTCCCCTCGACGACGTTCTCATCCCCGATGGGGAAGAGGCACGGAAGTGGGCGGAGCAGGAGCTCTCCGACCCGCGCTACGCCGATGCGAAGCCGACCTGGTTCGACATGCTCGCGCGCGACATCGGACGATTCCTCGCCGATCTCTTCAACTCCGAGAACAGCGCCAACGTCGGCCCTTCCGCATTGATCATCGTGAGCATCATCGTGTTCGGAGCGCTCGTCGCGGCGCTCATCATCTGGGGGCGCCCGCGTCGGGCCCAGGCCGTCCGCCGCACCAGAGGTGATCTGCTCGGAGCGGACGATGACCGATCCGCGACGCAGCTTCGTGCGGACGCCGAGCGCTCCGCACGCGCAGGCGACTGGGACGAGGCCACGATCCTGCGGTTCCGCGCGCTCGCCAGAGGGCTGCTGGAGCGAGATCTCATCGACCCGTCCCCCGGGGCCACCGCCCAGGCGATCGCCCGAGAGGTCTCCGTCGTGTTCCCTGCCGAGACGGCACCCGTGCGCGACGCTGCCATCTCGTTCGACGACGTGCGCTATCTGCGGCACCCCGCCACGGAATCGAGCTACGCCGAGCTCGCCGCGACCGACGACCGCCTGAGCGCCCTGCGACCGGAGGCGGTGAACGCGTGACGGTCACGGAACAGCGCGATGCGCCGGCATCCACCGCGGAGCGTGCCCCGCGCGGTCGACGGCTGAGGTCTCTTCTCGGGTGGGGCATCGTCGTCGCTCTCGTGCTCGGAGGCGTGTTCGTGGCGACCCAGGTCGCCGTCCGCATGCCCGACCAGCGGGGATCGCTCGATCCTGAGAGCGTCGGCGACTCCGGTGCGATGGCGCTCGCTCGCATCCTCGAGGATCAGGGCGTCGAAGTCTCGGTCTTCCGGTCGCGCGCGCAGGCACGGGCAGCGCTCGACGAGGGCACCACCCTCGTGATGGCCAATCCGTACACGCTGTCCGACGACGGGATCACCGAGCTCATCACCCCCGCTGACCGGGTCGTCTTCCTCTCGAGCAGTACGCACCTCGTGAACCTTCTGCGCATGGGCGACAACGCCGCCGCCGATTCGACCCCCGTGGAGGCCGACTGCGACGCCCCCGAGTTCGCCGACGTCGGCACGATCCGTCCCGACCGCATGTTCGCGCCGGCAGACGGAATCGAAGGATGCTTCGGCACCGACGACGCAGCCGCCGTGCTCGTCGACGAGGACGACGGGACGACGCGCATCGTCGTCGAGGGCGCGCGCCTCTTCAGCAACGCCTACCTCGCGGACGACGGCAACGCCGCACTCGGCCTCGCCCTGCTCGGCCAGACCGACCGCGTCGTCTGGTACATCCCGAGCTTCAGCGACACCGACATCGAAGGTGAGATGCCCGACAGCCTCGGTTCACTCACACCGGGTTGGGTGACACCGGCGATCCTGTTGCTGATGATCGCCGGGCTCGCGGCTGCGCTGTGGCGGGGCCAGCGCTTCGGACCGCTCGTCGCCGAGACGCTTCCCGTGACCGTCCGCGCTTCGGAGACGATGCACGGACGCGCTCGCCTGACGGCGAAGGCAGGTGACGCCGCGCACGCGTCGGAGGCCATCCGCGACGGGAGCAGGCGCAGGCTGGCGCGCAGACTCGGACTCGCCGCGAACGCGACGGCGGAGGAGATCGCGGATGCCGCATCAGACCGGCTCCGGATCCCTCGCGGCACCCTGCACGAGCTTCTCGCGGGGCCCTCCCCGACCGACGATCCGTCGATGATCGAACTGGCGCGTC
>Ga0308166_1003817_pt1 | contig 12494 bp, 5 predicted proteins | sample PhyCR2_2_FD_202137 | JGI IMG/M metagenome (GOLD analysis project Ga0308166, IMG submission 202137) | Phyllosphere microbial communities from UC Gill Tract Community Farm, Albany, California, United States - DLSLCC.R2 | ecosystem: Host-associated > Plants > Phyllosphere > Unclassified | place... | reverse complement strand
AATTCATCAACGGCGCACAGCGCTTTTCGCCCAAGGTCGAGGCGGCGATCGAGTCCGCGATCGCGGGCCTGGGCTATAAATCGAACCCGCTGGCCAAGTCGATGATCACGGGGCGCACGAACACCATAGGCCTCTCCGTGCTGGACATCACCAACCCGCACTTCTCCAGCATCCTGAAGGGCGCGAACCGCGTGGCGCACGACCAGGGCTTTTCCGTCCTGCTCGTCGACACGGAGGAAACGCCCAGCCGCGAACGGCGCACCCTGGAAGAACTGAGCCGGCGCGTGGACGGCATGATCGTGTTCTCGCGCATGCGCGAGCACGAGATGACGTGGATGACCGAAATCGACAAGCCGCTCGTCTTCTTCGGCAGCCTGGCGCAACTGCCGCTGCCGACGGTGGCCAGCGACGACCACGGTGGGGCTTACATGCTCGCGCAGCACCTGCGCATGCTGGGCCACCGCCGCATCGCCTACCTGGGCTTTTCCAAGTCGCGGCGCGACGAGGAACGGCTGGGCGGCATCCGCGAATCGCTGAACGCGGCCGGCCTCGAACTCGCGATCTTCGACGCCGAGGCGCCGTCGCTGGCCGAGGGCGAACGCCTGTGCTCCGCCATCGTGCTGGGCAGCCAGCGCCCCGATGCGCTGATCTGCTACAACGACCTGATGGCGCTCGGCTTCATGAAGGAAGCGTCGAACCTCGGCATCTCGATCCCGCAGGACATCTCCGTCGTCGGTTTCGACAATATCCCCTACGGCAAATACACGACGCCGGCCCTCACCACAGTCGACCTGCAGAGCGAGCGCATGGGCGCGACCGCGATGGAAAAGCTGCTGGCCGTGATCCGCGGCCAGCACGTCGAGAAGCTCACCAAGGTGGCGCCGCAACTGATCCTGCGCGCGTCGACCGTCGCCCGCCGGCCCTGATCCCCGCGTCGCCGTTTACTTTCCGGAAGAGTTGACCTATCCTTTTAGGAAAACGTTTAACAACACCGGAGACACGCATGCGCCCTGCCCTGTCCGTCATTACGATGGCGGTACTCGCCCTGTCACACGCCGCGCCCGCACTCGCGACCAAGCCCCTGCACCAGACGGTCGAACAGGCCTACCCGCAGCTGGACTATTTTTTCCAGAAGCTCGTGAAGGAGCGGGACGGCATCACGATCGACGGCCGCGCGCCGTTCCAGAGCCACGACAAATTCCTGCCCGGGAAAATCGCGACGGGCCTGGCGGACGTGCTGCTGCACACGCCCGCCGATGACCCGCGCCTGCCCGGCATGCTGCGCGACTATGCGTCCATCGCCGACCTCACCGTCGGCATGGAAAACGATACCTGGGGCATCTATTACTACATCGGCGCGCTGTACAAGTTGAAGCAGGCCGGCCTGCTGGAGCGCGCCGTGCGCCCTGCCACGCTCGAGCAGTTGCGCAAGAAGCTCGACTGGCGGACGTTCGTGCGCGTGCCGGCCTACGAGCTGATCGACCTGCCGACCAATTACTACGGCGTCGCCTTCAGCATCGCGCGCCTGCGCCTGTTGATGGGCTGGGAAGACGCGCAGGCGAGCGACGTCCTGCTCGACCGGATGCTGAAGCATTACGCCGATTACTCCGGCACCTACGGCTTTTCCGACGAGACGGATGGCCAGGGCCGCTTCGACCGCTACAGCATCCTGCTGGCGGCCGAGATCTGCGAGCGTTTCATCGAGACCGGCTTGACGGTGACGCCCGAACTGAAAGCCCTGCTGCGCAAGTCGGCCGACGTCGCGCTGAACGCGGCCAATGCGGACGGCAGCGGCTTCACGATGGGCCGCAGCCTCGGGCCGTACGGCGAGACGGCGATGCTGGAGATCCTGTCGACGGCCGCCTACCTCGGCGTCCTCACGCCGGAAGAAAAGGAGTACGCATACGCCTACTCGGCGCGCATCGGCGAGCGCTATATGACGTTCTGGTACGACCCCTCGCTGCATTCCGTCGACATGTGGAGCAAGGGCCGCCGCACCGACACATACCGCGGCAAGCACCGCATCCTCGGCGAGAACTTCTCGCTGCTGCACCAGTTGATCAGCACGGACGAGATGTGGAACCGCGCCGGCATGAAGAACGCCGTGCCGCGCGCGGACCTTGCGGCGTGGCTGGAACGCGCGCGTCCTGCCTTCAGCCTCACGCGCTTCGCGGGCGGCGAATACGACCGCGCCCTCGCCATCTGGCGCGACGGACCGCAGGTATTCAGCCTGTCGATGATCAACGGCGGGCCGAGCCAGCATGCGAACAGCCCGTACTATCCGCTGCCGTTCTCGTACGGGATCGTCTCCGGCATCGCCGACAGCGGCGCCGCGCATCCGCAGTTGCTGCCGAAATTCCGTCTCGCCGACGGCAGCGAATTGATCGCGACCGCGTTCCTGAAAAACATCCGGACGAGCGACATCGACGGCGGCCACCGCGTCACGTACCGCCAGGATGCGCTCACGAAGCTGGGCAAGAACGTGCCCGTGAAGGACACGCGCATCGCGGTCGAGACGGAATACACCCTGCGCCACGGCGTCATCACGCGCACCGACACCTATACGCCGGCGGCGCCACTGGACGTGGCCGGCGTGAGCCTCGACTTCGCGTCGTTTTCAAGCGGCGCTACGGTGGACGGCAACACGATCGCCTTCCGCGACGGCGCCGTGCGCACGTTCGCCGTCGACGGCCTCGCCAGCTGCAGCGCCGCCGACGTGACCGGCAGCGAAGCGTACCGCGCGCCGTACGGACCGATGGCCACGCTGGCCGCCTGCCGCACGGGCGCGTTCACGTTCGACAAGCCGCTCAGGATCCGCTGGACGATCCGCTACCAGTGACGACGTGTTCGAGCGGATTGGCCAGGGTGCGGTCGCCGCCCATCCTGGCATCCCAGTTCACGGCCGGCAGCTTGACGGGCACGGCGACCTTGCCGCCGTGGCGCAGGTAGATGGCGATCCATCCCGGCACGCCACCCGACCACGCCTGCTCGACGCCCGTCATCTTCGCGATGGCCGACGGATCCGCGACGCCGCCGACGGAGAACGCAATGAGCTTGTCCAGCTGCGGCGACTGCACGTCGAAGATCGACGCCATCAGCACGAGCGGCGCGGCCGCGTACAGGTGGTAGTGCAGCGCCCGGCCGGCCCGTTCGAGTTCATACGGCAGCACGCCGTCCGGCCGGATCTGCGCCATCGCATCGTCGAATACCTTGCGGCCCCATGCCAGGCAGCGCGCGTCGCCCGTCACGGCGCCCGTCGCGGTCACCGCGAGGCCTTCCCAGTAATAGTGATTGTTGCGCACGCCCTTGTGCGCGTCCGAGTGGCGCATCGTCGCATCGGCCAGCGCCAGCAGCCACGCCTCGATGCGGCGGCGCTCGTCCGGCGTCGCCGCGGGCTTCACGCGCGCGTAGCCGAGCGCGAGGCCGCCCAGCGTCCATTTGCGCGTGTAGTACGACTGCTCCGTCGTCATCGTGCCCAGCATCGCCTTGCGGTCGGCCCAGCTGGCGAGCCAGGCCAGCGCGCAGTGGGCATCCGCGTCGCGGTGCGTCCGCTGCCAGGCGACGGCGGCATGGGCCACCGCATCGAGGTAGTCGTTGACGGGTTTGACGGCCGCCTCGTTGCGCGCCTTGCGCACCGGGTCGACGATCGAGTGGTGGCTGTCGCTGTAATAACTGTTCGCGTCGATGTCGACGACGGCCGGCGGCGGCGCCTCGCACGCGCCGGCCGGACGCGCGGCCAGCACCGCGATGAACATGCCTGCTCCGAGTCCTCGTATCCGCATGTCTCCTCCTTTTTATGAAAGCGTTTACCTTATCTCAGCTTTAAGCCAGAATCCACATATCTAGTTAAACGTTAACCTTCCATGATCCCGACTATCCCCCTCAAGCACGCCGCGCTCGCCCTGCTGCTGCTCGGCCCCCTCCTCCCCGGATGTGCGACACATGCGCCGCCCGCCGCCAGGGCCGACGCGCAGGCACTGACGCCGGCCGCCGTGCTGGCGACGATGGAACGCGTCGCCGACTGGCAGCTCGCGCACCCGAGCGCGCACGCGACGACGCACTGGACGCAGGGCGTCGGCGACGCCGGCTTCATGGCGCTGGCCAATCTGTCCGGCACGCGCGCCTACCGCGACGCGATGGTGGCGATGGGCGAACGCAATGGCTGGCAGCTCGGTCCGCGCGCGTATCACGCGGACGACCACGTGGTCGGGCAGACGTATGCGGAGCTGTACCTGCAGCTGCGCGACCCGGCCATGCTGGCGCCGCTGCGCGCGCGCTTCGACGCCATCCTCGCCGAGCCGCACGACGGCACGCTGGAATTCACGGTGCCCGGCAACCAGGACCGCTGGTCGTGGTGCGACGCGCTGTTCATGGGACCGCCCGCGTGGGCGCGCCTGGCGGCCGCCACCGGCGACGCGCGCTATCTCGACCACGCCATCGCCGCGTGGTGGCGCACGTCGGACTACCTGTACGACAAGGACGAACACCTGTACTACCGCGACAGCAATTATTTTGCGCGGCGCGAAGCCAATGGCCGCAAGGTGTTCTGGGCACGCGGCAACGGCTGGGTGATGGCCGGCCTGGCGCGCACGCTCCAATACATCCCGGCGGACCACCCGGCGCGCGCCCGCTTCGAACAGCAGTTCCGCGCGATGGCCGCGAAGGTGCTCGCACTGCAGCAGGCCGACGGCCTGTGGCGCGCGAGCCTGCTCGACCCGGCCAGTTATCCGGCGCGCGAGACGAGCGGCACCGCGCTGTTCGCGTATGCGCTCGCGTGGGGCGTCAACCAGGGCTTGCTGGACCGCGCCGCGTTCGAGCCGGGTGTGCGGCGCGCATGGTCGGCGCTCGTCGCCAGCGTCCAGCCGGACGGCAAGCTCACGCACGTACAGCCGATCGGCCAGGCGCCCACGGGCTTCGCGGACGATGCGACGGAAGTCTATGGCGTCGGCGCCTTCCTGCTCGCGGGGAGCGAAGTGTTTCGCATGGCGGTGCTCGAACACGCAGCGCCGCGCACGGTGCACGTGACGAATCCGGGCGACTTTCATCGTGCCGACGAGACGGTCGAACTCGCGCTCGGCCCGGATGCCTCGCAGGCACCGCTGGCCGTGATGGAAGCCGACACGTCGCGCCTGCTGCCCACGCAGCGCATCGGCGACACGCTGCTGTTCCAGGCGAACTTCGCGCCCCGTGAACAACGCCGCTTCCTGCTGCTGCCGGCAAGCGCCCTGCCCGCGCTGGCGCCGCCCGACGTCAAGGTGCATGCGCGCTACGTGCCCGAACGCTACGACGACTTCGCGTGGGAGAGCGACCGCATCGCGCACCGCACCTATGGCCCCGCGATCCTGCACGTGCCGAACGAACACGTAGGCAGCGGCGTGGACGTGTGGCTCAAGCGCGTGCGCCGTCCGGTCGTGGACACGTGGTACAAGCGCGGCGAATACCACAGCGACCATGGCGAAGGCCTCGACAACTACAGCGTCGGCACGGGCCGCGGCTGCGGCGGCACGGAAGTCTACCGCGACGGCAAGGCGTATCCGTCATCCGTCTACGCGGGCTGGAAAGTGATCGCGGACGGGCCGCTGCGCGCCGTGTTCGAGCTGCGCTACGACGCGTGGAGCGCGGGCGGACGCCGCGTCGCGGAGACGAAGCGCATCTCGATCGACGCCGGCGCCAACTTCAGCCGCGTCGAAAGCCGCTACACGAGCGACCAGGCGGGCGCGCTGCCCGTCGCCGTCGGCATCGCCCAGCGCAAGGGCGACGGCCGGCTCGTGCGCGACACGAGCGCAAGCTGGATGAGTTACTGGGAACCGGAGAGCGCGCCGAACGGGCACACGGCGTGCGCGGTCATCGTCCCCGGCCAGGCGACGCGCGCCGCGGTGGACGGCGGCGACGCCCTGCTGGTCGGGACCGCGCAGCCCGGACAGCCGTTCGTGCACTACCTGGGCGCGGGATGGAGCAAGAGCGGCGATTTTCCCGATGCGCAGGCGTGGGAAGCCCACGTGCGCAACGTGGCGCAGCGGCTGGCAGTGCCGCTGCGGGTGACGGATCACGAGTGATCAGCCGCTGTTGCGCAGCCCTGCCGAGATGCCGTTGATCGACATGTGCAGCCCGTTGCGGGTCGCATCGTCGTCGACGCCGGCGCGGTAGCGGCGCAGCAGCTCGACCTGCAGGTGGTTCAGCGGATCGATGTACGGCAGGCGGTTGCGCAGCGAACGCTGCATCTGCGGGTTCCCGTCCAGCAGCTCGTCCTGCTCCATGATCTGCCGGAGGATCTCCACCGTGCGCGCATGCTCGGCGCTGATGGCGCCGAAGATGCGCTCGCGCAGCGCCGCGTCGGCCACGAGGCCGGCGTAGCGGCTCGCGATCGCGATGTCGCTCTTCGCCAGCACCATGTCCATGTTCGACAGCAGCGTCGTGAAGAACGGCCACGTCTTGTACATCGTGCGCAGCAGCGCGAGGCGCTCGGCCGGCGCGTCCGCGATGAAGCGTTCCACCGCCGTGCCGAAACCGTACCAGCCCGGCAGCATCAGGCGGCACTGGGCCCAGCTGAACACCCACGGGATCGCGCGCAGGTCCTCGATCGAGCGCGACTTCTTGCGCGACGCCGGACGGCTGCCGATGTTCAGCGCGGCGATTTCCGTGATCACCGTCGACTCCCAGAAGTACGTCTCGAAGCCTTCCGTTTCGTACACGAGCGAACGGTAGGCGCGCAGCGCTTCCGTCGACAGGCGGTCCATCGCGGCCACCTGCGCCGCGTCCGGCTGCGGCTGATCATGCGACAGCAGGGTCGCTTCCATCGTCGCGGCGACGAGCACCTCTAGATTGCGACGGCCCACGTCGGCGTTGGCGTACTTCGCGGTGATGACCTCGCCCTGCTCCGTCAGGCGGATGCGTCCCTGCACGGCGCCCGGCGGCTGCGCGAGGATCGCTTCGTAGCTCGGCCCGCCGCCGCGGCCCACCGAACCGCCGCGGCCGTGGAACAGCTGCAGCTTGATGCCGTGGGCGCGGAAGACGGCGATGAGTTCCAGCTCCGCCTTGTGCAGCTCCCAGCCGGACGTGACGTAGCCGCCGTCCTTGTTGCTGTCCGAGTAGCCCAGCATGACTTCCTGCAGGCGGTCGCGCGACTGCAGCAGGCGCATGTAGAACGGCAGGCCGAACGCCGCGGCCATGATCGCGGGACCGGCGCGCAGGTCGTCGATGGTTTCGAACAGCGGGATGATGTTGACGTCGAGCGTGCCGAGCGTCGGATGCAGCAGGCCCGCCTCCTTCAGCAGCACGGCCACTTCCAGCAGGTCGGAGACGGAAGCCGCCTTCGAGATGATGTAGTTCGTGACGGCGGCGCGGCCGTACGTCAGGTGCGCGCGTTTCGTCTCGCGCAGGATCGCCAGCTCGGACGCCGTCTCTTCGGAATACGCCTCGAACGGCGACACGAGCAGGCGCGGCGACTGCAGTTCTTCCAGCAGCAGCGTGCAGCGCGCGGCTTCGTCCAGCGCCAGGTAATCGACGCCGGGACGCGCCTGCGTCAGCAGTTCCGCGAGCACGCGTTCGTGCACGTCGGAGTTCTGGCGCAGGTCGACGGGCGCGAGATGGAAACCGAACACCTTCACGGCGCGGCGCAGCAGGCGCAGGCGGCCGCGCGCCAGCTGGCGGGCGCCGTTGGCCACGAGCGACTCGTGGATGACGTCCAGGTCGGCCAGCAGTTCGGCCGCGCTGGCGTAGGCCATCGCATCCGGTTCACTGGCGCCGGCAACGAGCCAGTCGCGCGTCGCCACGAGGCGCGCGTGCATGCCGTGCAGCGCCTGGCGGTACGGCTCGTCCTGGTGGTGCGGCGACAGGTCGGGCGTGCGCTCGGCGATGCGGCGCAGCGCGTCCGTGCTGCCGCACAGCGACTGCGCCTGCGACAGTTGCGATGCGAGCGTGTGCACTTCCGGCAGGTAGAAATCCAGCGCGCGGGTCGCTTGTGCCCGGAGTGTCGCGCGCAGGATGTCGGCCGTGACGAACGGGTTGCCGTCACGGTCGCCGCCGATCCAGCTGCCCACTTTCATGAACGACGGCAGCTCGGTGTCGGCCCAGCCGGCATCCTTCTGCGCCAGCGTGTCCTCGAGGGCGCAGTACAGGCGCGGCACGCTCCTGAACATCGTGTAGTCGAAGAAGGACAGGCCGTTCTCGACTTCGTCCAGCACCGACAGCTTGGTGGGACGCAGCAGGCGCGTCTGCCACAACGTCAGGATCGCGCGCGCGAGCGCTTCATCGTTGTCCTGCTCTTCGTCGGGCGTCAGCTGCGTGCGGTCACGTTCGCCGATCAGGCGCGCGATCGCCATCTGGCAGTTGAGGACACTCTTGCGCTGCACCTCGGTCGGGTGCGCGGTGAAGACGGGGCTCACGTGCGCGTCGTCGAAGAAGGCGCGCAGGTCGTCCATGCGGCCGGCGGCGAACACGCCGTCGACGGCGTGCGCGATGCTGCCTTTCTTCGGCGCCGAGCCGGCGGACAGGTGCGCGCGGCTGCGGCGGATGTGGTGCTGGTCTTCGGCGATGTTGGCCAGCAGCGAGAAATACGTGAAGGCGCGGATCAGCTGGGTCTTCTCGTCGGCCGAGATGTCTGCGAGGATCGCCGCCAGTTCCTCGTGCGCGCTGCCGTCCTCGTCGCGCCGGAAACCGATGCAGCTCTTGCGGACCGACTCGATGCGGTCGAACACCCCGTTACCCTCCTGGGCCCGGATCGTTTCCCCCAGCATGCGGCCGAGCTGGCGGATATCCCGCCCCAGCAACTCTTCCTTGAAGTTCCGTGCCTCTTCAACGCTCATTCAGCTCTCCAAAATGTAAATAATTTACAGAACACGCACCAGATAACCAGCGTTGGCGGGCAGATACCTTGTATATACCAGCCTTTATACACAGCGCGGCACGGCAAAAAATGCAATGTTATGAAATTTTACTACGAACATTGATCAGTTCGGTGGGTGAGGTTGAAAAAATGCTACAGATGGGAAAACAAAGTCAGGCGATTTCCACCCGGTTGCGGCCGTTCGCTTTCGCGCGATACAACGCCCCGTCCGCCCGTTTGATCGCCGCCCCGATGTCCTCTTCCGGCTTCAGCGACGTCAGGCCGAAGGATGACGTGATGCGCAACCCGTGCGGCCAGTCCTGCGCCGCGAACGCCGCACGCAGCTTGTCCAGCATCGTCATGGCATGCGCCACGTCGGTTTCCGGACACAGGAGCAGGAATTCCTCTCCGCCCCAGCGCACCAGCCTGTCGCTCGACCGGACCTCGCCCCGGATGACCGCGGCGAAGCGCCGCAACACCTCGTCACCGGTGTCGTGGCCATGTTGATCGTTGATCCGCTTGAAATGGTCGAGATCCATGAAGACGACCGCCATCTCTTCGTCGACGTGGCCGGCGACGTGCAAGCGTTTCATCAGCACCTCCCTGAGGCCCTGGCGGTTCAATGCGCCGGTCAGCGGGTCGGTGTGGGCCTGGCTGGCCAGGTCGCGTGCTTCCAGTTGCAGTGCCTTGTTGATCGCATCCAGCAGCTCGACGCGCGCATTGCTGGCGGACAGGCTGGAGCGGACGTGCAAGAGGCTCAGCGATAGCCCGAGCAGGCCGCAGCCGATCCACGCGCCCACCAGCCAGGTCAGCAGCGTGGTGTCGGATATCCATTTGCCGCGAAACTGGATGGACCGCACTTCGATCGTGATCGACTGGCCGGACGGTACCGATCCCGTCGAGATTTCCACCGCCGTGACGTTATCGAGCCGGGTATACGTTTTCTCCAGTGGCACGTTGTGCGCCGTGACCCACCAGTCGGCAGTGCGCACGACGTTGACGGGAATCGTGAACGTGGCCTGCGCCGGCGCGTCGAATTCGACGGAGTTGTACCGCTGCGAATTCCAGTCGCCGAGGGTGGAAAATTCCGGCTCGAAGTTCGTCAGGTGCAGCCTGATTTTCCTGCCCGACTCGCCCGAATAACGCATGTCGAACGTCACTGAATCGAACCGGCTCAAGTCCACGCCTTTTCCGTCCTGCCCCAGGTGGAACTGCAGCTTGCAGAACGGCCAGGCATAGCCGGCGCGCAGGTCGCAGCGCATGACGAGGGCATCGTTCGCACGCACCAGCGACGCGACGGAATTGCCGTTCTCGTGACGGTCGTCGGTAACGGTCGCGCCATAGGACTGCCGGGGCGAGAGTTCGAAGACCCGGGTCATCCCGAAGTGCTGCCAGATCAGTAATGCGGGGGTCAGAACCAGCAATAATCCAACCAGGGACTGGACTATCGTCATTGCGCGCGCGGGTCGAGGGATCATGGCGGATCGCTGATGTATATATTCGGCGATCAATATACTGAAATCATCAAGCGGCTGCGATCATTCCCGTGCGGCAACCTCTAGAAACGAAAAAGGCCAGCTCGAAAGCTGGCCTGATTCTTTGAATTCGTTGGTCGGGGCGAGAGGATTCGAACCTCCGACCACGTGCACCCCATGCACGTACGCTACCAGGCTGCGCTACGCCCCGACTTGGTCCAGAATTATAACAGAGGCACGCGGGATGACTAGTCTTTTTGTCACCGGGCATCATGGCGAAACTTACTTCCAATCCCCCCGTAACGCCAGCACTTCCTCGTACAACCCCTCCGGCGTCACCTGCTGCGGCGGCACCGGCCGCCCGACGGCCAGCGACAGCTTCGAGCGCAGCCCGCGCGCGAAAGAGCGCTCGAACACGTTGGACGGATCGCGCGAAAACACGCTGCCCCACAGCCCGCGCAGCGCCATCGGGATCACGGGCACCTGGCTGCGCGCGACGATCTTGGCGATGCCGCCGCGGAATGCGCTCATCTCGCCCGTGCGCGTCAGTTTCCCCTCCGGGAAGATGCACACGAGTTCCCCTTCGTGCAGCGCCTGGGCGACGTCGACGAAGGCCTTTTCCATCAGCCACGGGTTCTCGTGCGCCGGCGCGATCGGGATCGCCTTGCCGGTGCGGAAAATGAAGCCCAGCAGCGGCATTTTAAAAATGCGGTGGTCCATCACGAAGCGGATCGGACGCGGGCTCGCGGCCAGGATGACGATGGCGTCGACGTAGCTCACATGGTTGCAGACGAGGACCGCGGCGCCCTGTTCCGGGATGCGCTCGACGTCCACCGTCGACACGCGGTGGATCGTGTGGATCAGCAGCCAGGCCAGGAAGCGCATCAGGAATTCCGGCACGAGCGAGAAAATGTAGATGGCGACGACGGCATTCAGCAGCGCGGTCGTCAGGAACATCTCGGGGATGCTGAAGCCGCGGCCGATCAGGAACACCGCGACGCCGGCCGACGCCACCATGAACAGCGCATTCAGGATGTTCATGCCGGCGATGGTGCGCGAGACGTGCGCCGGGTCGCAGCGCGTCTGGATCAGCGCGAACAGCGGCACGATGAAGAAGCCGCCGAACACGCCCAGCAGCAGGATGTCGGCCAGGATGCGCAGCGTGCCGTGCTGCGCCAGCACGCCGACGAAATCGACGGGAGCCGTGTTGGTGTAGCCGAGGCTCGCGAAATACAGGTCGATGCCGAACAGCGACAGGCCGATGGCGCCGAACGGCACGAGGCCGATCTCGACCTTGCGGCCGGAGAGTTTTTCGCACAGCAGCGAGCCGGCGCCGATCCCCAGCGAGAAGATGGTCAGCAGCAGCACGAACACGCTGTGGTCGCCGTGCAGGTACTCCTTCGCGTACAGCGGAAATTGCGACAGCACGAGCGCGCCGTAGAACCAGAACCACGAATTCCCCAGCATCGACAGGAACACGGTGCGGTTCTGTTTCGAGAACGCCAGGTTGCGCACGGATTCGGCGACGAAGTTCGCGCTGATCCTGAGGCCCGGCGCGGGCGCCGGCGACGCCGGGATGCGCCAGCTCGTGGCGAGGCCCAGCACGGCGACGGCCAGCGTCCCGAAGGCGACGAGGTGCACGCCGGCGGCGCCGTGGCCGGCCAGGATCGCGCCCATTACTTCGCCCAGCAGGATGCCGACGAACGTGCCCATTTCGATGACGCCGTTGCCGCCCACGAGTTCTTCCGGCTTCAGGTGCTGCGGCAGGTAGGCGTATTTCACGGGGCCGAACAGCGTCGAATGGACGCCCATGCCGACGACCGCGGTGACGAGCAGCCACAGGTTGTGCGTCAGCCAGCCGATGGCGGCAATGGCCATGATGCCGATTTCGAGCAGCTTGACGAAGCGCGCCAGCCGGCCCTTCTCGACCTTGTCCGCGATCTGGCCGGCGGTGGCGGAGAACACGACGTACGGGAGGATGAACAGGCCCGGGATCAGGTTGTTCAGCAGCGCGGCGGGCAGCGTCGTCCACGACAGCGCGTCATAGGTCAGCACGACGAGCAGCGCCGTCTTGAACAGGTTGTCGTTGAAGGCGCCCAGGAACTGGGTCCAGAAAAACGGGCCGAAGCGGCGCTGGGTCAGCAGGGCAAACTGGCTGGTGTGGTTCGGGTGGCTCATGCTCGTCGATGCGGTAT
>Ga0308166_1003816_pt1 | contig 12497 bp, 11 predicted proteins | sample PhyCR2_2_FD_202137 | JGI IMG/M metagenome (GOLD analysis project Ga0308166, IMG submission 202137) | Phyllosphere microbial communities from UC Gill Tract Community Farm, Albany, California, United States - DLSLCC.R2 | ecosystem: Host-associated > Plants > Phyllosphere > Unclassified | place... | reverse complement strand
GTGCCAGTAGGCGTGGCAGGGGAGTTGGAGTGCTTGGAGGATCATGAAAAACTGGAGCGGGTAGAGGGAATCGAACTCTTATAGGATAGGAAATCCCGGAACTGTGTATGTATGTAGGCGCGCGTACCGGGCAAATGCCGGAAAAGCGCCCAAGTGTGTATTCTGAGGTGGACGATTTTGCTTGGGCTCATCTTCATGCCTTGGAGATACAACCTTAATTCCCGACTCACTCACATGTGAGCGAGGATCGACGCGCGCTGTTCGGCTCGGCTTCGCTACCTGACTTAGGGCTGAACGAAAAAACCGGCATTCCGCGAGAAATGCCGGTTTTCTTGTTTCCAGCGGATCACCTGAATAGTCAGACGATGAAGTTCACCAACCGGTTAGGTACTACGATCATCCTTCCAGCCCCTTCCAGATGTTTGCTTAACACCGCATGGGAGAGCGCCTGGCCACGTATCGTGTCATGGTCGGCGTTGGCCTGGACCAGAATTTCCCCACGCAGCTTGCCATTGACCTGCACCATCATCTTCACTTCGTCCCGCTTCAGGGCGTCGCTATCCGGGGTCGGCCATGCACTGTCGTAGATTGCGCCAGCGAACCCCAATGCCTCCCAGAGCACCTGGGAGACGTGCGGCGTGACAGGGTGCAGAACCTGCAAGAGAATGGACATGCTTTCCCGACACGTTTGCCGACCGGCACTGCGGGCCCCCTCCAGAACCTTGAGCATCTTCATCGCACCCGAGACTACGGTGTTGTACTGCAGCCGCTCATAATCGTTATTGATTTGCTGCAGCAAGCTATGGGTCATAAAGCGCACGCGCCTGGCTTCTGCGGCGTCTACCGCATGGTCGTCACCTTTGCCCCAGTGTTCTTGGTCGTCGACGGCAAAACTCCAGAGGCGACGCAGAAACCGATAGGCCCCTTCAACACCGCTATCACTCCAGATCGTGCTCTGATCAGGAGGGCCGGCGAAGATTGTGAATAATCGGGCAGTGTCCGCACCAAACTTGTTAATGATGTCTTTGGGCTCGACCACGTTGTTCTTCGATTTGGACATCTTCTCCACGCCACCCAAGGTGACGGGCAAGCCATCTTCAAGCGCTGTCGCACTAACCGGGCGGCTTTTTTCGTCGTAGTGAACCGATACCTCCGAGGGGTAGAACCATCGTCGGTTACCGTCCTCGGCTTTGCGGTAGTAACTTTCCCGCAACAGCATGCCTTGGGTGAACAGATTCTTGAACGGTTCACTGAAGTCCACCCATCCCTCGTCGCGCATTGCTCTAGTCCAGAACCTGGCGTAGAGCAAATGCAACACTGCATGTTCAATGCCGCCAATGTACTGGTCGACGGGCATCCAGTATCGATTGCCGGGCCCTACCATCGAGGTGTGGCAGTCGGGATCGCAGTAGCGCATGAAATACCAGCTTGAATCAACGAAGGTATCCATGGTGTCCGTTTCCCGAAGTGCAGGTGCGGCACAACGAGGACAAGCGGCGTGGCGAAACGCTTCATGCTGCAGCAACGGATTGCCACTTCCGTCGGGAATGCAATCGGTCGGCAATACCACCGGCAGATCCGCGTAAGGTACCGGTACATCGCCACAGTGTTCACAATGAATAATCGGGATCGGGGTTCCCCAATAACGCTGCCGGGAGATTCCCCAGTCACGCAGGCGCCACGTGGTGGCTTGCTCGCCGCACCCGCGTTCGGCAAGGGCATCGACGATTGCCTGGGACGCTTGCTCCACTGCGAGACCCTCGTAGGCTCCCGAATTGATCAGGTGACCTTCCCGGCTGCTGTAGCGATCCGACCAGACAGCAGGGTCATAGGGCAACCCCTCAAACGCGATGACAGGCCGCATAGGCAAGCCGTACTGACGGGCAAAATCGAAGTCGCGCTCGTCATGGGCCGGAACCCCCATCAAGGCGCCTTCCCCATATCCGCTGACCACATAATTGGTGATCCACACGGCGACCGGTTCGCCGGTCAATGGATGCTCAACGTGCAATCCACTCGGTATACCGAGCTTCGCTTGCGCGCCGGTGGACGGGCTGCCCTGTACTGCCTGCCGATACTCCTGCACCTGCGGTTCAAGCCCCGGATCTAGCTCTATGGCACGCTTGGTCAGCGGATGTTCGGGAGAAACGGCGCAAAACGTCACCCCCATCAGCGTATCCACGCGGGTGGTGAACACCCATAGCTTACCCTCGTCGATCAACTGCCCGCTTGCGTCTTCGATAGTATGGACAAACGCCAGGCGGACCCCGCTAGCCTTGCTAATCCAGTTGCGCTGCATGCTACGGACCATGTCCGGCCAACCCTCCAGGGTATCGATGGCCGACAGCAGTTCCTCGCCATACTGGGTGATACGCAGGTAGTAACCGGGAATCTCGCGCTTCTCGACGAGCGCCCCGGATCGCCAGCCGCGACCATCCACCACTTGCTCATTGGCCAGTACGGTTTGATCAACGGGATCCCAGTTGACGATCTGAGTTTTTTTGTAGGCCAAGCCTTTTTCCAGCAACTTCAAGAAAAACCACTGGTTCCACTTGTAGTATTCGGGATCGCACGTGGCAATTTCCCGTGACCAGTCAAATGCCAGCCCGAGCGGCTGCATCTGCGACTTCATGTCAGCAATGTTCATCCGCGTCCACTGAGCGGGAGACACGCCCGACTGCATTGCAGCGTTTTCTGCTGGCAAACCGAACGCATCCCAACCCATCGGCATCAGGACGTTGTAGCCCTTCATCCGTAAGTGACGGGCCAACATGTCATTGATCGTGTAGTTGCGCACATGCCCCATGTGTAACTTCCCAGAGGGATAGGGCAGCATGGAACAGGCATAGAACTTTGGTCGGCTTTCGTCTTCGACAGCCTTGAATACATTGTCACGAAGCCATTTGGCTTGCGCCGTACTTTCAACCCATGCTGGATCATACTGCGATCGCATAAAATTTCCTTCACGTTACCGGAGCTTAACGACAATAACTCGCTCGACTCACACGCTCTTGTAAGATATCGGTCAGTCCGATGAAGAACGCTCGGCACAAGGACAAGCGCTTACAGCGATCTGACCGAGTTTGGGCTTTAGAAGCTTTTTTCCTCTCTGCGTCCGCCCGCTAACCATCTACGGGGCCACATACTAAAGACCCGAGGAGGCTTATATTTGGCTTTAAGCGACCGAAACAAACCGCCGTGAGTAATCAGGCAAAAATCGGGTTCGAAGTGTTGCATGTAGCGTGGGATTTTATTCCACGGAACTGTAGGAAAAATATGATGAGCGCCATGGTAGTTGAAGTTCATCAAGCATGCCCGCTCAAAAAAAAGCGGCACTTTTACGTTTCGTGCAAACAGCGGATCATTTATGGGGGTCTGATAGTGAGCAAAGCTGTCCAGTACAGTTAGAATGAATGCTTTGAGAAGGTATAGAATCACCAATACCCACAGGTTGCCACCGTATAAAAAGGCACTGCAGGTTAATAACAGCAAGATGCAGGCACCCTCGGCACGCAGTGCACTCAACTTTTGATTGCGCAGGATGATTGACAGTGCCGAATGATCCGACGGCACTATCATCGAGCCGTTGATGAAACTCATCACCGGATAGATAAAACGCGTCGGTAGAAACCCGACCAGTGCGGTCAGCACGAAGTCGTGCCAGTACGCACCAAATAGTTTGCGGTAGTAATAATTGATTACCTTGCGCGTCGATCGGCGCGGAGCGATATAGACCTCGTCGCAATCGTGCTCTGTCCGGCTTATACGGTGATGCCTCAGATGATCGAAGCGTTGCAAGTCATAGGCGATACCCATGCACACCGCCATCACCTGGCCCATACGCCGGTTTTTCAGGGGGTCAGGATACAGCAATCCATGTATCGCCTCGTGTACCATGACACCGGTGGTTGAAGAAAATAACAGGGTTGGTAACAAGGTCAGGATGAACCACGGACTTATCGAGATTAGCAGAGGTGCGACGAGAAACTGGTAACCACTGACCAGTACCAGGAATAAAAAGATCAAACGGTTGGTCGTCACGTCGATATCGCAGAAATCGCGGGTTTTAACCAGGGTCGGATTTCCAAGATATAAACTGTCGTGCAAGTGCTGTAGTGTCGCGCTCATTCTGAACACACCTCTTCCATTTGATGTTTGAAACGAGCCGCCGGGCTCAACTCCCTTTCTGCGCTGAAACGTGTGACGTAGTGGCTCCCCGACTGAATAACAACACACAGACGCCTCCGAACAACAAACCCAGCAATCCGTAGAGGCTCCAGCTCAACGCGAACCCGACGCCTGCGATTAAGGAGGCGCCCAACCCCACCGAGACCATTCTGGCGACCGCCAGGAGGATGGGAATAAGGGAAAAAAGGCTGGCTTGGGTTTGCAATGATGTCTTCTGGGAAATCAACGCGGTGACATGGGTGATGCCGAGAATTTCACCCATCGTCCAGAAAAAGACAAACAACAGAATCAACGCTGTTTGCTCGAAAAACGCATAAGCACCAAATCCGATGCCGTACAAAATTAACGCCGCGGCCAAATTGGCGAGCGCGCCGAAACGAGAGGTCAACGCGATCAGTGGCTGCGTTAACAAGATTACCAGCAACGCGTTGACGATCCCCACCGCTGCGAAGATGCCCGCCGCCCTGTCAACGGCTATCACGCCGAGCCATAGCGGCAGCTGATACTCACGCTGCGCATCTAATACCGACAAAGTAAAAAACATTGCACCGGCGACGATCACGATCCGTGGTACGTCGACCATGTTGCGCAGGATTGAGCCCCGTGCTTCAGCTGCATGAACCTGTCGTTCGGGCAACGCCAGAAAAAGACTCGACAAAAAACACGAAACGCTGACGCCGGTGGCGAACACCATCAGGTAATGACTATGGAGGCCGAGCAGATACCCACCGATGACAAAAAGCAGTGCGGCCCCTAGGTTGCTGGCCAGGTGAAGGTAGCCAAACGACGCAATGCGGTTGCTGTCATCTGCCGCCAGCGAGGTCAGCATGCTGAACACTGGCGTGATCAAGCCCGCGCACATAATGAAAATCAGTACCATTGCAATGGAAGCAGTCGGAGTACTGAACAACATCGCGAGGAGCAGAAAGACTGACGAACACAGTGATGTGCCCAGTAACAGCGTGCGAAAGGAGCAGCGACTGGCCAATGCCCCTCCTAATAAATTGCCCGCTAGGTAGAACGCCGATATCAGCGTTATCACCAGCGCCACCGCCGAGCTATCGAGTTGGTAGTGCCGGTTGAAAAATAGGGCTGCGAATGGCCCCAGCGCATTTGCGATGACGAAAAGCAAGCGAAGCACAATGATATTGCGCATCGCTGCCGTTAGTCCCGCTCCTTTGAAGTGCCTGCTCAATTGAGGACTACCTCGGTGCGACGAACGCGTGCAGTACTTGCTTCACGGCATTCATGTGCCGTGTCTGCCTGCGTGATGATGAACGCAGCTCGATCAAGAAAGGCATCCGGCGGCAGCTTCAAGGTGCGGCCAATGGCGGCCTCGACTACCAATTGCGACGTGACGCCTGCGGGCAGTGCGGCCTCGGCAGAATGCACCATGCCAAACATTCCTGCGCGGGCCGGGTAGATGAAGTCGATGCCGGCCACCCGGCGGCGCGTCGGTCGCAGATCCAGAGGTACATCCCGGTAACTGTCCACCAGCAGCTTAAACAGATCCAGGCCGCAGGCCAGCTCTACCAGCTTTAGAATTTGATCGCCGCCGGCCCTGGTCGCCAGCTCAATGACCTTCGCACCGTCCTTGCCCAGGCGGATCTCCGTATGCGTGATCCCCCACTCCACGGCCAGCGCTTGATGTGCGGCAACCACCAGCGTCGGAACCTCCGGCGGCAGATCCTGCCCGCCCGGCTCGAAAGAGACCAGATGACCGACCTCCTCAAAGTAAGGTGCCGGCCCGAGACGCTTTTGCGTCACGGCAACGATACTCACGCGACCTTGGACTACCACACTTTCCACGCTGATTTCCGGGCCATCGATATAGGCTTCTACCAGTGTCTCTTCCATAATGGCGCTGCTGGTCCACACCTGTTTTTCGCTCGCCTGCCTGGCCACGATGGCCGCTTGTAGAGCCTGCTCGGTGTCCGCCAGCACGACACCAATGCTGCCTGCCAGTTTTCTTGGCTTGATGACCACCGGGAAACCGATCCGGTATGCGGCCGCCACAATTTCCGCATCGGTCAGGGCGAGCAATGAGGTGGGAGAAGACACACCGTGCCGGGCGAACGCTTCGCGCATCAGGCGCTTGTCACGGCTCACACGAGCGGTGTTCGGGCTATTGCCTCGCAGCCCGAAGCGAGCGGACAGCAAGGCCACCGCTTCGACGTAGAATTCGTAGTAAGTGACCACCAGAAGCAAGTCGATACCGAGCAGTTCTACTTGGGTGGTAATCTCGTCAACCTGTTCCGGATCGACGTCTATCCAGTGAGCGACGTAGCGCTCGGCCCACACGGGTAGACTCATGCCCACCAAGGTAACCGGAGCCTGGCGCGCCAGCGATGCCAAGGCAGACTCGCGGTAAAACTGGTTACCCACATCAAGCAGCAAAATATGCTTCATAGCGCTTAGCCTCTCTATCCGTAGGGTTTTAAAGATAACGTCGACCCATCCTTAAGCCGAGTGACCCAACGACTGTTACTGCCCACTGGAATGTGGTACTGGCTGAGCATTGTATCGACGTTGAGCTGACCGCATTCGCGCCCCCATTTCAGGAACAGACGCTTGGCTTTTACACTGGTACAGCGCTGTAGCAGATCACCCATGATGTCGGGATACATAACCTTGACTTGAGAAAACGCACTATAGGCATCCTCTAGCGACTGCTTGCCGCCCACTTCGTAGAGCATTTCCAACAATGCACGCTCAGGCGTGGAGCATTTAATGCTGCCCAGCGATTGCCCCGCATCCCTCAATGTCAGTTTAGGCGTGCTGGAGCCCTCCCAATCGAACAACCGGGCATGGGTATAGCGCACGCAAAACCGCTCGGAAAACCAGCGCGGCAAGGTCACGCGTACGTCCCCCCACAACACCAGAGGAGCGCTTTCCTGCGCCCGGAGTGCGCTATAGCCTCCCACATGCAATCCTTCGATTTGCATGGCCAGGTAGGACAGTGCCGCTGGTAGGCTCAACGACTCACCAGGAAATACGTAGACGCCGCGGGCGACACGAGTCAGCCAGCCACTCTTTGCGTAGCCGGCAGCACGCTGATTGGAGATACCGAGTTTCTGCAGAGTCGACAGATCCAGCGGCACGCCTCGTGGCATGGTCTTATAGAGTTCTTTAATCAACGAGTATTGGCGACGTCGTTTCATCCACTTCTTCCTGAGTATTTACGACCTTAAAAAAACACAGTGCAGTCCTAGTCTGTAGACGTTATCTAATTGCCAGCTTCACATCGCCAGCCAGCCCCACTCAATAAAGCCATCAGGAAAACCTTGAGATCGGACTTCGCCGGTACCGCTACGCGCAGCGTATTGTGGAGCAGGCCGAAACTGTGAGGGTACCCGGAGCAGTCGCTTACACGGATGCTGTTCTGGGCAAAAGCACGTGCAAGGCGGCGATCGTCTTGATCCTGCAAAAGCAAGAAGTTGGTGTCGCCGCCGTGCGCCACAATCCCGTGTGCACGGCATATCTCGATGATCTCGCCTTTGATCTGATTGAGGCTCTCATGGGCCCGCCGCAAGTCATCCTGATTGCGCAAACAGTACAATGCTGCTTTTACTGCAATGTGATTGATATCCCAGGGCCCTCGCACTTTCAACAGCTCGCGCACCGATTCAGGACGCGTGACCACATAACCCAGGCGCAGTCCGGCAAGTCCAAAATACTTGGAGAACGAACGGATGACGAACAACTGCCTGACTCCGCTGAACGTATCCAGGCAAGACTGTTGCAGGTACTCGAAATAACACTCGTCAACAATGACCGGCTTGTTCTGCCTGACGCACGCCTCCACCAACGTTTGCAGTTGCTGCGTTTCCAACCGCGCTCCCAGCGGATTGTTGGGGTTGCACAAGATCAGGCCTTGGCTTCTCGACAAGGCGTCGAGAACAGCCGTAACGGGCAGCACGAAGCTTTCCGCTTGCTTCTCGAACCCCACGACGACCGGAGTGACGCCATTTACGTCGAGCATCTGGTAGTAAAAGGAAAAGACCGGAGAAGGAATGACGACTTGATCACCAGGTGAAAATAATAAACGCAGCAGCAAATCAATGGCTTGATCCGCACCATTGGTCAACAGCAGGTGTTGCGTAGGCACCTTGCAGTACGCGGCCAACTCGTTGAGCAGGTGCTGGTAGTTGGGGTAGGTAAACAGGTCCTGAGGCTGGAGATGTGTTGTAATGAAGCGCGCCAGAAACTTTTGTAAAAACTGGTTCTCGTTCAAATCCAGCAACACTGAAGTAAGGTCACGCTCCGGTGCCTTCCACACCCCCGATCCGAGAATATGTTCATGAACGTTCATTTGCGGATGCTCCCGTAGATGACCTGCTCACTGAGCTCATACATGTTTTGCACCTCTTCATCGCTAGCAAATAACACCGGCTTGCCGGTTGCCGCCGACAGATGCTGACAGGTAATCAGTCGACTGATTTCCGCGACGAATGCCACCGCGCGATGATAGGCCTCCGAAAGATCGCGACCGAAGCTAGTGATGCCGTGGCCGGGCATGACGATGCAATTGGTATCAGCGGCACAACGGCCAACGGCACTGACGTCGAGCTCGACATTCACACCCTCGTCAAGAATGTACGGCGGCTTGCCCATGACGAGCGCGGTATCGTTCGACACGTACCTCATCTGCCGCCACCGCATGACGGAAAAAAATGCAATGACGTCATTAGGATGCAGGTGCACGGTGGCATGGATATCCGGACGGCAGCGCATGATTTCGCGGTGCATTTGATGCCCTAGACTGGGCCGGCAGCGCCCATGCAGAAGCTCATCGGAATGCATATCCAGCACGGCCAGGTGCTCAAGGCCGGACTCTTCGACCGATATGCCAATGTGTTTGGTATAAATCACCTCGCGCTGCCAGTACGGGCAGTGCGTGCGCACGACAATATTGCCCAATGTATTGACGAGCAGTTCCCGTGCGGCCAAACGCTGTCCGTACTGAAGAATGCTGGCGCCAATCGCCAGGTCAAACCAGGCGGGCAACTCGGACCGTGAGAGCTCGAGGCTCGCGAGTTTCAATTCAGGCATATCCTTTTGCCTCCTCTGCGACGCAATCAGGATTGACCAGGGTCTTGACCTTGTCCCCCCGCAGCAGCGCTAGCATCGTTTGGAGCGCATTGTTCTTTAATTCCGCCAGAGAGCGTTCGCTATAGAAGGCTGCATGAGGGGTCATCAAAACGCGCTCATGTTCGATCAGTGCCTTGGGCGCCGAGGGTTCCTCCTGCACCACATCCAGCAACGCCATCGATACCGTCCCGGACCGCAAGGCGCGGAGCAATGCCTCGGTATCGACGATACCGCCGCGTGCAGTATTGACCAGCGCTACCCCACGCTTGACCTGCGCAAAACTCGCATCATTCAACAAGTGCTGACTGTCCGGGGTAAGTGGCAGGTGCAAGGAAATGACATCGGCTTGCTTGAGCAAAGACTCCAGTGTCACCCGCTGTGCAAACCCTTGGGTACACCGTTCGATCCACGGATCGTAGAAACACAGTTGATAGCCCAACACCGATGCCCTGTGCGCCAACGCTCGTCCGGTTGCACCATAGCCAACCAGCCCCAGCACGGTGTCACCACAGGCTTTCACTGTGCTGGTATGGTTGCGCCAGCTCCAGCCTCCCTCGCGGGTGTGCCTGGCGTATTCCAGAAGCTTGCGCTGGGCCAGCAGGATAAGCGCCAGCGCATGCTCCGCGACTTCTTGCGCACCTACCGAACCAATGTTTGAGCAAAGGATGCCGTTTGCACTGAGGGCGTCGACGTCGACGTCATCAAGGCCGATGGTCGCCTTTACCAGCACACGACAGCGGTGCATTTTGGCCACAAAAGGCGCGTCGACGACCACCGCATGAAAGGCGATTATCCCGTCAGCCTGCGCCAATTGCTCATCCGAAGGGTTAGAGCTGACCTCCAAGGTATAGCCCTGTTGCGTCGCCCCAACGTCGTACTCTCCCGCATCGACGTAGTTCACCCTTGGCGAATCGATGATCAATATATTCATGGATATTTCCTTATTCCCTGACAGTATCTATGCCGGATCGATACAGTACGCTGGGCATGTCTGGACTGTTGAAATAGTCGCAGTAGCGGCCTATTCCTCTTGCTCTGGCCATGTCATAGATCCAAGCGGCGACCACCATGTCCTGACTGGCATGCCCTACGCTGCGAAAGTAACTCCACCCCGACTTCAGAACAGGCGGCGCCGGCTGTTCGATGACCAAGTCGCTGATCCCGAAAATGTCGGCTTCGCCGATTACCGACAACGCCAGCGCCTGCGCAATTTCTCCCGACTCACGGCGAGCCGAGTCCAAATGATCGACATAAACGTGGGCATCGGCCAGCAATCGGGGATCGATCTCGCACGCCGCAAGCGTGCTACCCCCTACTGCGTTGATGTGCGCGAACGGTTTAAGCATCTCCGAAGTGATCAGCGGACTTGGGCTGGCATGGGAGGTTGTTGTGCAGATAATATCCGCATCGGCCAATGCCATCTGCATACTATCAACCGCTTCGATCGGCACAGAAAGCTCGATGGACAGTCGCTCTGCCAGCGCGACACTTTGTGCCAGGCGTCGCGAAAAAACCCGTACCTGCCTCAGATCCCGGACAGTAGCTATTGCCCTTATATGTGCTGCAGCCTGGGCACCAGCCCCGATAACCGCCAGATTAAGTCGGTCACGCGGGCAAAGCTTGTCAGTTGCCAGTGCGCTCATGGCACTGGTGCGAATAGCTGTAAGGGCCGTACTGTCCAACATTGCCAAAAGTCTTCCGGTGTCTAGTTCGATCAACAGCACTGCGCCATTAACCGCCGAGAACCCCCTATCGCTGTTACCGGGATGAAACGACGAAACCTTGATTCCCAAGGTTTGATTCTCGGGCAGGAAAGCCGGCATAAATAAGGAAAATGCGTTTTCGCGCTCGTGAGTAATGACCAGTCGTTGCGGAACTACCGGGGGGGATGATGCAAACCCTCGATACGCATCTTCCAGCACACGGACAAGTCTTGGCAGTTCGACACTCCGTTCGATGTCTTCTCGATTAAGAAGCAGCATCTTTTTTCCTTATTATATTAATGTATTTTTCAAAGAGGCTGGCAAACCTTGTGGGCGGCAGTGCTCAGGCTTGAGTCCCTCCATCCACCGGCATCGCTATGCCGGTTACAAATGACGCGTCCTGAGAGGCCAGCCAATAAACCGCACTGGCAACTTCCTGTGCTTCGCAAATCCGGTTCATTGGGTGAGAACTGCCTACCGACTCCAGATCATCTCCAAGGATGCCTTCCGACAAGGGCGTGCGGACAAATGCCGGGCATACCGCGTTGATGCGAATCCCAAACGGCGCGTACTCGCGGGCCGCGGCCCGGGTCATACCCACCAGCGCATGTTTACTCGCCGAATAGACCGAACCGCCCGTTGCGCTTGCACGAATCCCGGCCAGAGAAGCGATGTTGACGATGCTGCCAGCGCCCGCCAACCTCATTATCGGCAAGACAGCTTTCATGCACTGCCAGGGCGCCTTGAAATTAGTTGCCATGACATCGTCAAACACTGCGTCGTCGTAGTCCTCAGTACGCGTGAACGATGCGCCTTCTATGCCGATACTGTTTACCAGGCATGTCACAGGCGGATGATTGATTGCGATTATCCGAAAGCATTCGGCTAGCTCACGAGAATTACGTAAGTCGACGGCATAGCCATGGCCCACCCCGCCAGCCTCGCGAATGCGTTGACACAAATCATGGTTCTGCTCGTCTCGGCGCCCGCATACAACCACTTCGTAACCCTCTCTAGCGAAGCGCCAGGCGCAGGCTTCACCAATACCGGAGTTACCACCGGTAATTACAGCCAATTTGCTCATGGCATCCTTCCATTGTTGTTCTTTTATGAAGGGTCCGGCCTCTGACAAAGGCCCCTAACCAATAGGGTAGTCCTGGGAGTGCCCTTTCTTCGGCACCAGGAAGGTCCGTAGGTAAGTGATCACCGGCATCCCGCCCTGTTTGCGCCCAATCACCTTGATAGTAACGATCCCTTGGCCGGGCCGCGAGCGCGACTCACGTTTGGAAACAACCTCGCTCTCGGCGTAAAGTGTATCGCCGACATAGACCGGGTTTGACAGACGTATTTCATCCCACCCCAGATTGGCAATCGCCCGCGCACTCATGGTTGCTACCGTCATGCCGCTGACAATCGACAACGTTACGGAACTGTTGACAAGTAGCTTTTCGAATTCCGTGCTCTGCGCATAGACAGCGTCGATGTGTGCGGGATGATTATTCATGTTGACTAGTG